>Ga0302326_10014606_pt1 | contig 16594 bp, 11 predicted proteins | sample Palsa_T0_3_FD_202264 | JGI IMG/M metagenome (GOLD analysis project Ga0302326, IMG submission 202264) | Peat permafrost microbial communities from Stordalen Mire near Abisko, Sweden - Palsa_T0_3 | ecosystem: Environmental > Terrestrial > Soil > Palsa > Peat permafrost | place: Sweden: Abisko...
GGTCAACACGATCTCTAGCGCATGCGGAGTAGGCACACCCCACTCTAACAACTAGACTGGAATTAACGACTCAGGACACTAGCCGCCGGCGAGTGGCGGTGCGGCAACCGAGATCGACGCTAGCGCGCCGGTCACTCGCACTTCTTCGCGCCAGCGTCAATCTCGAGAAAGCTTTGTCGCAGCAGGCCCGCTAGCCACCTTTCAGGTCGTGGTAGCCGTCGTAGTCGGGTTTCATTGCCGCGGCGACCAATTCCCACAGCACCTCGTCAGTGCCGCCGCCGACCCGGGCCAGCTTCATGTCCCTCCACCAACGGCCGAGCGGTGTCTCGTCGACCAGATAGCCGGAGCCGCCGAAGATGTGCATGCACTCCGACAGCACCTCTTCGCCAAGCCTGGCGGCGGTGACCTTCACCGCCGCCGCGGCCCGCAGATCAAGACGGCCCTCGGCCGCGATTCCGTTGAGCCCGTGGCGAAGTAGGTCGACGCGGGCTTGCAGATCAGCGAGGCGCAGCCGCAGAGCCTGGTGTTCGAACAGCGTCGAACCGAACTGCCGGCGCTCGACCATCCTGGCGTGGGTGATGCCGAGCACCCGCTGGCAACCCCCGGCGACCTGCCCTGCGATCGACATCCGCTCGTGGGCCAATCCCCAGGAAATCGCCGCCAACCCCGTTCCGGGACGGGCGATCAGCGCATCGGCGGGCACCCAGGTGTCGATGTGTACCGCGGCAGTGTCCAGCGGTGCGGCGCCGACTTTCCGGTACGGCACCTGCACGTCGGTCTGAGCCGTCGGAACCGCGATCACCAACACGTTGCCGTGCCGGCTGGTCACGTCGTGGTCCACGCCGCGGGCGACCACCATGATGTGGTCGGCCACCGGTGACAGCGACACGAATTTCTTGACGCCGCGGACCTCGAATCCGTCTCGGACAGCACGGGCTTCGGTCTCGACAATCTGCAGGTCCGAACCGCCCGATTCCTCGGAGGCGCCGATGCACAGCACCGCCTCACCGCGGATGGCCTGCTCGCAGATGTCCTTGAGGTAATCCGACCGGCCGAAGCGGCGCAGGATAGCGATCGCCGAGTCGTGCAGGCTGACGCCGACACCGATACCCGCCGAGCCGAGCCGCCCCAGGGCGAACGCCAACGCGACGAGCTTGGGCACGTCGGGATGCTGACCGTTGCGCCACTTGTGCGCGAACACGCCACGCTCACCCAGATGCTCAATCAGCTTGCGCGGAAAGCGTTCGCTGGCTTCGGCTTCCGCGGTCCACTTGACGACGTCGTCGTTGAATACCCCGTCGAGCAGCGCCCGGTATTCGTCGATGCTCAGCTTCGCGGTCATGTGGTCACCGCGGTCAGGTTGCGTTTGACTTCCAGCCGCCGCAGCTTGCCGGACGAGGTGCGCGGCAGCGAGCCCGGCCGGACGAACACCACGTTTGCGGGCACGATGCCGCACTCGGACGCCACCTTGGCGACCAGCTCGCTGCGGGCGCCGGCTTCGTCGGGGCCACGGAATTCGGCGGTGATCACCAATCCCGGCCGGGTGGTGTCGTCGTCGGTGCCCACGGCTACCACGGCACCCTCACGCACGCCGCGTATTTCGGCGGCGACCCGTTCGATCTCGGCGGGAAAGACGTTGCGGCCCGCGATGGTGATGATCTCCTTGGCCCGCCCGCAGACCACCAGACCGTCATCGGTGAGGTAGCCCAGATCTCCGGTCGGGAACCAGGCACCGGGCTCCAGCGGGATGTCACCCAAATACCCGGACATCATTGAAGTTCCGCGGATCTCGATCTCGCCGACGTCGCGACCGGGCAGTTCGGCGGAACGCTGCGGCGTCGGGCTGATCCGGATTTCCATCCCGGGGATCGGCTCGCCCAGAATCGCGTGCCGGCGCGGTTCGGAATCGTCTGCGGCGGAACCAACTTCGTCGTACAGCAGGCCGGTGCCGGGCGCGGGGATGGTGACCGCGCAGGTGGATTCGGCCAGCCCGTAGGACGGCGCCAACGCACCGGCGTCAAAGCCGAACCCGCTCAACGCATTCGCGAACCGCTCCATGCCGGCGCAGTCGACGGGCTCGCCGCCGTTGATCGTCACCCGCACCCGGCCCAGGTCGACGTCGGACACCAGCCGGGCGTACTTGCCGATCATGCTGTAGGCCATGTTCGGCGCCGCGGTCAGCGAGGCGCCGCTTTCGCTGAGCCACCGCAACCAGCGGAACGGTGACGCGGTGAACGCCGCCGTCGGCGCCAGCCAGACCGGCGACCCACCCAGAGCGGCGCTGAGCAGGAACGTCAAACCCATGTCGTGATAGAGCGGCAGCCAGGTACACCCGCAGTCCACCGCCGGGTCGACACCGAAACGGCTGACCAGGCCGTTCACGTTGTTCAGCACCGCCGCGGCGGACAACTGCGCGGTGCGCGGATTTCCGGTGGAGCCCGCGGTGCCCTGCAATATCGCCGGCGTTTCGGCGGCAGCCTCGACCGGCGTGAAGCCGGTGGACGGTTCGTGCGCGACGGCCCCCAGGTCGAGCACCGTCAGCGGCCCGTCCACGCCGCCGAGCAGGCCGAGTTCGACGCCGTGGCTGACGACCGTGCGCACGCCGAGGCCGGCAAATCGGGTCAGCGTGGCCTGGGCCCATTGCTGCGGGTCGGCGCCGCGGACCGGTCCGGGCAGGATCGACACGCTCTGGCCGGCCAGCCAGGTCGCGTGAACGGCCGCGACGAAGTCCGCGGTCGGCTCGCCGACCAGGCCGACCGCCCCGGGCTGCGGCTGGTCGAGGATGTGGGTCGCGATGCCCTCGGCACGGGCGTGGACCTGCGACCACGGGTGCCGCGTCCAGGCGTCGGCGTCCTTGTCGAAGACCACCAGGTCGTGAGCTGAGGCGCGCATCGCCCTGGACAGGGCGGTGGCCAGCACGCTCACTGGCCGACCGGGACCTTTGCCCGGATGACGTTCTCGAGGTCGCCGACGGTGTCGCAGCCGAGCAACTCCTGTTCGGACACCGCCACCCCGAGCTTGTCTTCGATTGCGACCATGCCCACCGCGAAGGCCACCGAGTCCAGGCCGACATCGTCCACCAGCCGGGACTCCCGAGTCACCCGGCTGACGTCGATGTTGAGGTCGTCGCGCAGGATCTCGATCAGCGCAGCACTCACCGAGTCAGGGGACGACTGGTCGGAGTTCATGGGCCGTCACAGTACCGGGCCGCTGCAGCGAAAGGGGATCTACGGTTTGGGCGCTAACGCGCTGGCCGCGTCGGCGGCGCCGTCGCCGTCGGTGTCGGTCAGCTTGACGTCCCACCGCCCGTCGCCGTCGGTGTCGACGTAGCCCGTGACACCGTTCTCGCCGGACGTGATCGCGCGGTCGGCCAGGCCGTTGCCGTCGCTGTCGAGCAGCCGGACCTCGGCACGGCCCTCGGCGCCGAAGTCAGACAACGGCTTACCGGTGTGCTCGGCGCCGTCCAGCCCGAACCAGCGCAGTCCGGAGGCGGGCCGCGCCGGACGGTCCGCGGCGACCGTCCAAGTGCCCGAGCCGTCGTCGGTGAAATAGCGTTCTGCGGTGCCGTCGACATCGAGAACGGCATGGTCGGCGATGCCGTCGCCGTCCAGATCGGCCAGGGCGTCGTCGGCCAGACCGTCGCCGTCGAAGTCCAGGCCGACCGCGTCGAGCCGGCCGTCGCCGTCGAGGTCGAGATCGGGTCCGCGGTCCCACATCGTCGCTGCGCCGTCACCGGCGCTCAGGCAATACTCCATGACAGTCCGACGCGGCTGGGCGGCTACTGGTTCCCGCGGCCCTTCCACCAGGACAGCAGCTCGGCGGTGGCCTCCTCGTGGGTCAGCGGCCCACGGTCCAACCGCAACTCCTTGAGGTGTCGCCAGGCCTCGCCGACCTGCGGGCCGGCTGGAATACCGAGGAGTTCCATGATCGCGTTGCCATCCAGGTCCGGTCGCACCCGCTGCAGGTCTTCCTTGGCGGCCAGCTCCGCGATCCGCGCCTCGAGGTCGTCGTAGTTGGCCTGCAGCCGGGCCGCGCGGCGCTTGTTGCGGGTGGTGCAGTCGGCGCGCACCAACTTGTGCAGCTGACCCAACAGCGGTCCCGCGTCGGTGACATAACGCCGCACCGCCGAGTCGGTCCATCTGCCGTCTCCGTAACCGTGGAACCGCAGGTGCAGATACACCAACTGTGAGACGTCGTCGACCGTCTGCTTCGAATACTTCAACGCGCGCAACCGTTTTCGGACCATCTTGGCGCCCACCACCTCGTGGTGGTGGAAGCTGACTCCCCCGTCGGCTTCGTGCTTGCGGGTGGCGGGCTTGCCGATGTCGTGCAACAGCGCCGCCCAGCGCAGCACCAGGTCGGGGCCCTCGTCCTCCAGGGCGACCGCCTGCCGCAGCACGGTCAGCGAATGCTGGTAGACGTCCTTGTGCTGGTGGTGCTCGTCGATCGCCATCTGCATGCCGCCGACATCGGGTAGCACCACGTCGCCCAGCCCGGTCTGCACCATCAGCTCGATACCGGCGACCGGGTCTGCGCCCAGCAGCAGCTTGTCCAGCTCGGCCGCGACCCGCTCGGCGGTGATCCGGCCCAGCTCGGAGGCCATGCCCTCGATCGCTGAGCGCACCCGCGGGGCTACCGTGAAGCCGAGTTGCGAGACGAACCGTGCGGCGCGCAGCATCCGCAGCGGGTCGTCGCCGAACGAAACCTGCGGCGCCGCAGGCGTATCCAGGATGCCGGCCCGCACCGCGGTCAAACCCTTTAGGGGATCGACGAATTCGGCGGCGCCGGCCGCCGTCACGTGCACCGCCATCGCGTTCACGGTGAAGTCGCGACGCACCAAGTCGTCGTCGAGGGAATCGCCGAAGCGCACCTGCGGGTTGCGGGATACGCCGTCGTAGCGGTCGGCCCGGAACGTGGTGATCTCCAGGCGCTGGTGGCTCTTCTCGGCGCCGATCGTGCCGAACTCGATGCCGGTATCCCACAGCGCGTCGGCCCACGGCCGGAGCAATTTCTGCAGCTGCTCAGGGCGGGCGTCGGTAGCGAAGTCAAGATCGGTGATCGGCCGCTGCAGCACCGCGTCGCGCACCGAGCCGCCGACCAGATAGAGCTCGTGGCCGGCGGCAGCGAACAGCCCGCCGAGCTCGCGCAGGACGTCGGCATGCCTGTTCAAGGCGACCGCGGCAGCGGTCAGCAGCTTGGCATCCTGGGCAGCGTCGGGCACGGGACAGAGCGTAGTCGGACGACGATGCGGCAGCCTGCGGCCGCTGAGCAGTCCGACAATCAGGGCGGTATCGGACGACGATGCGGCAGCCTGCGGCCGCTGACGAGTCCGCTGATTAGGGAACCGTGACCCGATCGTGCAGCTCACTACCGGCGAGTGCGCCCGGAGCGTCTGAGCACGCCAGCTACTATCGCTTGGGTGTCCGACGGCGAAAAATCGCAACCGCGTCGGCGCCGGGGGAGGCGCCGCGGTCGGCGCTCGGCAGGCTCGGGCGAGGCCCAATCCGGCAACGAAGCGGTGGCCGGCAGCACACCAGCCGGTCCAGCGAAGCCCGCGCAACGCCGCTCGGCGCGTCGTGGACCCGAGCGGCTGCGCACCGTGCACGAGACGTCGGCCGGCGGACTGGTCATCGACAACATCGATCGACCGCGTGAAGAGCAGGTCGCGGCACTGATCGGTCGCGTCGATCGGCGCGGCCGGATGCTGTGGTCGCTTCCCAAAGGCCACATCGAGCTCGGCGAGACCGCGGAGGAGACTGCGATCCGAGAAGTCGCCGAAGAGACCGGGATACAGGGCAGCGTGTTAGCGGCGCTGGGCCGCATCGACTACTGGTTCGTCACCGACGGTCGCCGAGTACACAAAACCGTGCATCACTATCTGATGCGCTTTTCGGGCGGCGAGCTGTCCGACGAAGACGTGGAGGTCGCCGAGGTCGCTTGGGTGCCGATCCCCGAGCTGCCGTCCAGGCTGGCGTACGCCGACGAACGCCGGCTAGCCGAGGTTGCCGACGAGCTGATCGACAAGCTGCAGAGCGACGGCCTGGCCGCGCTGCCACCGCTGCCGCCAACCTCACCGCGGCGACGTCCGCAGACCCATTCCCGCACCCGGATCCGTCGGCCCGACGAGTCCACCCGAGGCCGCAAGAACGGACGCGGTCCCGGGCCGTAGCCTCCGACGACAATGCAGAGCAAATCGAGGTTGGGGCACCACTCGCTCGCGGGGATTGACAGCGGCTCGACGGCGCCGCGACTCTGGCGGGCGACCCTGCTGCACCTGCTGGCGGTCGTCGGCATCCTGGGAGCCGGTGCGGTCCTGCCCACCGCCGCCGCGGGTGAACCCGGCGGGAGCCCCTTCGTTCAGGTGCGGATCGATCAGGTCACCCCGCAGGTCGCCACCACGACCAGCGAGCCGGTGGTGACCGTCACCGGGACCGTGGCCAACATCGGCGACCGGCCGGTCCGCGACCTGATGATTCGCCTCGAACACGCCCCTTCCGTGTCCATCTCGGCGGGATTGCGCACCAACCTCGACGGCGGCACCGACCAGTACCAGGCCGCCGAGGACTTCGTGACGGTGTCCCCTGAGCTACCGCGCGGCCATAAGACGAAATTCACGTTGTCGGCCCCGATGCGCTCGGCGACCAGACATTCGCTGGATATCAACGCGCCCGGCGTCTACCCGCTGCTGGTCAACGTCAACGGCACGCCCGACTACGGCGCACCGGCCCGGCTGGACAACGCCCGATTCCTGCTGCCCGTGGTGGGCGTCCCGGCCGATCCACTCGACACCTCCGGCCAGGCATTAGGCGCCATGGGCGCCGTCGTCGCACCCGATACCTCCAAACCCGTACCGGTCACCATGCTGTGGCCGCTGGCCGACCGGCCCCGGCTGGCGCCCGGCGTGCCGGGCGGCACCATCCCGGTCCGGCTGATGGACGATGAGCTGGCCACGTCGCTGGCCACCGGCGGCCGGTTGGAGGTCCTGCTGGCTGCCGCCGAGTTCGCCACCAGCCACGACGTCGACCCCGACGGCGCCGTCAGCCGCTCGGTGTGCCTCGCCGTCGATCCCGACCTGCTGGTCACCGTCAACGCGATGACCGCCGGCTACGTCGTATCCGACTCACCCGACGGGCCCGCGCAGCAGCCCGGCACGCCGACGCATCCGGGCACCGGCCAGGCCGCGGCGGCGACCTGGTTGAACCGGGTGCGCGCGCTGGCTCACCGGATGTGCGTCGCACCTCTTCCCTACGCCCAGGCCGACCTCGACGCAGTGCAGCGCATCGGCGACTCTGCCCTCAGCGCAACCGCCACCAGCGGCGCCGGAGACGTCGTCGACCAGATCCTGGGCGTTGCCGCGGTCCGCGGCGCCACCCTGATCCCCGACGGCTCGCTGACCCGCAAGAGCGTGGATCTGCTGAGCGCCGACGGCAACACAGTGGTGATCGCCGCTGCGGACTCCTCGGCCGGCGACTCCACTGCGCCGGTACCGCAGACCGCGGACACCGCGCCGCGGCGGCTGTCGCCGCAGGTGGTGATGGCGCCGTTTGACCCCGCCGTCGGCGCCGCGTTCGCGGCAACCGGCGCCGACCCGTACGCGCCCAGCTACCTGAACTCCACCCTGGCGATCCGGTTTCAGCACGACTCCGACATCGCCCGCCGTCAGGACGCGCTGGGCTCGATGCTGTGGCGTGACCTGCAGCCCCGGGTCAACCCGCGCCCACAGATTCTGATGCCGCCAACCAACTGGAAGCTGCGCTCCGAGGACGCCGGCGCCATCATGACCACGCTGACGACCGCGATCCGGTCCGGCCTGGCGGTGCCGCGACCCCTGCCCGCGCTGATCGCCGACGCGTCTGCCGTCCCACCGGTCAACGGAACGCCGCAGCCCGACGCCGGCGCCGGCGGGCGGGGCCGGTTCAGCGACGCCGTCATCGGCAAGATCTCCGGCGAAGTGGGCCGGCTGGCCGGCCTGACCGCGGCGCTGACCACCGATGCCCGCTCCGGGCTGACCGGCGTCAGCTATACGGCGCCGCTGCGCGAGGACATGCTGCGCGCGATCAGCCAGGCCGAGCGGCCCGACACCCGAAACGGGCTTGCCCAGCAGCGGCTGGACGTCGTCCACAGCGCGATCGCCGACTTGTTCGGCGCCGTCACGATCGTCACCCCGACCGGGTCCTACACCCTGGCCACTGAGCACAGCCCGCTGCCGCTGGCCCTGCACAACGGGCTGGCCGTCCCGATCCGGGTGCGACTGCACCTCGACGTGCCGCCCGGGATGCAAGTGACCGATCTCGGCGAGATCGAGCTGCCGCCGGGTTATCTGCCGCTACGAGTGCCGATCGAAGTCAACTTCACCCAACGCGTCGCGATCGATGTCGCGCTGCACACCCCCGACGGTGTGCCGCTCGGCGAACCGGTGCGAATGTCGGTGCACTCCAACGCCTACGGCAAGGTGCTGTTCCTGATCACGCTGAGCGCAGCCGCGGTGCTGGTGGCGCTGGCGGGACGACGGCTGTGGCACCGCTTCCGCGGCCAGCCGGACCGCGCCGACCTCGACCGACCGGACCCGGCCGACGCGGACCATTACGTCGACGAAGAGCACAGCGGATGAGCCCCACCGGGCGGGCCGCACCGCCACCGGCACAGCCACCGCCGCGGCCGCCGGCTCCGCTACGTAAGCGCAGTCCGGGACCGCCGACCGGGCCGTTGCCGCCGACCGGCCACGTGCCGTCGCAGAGCACGTCGCCGCAGCCCCGCCCTGAGCTCTCCGACGCCGCGCTGGTGTCACGGTCGTGGGGGATGGCGCTGGCCACCCTGGTCAGCCGGGTCACCGGCTTCGCCCGGATCGTGCTGTTGGCCGCAATCCTGGGTGCGGCGCTGTCCAGCGCGTTCACGGTGGCAAACCAGCTGCCGAACCTGGTCGCCGCCCTGGTGCTGGAGGCGACGTTCACCGCGATCTTCGTGCCGGTGCTGGCGCGCGCCGAGCAGGACGACGCCGATGGCGGCACTGCGTTCGTGCGGCGGTTGGTGACCCTGGCCACCACCGTGCTGTTGGGCGCCACGCTGCTGTCGGTCGCCGCGGCGCCCCTGTTGGTGCGGTTGATGCTGGGCCGCAGCCCGCAGGTGAACGAGCCGCTGACCATCGCATTCGCCTACCTGCTGTTGCCGCAGGTGATCTTCTACGGCCTGTCCTCGGTGTTCATGGCAATCCTCAACACCCGCAACGTGTTCGGGCCGCCGGCCTGGGCGCCGGTGGTCAACAACGTCGTCGCGATCGGCACGCTGGGCGCCTACCTGGCCGCACCGGGCCAGCTATCGGTCGACCCCGTCCAGATGGGCAACGCCAAGCTGCTGGTGCTGGGCATCGGCACCACGTTGGGCGTGTTCGCGCAGACCGCGGTGCTCCTGGTCGCCATCCGGCGCCGGCGGATCAGCCTTCGCCCGCTGTGGGGAATCGACGACCGGCTCAAGCGCTTCGGCGCGATGGCCGCCGCGATGGTGCTCTACGTGCTGATCAGCCAGATCGGTCTGATCGTCACCAACCAAATCGCCAGCTCCGCAGCCGCTTCCGGCCCGGCCATCTACAACTACACCTGGCTGGTGCTGATGCTGCCCTACGGCATGATCGGCGTCACCGTGCTGACGGTGGTCATGCCGCGGCTGAGCCGCAACGCCGCCGCCGACGACACCGACGCCGTGCTCGCCGACCTGTCGCTGGCCACCCGGCTGACGATGATCACGCTGATCCCGGCCGTGGCGTTCATGACCGTCGGCGGGTCGGCGATGGGCAGCGCGCTGTTCGCCTACGGACATTTCGGCGACGTCGACGCCGGCCACCTGGGTACGGCGATCGCGATGTCGGCGTTCACCCTGCTCCCCTACGCCGTCGTGCTGCTGCAGCTGCGGGTCTTCTACGCCCGCCAGCAGCCGTGGATACCGATCGCGATCATCGTGGTCATCACGGTCGTCAAAATCGCCGCTTCGCTGGTTGCGCCGCACCTCACCGACAACCCCGACCTCGTCGCGGGCTATCTGGGATTGGCCAACGGATTGGGATTCGTGGCCGGCGCGATCGCCGGCTACTACCTGCTCCGTAACGCGCTGCGGCCCCGCGGCGGTCACCTGCTCGGCATCACGACGGTGCGGACCATCCTGGTCACGGCCACCGCGTCGCTGCTGGCAGGTCTGGTCGCGTACCTGGTGGACGTGCTGATGGGCATGCACCGGCTCACCGCCTACGGCGGCGGCGCCGGCTCACTGCTACGGCTGTTCGTGCTCGCGGTGATCATGGCGCCGATCGTGGCGGTGGTCATGCTGCGCGCGCAGGTGCCCGAGGCCGTCGCGGCGCTGGCGGTGTTCCGCGGCTGGATCGGCGCGAAACCGGCCGGCGGGAAAGCCGCGCCGCCGGCACCCGCCCGAGTGCCTCCCGTCGGCGCCCCGGCGCCCCCTTCGAGCAGGTCAGCCCCCGTCGTTGCCCCCCAACCCGAAGGCAGCGATCAACTGTTGCGCTCCGCTATCGTCACGTACCCTGAGCACAGGAATTCGTCTGCGGGGGCACGACATCAGGTATGGGAATCCCTCCGGCGCGGGTATCCAACGCAACCAACCGGGGAGGAGATGGGGAGAGGACCGGGAATGACCGACGGCCCATCGGACAGCGCCGCGCCCAGCGCCGTCTCTGACCCCGCATCGACGCCTGCCGCAAACGACTTCCAGCCCGACATCCCGCCCGATCTTCAAGTGGGCACCGTCGCGAACGGCGGATCGTCCGACCCCGACCTCGAGACCACCGCGTTCGGCGCCCGCGACCCGATCGCGTTCGATGCAGCGAGCTCGCCTGGATCCGACCTGGCTGCGCCGGCAGACGAACAGCAGCTGGTCCCCGGTGCCAGCATCGCCCGCGGTCGCTACCGGCTGCTGGTCTTCCATGGCGGGGCGCCGCACACGCAGTTCTGGCAGGCACTGGACACCGCGCTGAATCGGCAGGTGGCACTGACTTTCGTCGATCCGGACGGGACGCTTCCCGACGAGCAACTCCGCGAGGCCCTGGCTCGCACCATGAGGTTGAGCCGCATCGACAAAATCGGCATCGCCCGAATCCTCGACGTCGTTCACACCGGCACCGGCGGCCTGGTGGTCACCGAATGGGTGCGGGGCGGTTCACTGCAGGAAGTGGCGGACACCTCGCCGTCGGCCGCGGGCGCATCGCGCGCGATGCAAAGCCTGGCCGCCGCGGCCGAGGCCGCCCACCACGCCGGCGTCGCGCTGTCGATCGACCATCCCAGCCGGGTGCGGGTCAGCATCGAAGGCGATGTCGTGCTGGCCTTCCCGGCGACGATGCCGGACATCAGCCCCGACGACGACATCCGCGGCATCGGCGCCGCGCTGTATGCGTTGCTGGTCAACCGGTGGCCGCTGCCCGAGTCCGGAGCACCCAGCGGGATGGCGCCGGCACCGCGAGATTCCGCCGGCCAACCGCTCGAGCCCAGCGCGATCGACAGCGACATCCCGTTCCAGATTTCTGCGGCAGCCACCCACTCGCTGCAGGGCGATGGTGGGATACGCAGTGCAGCAACGCTTTTGAATCTGCTTCAGCAGGCGACGGTGGTGGCCGACCGTACCCAGGTGCTCGTCCCCATCGGCGACGATCCCCCGCCAGCGCCGCCGCGTCCGGGCCGGACCCGCACACCCGACATCGACGACGCGCACGCGCGTGCCCGCCGGCGCCGCGCCATCACGATCTGGGTTGGCGCCGGCGCGGCGGTGATGCTGGTCGCGCTGCTGGTCTTGGCCTCGCTGCTCAGCCGGATGTTCGGGGACGTCAGTGGTCTCGACAAAGACCAGCTCGGCCTCAACGGCCCCTCCGCCAGCTCCAGCGCCGGCGCGGCGGCGGGCAGCATCGTCAAGCCGGTGCAGGCCACGGTGTACTCCCCCGGCGGCGAGCCCGACAACCCCGGGCAGGCCGGGCAGGCGATCGACGGCAACCCGGCCACGTCGTGGGATACCGACACCTACCACGACGCGGTCCCGTTCCCCGGTTTCAAGAGCGGTATCGGCCTGCTGCTGCAGCTACCGCAACCCACCGTGGTGGGTGCGGTCAACGTCGACGTCCCCAGCACCGGGACGAAGATCCAGATCCGCTCGTCGGCGACGGCGACTCCGGGCAAGCTCGAGGACACCAGCTCGCTGACGCAGCCGGTCTTGGTGCACCCGGGCCACAACAGCATTCCGGTCAACGCGTCGTCGCCCACGTCGTACGTGCTGGTGTGGATTCCGACGATGGGCACCACGAACGGTGCCAGCCGCACCGGACTCTCCGAGGTCACGGTTCAGGCCAAGTCCTGACAGGCCTCATCGAGTGAAGTGCCGGGCATCGGGTCATTGGTTACTGTCCGGCGGTGGGCTCCACGCAGGTTCGGCAGCAACCTCCCGGACAACGTAGCGACGCCGAACTGTTGGCGGCTCACGTCGCGGGCGATCGCTATGCGTTCGAGGAGTTGTTCCTCCGCCACCACCGGCAACTGCACCGGATCGCCCGGCTGAGCAGCCGCAGCGCCGAGGACGCCGAGGACGCGTTGCAGGAGGCGATGGTCTCGGCGCACCGAGGCGCCGCTTCGTTTCGGCACCATGCCGCGGTCAGCAGCTGGCTGCACCGCATCGTCGTCAATGCTTGCCTGGATCGGCTGCGGCGCAACAAGACTCACCCGACCACAGTCCTCGACGACCGCTATGCGGTGCCGGATCGGACCGCGCAGGTCGACACGGCGATCGCGGTGCATCGGGCACTGATGCGGCTGCCCGTCGAGCAGCGCGCCGCGGTGGTTGCCGTTGACATGCAAGGCTATTCGGTCGCCGATACCGCCCAACTGCTCGGGGTCGCCGAAGGCACCGTCAAGAGTCGCTGCGCGCGGGCCCGGGTCCGGTTAGCCGCGATCCTGGGCTATCTGCAGAGCGACACGCATCGCCCTGCCGGATAGCTGGCATCCACGCCCGAATCGGCTGCGCGGCAAGGCGGGTGAACTTCTGGCGTCGCACCACCGCCTCAGCGACGTCGCCGGCGTGGCACGTCGCCGCACCAGTCGTCTTGGCTCGGTACATGGCGGCGTCAGCGGCGCGCAATATCTCCGCGGCGCAGCGCTGCTCGTCTGGCCGTACCGCGACGACGCCGATGCTGGCGCCGACGCGGACGCGGCTCGCCGGTCCGCAAGCACTCGCGCCGGGGATCCGGATCGGTCTGCGCAGCGCTGTATGTAACCGCCTGACCAGAGCGTTGACTTTGACGCGCTGTATCGGCGCAGCCAGCAGCGCCACGAACTCATCGCCGCCGACACGGCCAACGACGTCATCGGGGCCTAAAGCTGCCCGGAGTCGTTGCGCGGCGACTTCGAGGACAGTGTCGCCGGCGTGGTGACCCAGCTCGTCGTTGATGACTTTGAACTTGTCGAGATCGATGAAAAGCACCGCACCCCAGCGGTATTCAGCGGGCCCGATCGCATCGTTGATCAACGTCACCAAGTGGGCGCGGTTGGGCAGCCCGGTCAACAGATCGTGCGTGGCCTGGTAAGCGAGCCGCTGATGGGCCTTGTGCTGATCGGTGATGTCGACAATCGACATCAATACCGACGACCGGTCCGGATCGCCGGGGTCAAGCAGCGACCAGTTGACCGACACCCATATCCGCTCGCCATCGCTGAACCGGTCGAGACCGTAGATGCAGCCGCGGCGCGGGCTGCGCTTGAGGGTCTCCATTACCGGGCGCTGGTCCCATGTGAGCACGCGGCCGTTCGTGTCATATACCGGAATCTCGGTCACTTTCGCGAACTCGACGGCAGGGACTCCCGTTGTCGGTGCGCCGAAAATGCGAAGCGTCGCCGGGTTGACCGATTCCACCGTCCCATCTGCCCCGATGACGACGACTCCCTCTTGTAGGGATGCCACGACGGCTTGGCACTGCTGCTCGATACGCCGCAGGGCCGTTTGGTTTGCGCACAAGACGACGTATCCGTCGTCCATCCGGGACACCGAGACTCGCACCGCCCGCTCCGAGCCGTCACGGGCGCGGTGGGTGGTAGACACCACGCCCCCGCCGGCGACGATCGCCGCCAGATCGAGATCGGTCCCAACGACTTCGCCGATCGGCAAGCCCAATGCGTCGACTGCCGACCGGTTATAGATCGCCTCCGCTGCTGGATTCCAGCTGGTCACAAAGCCGGTCGTGGTGGTGGAGATGATGGCGTCACTGACGTGATCGACCAGCGCCGCCTGGAAGCGCAGGCTTGCTTCGGTGGCTTTCTGGGCGCCGACGTCCCTGAACACCACCTTGTGAGCGGGCCGGCCCTCCCACTGCGTCTTGATGGCCAGCGCTTCCACCTCACGCGTCATACCGTCCAGCGTGACGATCACCAGTTCGAGGGGTTGGCTCACATCTCCGTCGTGCTGCCGCGCGGCGATCTGCCTACCCACTGCGGCCAGCGAATCCGGGTGGATGAAATCGGTGATCTTGCGCCCGAGCAGCTGGTCAGCCGACTGCGCCCCCATCCTGCGCACCAAGGTCTGGTTGACGTACACGTGGCGGCCATCGGCATGAACGCACATAGCGACCGGGCTGTGATCGACCAGCCATCGATACTGCTGTTCGGCTGCGTCGGCCCGAGGCAACTCATCAGCGCGTTGCTGCGCGCGATCAATACGTTTTAGGGCGATTAACTGCACCGCGTTCTCCCGACGTGGTCTACCAGCGTTATTCCGCGTTGGCGCGGCGTGGCCGGGAATCCACGCCGCTCAGTTCGCCCCTTAACTGAATTTCCTCAGCTCCCTCAAAGTGTATCTTCAGTTGCCGCCGCGCGCCGTCTCAGCGGAATCAAACGCTCGTAGCAATCGCGTTACAGATGACGGACACTGGGGCGGATGGACGAGGACGGGCGCGACGATCCGCCGCCCACCGCGGAAGCCCTTGCCGACCTACAGGCAGGCCTGCTCGACGACGACGACGCCGCGCGGCTGCGCAAGCTAGTCCGCACCGACGCCGACGTCCGGCAGACGATGGACGCGCTGAACCGGGTGCGCCGCGAGGTCGCCGCCCTGGGCTCCGACCCGTCGTCGGCACCCGGCGTCGATCCCGCAGCCGTCGACCGTATCGGGGCCACGCTGCGTGCCGAGCGCGCGGGCGCCGCGCACACCGTGGGCCGCGGACGTCTCCCCCGCTCGGCGCGGCTCGCGGTCGCGGTGACCGGTTTGGCCGCGGTCGCCGTCGCGGCCTGGCTGGGCACCCGGGCGCTGATCGCGGCGCCCGCGTCGACGACGAGCAGGCCGACCACCATCGAACACATCACCGTCTCGCGGCCGCCGCAGACCATTCCGCTGTCGGATCAGCAGATCCTCGCCCTGGTCGGCCACGAGCCTGATTTCGGCCCGCTGACCGATCCGCGCCGCCGCGCGTCATGCCTGTCCGGTTTGGGCTATCCGGCCAACGCCCGGGTGCTGGGCGCCCGGCCGATCGACATCGCCGGGCATCCGGCCGTTCTTCTGCTGCTGCCCGGCGACGCGCCCGGCGCCGTCAAAGCAGTCGCGGTGGCGCCGACCTGCAGTGCAGCCAACACCGGCCTGTCGGCTGACAGGATTGTCACCCGGCCGTAGTGTTCGCGGGAACAGCACCGCCTACCCTGGCGTTCCAGTGCTTTGAAGCGGTTCCCAGTACCCGAAAGGTTGGTATGAGTTCCTCAACCAGCACCGTTCACGACGTGATCGTCATCGGCTCCGGGCCCGCCGGCTACACCGCAGCGCTCTATGCGGCGCGCGCGCAACTGGCACCGGTGGTCTTCGAGGGAGTCTCGTTCGGTGGAGCCCTGATGACCACGACCGAAGTCGAGAACTATCCCGGCTTCCGCGAGGGCATCCAAGGCCCCGAGCTGATGGACCAGATGCGCGAGCAGGCACTGCGATTCGGCGCCGACCTGCGCATGGAGGACGTCGAATCGGTGTCGCTCGACGGCCCGGTCAAATCCGTCACCACTTCCGAAGGCGAGACCCTGCACGCCCGCGCTGTCATCCTGGCGATGGGCGCCGCGGCGCGTTACCTACACGTGCCCGGTGAGCAGGAGTTGCTCGGCCGCGGCGTGAGCTCGTGTGCCACCTGCGACGGCTTCTTCTTCCGCGACCAGGACATCGCCGTGATCGGCGGCGGCGACTCGGCGATGGAAGAGGCCACCTTCCTGACGAAGTTCGCCCGCAGCGTCACCCTGGTGCACCGCCGCGAAGAGTTCCGGGCCTCCAAGATCATGCTCGACCGGGCCCGCGCCAACGACAAGATCCGGTTTGTCACCAACAGCGCGGTGATCTCCGTCGAAGGCGAGTCCACGGTGACCGGGTTGCGGCTGCGCGACACCGTGACCGGCAAGGAATCCGCCCTGTCGGTGACCGGGGTGTTCGTCGCGATCGGCCACGACCCGCGCTCCGCTCTGGTCCGCCGTGCGGTCGACCTCGATTCGGACGGCTACGTGCTGGTCAAGGGCAGCTCGACCTACACCTCGGTCGACGGCGTGTTTGCCGCGGGCGACGTGGTCGATCACACCTACCGACAGGCGGTCACCGCGGC
>Ga0302326_10014607_pt1 | contig 16594 bp, 12 predicted proteins | sample Palsa_T0_3_FD_202264 | JGI IMG/M metagenome (GOLD analysis project Ga0302326, IMG submission 202264) | Peat permafrost microbial communities from Stordalen Mire near Abisko, Sweden - Palsa_T0_3 | ecosystem: Environmental > Terrestrial > Soil > Palsa > Peat permafrost | place: Sweden: Abisko...
CTGCGCCCGGGCGCGGCTGGTGAATATCGCACGCTTCGCCGTGGAAAAAGACCTGATCGTGCTGAGCGACGAAATCTACTCGGAACTGGTCTATGACACCCCCCATGTGAGCATCACGGCGTTTCCCGGGATGAAGGACCGGACGATTTTCCTGCATGGGTTTTCGAAGGCATTCGCGATGACCGGATTCCGCATCGGCTACGCCTGCGGACCGGCGGAGCTGATCGAGGCGATGATGAAAGTGCACCAGTACTCCATGCTCTGCGCGCCGATCCTCGCCCAGGAGGCCGCCATCGAGGCGCTCGCCCGGGGAGAGGAGGCGGTGAAGGTCATGCGGGACAATTACCACCGCCGGCGCGACCTGGTGGTGCGGCGATTCAACGCGGCCGGACTGGCGTGCCATTCGCCGAACGGCGCATTCTACGCATTTCCGAGCGTGGCCGCAACGGGCCAAAGCGAGCGCGACTTTGCCTACGGGTTGCTCGAAGCCGAAAAAGTCGCGGTCGTGCCCGGCACCGCCTTCGGGGAAAATGGGCGGGGCTTTGTCCGCGCCAGCTTCGCGACCGGATACGACCACCTCGCCGAGGCCTGCACCCGGATCGAGCGCTACGTGCAGGGCCTCAAGCCGTAAATTTCGAATTTCCAACTTCGAATTTTAATGTCTTCCCGCACTGTCGCCATCGTCGGCCGGCCCAACACCGGCAAAAGCCGGCTTTTCAACCGCCTGGCGCGCCGGCGCATCTCCATCGTGCACGACCAGCCGGGGATCACCCGCGACGTGATCGCCGCCGAGATCGCGGACGGCGCGTACACGCTGCTCGACACCGGAGGCCTGGGCCTGAGGGGCGGCGAGACCTCCGCCGACCTCATCGCCGCATCTGAAAACCAGGTCGGCTTCGCCATCGATACCGCTGATCTCATTCTCTTCGTCGTGGACGGCATCGACGGGTTTACCGCCCTGGATGCCCGGATTGCCGCGCGCCTGAGGCGCGGCAAGAAAAAGGTCCTGCTCGTCGTGAACAAGGCCGACTTCGACGACGAGAAAATCGACCTGGCCGAAGCCTACCGCCTCGGCCTCGGCGAACCGATCCGCGTCTCCGCGGAGCACGGGCGCGGGGAGCAGGACTTGCGGGAGGCGATCGCCGCGCAGCTCGGGCCCGCGTCCGAGGCCGCAGCCAAGACGGCCGCCGACCCGCTCTGCTTCTGCTTCATCGGCCGGCCCAACGTTGGCAAGTCCTCGCTGGCGAATCGCCTGCTGAAGAGCAACCGCCTGATCGTCGACAAGACGCCCGGCACCACCCGCGACGCCGTCGAGCTTCCCTTCGAATTCAAGGGCCGCGACGGCCGGCAGTATCCGTTTCGCCTCATCGACACGGCCGGGATCAAGGCGTCGCCAAAACTCGCGTCCCCGGTCGAGTATTTTTCACGGCTGCGCTCGCTCCAGGCGATCCAGCGGGCCGACGTCGTTTTTCTCGTGCTCGACGCGATGGAGGGGGTGACCCAGCAGGACAAGGCCATCGCGGGCGAGGCGATCAAGGAGCGCAAGCCCATCGTCGTGGTGGTCAATAAATGGGACCTGGTGCACAGGGCTTTCGAGCAGCCGGAGGGGATCCACGGGTACAGGAGCGAGCGCGACTATCGCGAGAAATACGAGCATGCGGTTTTCGAATGCCTTTTTTTCACGCCCGGGGCGCCGCTCGTTTTCGCCTCGGCGCTGAGCGGCTACGAGGTGGACCGCATGCTCAATGCCGCCGTGCAGCTCAACCGCACGCTCGATAAGAAGCTCCCGACCGCCAAGCTCAACCAGGTGCTGACGCACCTCGCCGACCGCACTCCCGCGCCCGCCATCGGCGGGCGCCGGTTCCGCATCTACTATGTGACTCAAACCGGCAACCGGCCCTTCCGGATCAAGGTATTTTGCAACCGCGAGGAGAAGCTCACCGAGTCGTACCGGCGTTACCTGGAGGCCGGCCTGGTGGACGAATTCAAGCTCAACGGCTGCCCGATTTATTTCGATCTCGTCGGCAAACCCAATACCGGAGGGCACCGCGGAGGCGGAGTGAGCGTGGAGGAGTGACCAAAAGTTGTAAGTAGTAAGCAGTAAGTTGTAAGTGATCAGCGGATAACTTCCTCCGGAAGTTTTTCATCGAGCCATTCCTACTTCCTACTTACTACTTTCGACTTTCTACTTTTAGACCATGTCTCTCCGGATTGTTTTTCTCGGCTCCGATCCGATCGCCCTCCCGGCGCTCGACTGGCTGGCGGGGGAGGGGAGCGCGATGGCCCAAATCGTGGCGGTCGCGACCCAGCCCGATCGGCCGACCGGGCGCGGGCAGGCGGTGCAGGCCAACGGGATCAAACGCTGGGCGTTGGACCGGGGCCTGCCCGTGCATCAGCCGGAGAGACTCGGTGACCCCGCCGTCGCGTGGCTGGCGGGGCTGCAAGCCGACGTTGCGCTCGTGATGGCCTACGGGCACATCCTGCGCGAGGCCTTCATCGGCACGCCCCGGCTCGGGACGCTCAACCTCCACGCTTCGCTGCTACCCGGGTATCGCGGCGCCTCGCCCATCCAGACGGCAGTGGCCGGTGGTGAACGCGTCACCGGCGTTTCCCTCATGCGGATCGTGCGCCAGCTCGACGCGGGGCCGGTGGCCGATCGGGAAAGCGTTATTATCGCGCCGCTCGACACGGCTCTCGAGATCGAGACCAAGCTGGGGGCCGCGTGCGTCCCGCTGCTGGCGCGAACTCTGCCCAAGCTTGCGGACGGTTCCCTGGGCTTCACCGACCAGGACGAGACCCGGGCGACCTATTGCCGGCGACTGGTCAAGGAGGACGGCGACCTCGATTTTTCGGCTCCCGCCGCGGTCCTGGCGCCCCGCATCAACGGTCTTTATCCCTGGCCGTCCTGCAACGCGGAAATGAGCGGCCGGCCCGTGAAACTCGGCCTGGCCGACGTCACTGGCAATGCATCGGTCGGCACGCCGGGAACTGTGGTCGGCGCAGATGCGGACGGCCTGCTCGTCGCCACCGGCGAGGGAACGCTTCGCCTCAGAAGGCTGCAGCGCCCGGGCGGCCGCATGCTCCCCGCCGCGGAATTTCTGCGGGGTTTCCCCATCCCGGCGGGAGAAAAACTTCCGTCACGGCCAATGTCGGCATTGGTCGGTTCCACGCCTTTCAAAACAAAGCAGTAAAGGATTGGGGGTGGGGCGGCGCGCCCTCGCGACGCCTTGAGCGATAGTCCGAGTTTTCTCTATTGCGGAGCCAAACTGGCGTCGCGGGGGCGCGCCGCCCCACCTGTGAATCCAAATCTTCTGTTGATATATTTTTGCGCTCTTTGGCGGCCAATCAAAACGGATTGTTTTCCTGCGGGGGTTCGGCAAGCTGGCGCTTATGTTGAAGCGGTTGCTGTTCCTGCCTGCCATCCTGGTCGCCATCCCGGCGTGGGCGCAAACGGCCGCGCCCGGAGTGGAAATCGCGAACCTGCATGAAGATGTCGCCGGTCTCTCCCAGCGCCTCGCGGACCTGACGCTGCGGGTGGAGCAATTGGAGGCCGAAAATGCCGCGCTCCGCGATCAGGCAAAGTCGACCGGACAAAATTTCGTCACCATCGGGCAGTTGAACGAAGCGATCGCCGACCTCAACAAGACCATTCAATCGGCGGTTGCCGCGTCGAAAGATGAGGCGCCGCAACCCGCCGGCGATTTTCCCAAGGAGGGCGTGACCTATACCGTGCAAAGAGGCGAAACCCTGGCGCTGATCGCCAAGAAAACCGGCGCCAGGCTTGCCGATATCATCGCCGCAAACAAGATCGCCGACCCCTCGCGCATTCAGGCGGGCCAGGCGCTTTTCATCCCGGGAGGAAAGTGACATGGCAGCCCCATCCAAATCCCGACTCGGCCGCGGACTCGGCGGCCTGATCGCCGCCGCCAAGCCCGCTCCGCCGCCGCCCGCCACGGCGGAGCTCCGCACCTCCCCACCCATCTCCCCGGCACCGGCCTCGGGCCTCGCCGGCTACCAGGAGATCGCCGTTCAACTCATAGAGCCAAGTCCGTACCAGGCCCGGCGGGATATCTCGCCCGGGCAGTTAAGCGAACTGGCCGAAAGCATCCGCAGTGAAGGCCTGTTGCAACCGATCGTCGTGCGCCGCCATGGCGAGCGATTTCAGCTCATCGCCGGCGAACGCCGCTGGCGCGCCTTCCAGCAGCTTGCCATCAAGGTGATCCCCGCGCGCATTGCGGAGGCGAGCGACGCCTCTGCGGCGGCCCTGGGCCTGATCGAAAATCTGCAGCGGGAAGGCCTTAATCCCATCGAGGAAGCTCACGGTTACGCCAGCCTCATCCGCGATTTCGACCTGACCCAGGAGACGGCATCCGAACGGGTGGGCAAGAGCCGCGCCGCCGTGGCCAACGCCCTGCGCCTTCTTTCCCTGGACGCCGAGATCCAGGGTTTTATCGCGAAAAACCTGCTGAGCACCGGGCATGCGAAGGTGCTGCTCGGAGCCGAGGACCCGGCCCAGCGCACCCTGCTCGCGCGCCAGGTCGTCGCCGATGGCCTGAGTGTGCGCGCGACTGAAAAGCTCGTCCAGGGAGCGAGAACGCCGGGAGGCAGGCGCGCGGCATCCCGGCGCAGGGGCGTCTCATCCCAGGACTCTGCCACGGTCGAGGGTATTGAGAAAAAACTGACGTCCCACCTCGGCGCCCGCGTCGCCGTCCTCCACTCCCCCAAAAAAGGGCGGATCGTCATCGAATATCGCGGCAACGAGGACCTGCAGCGGCTACTCGCAAAACTCGGGATAGAGGCGTAGGACATTGACAACCCTCCCTTAAAATTGCTCTAATCTTCCTTCTTTTCCCATGAACATCCTCCTCGGCATCCTCACCTTCGTCCTGGTTTTGATCTCTCTTTTCCTGATCCTCGTCGTCCTGGCCCAAAAGGCCAAGTCCGACGGCGGCATGGGTTCGGCGATGGGTGGCGGGGCGGCCGAGGCCACGTTCGGCGCGGAGACCAGCAATGTTTTGAGCAAAGCCACGATCAACGCGGCGATCGCATTCTTCGTGTTGAGCTGCGCCCTGTTTCTCGGGCGCATTTACCAGCATAACCACGGTGCACAGTCCGGGGCCGCCCTGCCCACGATCATGACACCGGGCGCGCCGAGGATACCGGTCACCCCGATGCCATCGGCGACCCCGGCGGGACCAACCAGCCAGAAGCCGTGAGGGGGATCCTTCGTCTTCCCGGGCTGGCGATTGCGCTTCTTGTCGTTCTGGGCCCGGTGGCAAACCGGGCGGCCGCCGCTCCCGGGGGAGGAGCCACCCCGCCGGATTACCCTCAAATCGGGCTTCCCGACCAGGCGGCGGCTCGCGTCCTGCTCGACCAATTTCGCCAGGCGGGCTTTGCCGCCGGGGCCTATTTTCTGGAATTCGACCTCCGCCAGATGCCGCGCCGGGGCGACGTGCAGGTTTTTCACGGCAGGCTCTGGGGCGGCCGCAACGACGATGGGATGATCATGCGCATCTCGCTGCGGGACGGCGCCGGCCGGGAGCACCGCCTGCTGGTGCAAAACGGACCACAGGCGGCGGCTTGGAGCGAGGTGGCGGGCCGGGCTGAGGCGATGGGGGAGGCGGCGATGCTCGATCCACTCGTCGGTGGCGTCGAGCTGACCGCCTTCGACCTGCAAATGCCTTATCTCTTCTGGCCGGACACCCGGATCACCGCCCTCAACCGCGTCCGCGGCCGCCCCGCTTACGCGTTTCTCTTTCGTCCCCCGGCGGCGTTCGCCGCCGCGCATCCCGGGCTAACCGCGGTGCGCGCCTACCTTGACACGGAGTTCGACCGCCCGCTCCAGATTGAGCTCATCGGCCGGAATGGCGGCGTGCTCAAAACCCTTTCCATCGTCGATCTGAAAAAAATCGGCGGCCAGTGGATGCTCAAGGAATTCGACGTGCGCAACGAGGTTACGCGCGACAAGACCCGCTTCAGCCTGACCGCCGTGGCCCTGGGGCTCGATTTCGGGCCCGCGCTGCTTTCGCCGGGCCACCTGGCCGAAGACGCGGCCGAGCCGCCGGGCGGTCAGATCACCGCGATTGGGCCTTGAGGGCGACCCGTCTTCATCCCGCTGAACGCGGGATTACGCCGGGTTAGTTTCCGCTCGCTTGGGCGAGGCGGAAACTAAAAATATTTGTTGCCGCCGGGTCGGTCCCGTGCCTTGTGTTCTGGCTGCTGTCCCGCTGCTTAAACTTACTATCCCATGGCTACGCGATCCCGTCCCGCTTCGGCGCCGCTTACTTTCGACCTGCCGCTTTCATTTGTCGCCAAGATCGAGACGTGCCGCCGGGGCCACGGCCTGAAAAGCGGCAGCGACGTCATTCGGCTCGCGATCGAGCAGTATAATTTTGAGGACTACAAGCCCGCGCAGGATCAGCATCGCCAGATGTCCGTGCGCATCGGCGTCCGGCAGCGCGCCATGCTGAAACGCTACGCCCGCAAAAAACACGCCAGCGTGGGAGAACTCCTCCGCCTGGCCCTGGAGAGCCTTCCCTCGCGGGCAGCGGGCAAAAAAGCGCGGCGGTGATGGGAGCCCCCGAAAGTGGTAATTGGCAAGGGGCACGTGGTAATTTCCAGGGGAGAAAACTTCCGCAGGAAGTTATTTACTGACCACTTACCACTCACTAATTACTACTTTCTACTTTCCGCATGTCTTCCTCTCCAAAGTCCCTTTCCTCCTGGGCCCTCGGCATCTCGCCGTCGCCGACGCTGGCCATTGACGCCAAGGCGAAGGCCATGCAGGCCGCCGGCGAGGACGTGTGCAGTTTCGCCGCCGGCGAACCCGACTTCGACACGCCCCCGCACATCAAGGAGGCGGCCATTGCGGCCCTCCGGGCCGGGCAGACCAAATATGCGGCCACGGCCGGCATCGAGCCGTTGCGCGCCGCCATTGCGGCGAAATACGCTTCCGACTACGGCCTGAAATTCGCGCCGTCGCAGGTGGTGGTAAGCCCGGGCGGAAAATTTTCGTGCTACGTCGCCATCCTCGCGGTCTGTTCGCCCGGCGACGAGGTCGTGATTCCGGCGCCCTACTGGGTGAGCTATCCCGAGATGGTGAAACTGGCGGGAGCGGTGCCGAAGCCGGTCCTGGCCGGCGATGCGACGGGTTTTCGCATCACGGCGGCGCAGCTCGAGGCCGCCGTCACCCCAAAAACCAAGCTGCTCATTCTCAATTCGCCCTCCAACCCAACCGGCGCGGTCTACCCGCGCGCCGAACTGGAGGCGATCGTGGCGGTCGCGCTCAGGCACAACCTCTACATCCTGTCCGACGAGATCTACGAACATCTCGTCTATGACGGAGCGCGCCATTTCACCCCGGCCGGCTTCAGTCCGGAAGCCGGGGCGCGCACGATGATCGTCTCGGGTTTTTCCAAGACCTATTCCATGACCGGGTGGCGCCTCGGAACCCTGGTCGCGCCGCCGCCGATCGCCAAGGCGGTGGGGGAGCTGCAAAGCCAGATGTCCAGCAACGCCAACACGTTTGCCCAATATGGGGCGCTCGCCGCCCTCACGGAGAAGGAGCCCACCCAGGCCGCCCTGCAGACGATGCTCGCGGCCTTCGACCGCCGCCGGAAATTCCTGCATGCCGCCCTCGAGGGGATACCCGGCGTCAGCTGCGTCCGGGCGCAGGGGGCGTTTTATCTTTTTCCCAACATCTCAAAATTCGGCCTCAGCTCCGCGGAGTTCTGCGCCCGGCTGCTGCAGGATGAGAAGGTGGCGGCGGTTCCCGGGAGCGCATTCGGCGCCGAGGGTTACCTCCGCCTGAGCTACGCCACCGGCGACGAGATCATCGCCCGCGGCGTCGAGCGCATGGCGCGTTTTTGCAAAACAATTTAAATCATGCCTGACCTGAAATTGACTCCTCCCCCCGGCGGAAAAATCTCCATCGCCGGGGGAAAACTCAACGTCCCGAACGATCCCGTCGTCCCGTTCATTCGCGGGGACGGCACCGGGGCCGACATCTGGGCGTCCTCCGTCCGCGTGCTCGATGCGGCCGTGCACCGGGCCTATGGCGGCCAGCGCAAGATCGCCTGGTTCGAGGTCTTCGCGGGTGAGGAGAGCTTCAAGCGCTTCAACACCTGGCTGCCCGACGAGACCGTCGCGGCCTTCAAGGAATACCTCGTCGGCATCAAGGGACCGCTGACGACCCCGGTGGGCGGAGGCATCCGGTCGCTGAACGTGGCCCTGCGCCAGATGCTCGATCTGTATGTCTGCCTGCGGCCGGTGCAGTACTTTTCCGGCGTGCCCTCGCCCGTCAAGCACCCCGAAAAGGTGGACATGGTCATCTTCCGCGAAAATACCGAGGACATTTACGCCGGCATCGAATACGCGGGAGGGACGCCCGAGAGCCAGAAGATCCTGGATTTCCTGGCCCAGAATTTCCCCAAGGAATTCAAAAAGATCCGCTTTGGCACCAAGGAGGCGTCGGCGCAATGGCTGCGGGAGCTCGAGGCCCTCGGCGCCCCGCCCAGCGAAGCGGTGGTGGACGTCGGCATCGGCTTCAAGCCGGTCAGCTATCTCGGGACGATCCGCCTGGTTCACGCCGCCATCAGCTACGCGATCGAGAACAAACGAAAAAGCGTCACGATTGTCCACAAGGGCAATATCATGAAATTCACCGAAGGCGCGTTCCGCGACTGGGGCTATAAAATCGCCAAGGAACGCTATGGGGCCGTGGAAATCGACGGCGGCCCGTGGTGCAAAATCCCCGAGGGAAAGCCCGGGGCGGGAATTGTGATCAAGGACAGCATCGCGGACATCACCCTTCAGCAGGTGCTCACCCGGCCGACCGAGTTCGATGTCATCGCGACCTTGAACCTCAACGGTGACTACCTGTCCGACGCCCTGGCCGCCCAGGTGGGCGGCATTGGCATCGCCCCGGGCGGCAACATCAACTACGTTTCGGGCCACGCCATCTTCGAGGCGACCCACGGCACGGCGCCCAAGTACGCCGGCAAGGATGTGGTGAATCCGGGATCCGTGGTGCTTTCCGGCGAGATGATGTTCCGCTACCTGGGCTGGAACGAGGCCGCCGACCTGATCCTCAAGGGCCTCAACGGCGCCATCGGATCCAAGAAGGTCACCTACGATTTCGCCCGCCAGATGGAAGGCGCGACGGAAATCAAGTGCAGCGCGTTCGGGGACAATATCATCGCCCACATGTAAACAAATTTCGAAATCCGAATTTCGAATTTCGAAATTTATTAGGCCACCGTCACGGACTCGTCCAGGTACACATCCTGGATCGCGTTGAGCAGCAGGACGCCGTCCTTCATGGGGCGCTGGAAAGCCTTGCGGCCGCTGATCAGGCCCATGCCGCCGGCCCGCTTGTTGATGACCGCGGTCACTACCGCCTCCGCAAAATCGTTGGCGCCGGACGCGCCGCCGCTGTTGATCAGGCCGGCGCGGCCCATGTAGCAATTGGCGACCTGGTACCGGCAGAGATCGATCGGGTGGTCGCTGCAAAGCTCGGTGTAGATGCGCTCGTCCAGCTTGCCGTAGCTCGAACCCCCGGTGTTCAGCGCCTTGAAGCCGCCGTTGTTCGTGGGAAGCTTTTGTTTGATGATATCGGCCTGGATCGTCACGCCGAGGTGATTGGCCTGCCCGGTGAGGTCGGCGGATTCGTGATAGTCCTTGTCCTTTTTGAAGGCGTCGTTGCGCAGGTAACACCACAAAACGGTCGCCAGGCCCATCTCGTGCGCCAGCGCGAAGGCGCGGCTGACTTCGCCGATCTGCCGCCCGCTTTCGGCCGAGCCAAAATAGATGGTGGCGCCCACCGCGGCGGCCCCCATGTCCGCCGCCTGCTTCACCGTGCCAAACATGATCTGGTCGAATTTGTTGGGGTAGGTGAGCAGCTCGTTGTGGTTGATCTTGACGAGAAAGGGGATCCGGCCCGCGTAGCGGCGGGCCACCATCCCGAGCACGCCAAAGGTCGAGGCGACCGCGTTGCAGCCGCCCTCCACGGCGAGCTTCACGATATTCTCCGGATCGAAATAATCCGGATTCTTGGCAAAGCTGGCGCCCGCGGAATGCTCGACGCCCTGGTCCACGGGCAGGATGGACACGTACCCGGTGCCGCCCAGGCGCCCATGATTGAAAATCCGGTGAAGATTCGCCAGCACCCGGTCATTGCGGTCGGAGACGGCGAAGATGCGATCGACGAAATCCGGTCCGGGCAGGTGCAGCCGTTCCTTGGCGATCTTGGGCGTTTTGAAGTTAAGCAGCGAGTCGGCTTTGCCGCCCAGGTGTTTTTCGATCGATATGTTCATGATGTAAGGGAACCTGAATGCTGGATGATGGCTGACAGGTCTGCAAGACCGGCCTGGAGAAAACCCGCGGCCGGCCGTTGCCAACGATTAGCCCGCAACGAATCTCCCCAGGATCCGTCTCGCGCGGTTGACGGGAGCTTTGGACCCCTTTTACTACGAGCTTTGCGGCCAAAACAGCAGCCAATTCGAACTTTATGAAGGATTCGGAGCAGACGCCCCCCAAGAACAGCAATCTCCATGCCGAACGCGGCTCGCGCGCCCACTCGCAAGCCAAAAGACGGCGAATACTTTGGATCGGGATCATGGTCTGCCTCCTGGTCGCGGCGTGGCTGCTATTCTTTCGCCCAAAGCCAAAGCCCGCTCCGCCCACTCCGGCAATCCCGGTCTCCGCAGGGACAGTGACAAAGGGCAGCATCGATATATATCTGGATGCCCTCGGCACCGTCACCCCGGTGTACACGGTCACGGTGACGAGCCGGGTGACCGGCGAACTGACCGAAGTCGACTACCAGGAGGGCCAGATGGTGAAGAAAGGCGACCTGCTGGCGGTGATCGATCCGCGTCCGTACCAGGCCGCCCTGCTTCAGGCCCAGGGCCAGCTCGCGCGGGACGAGGCGCTGCTTAAAAACGCCAACCTCGATCTCGGCCGTTATCAAAATGCCTTCCTCCAGCACGCCGTTCCGGAGCAGGAGGTGGCCACCCAGCAGGCCCTGGTCGACCAGGATGCGGGCGTGGTCAAGCTCGACCAGGGCAACCTGGACGCGGCGCAGGTCAACGTCGACTACACGCGGATCGTCTCGCCGATCGACGGGCGCGTGGGATTGCGGGACGTCGATCCGGGCAACATCGTGTCGGCCAACGGCACCACCGGGCTAACGACGATCACCCAGCTGCAGCCCATCACGGTCATCTTCAACCTGGCCGAGGACGATCTCGGCTCCGTGGTCAAGCAGACCAACGCCGGCAAGACGCTGCGCGTGGATGCGCTCGACCGGTCGCAGGAACATTCGCTCGCCCAGGGATCCCTGATCACGCTCGACAACCAGATCAATCCGGCCACCGGCACGGTCCGGGCGCGGGCGACATTCCCCAACCTGCGCAACGAGCTTTTTCCCAATCAATTCGTCAATGCCCGCCTGCTGGTCAGGACCCTGGCCAACGTCGACCTCGCGCCGGCCTCGGCCATCCAGCGCAACAGTGACGCCGCCTTCGTGTACGTCGTGCAGGCCAACGGCACGGCCCAGTCCAGGACGGTCAAGATCCTGGCGACCGAGGGGGAGGTAACCGCGGTCACGGGCGTCAACCCGGGCGACAAGCTGGTGACCGACGGCTTCGACAAGCTTCAGAACGGCTCGAAGATCGTGGTTCGCCAGCCCCGGCCCCCGGCGCCCAAGACCGAATGAATCCGTCCCGCCCGTTTATCCTGCGGCCAATCGCGACCTCGTTGCTGATGGCGGCGATCCTGCTGGTCGGAATCATCGCTTTCGAGCAATTGCCGATCGCCGCGCTGCCGGAAGTGGACTATCCGACGATGCAGGTCCTGACCTTCTACCCGGGTGCCAGTCCCGACGTCGTCGCGTCCGCCGTGACCGCCCCGCTCGAGCGCCAGCTCGGGGAGGTCCCCGGGCTGAATCAGATGCTGTCCACCAGCTCGGAGGGTGCCTCCGTCATCACCCTCCAATTTGCGCTCAGCCTCAATATCGACATCGCCGAGCAGGACGTGCAGGAGGCGATCAATGCCGCCCAAAGCTTCCTGCCGCCGCAGCTGCCGATGCCGCCGATCTACAACAAGGTCAACCCGGCGGACGCGCCCATTCTCACCCTGGCCCTCAGCTCGGATTCGATTCCGCTGTCCCAGGTCGAAGACTACACCGATACCCGCCTGGCCGAGAAGATCTCGCAATTGCCCGGGGTCGGCGCCGTGACGATCAGCGGCGGCCAAAAGCCGGCGGTGCGGGTGCAGGTCAACCCGACCCAGCTCGCATCCTACGGACTCAACCTGGAGGACGTGCGCACGGCCCTCACCGCGGCCAGCCTCGACTCGGCCAAGGGCAGCTTCGACGGCCCGAACCAAAGCTACCAGATCGCCGCGAACGATCAGCTCACGACGAGTGCCGACTACCGGAGCCTGGTCCTGAGCTACAGGAACGGCGTCCCCGTGATGCTGAAAGACGTGGCGAAAATCGTCGATGGAATCGAGAACACGCAGGAGTCGGCCTGGATGAACCGCACGCCGGCCGTCATCGTGAATATCCAGCGCCAGCCGGGGGCGAATATCATCGACGTGGTGGACCGGATCACGGCGCTGCTGCCCAAGCTCCGCGCGACCATCCCGCCGGCAATCAAGATCTCGGTCCTCACCGACCGGACCATCACCGTCCGGTCCTCGGTCTCCGACGTCGAATTTGAGCTCATGCTCTGCATCGCGCTGGTGGTGGCCGTCATCTTCGTCTTCCTGCGCACCTTCGCCGCCACCATCATCCCCAGCATCGCCGTGCCCCTTTCCCTCATCGGGACATTCGGGGCGATGTACGCCCTCGGCTTCAGCCTGAACAATCTCACCCTCATGGCGCTGACGATCTCGACCGGCTTCGTCGTGGACGACGCCATCGTCATGATCGAGAACATCACCCGCTACGTCGAGCAGGGCGAGGCCCCGCTGGCGGCGGCGCTCAAGGGCGCGGAGCAGATCGGATTCACGATCATGTCCCTGACCGTCTCCCTGATCGCCGTGCTCATCCCGCTGCTCTTCATGGGCGACATCACCGGGCGCCTCTTTCGGGAATTCGCGATCACCCTGAGCGTCACGATCCTCATTTCCGCCGTCGTCTCGCTCACCCTCACGCCCATGCTGTGCGCGAAGCTCCTGAAGCACCAGGACGCGTCCCAGCAGGGGAAATTCTACAAGGTTTCGGAGCGGATGTTCGAGCGAACCATCGCCTTCTATGGCCGGACCCTCGACTGGGTCCTGGAGCACCGCAATCTCACGCTGGCGGTCGCGGTGGCGACGCTGCTGATCACCGTGCTGCTCTACGTCATCGTGCCGAAAGGATTTTTCCCGGTGCAGGACACGGGTGAAATCCAGGGTGTTTCGGAGGCGGACCAGAGCGTCTCGTTCGCCGAGATGTCGCGCCTGCAGCAGCAGCTCGCGAAAGCGATCCTCAGGGACCCGGGGGTGGAGAGCCTTTCCTCGTTCATCGGCGTCGACGGGACCAACACGACCCTCAACAGCGGACGCATCCAGATCAACCTCAAGCCGCTCGCCCAGCGCGGAAAATCGGCGTCGGAGATCATCCGCCGGCTGCAGTCGTCGCTCGCCAAGGTCGAAGGCATCACCCTCTACATGCAGCCGGTGCAGGACATTTCGGTGGAGGACATCGTCAGCCGGACCGAATATCAATACAGCCTCCAGGATCCGAGCGCGGATGAACTTTCGGGCTATGCCGCGAAATTCGTCAGCCGGCTGAAAAGTCTCCCCGAGCTGACCGACGTGGCGAGCGACCTGCAAACGCAGGGGCGGCAGGCGTCCCTGTCGTTCGACCGGATGACGGCCTCCCGCCTGGGCATCACGCCCCAGAATATCGATGACAGCCTGTACGACAGTTTTGGGCAGCGCCAGGTGTCCACCGTGTTCACGCAGTTGAATCAATACCACGTGATCCTGGAGGTGGATCCGCGATTCCAGACCCATCCCGACGACCTCAACGACATCTACTTGAAATCCGCCTCGGGCGGCGCGGTCCCCCTGGGCGCCGTCACCCAGACGACGGAGATCACCGCGCCAATCCTCATCAGCCACATGGGACAGTTTCCCGCCACCACGGTCTCCTTTAACCTGGACCCCAACACCTCCCTGGGCGCCGCGGTCAAGGCGATCAAGCGGGTGGAAAAGGACCTGCCGGTCCCTCCCGCCATGCAGGGGTCCTTCCAGGGGACCGCCCAGGCTTTCGTCAGCTCGCTGACCAACGAGCCGATCCTGATCCTGAGCGCGCTGGTGACGGTCTACATCGTTCTCGGCGTTCTCTATGAGAGCTATATCCATCCCATCACCATTCTCTCCACCCTGCCGTCGGCCGGGGTGGGGGCGATCCTCGCGCTGCTGATCTGCGGATCCCAGCTGACGGTGGTGGCGATCATCGGCATCGTCCTGCTCATCGGCATCGTGCAAAAGAACGCCATCATGATGATCGATTTCGCGCTCGCGGCAGAGCGCACGGAGCACAAGAAGCCCCTGGAGGCGATCCATCAGGCCTGCCTGCTGCGCTTCCGGCCGATCCTGATGACCACCATGGCCGCCATGCTGGGCGCGGTGCCGCTGGCCCTCGGGCAGGGCGTCGGCTCGGAACTGCGCCGGCCGCTCGGGATCACCATCGTCGGCGGCCTGATTTTCAGCCAGCTGCTCACCCTCTACACCACGCCGGTGATCTACCTGTTCTTCGACGAGCTGTCGGCCAAGCTCGCCGCGCTGCGCCACACCAAGCCCGAACCGGCCGCGCCGGCCGTGCCGGACGGGCAGGCCGCCCCGGAGATTTAGCCGCCATGAGCCTCTCGTCACCTTTCATCAAAAGGCCGATCGCCACCACGCTGCTCACCGCGGCCGTGGCGCTGGCCGGGGCGGTCGCATACCCGTTTCTCCCGGTCTCGCCGCTGCCGCAGGTCGACTTTCCCACGATATCGGTGATGGCCCAGCTGCCGGGCGCCAGCCCGGAAATCATGGCCTCGTCCGTCGCCACCCCGCTCGAGCGGGAATTTGGCCGGATCGCCGGAGTCACGGAAATGACGGCGCAGAGCACGCTCGGCCAGACCAGCGTCACCCTGCAATTCGATCTCAGCCGCAGCATCGATGCGGCGGCGCGCGACGTCGAGTCGGCGATCAACGCCGCGCGCAGCGACCTGCCCTCCAACCTGCCGAGCAATCCAACCTACCGGAAGGTAAATCCCGCGGATTCCCCGATTACGATCATCGCCCTCACCTCGGACCAGATCCCGCCGTCCGCGCTCTACGATGCGGCCTCGAGCGTCCTGGCGCAGAAACTCGCGCAGATTCCGGGGGTCGGCCAGGTCATGGTCGGCGGAAGCTCGTCTCCCGCGGTGCGGATCGACGTCAATCCGACCCAACTCAACGGCTATGGATTGCAATTGGAGGACGTCCGCACCGCCGTCGCCGCGCAGACCGCCAACGAGGCGAAAGGAGGCTTCTCGGGCCCCACCCGCCGCTGGATGATCGGCGCCAACGACCAGCTGACCAAGGCGTCCGATTACGCGCCGATCATCGTCAGCTATCACAACGGCGCGGCGGTGAGGCTTTCCGACGTCGCCACGGTCACCGATTCGGTCCAGACCGTCCGCTCCCTCGGCCTGGCGAACGGCAAGAAGGCCGCCTTGATCATCATTTTTCGCCAGCCCGGGGCCAACATCATCTCCACGGTCGACGCCATCAAGGCGGCGCTGCCCCAGCTGCACGCCGCCATCAACCCGGCGATCGAGCTGACGATCGCCCTCGACCAGACCGCGACGATCCGCGCCTCGGTCAAGAACGTCGAGGGCACGCTCCTGATCTCAATCGTCCTCGTCGTGCTCGTGGTCTTCGCCTTCCTGCGCGAGATCCGCGCGACGATGATCCCCGTCGTCGCCGTGCCGGTCTCGATCATCGGGACGCTCGGGGTCATGTACCTCTTCGGCTACAGCGTCGACAACCTCTCCCTCATGGCGCTGACCATCTCCACCGGATTTGTCGTCGACGATGCCATCGTGGTGCTGGAGAACATCACCCGGCATATCGAGGGCGGCATGAAGCCGATGGACGCGGCCTTCAGGGGCGCGGAGGAGATCGGATCCACGGTGCTGTCCATGAGCATTTCCCTGGTCGCGGTGTTCACCCCGATCCTGCTGATGGGCGGAATCGTCGGGCGGCTCTTCCGCGAATTCGCGGTGGTTCTTTCCGTGACCATCCTCATCTCGCTGGCGATTTCGCTCACCGCCACCCCCATGATGTGCTCGCGCATGTTGCGCACCGGGAAGGGCCATGGAAAACTTTATCTCACGACCGAGAAGGGCTTCAACTGGATCCTCAAGGTCTACGAGCGCAGCCTGGGGTGGGTCCTCGACCATTCCCTCCTCGTGCTCTTCGTCTTCATCGGGACGCTCCTCCTGAATGTTTTCCTGTTCTTCGTCATCCCCTTCGACTTTTTCCCCCAGCAGGACGTGGGCCGCCTGAACGGCAGTGTCATCGCCGACCAGGACACCTCGTTCCAGGCCATGTCGGGAAAAATCCAGCGGCT
>Ga0302326_10014608_pt1 | contig 16590 bp, 15 predicted proteins | sample Palsa_T0_3_FD_202264 | JGI IMG/M metagenome (GOLD analysis project Ga0302326, IMG submission 202264) | Peat permafrost microbial communities from Stordalen Mire near Abisko, Sweden - Palsa_T0_3 | ecosystem: Environmental > Terrestrial > Soil > Palsa > Peat permafrost | place: Sweden: Abisko...
CGGCGCGCCGCGCGTCTTCAAGCCACAACTGCCAATCGCGTGCTGAGGCCGCGCCCGCTGCCGGGCCGCCGCCCTCTGGGATCAGCCGGATGCGCCAGCGCCGCTCCAGCTGCATCAGCCCCCACACCAGCCCGATGCACACCGCGCCCAGCAGGCCCCACAGCAGCACGGGGCCGATCCACGCCGAGCGCGAGCCAAACTGCGCCACGCGCTCAAACATGAGGTTGATCCAGTTGCCCAGCCGCTCGAGCCACGTGTCGCGCTTCGACTCCTCGCCCAGATCGCGAAAGTCACGCCCCGCCAGCACCTTGCTCAGTTCGTCGCGCTCCGTGGCGTACGCGGGCAGCGGCTCCGCAGCGCCATCGGCTTGCGCCAGGTCGTGGGCGAGCCGCGCCTCTGCGTCCTTGAGCAGTTGCGTGGTGGTGGGCTTGGGCGGGCGGATGTTGCCCTCGCCAGGGAACGCCTGCGGCCCGGTGAGCGGCGCAGGCGGCGGCTCGTCGGCATCCTGCGCGCCTGACAGCAGCACGCGCAGCCATCCATAGCGGATCAGCCGCCGCTCCGACGCGGGAGCCGAATCGCGAGCGCCCGGCAGAGGCACCCGATCGTCCGGCCCCACCAGCATTGGATCGCAGGTCTTGATGTCGCGCGCCTTCGCGCAGGCCTCCACCAGGGTGGTCAGCGCCAGCAGATGCGTGCGATAGTCGTCCATCGAAGCGTCGCGCGCGGCCTTTGCGGTCTGCGCCGGCTGCTCCGTGGGATTCAGCGTAATGGGTTGCTGCGCGGCGGCGTGCACCGCGTCACCGATAGCAGTCAACGCAAAGGCGATCACCGCAAAAGCAATCAACTCCGGCCCGCTACCCGCTTTGAAAGGGCACGACTTCAGTCGTGCCGAAGATGCCGCTAAATGGAGGCGGGCTTTAGCCCCTGAGGCCTGCTCTTCGCGCCGCCCAATCGACCTTCGATTCAACGCTTCCGCGCCCCTCAAGCCCGCACCTCTCCGGTCTCTTCGGGCGCACCGAGGCCATCTCCGCCCACCGAAGCCAGCGGCACATTCATTCCCGCAGCCTGCATCATCCTCTCGATATCGTAGCCCTCAAGCCGTATGCGCTGATCATAGTAGATGAGAGTCATCGATTATCCGCCGGATGAATCCAAATCGCATTGCCGCCGCCTGAAACCATGTGCACATCAAGCACAGTCCTGCTATTCACGTTCTGTTTAGAAAACGTTGTATGCGTAGCCTCTTCAGCGGCATCGGGCGCGTCGGCGTAGATCTCGGCAACGTACTCGCCATCCCCAAGAAAGCTCAGCGGCACCTTCACCGTGCGCTCGTCCCAGTTCGTCAGCGAACCTACATACCAGTCCCTGACGCTGCGCCGAGCCAGCGTGATACTCTCCGCCGGCCGGCCGCTGATTACTTTCACCTCATCCCATGTGGAAGGAACGCGCTTGATGAAGTCGAAATCGCGCTGACCCTGGTAGTGTTCCGGATAGTCAGACACCATCTCCAACGGGCTCTCAAATACCACATACAGCGCTAACTCGTGCGCGCGCGTGCCCAGGCCCATCGGCTCTACCTGCCGCGCAATAAACTTCTCGCGGTTGCTGTTGCCAAAGGCTCCGGGAGTGTAATCCATCGGCCCCGCCAACATGCGCGTAAACGGCAGCGTAGTGTTATGCACCGGCGTCGTTCGCGCCGACCACTTGAGATACTCCTTGCCCATCACGCCTTCGCGAGTAATCAGGTTGGGCCAGGTGCGGCGCAGCCCGTCGGGCTTGTAAGCGCCGTGAAAGTCAATCATCAGGTGATGCGCGGCGGCTAACTCGACGACGCGATGATAGAAGTCCACCATCCATTGGTCGTCGCGGTTCATGAAGTCGATCTTGACGCCGGCGATGCCCCATTTCTCATACAGCGGAAACGCCTCGTCCATGTACTTATCCACCGACGTCCAGTGCGACCACAGCCACAGCTTGACATTCTTCTCTTTCGCATAGCGCAGTAGTTCCGGCATGTCGATTGCCGGTGTCACATGAGTGATGTCGGCTAACTGTCCGTAATCATCCGGCTTGCTGTTGGGCACCGCGGCCCAGCCCGCGTCGATCAGCATGTAAGGGAATCCGGACTCCGAAGCAAAGTCGATGTAGTGCTTCATGGTCGCGGTATTCATGCCGGTCTTGAAGCTCACGCTCGGCGCTGCTTCGCCAGACCACCAGTCCCATGCTGACTTACCCGCCCGTATCCATGAAGTATCCGCGATCTTCGACGGCGGATTGAGATTGAGAATGATGTTCGACTCAATCAGCCGGCCCGGCTCATCGCCAATCATCAGCACGCGCCACGGCGTAGTTACCGGAGCAGCAGCTTCCACCGCGACGCCGGGGTTATCGACATGCGGCGATAACTCGGCGCGCAGAGTCAGTGCTCCTTTATCCCGCTTCACATACATGCCGGCGTAGTTGTCGATGTCCGCCTCGGTAATGGCAACCCAGCCGATCCCCGGCTCCTCGGCCAGCAGCGGCAGCCCAATCAGCCAGTCGCCGTGGATGCTGGTGACATGGCGTTCGAGATAGTTATCTTCATACGGAGTCTGAAACCCGTCGAGAACCAGCGGATAAGTGTCCGCATCTTTTACATAAGTAAACTGAGTCAGTTCGCGGTCTACCTGAATTTTCTCGCCCGCCCCCGATCCCGGAATAATATAGCGAAATGCCGCGCCATCGTCGAAGACTCTTACCTCGATGGATAACTCGCGCCCCGCCTCATCCTTGAAATTCGCGCTCAGAGAGTTATAACGATCGCGCACCGTGCGCGTCTTGCCCACGGGAATGGTATAACTCTCGTCCATGCTGCCGGGCCGCGAGGTGACAAGACGCATCTCCGGCCCCAGCGCGGGCTGCCCGGCGAGCTCCACGCCCAGCTTCGACTCATCCATCAGCCACTTGCCGTGGAAGTCGATTGCATAACGCAATCCAGAAGGGTCGGTCCGCGCGGGATCCGGTTTGACCGAAGCATCCCACACCAGAAACACGATCTGCCCGTCCGGAGAAGCGACCTTGAGCGGAATCGGGCTGGCCGTCTGCGCAGTTACTGTCTCAACCGCAAAGGCAAATACTAAAGAAAGAATCGCTGCACGCATATAGGACATCAATCTCTCCCCTTCAACTAACCGGAATCATACCGCTTTCCGGCGCGATTCCGTCTTTGCGCCGGCGTTGATCGTGGTAGATCACGGCAAGCGCCGTAGTGAAGGCCGCATATGAAAACATGGAACTCGCGATCATCACGATCAGATAGCCGAGAGCCGCGAGGCCGATGAGGATAAAGAACGCCGGAGAGCCCGCGGCCACATGCGCGAGGGATGCCGCGAAGGCGCCAAGCACTCCCAGCGTCATCAGGCCGCAAGTCAAGACCAGGTTGGCGACATACGTGGCCGCGTAAATCACCAGCAATACCAGAAAGATTCTCCCTTTGGCGCCTCGCGTCAGTTGCGCGCTGCGCTGCAGCGAGTTCCACGCCGTAAGCCCCTCTGACACACACACAGGATACGCAAGAGCAAACCTGAGCATGATCAGGATGCAGTAAGCGATGAATCCGAGATAGAGGAGAACGAAAAGCGGAATCAACGCGACTATGGCAGGGGGCCAGCCTCCCGAAGCGTTCGCGTGAATCGCAAGCAAAACAATCAGCCCGATCAGCGCGGCTATCACCACAACCGGCACGATGACATAAAGAGCCCCCAGCACCATGAGCCAGAGGTGCCGGCCGAAGCGGCGCAGGGAGACAGCATACGCATCAGAAAACGGGACAGCATTGCCGAGATCGGCTTGCGTTGCGGCATAACTTGCCGCAGGCACATAGAGTGCGGCGATGGCAGGTAGCAGCAGGTAGATCGCGACCGCAAAAGCTACCACGAAATAGATGGGAAAACCGTGGGGCGGTAACTTAGTCATTTGCGTCTGGCGGATGAGATTGAAAGCCCCGATGCCTGCACCCGCGAAGATCACCAGCAGCGCGCTAGCCTGAACCGCGGCAACGCTCAGAAACAATCCAAAATGCGCTCGCATGAGCCGATAGATGCGGTCGAGGATCTGGCCAAAAGTCAAAAAACGGGCGGCTGATGGATCAAAAGCCGGATAGGCGGGCTGGTTCATGCTGGCTCCTCAGGATTTACTTGCCGACGGTCTGTGCCAGCCTCATGCGCGGAATCGGGCGGCTGATCCGGCGCGGCGGGCTCTTCCGCAATCGCGACTGTGGAATCGGATTCTCGAGCCTGCGCCGAAGCCTCGGCCTTCGACGCCACTGGACCCGCACCCGCCGGCGCCATCCACGGCTGCGCTTCGGATTGCGTGACGACCACGGCCGGCGCTGGCACCACCAGCCCCGCCTGCAACATCATCCACTCGATGTCAAAGCCCTCCTGGCGGATGCGCTGGTCATAGTAGAAGAGCGTGAGCGCAATGCCATACACCGGCTTGGTGAGCGCCTGCACCGCAAACGCCGCCGCATAGTAGCTGAAGATCACGATCATGCCGGTGGTCTGCGCGCGCTGCGGGCTGCTGGCGCCGGGGATAAGCGCGAGGACGATGGTAACGATCAGCGTGACGCCGCCAGAGAGCATCCACGAGAGCACCGTTCCCAGCAGGTAAAGCAGGAATACGCGCCCGCGCGTGCCTTTGCTCAGCGCGCTGCTGCGCTTGAGAGCGTCCCACGCGCCGATCTGTTCCACGACGCAAGCGGGGAAGGCCAGGCACAGGCGAAGCAGCATCCACGCGGCGTAGCCGATGAGGGCCACGACCACCACGACCGCGAGCGCGCCAAACAGTGCGCCCGCCCCAGTCCCCATCCCGGCACGCGCGGCCAGCGCGGAGAGCCCCGCGGCAACCAGGATCAGCACGATCCACACCATCCCAGGCGCCACCCAGATCAGGATTGCCTGCAGCAGATAGAGCCAGATATAGCGCCATCCGCGTGGCCACACGGCCTTATAGGCGTGGCGGATGGTGATCTTTCCACCGTAATATTCGGTGTTGACGGCGTGGTTCATGGCAGCGGCGGCCATTGCCGTAGCCCCCAGGCAGACAGGCAGCGCCAGCACAGCAATGGCAGCGATAAAGACAACCGCGATAATGCCTGCAACCACGCTGGATGCGGCGCCGGCGCCGTTCGTGCCCCACCACGCGATGAAGAAAAAAGCCGCCGAGGCAAGGATCAGCACGGTGCCTGTGGGAATAATCGAGATGCCCAGATACACCAGGAAGCGCGCGCGGTAAAACTGCACCGTCCGGTCTAGAATCTCGCCCAGCGTCAGGGGCCGCAGCGGCTCATTCATGCGTGCTCCCCAGGGTCAGGCGGCAGGTCTGCTGCGTGCGAGTCTGGCTTGTGCGGTTCGGTTGCCGGCGGGTTCGCGGCGGTTGCGTGTTCTGCTGGCGGATCTATGGCCGCGGGCGGCTCAGCGGCGACCGGCTCAGATTGCGCAATGGCAGCCAGCTCAGGCGGCGCAGCCTGCGGCGCGGCAGGCGTCAGCCCCGCGGCCTGCATCATCCACTCGATGTCGTAGCCCTCGTTGCGCACGCGCTGATCGTAGTAAAAGAGCGTGATGCCGGTGGCGCCGATGGGCCCGAGAAACGTATTCGTGAAGAATGCGACGATCTGCGAGATTGCCTGAACGATCGGCGATACCTGACCGCGGTGCTTGAAGACAGCGATCAAGAAGAACACCTGCGTAACCATCACCAGGCCAACCTTGATGACAACGATCAGCAGCAACAGCACAAACATGCGTCCACGCGCGCCCTTGCTCAGTTCCACGCTGCGGCGCAGCGCGGATCGCGCCTTGAGGTTTTCGACCACGCAGGCGGGCACGGCCAGGGCATAGCGCAGCGTCATGAAAATGGCATACGCTGCCGCAGGAATGAGCAACAGGACGAAGATGATGGACGCCACGCCAATCAACATGGCCGGGGCCGGATCCGGAGGCGCAGCGGCTGCTCCCGCGTGCTGTGCGAAGCCCTTGGTGTAATACGCGAGCACGCCGAAGTAGCCGCCATAAAGCAGGCCCAGCGGCGTATACACCACAAAAGCAGGTAGCGGCCCAGGCGCGGCATGATGCTGGCGTAGGCGCCGCGGACGGTGACCGGCTCGCCGAGATTGACCCAGGCCACGGCGCGGCTGATGGCCGCCACGGCTGCGCCCAGCAGCAGGAAGATCAGAAGCATCTCCACGCCGGCTATGCTGAAAATCACCAGTTGCAGGTAGCGAAGCATGTGCGCCGAGCGCATCCATGCGCCTATGCCGATCTGCGCCAGACCAAGCACCAGGGACACTCCGGAGTACAGGGAAAAGATGCCGGCAAAGAGCAGGAAATTGGACCGGTAGAGATAGGCGGTGCGGTCCAGAATCTCACCCAGCGTGAGCGGGCGCAGGTTGGTTTCCATGGTGGAGTCCTTTGAATTGGCGGTGTGCGCGCTTGGCGGGATAGTAGCACAGGGCGACGCCCTCAGCGGTAATGGACTTCGCGTTTTGTAGAACAAGCACAGCGAGTTAGCGCCGCTCGCGCGGGACGGCGAATTGGCGAGTTAGCCGAGTCGCAGGGATTGATGGAGAATCGCGCCGGAGTGCCGACAACGTTCATCTGCAAGTTTCGGCCTTTGGTTCAGCCTCACGCAAACTGATCCACGCTGAATCCAAGCTCGTAGGTTTCCCCATGCGCCAGCAGACCTTCCCACGTCACTTCGCGCTGCGTGAGCCCGGCCATGCGGCCCAGCATGCAGCTCAGCGCGGTCTCAACCCCGGCGGCGATCTGGTTATGCGGGGGGCCGTCTGTGATGCTGGCGATGAACGTGCGTTCCTTGTCGCGATCCGCGAAGGCCAGGTTGTCTTCAAACGCACCGTTGGCGGCGAATTTGCCCGACCCCGCCGCAGTTGCCGTCGAGTCCTGCCAGGCCCACGCCTGCTCGCCCACAATCTGCATGGGGCCGGAGTAGGGCACCGTGGCTGCGCCGGTCCCGCCAAACAGCCGCAGCCCCGCGTCAAAGAGACCGTACGCGCCAAACTGCGACGACGCGAAAGACAGGTGCACATCGCCGGGATAAGTGAAGTCGACCTGGTAGTTATCCCAGCAGTCGCCAAAGTGGGTGAGAATGTTGCGCCCGCCCGTGGCCGTGGCCTTGAGCGGATGCGCGCTCAGCAGCCAGTTGCACAGGTCGATGATGTGGATGTTCTGCTCGACCAGGATGTCGCCGGAGAGCGCGCGATCCCACAGCCAGTTGCGAAGGCGGTATTCGTCTTTTGAGGGGCCGGTGGTCTTGCGCTCCGTGGACGCGGGCGCGTAATAGTAGCCGGCCACCAGCGCGATCTTGCCCAGCGCGCCGGCCTTGATCTTCTCGGCGATGGCGGCGATGGGCGGCGCGCTGCGGCACTGGAATCCCACATCGACGCTCTGCGTAGGCTTCACACGCCGCGCGATCGCCAGCGCCTGTCCCGCCTGGTGGATGTCGATGCCCACCGGCTTTTCGCAGTAGACGTGCTTGCCCGCGGCTACCGCGGCCTCAAGGTGCTGCACGTGAAAGAAGGGCGGCGTGGAGATCTGGATCAGGTCCACATCGGGCGAGGCGGCAAGCTGTTCAAATGCATGAGGCCCGCGGAAGGTGAGCTTGCTGTCGATGGCGGCGCGGCCCAGGCTGGCATTTAGCTTGTTAAAGTGATCGAACCCCGCGGCGAGCTGATCGGCAAACAGGTCGGCGAGCGCCACCACCTGCGCTGTGGTGTTGTTTGAGAAGGATGTCGCTACGGAAGTGCCGCGGTTGCCGCAGCCCAGCAGCCCATGCCGCACGGCCGAGTTGGCCTGGTACCCGAACGCCGCTTTCGGCTGCAGCAACAGCATCCCGGAAGCGATGCCCGCGCCCGCCCCCACAAATTCCCGACGATTCATTTGTCCCTCGATTCCTTTTGTCGAGAGTGTAACCTGCCGGACGGCCTGGATTCACTTTGAGCCTCAGGACACCTCATTCACTTACAATCGCGAGAACGAACGATGAAGACTGCGCACCTACACTGGCTATTGGATACGGCGGTGGAGTATCCTCCACCGCTCCACTATTTCTTGCCAATTGTACGCAGCGATCACTTGAATGTGAGAGAGATACCTGGATTTCAAAGCGACGATTACGCCAGATTGATCGAGTCAGGGCTGGAGGAAGGACTGATTCAGCTTGCACATGATGAGGAAACCCCTGACCTCCTGGCTGCTAGAAGCGCGGTGAACATGCAAGCGCGCGGGCTGCGGCCGAAGGGTGAAGGCCGGTTCACCTTTCGATTGACACCGCAAGGCGGGGAAGCATGGGAGCGCATGGCAAATCCGCTGTGGGATCGGTTTTTCTACTTCTCGTGTTTGCTTCCGGACGATGAACTCCGCGTTTCTGCGACGCTTGCATCGATGAATTGGGATGCTGTTATCGCGTATCTCGGGTGGTTCGACCGACTTGCAAGTGTAGATGTAAACTGGGAGACCCTCAGAATCGAGACCCGCTCAAACTATGCGGCAACCTATTGGAAAAGGGTGGACGGGATGCATGAAGCAACGCTCGACGGGGTCTACCATCTGCCCGAGCGATATGCTCCTGCCTTTGCGTCTGCTTGGGCGCTTTCGTTGAACAAATGGCGCATTAGGCCTTGGGATCGTCCGGACTGGGCGGGTCAGGGGGTTTCGTCGGACTGATGGAAATCGAATGGTTCTGTTCTTTGAGAGGCACGTCTCCTTCCACATAGCTGCCGGGTTGCGCCGCGCTCACCGCCGCAAGAATCTTATCCGCAACCAGCCTCACCATGGGCCACTGTGAATGCTCCAGGACCACCAGAGCAATCTTGCGAGCGGTCAAGTTTTGCTGGTAGCAGATGTTCTTGTCCGTGGTGACCATGACCGCGAAACCGGCTTGCTCCGCCTGCTCGATCAACTCGCCGTTTGCGAGTTCTTCCCATCCGTGCGACCGCGCCTCCTGAATGGAATGGCCGGTCAAGAATCGAGCGAGGCCACGCGGAGTGCCGTTGTCGAAGAGGATCAGCATCACAACCTCGATTTAACTATAGGTCGGTTCCTTTTCGAGAGACCTCGCCACAAACCCCATCAAGCTGTCAAGTTGCTCCCGAGTAACTGGAAACTGTTCCATCACCTCGTCAATACTCATGCCAGCTTCGAGGTCTTCAAACAGGACCTTGACGGGTGTCCGGGTTCCCCGAATCACCCATGCGCCGCTGACCCTCCCCGGCACGCTTTCGACGGCCGGGCATTGAGACCAATCAAGAACGGACATGTTTGCGCCTCCCGCTCTATCGTAACTCTTGATAAGGCGCGAATGACAGCACCGAACGCATTCTCACCCCATCACTTCCCGCAAGATCCGCTCCAAATAAATCTTCTCCTGGCGCACGTCTTCAATCTGCTGCGGCCCGCTGGTTTCGCGCTCAATCGTGATGGCGCCGGCGTATCCGAGCCGGTGCAGCTTGGTGAAGACCATCTTGAAATCCACCAGCCCCTTGCCGATCAGCACCTCTTCGCCGAGCTTGCTGGGGTCTGTGGGCCAGCGGCCGTCCTTGGCGTGCACGCTGCGCACATGCCTGCCGATAATGTCCACCGCGTCCACCGGATTGGCCTTGCCATAGAGGATGAGGTTGGCCGTATCGAGGCCTACGGCCAGGTTCGGCATTGCCACATCGCGAATCATCCGCGACATGGTGGTCGGCGTCTCCTGGCCCGTCTCCATCAGGAAATATTGCCCGTTGTCGTGGCAGTGCTGCGCGACGGTGCGGATGGCCTCGACAGCGCCGGGATAGAGCGCGTCTGCCGGGTCTTCGGGAATGAACCCGCAATGGGTCTGCACCTGCGGGATGCCAAGCTCCTTGGCAAAGTCCGAAGCCTGGCGCAGCGCGTCAATGCGCGCGGCGCGCGTGGCCGGCGGGACGAGCCCAATGGTCGACGGCCCGCGCATGAAGTTCCACTCGAGCGGCGGCGGACCGACAACTTCGACCGTCGTGGCCACCAGCGAATACTTCGCCAGGAGGTCGCGAAATTGCGGCGCCAACTCCGGCGTAAAGCCGTTGATATAGCCGTCCATCGACAGGAAGCAGTTGGAAAAGCCCAGATCGTGAACGCGCTTGAACGTGGCCTCGGGTGCGCCAAACGGGCTGACGATCAGGCCCAGGTCCATTGGCTTGAGCGGTGCCTGGTCTGCGCCGGTCAGAGCGGCGGCGGGGATCATGCCTTCTGCAAGAAATGCGGCGGCTGCGGCGCCGAGAAATACTCTGCGGTCCATCGGAAGTCCTTTCCATGACGGATGCGATCGAACTCCAAACTATATCTCAAGCACCCAGTCCTACGGCAGCTTCTGGATCTGCGTATCTTCCGGCATCTTGAGTGCCTTGATCGTGAATTGGTCGTCGGTGATCAGATTGGAGTTCTCCACCACGTTGTCCACCGTGAGCACGATCTGGATGCCCTCGATGGGTCGCAGGATGGTTACTTTGGACGGGTATTTGCTGGGGCCGTAAGTCCCATAGGCCGAATAGAAAACCTGCGTCACGAGGTTGCCTTCGGCGTCGTAGATATCTTGCTGATAAGGCTCCAGATCGTCGCGATGAAAGCGGACCACCCGCAGCGGCATCAGCTCCTGCGTGTCGCCCTTGCGGCGCAGGATGGTCAGGATGTACTCCGGAACGGAATAGCGGTGCTTCTTGGCTGCATCGTCCTGCGTGTCCACATCCGCGGACACGGAATACAGGTCGTCGGAGGCTATGCCGCGCACCGCCATGGCGTCGAAGAAGAATCCGGGCCGCAGATTCTCCAGCTGGTTTTCGGATTTCTTGGTGGAGTCTGCCGATCCCTCGATCGCCTTGTCCCTCGATGGAATGTACATGGTAAAGTTCTTGCCGTCGCTCACCATGTCAAACATGCGCGTGCCCAGTACCGGCACCTGTCCCAGCACACGCAGCTGCTCCGGTTTGCGCATCAGGATGACGCCGTGGATGGTGGTGTAATCCTTGGCAACGCCCTCTTTGCTCTTGAGTTCGGTGGCCTGCAGATCGACGCGCGCGTTCAGCGTCTCCAGCTCCGCCCAGCGCTGGTTGATGCGGCGCACCAGCTCCTCCGGCGCCACCGTCTGCGTGATTGAGGGACCGCGCGGCACCGGCAGCTTGCGCGTGGTAAACAGGCAGCCTGAGAGCAGCAGCGCAGGCAACACGAATGCCAGGCGACAAGCTGCCTTCACCTGCCACCTGCCCGTCTTACGGCGTTGCGGTAGCCGGTCACGTTTCGTTCGTGCTCCTCCAGTGTGCTGGCAAACCGGCTTTGCCCCTGCGCGTTGGCGCCAGCCGCCACAAAGTAGAGATAGTCGGTTTTGGCCGGCTCCATGGCGGCATGCAGCGACTTCACGCCCGGGTTGGCAACCGGCCCCGGCGGCAGCCCCGCGCTGAGATACGTATTATACGGTGTATCCAGTTTCAGATCGCTCGCGTAAATCGTGCCCCGCCACTTGCCCGCAAGCTCCAGGCCGTAGATCACGCTGGGGTCGGTCATGAGCGGCATGTTTTTGGCCAGGCGGTTTTCAAACACGCTGGCCACCAGCGGCCGTTCGGCGTCGACAGCCGACTCGCGCTCGATAAGCGATGCCATGGTCACAACGGTATGCACGTTCTCCTTCAACCCCAACTGCGCCGCCTGCAAGCGAAACTGCCTCTCCATCGCGGAAAAAATCTGCAGCGGCGTGGCCTTGCGCGCAAAGCGGTAGGTGTCGGGGAACAGATAACCCTCCAGGCTCTTCGCGCCGGGGTCAAGATCGGCCACCAGGTCGGCGTGCTGCACCGCCTCATCCAGAAAAATCTGCCGCGGCCCCAAGCCGGCCTGCTCCAGCCGCTCCGCAATGTCAAAGATGTTGGCGCCCTCGGGAATGGTGACCGCGACGGTGAACACATCCCCATGCGCAATCCGCGCGTACACCTCGGTCACCGGCGCGGCGTGGTCAAAGCGGTACTCACCAGCCTTGAGCTTGCCCGGCCTGAGCCAGCGCAGCGCGTCAAACGCATAGCGGCTGCGTACCACCCCCGCGGACTGCAACTGTGCGCCGATCTTCGCCGTCGAGGAGCCCGGCGCCACATCCACAAACGTCTCCACGCTCCGCCCATAAGGGGCAAAAATCAGCCAGACTGCCCCGCCCGCCGCAAACAGCAGCAGCAGAAACAGCGCCAGCACGGTCGCCGCCACCCAAGAAGTCTTGCCCGTCCGATTGCGGCGCGCCATTCCCAGCCCAAATCCCTCCCTGTATTGAGACGCCCAACCGCCGCCCGCGGATTCTCTACCTTTCTGGATTGTATCGGTTGGGGCAGTCCGGCCCCTTATGGCCCTTGGCACCGGACTCCCGCATCCACAAAACCAGCAAGCGTGCTTCCGCGCTGCTCTCCGCAGCTTCAAGCACCGCCTCCTCAGGCAGGGGAGGCGACGCAGTCATGTAATCAGGGTGAAACCGCTGGGTGAGCGTCACCCGGAGCGCTCGCCGTCCCGTAGTGCCGGCGCGCTTCTTTTCGAGCAGCTTTCTACCGAGCGAAACCCGAAGCGTCTGGAGCGGTCTGCGGATCGGCCGCTCGCGGCAATCTACCCCAACATCTCAGCGACAATGCCGGCTGCCGCCTGGAGCGCCGCGTCGATCTGCGCCTGATCCTTGCCGCCGGCCTCGGCGATCTCCGGCTTGCCCCCGCCGGAGCCACCCACCAGCTTTGCCACCGCGCCCACCAGCTTGCCTGCCTGGATGCGTTTGACGAGGCCCGAAGTCACGCCCGCGATCAGCGCGACTTTACCATCTGCCTGGGCCGACGCCAGCACCACCACGCCCTCGCCCAGCTTCTGCTTCAAATTATCGACCAGTGTCCGCAGTTGGCCGCGCTCGAGCTGATCGGCGCGCAGCGTCACCAGGCGCACGCCCTTCACATCGACGGCGCGGGCGAAAGCCTCATCGAGCGAGCCGGCGGCGGACCTCATGCGCGCCTCTTCTAGTTCGCGGCGCAGGCGCTTGAGCTCGTCTTCCTGCGCGGCCAGCCGGGCGCGAAATGCGTCAGAGGGCGTTGAGCCGGCAGGCGCGGGCGCGAGCTGCGCGGCAATCTGCGACAAAGCAAAATCCTGCCGGAACGTGTCCAGCGCGCCCAGGCCGCTGATGGCCTCAACGCGGCGCACGCCTGAGGAAACAGACCCCTCGCTCACCAGCTTGAGCAGGCCGATCTCGCCGGTGGCCGAGGTGTGCGTGCCGCCGCAGAGCTCCGTCGAGAAGCCGTCGGCCAGCTTGACCACGCGCACCTTGTCGCCGTACTTCTCGCCGAAGAGCGCCATGGCGTGGTACTCGTTCACAGCCACGTCAATCGGCACATCTTCAAGGGTCTCCACACGCGCGTTGGCCAGGACCTCACGATTGACGATGGACTCGATCTCCTCAAGCTCTTCGTCGGCCACGGCGGCGAAGTGAGAGAAATCAAAGCGCAGGCGCTCGGGCGCCACCAGCGATCCGGCCTGCTTCACGTGCGTGCCCAGCACCTGGCGCAGCGCGGCGTGCAGCAGGTGGGTTCCGGTGTGGTTGCGACGGATAGCGTCGCGTCGCGGGCCGTCGACCACGGTGCGCAAGTGGTCACCGACGGCGAGCGGCTGCTTGAGCAGCGCCTTGTGCGCGCGGACTCCTTGCACCGGTAAAACGCAGCCGGTGATTTCGGCTACCGTCGAATTCCCGTCCGAAGTGAGGAATAGGCCTGTGTCGCCGATCTGTCCGCCTGAGTCGCCATAGAAGGTGGTCTGATCGAGCACCACATCGACGGCATCGCCCGCAGCAGCAGCAGGCACGCCAACCCCGTCCTTGACGATGGCGAGGACTTCAGCGTTGGGAGCGATGAGCTGTTTGTAGCCGAGAAACGTCGTCTTCGGCAGTTCGCGAAAGGCAGGGCTGGCGGATTTCTGCGCGCCGCCTTTCCATGATGCGCGAGCTCGGGCTTGCTCTTCGCTCTTCGCCTCTTCAAATCCCGCAAGATCAAAATCAACTCCCGCATCGTGGGCAGCGGACATCATGAAATCAAGAGGCAGGCCAAACGTCTCGTAAAGGTGGAATGCCTTTGCACCAGGAAAGACGACGGGGCGACCGAGTTTGCGCAAACCGCTGATCGCTAACGAACGATTCAACATGGCCCGTGTGTCGGGTGAATTCGCGAGTTTATCTTCGAATTCGATGGGCGCTGTCATAAGTCCGGGCATCTCTCGCTCCAGACTCGCGTCAAGCGCATCTGTAAACTGCTTTGAACCGACTTCCAGAATCTTGAAGAAGCGCTGTTCTTCTCGCTCGATAACTGCCTCAATGCGGCTCTTGGCATCGATGAGCTCTGGGTACGCGCCCGACATCAATGGGACAACGGCATTTGTCATGTAGTGGAAAATAGGGCTCTTCGCGCCGTTGATGTACGTGTGCCATATAGCGCGCCGCATAATCTTGCGAAGAACGTAACCGCGCCCCTCGTTGCTGGGGATTACGCCGTCGTTAATGAGAAAAACTGCCGCTCTTGCGTGGTCAGCGATCACTCGAAAAGATGCGGCAGATTTTGAGCCAGTAGTCTCCATCATTTGTTGACCGCCGGATGCTCGATTCACCAGGATTACAGCGGCTTCGATCAAAGGTTTGAACAAATCTGTATCAAAGTTCGATGGCACTCCTTGCAGTACCGCCGCAATGCGCTCAAGGCCCATGCCTGTATCAATGGAAGGTTTAGGGAGCGGTGTGAGCTTGAACCTCGGAGCACTCCCGTTCTCCGTCGCCACCGAGCGGTCAAACTGCATGAAGACCAGGTTCCAGATCTCCACATACCGCGCGTCGTCGTGGCCAAACGGCTTGTCCACGCCGGGCGTCTCGGCGGCGTCTAACCCCATGTCGTAGAAAATCTCCGAGCACGGCCCGCACGGCCCCGTCTCGCCCATCTGCCAGAAATTATCCTTGGCGCCGTACTCTTTGATGCGCTCCCTGGGCACGCCCACTTCCATCCAGTAGCCCTCGGCCTCGTCGTCGCGCGGCACTCCGCCCCCGTCTTCAAGTGAGGTGCCTTCAAAAATCGTCACATACAGCCGGTCTTTGGGAATGCCGAACCACTCCGGGCTGGTCACCAGCTCCCATGCAAACTGGATCGCCTCGCGCTTGAAATAGTCGCCAAAGCTGAAGTTGCCCAGCATCTCAAAGAACGTGTGATGGCGGCGCGTGAAGCCCACGTTTTCGAGATCGTTGTGCTTGCCGCCGGCGCGCACGCACTTCTGCGATGTCGTGGCCCGCGAGTACTCGCGCCGCTCCGCGCCGAGGAACAGATCCTTGAACTGGTTCATGCCTGCGTTGGTGAACAGGAGCGTGGGGTCGTTGTGCGGCACCAGTGAGGAAGAATGCACGCGCCGGTGCCCCTTCGACTCAAAGAAGCGCAGAAACATCTCGCGAATTTCGTTGCCTGTCATCACTCTGCTGGGTTGTTGCATGGCCTTATCAGTGTAACTGGCGGGCGGATGGCGGCGCATCCCACACGGTGACGGCGCCCGGCGTCCTCGGGGCGAGCGCTATTCCTCACCCGGCTGAGCGTCGAGGTTTTCAGGGAGATTGTCCAACGCGGCCAGCGCCTCGTCGGGCACGTCCCACTGGCGCAGGATTTTGTAAATCACACCGGTGGAGAAGCCGGCGGCTACCAGCCTGCGCATCACGCGCGCCGTCTCCTTCTCATTTTCCGGCTTGCGGATGCGCTTGCGGTCCAGATGCTCGCGGGCCAGTGCTTCTTCACTGGTATCGGCATAGCGGGCCTCGATGGTGTCGGTGATCAGGCCGCTGGCCACGCCTTTCTGCTGTAGATCTTGCCGCACGCGGCGCTGGCCCAGTTTGTCGTTCTGCTGGCGCAGGCGCGCGTAGGTCTCGGCAAAGGCGGCGTCGTTGAGGTAGCCGTGTTCGCGCAGGCGGGCCAGAGCAGCCGTCATCGCAGCATCGCCGCCTTCGCCATGCTCAGCGCGAGCCTTCATCAGCCGCCGCAGTTCGGCCTCGGAGCGCATTCGCCGGCCCAGCGCCTTCACGGCATAGTCATAGAGGCCGTTGGCGTCGAGCATCGGCTTGGGCTTGGCGGATTGGCGGCCAAACGGCATTGTCTCAATCCAACGGAATCAGGAGGCGAAAGGCGCGATTCCTGCGCCAGCGATAGTGTTTGAAATCGCTGTCCAGTGTGAGAATGTCGCCCGTGTCGAGTTCGTCTGCCATGGCTACGAGGCAAGCATCTGCAAGATCTGCCTCAAGATCGTCGTATTTTTTCAGGATCGTCCTGACATTCGCCGACGAATCAGTGAGCTTGAACTGAATCTCAATCTCGCCTCGCTCAATGCTGCCGAGAATCGATTCCGCAGCCCCTCGTGCAAAGCGAAGCATGTGAAAGCTCTCGGCGATCACCGCCTCGCATGTAACCAATGGAGCTGCAACAGCGGCCAGAGCCCGCATGCAACGCGCATGATGGCGATCGCTCCGATTGTAGATTGCGATGAGAAAGCTGGTGTCGACGAGGAT
>Ga0302326_10014612_pt1 | contig 16588 bp, 18 predicted proteins | sample Palsa_T0_3_FD_202264 | JGI IMG/M metagenome (GOLD analysis project Ga0302326, IMG submission 202264) | Peat permafrost microbial communities from Stordalen Mire near Abisko, Sweden - Palsa_T0_3 | ecosystem: Environmental > Terrestrial > Soil > Palsa > Peat permafrost | place: Sweden: Abisko...
CGAACTCGCGCATCTCCCCGGCGTCCATCGCGTTGCCGAGCGACATCATCGGCCGCCGATGCACCACCACGCCGAATTTTTCGCTCGGCGCCGCGCCCACCCGCTGCGTCGGCGAGTCCGGCGTGGCGAGCTCAGGGTTCTCGCGCTCGATCGCCTCGAGCCGGCGCATCAACTTGTCGTATTCGGCGTCGGAAATTTCAGGATCGTCGAGAACGTAGTAGCGATAGTTGGCGCGGTTGATCTCGTCGCGCAGCTTTTCAGCCTGCGCGGCCGGCTTTTGCTTCTCGGCCATCGCGCGATTCGACGCTAGCGCTGCGGGTAACCCATCGCGTCGAGAAAATCGTCGAGCGTCGGGAACCGCATATACATGTTGTGACGTTTCTGATCGCCGATCGTCGTTGACGATTCAGACGAGTACGCATGTCCCGGAAATACCACCGTCGAGTCGTCGAGACTCCGCAGCGTGTCGTTCAGGCTGTGATACATCGCCTCCGGGTCCGATCCCGGCAGGTCAACCCGACCGCACGAATTCACGAACAGCGTGTCGCCCGAAATCAGATTGCCCTCGACCAGGAAGCATTGCGATCCCGGCGTATGCCCCGGAGTGTGCAGAAACTTCACCTCGAGCTCGCCGACCTTGACGGTGTCGCCCGCATCGACCTTGACCAGGTCGGAATCCGACAAGCCCGCAACCTGCTTCACGCCGTCGGCCTCATGCTTGTTCACGTAGACCTTGGCCTTCACCTGCTCGAGCATCTTGGCGGCGCCCTCGATATTCTGTCCCATCATCCGGCCGCCAAGATGGTCCGGGTGATAGTGCGTCAGCAGCAGCTTGTCGATTTCGTAGCCTTCGCGCTCGGCATAACTGCGAATCGCCTCGACGTCCCAGGCGGGATCGACCACTGCCATCTTGCGCGTAGCCGGATCGCCGACCAGGTAAACGAAATTCGCCATCGGACCGATTTGCGCCTGTCGAAGAAAAATTTTCCCTGCTTCAGCCATCGCCGGTTCTCCGCCGCTCAGGATTTCGCGCCACGCCCTGACTTGATCTTCGCCGCACGCGCCGTCTTCTCTTCCTCTTCGATCCGCAGCGCGCGGTCCCACAGATACTCGGGCTCGCCGAGCCGCTGCGCCACCCATCGCGACTGCACGAACAGATGGTCGCTCAGCCGGTTCACATAAATGATGACACTGTCGTTGATGTCTTCCTCCCGCTTCAACCGCCAGCACTCGCGCTCGGCACGGCGGCAGACCGTGCGCGCCTGATGCAGAAACGCGTTGAGCACGCCGCCGCCGGGAAGCGTGAAAGACTTTAGCGGCTCGAGCTCCTTTTCCATCGCGTCCATCTCTTCTTCGAGCTTCTTGATCTCGCCGGCGCCCATCTTATGCATCTGCGGATATTCGCCGTCAGGCGGGGTCGCCAGTTCGCTGCCAACGTCGAACAGCTCGTTCTGTATTCGCCGCAGGCTTTCCGAATACGCCTCGAAATCAGCGCCGAAGCCGTCGCGATACTGCGGCAGGTAAGTGCGGACGATCCCGATGACCGAATTGAGCTCATCGATAGTGCCGTAAGCCTCGAGCCGTGCGCTCTCCTTGGGCACCCGCTTGCCGCCGACCAGCGCGGTCTGCCCCTTGTCACCCGTGCGCGTGTAAATCCTGCTCAGGCGAATCGCCATCAGAATCCCGCCTTCGCCTTTTGCGCTGCGTACGCCGCGTCGCCAAGGTCCGTCGTGACCGGCAGTCCCGCTTCTTTCCATCCCGCGACGACGACTTGGCCCGACGCGTCGCGCTGACCACCAAAGCCGCCGACCACGTTGGTCAGATCGGTGAAGCCGGCATCTTCCAGCATCTCGCAGGCGCGCTGCGAGCGTCCGCCCGCCATGCATCCGACGACCAGCGTTTTACCCTTAGGAAGCACTTTCTCCGCTATTTCCACAAAATCGAGATTCAATTGCATCTGCCCGGGACCCTTCGCCACCATGACGGGGATATTGATCGCGCCGGCCGCGTGCCCAGCCGCGAATTCCCCTTCGGTGCGAACGTCAAGGTAGAGCGCGTCGGGATTCTGCTTCAGGGTTTCGTACGCTTCGGGCGGGACTTGCTGTTTTATCGCCATCGCAAAAACATCCTTTCTTTCTCACTGTCGCGATTCTATCAGATCTTCAAGGCTTGGGATTTCCCACGCGTTCATAGTGCACCATCTCGGCGCGCGGCTTGAGCGGCTTGGCCTGCGGCGGATTCTTCGGATCGGCGTAGCCGAACGGCAGGATCGTGAAGATGGCCCAGCCTTCCTTGACTCCGAGCAGCGCGCTGATCTTCGCGCCGTCGAAGTTGCCGACCCAGCATGTGCCAAGCCCCAGTGCCCATCCTGCGTTCGCCATGTTCTGCACCGCCTGCCCGCAATCAACGTCGGCCCAGCGCGCATTGGCGACGTCCTTCAACACGACAATTGCCGACGGCGAGTCGGTGACAAAGCGTCCGGTAGTGCACAGCGCGCCGATCTCCTTCAACCGATCGCGATTTTGAATCACGACGAACTGCCACGGCTGCATGTTGCGCGCGCTCATCGCATGGCGGCCAGCTTCGACAATCTTCGCAAGTTTCTCGGTCTCAACAGGTTTGTCCGCGAACGCCCGCTGCACCCGGCGTGTGAGAATTGATTCGAGAGCGTCCATCGATAGGCCTCCGGCTGATTTCGATCGTTGAGGAGTCTCAAAAACTTTTAGTATCAACCGCCCGCTGAACAGGGACTCTCAGCTTCATCCTCTCCCTTGCGGGGCAGCGAGAAGAGACAGAAAGAGTCGATCAGATTTGGTCGCTTCGCGCGGGCTGGGTCAGCCTCGCTTGTAGACCGAGAATTCCTGCTCGAGCTTTGTTACTCGCTCCTGGATTGAGGGCAGGCGCTGCACTCCGAGGAAGAACTGGACCAGTTCGTCGTGGCCGGCCTGGCCGCCGGGGCTCATCACTTCGACCAGCTCTTCGATCAGGCTGGGGAATTTTTCACTCGGGATGTAGTAATTGGCCCAGCCGAAGTTGCAATGGCGATGTAGGATTTTCGCGATCGTCTTTTCCAGAAGTTCGCGGCGGCCGCCTGCGTGCTCTTGTTCGTCGTTCAATGGAGGCTCCCCTGGTGCTGAAATTCCGCTGGTTACGCGCCCTTCTTTATTGACGCGGGCGCGGGCGGTGCGTCTTCGGCCCACAAAATCTTGTGATAGTCGAAACGCATGCTCTCGATAATATTAAATTTGATTATCTCGAAATAGGGCGACAAGTCGAAATCGCGCGGCGTCACCAGCGTCGGCGAGACCATCCGGAGCGCGCCGTATTCCAGTCCGCCGGTTGTGCTCGAGCCCATCGGCCATAGCCTGCGCCTTGGTGCGGGGGCAGGCGCGGCGTCGGGTGGCAACTGTTCGTAATTCGGCACGATTGGAAACTTCACGCGGTGGAAGGATGACGCTATCACGCTTGAACATATAACGCGCGTCGGTTCGCCGCTGCCGAATTGCAAGGCCTGACGGCGAAAACGCGCCGGCACGAGGCTGACCGGCAGAAAATAGCGCGCGAGGTCGATCACATTGCGGAGATCATAGGTATCGCCGACGCTGCGAATCGCCTCGTCCATCACGTCGGCGAGGTCTGCGGCCGAGAGGTTGAACGGGCGGCATACGCGAATGTTGAAGTCGCGGTATTTACTGAGCGGCGACAGCACGACGCCGGCCTCGACGATCGCCTCGACCACCAGCGAATCGGCTTCATCGCCGAATTTCGCGACCAGCGCCGGCTTCAGCTCGGGATTGCGCCGAATCGGCTCGTCACCGACGTAGAGCGCGGAATGCGACCATGAACTTTGCGTCAGGTACTTGATGCATTCGCTGATGCGCTCGTTGCCCTCGATGAGGATGACGTCGCCCTTGCGGATGTGGCGTTTGAGCGCGGCGATGTCGTTGGGAATGTGGAGCGAGTAGGTCTTGAGCGGCTTGGTGAGCAGATTGATGGCCCATTCGCTCATCCGGTCCAGCAACCATGCGATGATTCCCGATTTCTCGCGCCGAGCCACTATTCGCGCCGCACCTCAGGTCCTGTAATTCCCCACGATTGCGTAGAACGGGACGCTGAGCGTGGCCTGTTCGGGGTCGTCGGTCTTGATTGTCAAATTGCCGCGGAGTTGGCCGTCGGGCGTGCCGTGCTTGAGTGTCACGGTCACCCTGTATTCCTTGCCGGCCGCGACCGGCTCGGCAGTGGCCTCAACCGCAGGACTGCTGCTGGCGACGTCGAGCACTTTTACGGGATGCGGGCCCTGGTTGCTCAGCTTGAAAATTCTTACGACGTCCTGACCGTGGGGCACGAGGCCGAACGAGACCTGCGCGGGATCGATATTCAAATCGCCGGTCACGTTGCCGAATACGTCGACCTGCAGCGGCACACGATTGTTGGTTATCTTGACGGTGTCGTCGAACGGACCTACGGGCATCGTCTTGAGCAGCGATACCTTGATCAGCGCGCCGGGCTTGCCGTCGGGGCGCTTGTCCTGCTCGACCTTGATCGACGAATTCGAGTTGCTGACGGGACCGACCGAGAAGGCGCCACGGGCAGGGTTCAGATCGTTGACGAGGATTTCCTTGGTGTCTTCGGTCCCCCGTTTAACGTCGCCAAACGAGACTTCGTTCGGCTGCGCCTCGACCTGCTTCTTGACCACGCCCTGCAGGGTCATCACGACCTGCGGATTATCGGGATCGTTGGTGGTGGCGACGATGGTGCGGACCGCGTGGCCTTTCTGGAAGTGCGTGTCGAACATGACGGAGAGGTCGCTCGTATCGCCGGGCGCGATGTGGGTCCTGGACGGACTGCCGGTCGTGCAGCCACATGAGGTTTTGATGCCTTGAATGTCGAGATAGCCCTTGCCCACGTTCTTGATGGTGAAGACGTGCGTCACCATCGTGCCTTCGAGGGCGTTGCCGAAATCGTACAGCGGATCGGAGACGATGGCCTTGGGCGCGTCGCCCGGAGGCGCGCTGTTGCCGCCGGGAATCAGCGGGTTCATGCCGTCCTGCGCGAAGGCCGGCACGGATAAAATGAGGCCAACGATCAATGCGAAGAATGTTCGTTTGATTTTTTTCAAGTTACTCATGTGACTCGCGGGTGAGGCGAACGGGCGCCTCCCGGTCCCATCACTATATCAAGCATGGCGCGGAGCGTTGCGGTCAAGAGGCCTTGCTGACCGGTGGATGATGCGCGGCTTCGGGCTGAACGACTTCGTAACGGCTCAGGAAATCGGTGGCGAACTCGCCGCGGTTGAAATCGGCGTCATCGAGAATCTTCAGATGCAGCGGGATGTTGGTCTTGATGCCGTCGATTACGTACTCGCGCAGGGCAGCCTTGCCGCGGGCGATAACTTCGGGGCGGGTCTCGGCATGCACTATGAGCTTTGCGATCAGCGGATCGTAATGCACCGGCACGCGATAGCCGTCGTAGAGCGCGGTCTCGACGCGGACGCCGAGGCCGCCCGGCGGATGGTGATTGGTGACGACGCCGGGCGACGGAATATGGCGCTCGGGATCCTCGGCGTAGATGCGAAACTCCATCGAGGCGCCCTCGAACTTCACCTGGCGCTGCTTGAGCATGAGCTTCTGGCCCATCGCCATCCGGATACTTTCCTTGACGAGGTCGACCCCGGTGACCATCTCGGTGACGCCGTGCTCGACCTGAATCCGGGTGTTCATCTCGATGAAGTAAAACTCGCCGCTGCCGGCGAGCAGGAATTCCACGGTGCCGACGTTGGAGTAGCCGACGACTTCGGCGGCGCGGACGGCAGCCTTGCCCATCTTCTCGCGCAGGCGCGGGGTGAGAATCGGGCATGGCGATTCCTCGACCACCTTCTGATGGCGGCGCTGAATCGAGCAGTCGCGCTCGCCGAGGTGAATTGCGTTGCGCTGCAGGTCGGCCAGGATCTGAAACTCGACGTGACGGGCGCGCTCGAGATATTTCTCGAGGTACATCTTGCGCGAGCTGAATGACGCCTCGGATTCGCCCTGCGCCAGCGGGAACAGGCGCGTGAGTTCGGCGCCGTCGCGAACCACGCGCATGCCCTTGCCGCCGCCGCCGGCGGCAGCCTTGATAAGGACCGGGTAGCCGAGCCGCTTCGCGTCGGCTTGCGCCTCGCGCAATTCGGTAACGCCGGTGCCTTCGCTGCCGGGCAGGACGGGGACGCCCGCCCGCTTCATGATGCGGCGAGCGCGCGGCTTGTCACCCATCAGGCGGATATGGCGCGCGCGCGGGCCAACGAAGTTCAAGCCGGAGCGCTGGCATGCTTCGGCAAAGTCGCCGTTCTCGGAGAGGAAGCCGTAGCCTGGATGGACGGCATCGGCACCGAAGGTGGTGGCGGCGCTGAGAATCGCAGGTATGTTGAGATAGCTGTCTTCGGCGGCGGGCGGCCCGATACACACCGACTCGTCGGCCATCCGGACGTGCAGTGCATTTTTATCGGCGGTGGAGAAAACCGCAACCGTGGAAATGCCCAGCTCGCGGCATGCGCGGATGATGCGGATTGCGATTGTCCCGCGATTTGCGACCAGTAGTTTTTTGAACATTGGCGAACGCTCCACCCTGTCAGATCACTTCGATGATCATGAGGGGTTGACCGTACTCTATAGGATTACCGTTCTCGGCGAGGATCTTTATTACGCGCCCGGCGGCCGGCGATTCGATCTCGTTCATCATTTTCATCGCCTCGATTATGCAAAGGGGCTGGCCCTTGCGCACCGACGATCCTTCGTCGACAAAGGGCTCCGCGGAGGGCGAGGCGGCGCGGTAAAACGTGCCGACCATCGGGCTTTCGATGAGCTTCTGATTGGGCGCGAGGTCGATTTTGCCGGCGGCGTTGGCGCCTTCCTCGGTGGTCGCCTCGAGATGCCGCGTCGCCATCTTGATGGGAGTGGCCGCACGCGCAGCTACATGGGTCTGGGTGCCGGACTCGGTCTGATCGATCGATGCGCGCGCACCGCCGCGCACGAGCCGGACCTTGCCCTTCTTGTCCTCGATTTCGAGTTCGACCAGCCCGTAATCGCGCATCAGGACGAGCAGGGTTTTCAGTTCGCGTACTTCCATCGCGTCTCCGTGTCTTGCCGAAGCGGGGCCCCGCCGGTGTGCTGAATCGTGAGCGGCCATTGCGTCAAGCGCTCCGCCGGCGCGACTCTTCGGCGATAGTGCGCGCCGCTCTGAGCGCGAGGCTGTAACTCTCGGCGCCAAAACCCATGATGCGGCCGTGGGCGATATCGGCAATCGTCGAATGATGGCGGAACGGCTCGCGGCGATAGACGTTGGACAGATGCACTTCGATCACGGGGATATTGACGGCCGAGATAGCGTCGCGAATCGCAACGCTGGTATGGGTGTAGGCACCCGGATTGATCAATAGCACATCGCATTTGCCGCGCGCATTCTGGATTCGATCGACAATCGCGCCTTCGCTGTTTGACTGAAAGGTCTCGACCTTCATTTCAAGTTCGCGTCCGAGGTTTTTGAGTTCCTTGTCGATATCAGCCAATGTGGTGTGCCCGTAAACTTCGGGCTCGCGCTCGCCGAGCAGGTTGAGGTTGGGTCCATGAATCACCAGCACCGCGATCGCGCCGTTGGCAGCGCCTTTCGCAGCCTCACCAACCGTTTGCTTAGCCCTCGTCGCCATCCCCGCACCACTCCCAAGGCTCATTGAACCGCACCCACAATGGGACTGCAAGCAGCGGGATCTAATGTGAAACCCCGCCTGGGTTTCACGCTTCCCTGGGCAGGGGTAACCCCTGCACCTTGGGATTAAGAGAAGTTGGTTAGTCCTGGGGGTCTTCTTCGCCGCTGGATTTCAGGGCTTGTTGATATACTTCGCGGCGGCCTTTGCCTGTGAGGCGCGCGAGTACGGTGCTTGCCTGCTTGAGTCCGAGGCCTGCTTCGCGCAGAACTTTGAGCGCTTCATCAGCATCGAGCGCGACGGTTTCGGCATTCGATGCTTGCGAGGCGCCGGCGACGACGATCACGTGCTCGCCGAGCGCCGGCGTCGCGCGGACCCGGCGCTGCAGGTCGCCCAGCGTGCCGCGCGCCGTGCGATCGTAGGTCTTGGTGATCTCGGATATTACGGCAGAGTCGCGCGACTCGCCGAATGCGGACACCATCGCAGAGAGAGTATCGGCGAGGCGGCGCGAGGCCTCGTAAAAAACCATGGTACGCGGCTCGCGGCGGAGTCCGTCGAGCGCCTTTTGCCGGGCCGTGTCACGCGAGGGGATGAAGCCTTCGAAGGTAAACCGGTCGGTCGGGATACCGGCAATCGACAGCGCCGCGATGACCGCCGACGGGCCCGGCACGGCGATGACGCGAAGGTCTGCGTCGAGGGCCGCGCGAACCAGGCGGAAGCCGGGATCCGAAATGGCGGGCGTGCCGGCGTCGGTGACGAGCGCGATTTTCTCGCCCGCCTTCAGCCGCGCGACCAGATCCGGGACGCGCCGGTCCTCGTTGTGATCGAAGTGGCTAATCGTCGGAGTAGCTATCTGATGACGCGCGAGCAGCTGACCGGTGCGGCGGGTATCCTCGCATGCAATCAGGCTGACCTCGGCGAGGGTGCGAATCGCGCGCGCGGAAATGTCGTCGGGATTGCCGATGGGGGTAGCGACCACGTACAGAATCCCGCCGTCGCCGGTTTGTTTAGTTGCGCGTTCTGCCATTAGAATCCAGACTTACTATTCGGAAACGGGAGCAATCAGCGTGGCCGAAGGCAAAGCGACACTACTCATTTCATGCATTGACCGGCCCGGCATCATCGCCCGCGTGTCGAACCATCTGTTCACGCTGGGGTGCAATATTATCACTTCCGACCAGTACTCCGATGACGAGGACGGCCACTTTTTCTGGCGCATCCACTTCGAAAGCCTGCGCCAGCCGATCAGCGCGCTGAACCAGGAGCTCGACGCGTCGATGATGTCGCTGCTGCCGTGGGAGCATCTGAAGTGGCAGCTGTTCGACGCGGCGAAGCGGGACCGGATCGTGATCATGGTGTCGCGGCTGCCGCATTGCATGATCGATCTGCTGAGCCGGCATCACGTGGGCGAGCTCGACGGCGACGTGGTCGGGGTGGTGAGCAATCATCCGGAGCTCGAGCCGCTGGTGCGGCCGTTCGAGGTGCCGTTCAAACTGATAGCGGTGCCGAAAGCGGGCAAGTCGGAGGCGGAGGCGGCGCTGGTGAAGCATCTCGGCGAACTGCGCGCGGAGACAGTAGTGCTCGCGCGATACATGCAGGTGCTATCGGGCGAATTTCTCAGAGCGTGGACCCAGCCGATCGTCAATATACATCATAGTTTCCTGCCGGCGTTCGCGGGGCAACGGCCGCATAAGCAGGCGCACGATCGAGGCGTGAAACTGGTCGGGGCGACGGCGCATTACGTGACGGAAGAGCTGGATGCGGGGCCGATAATTGCGCAGGCGACGGCGCCGATGACGCATCGGGATACGGTCGCGGACCTCGCGCGCAAGGGCAAAGATCTGGAAGTGATGGTGCTGGCGAAGGCGGTGCGAGCGCATCTGAGGAAACAGGTGCTGCTGCATCGGAACCGAACGATAGTGTTCGAGTAGAGCGCTCAGGTGGGGCCGGTGAAGAAGCTGAGCGAGCGGTTCGCAAACGAGATAATCGGCGCCCAATAGAGTCCGAAGGCGATGGTCGCGCAGACCAGCACTCCCATCAGGCCGTAATTCCACGCCTCGAAGCGCACGGTGCCTTCGTCGCCGTGCGGCTGTTCGAAGAACATAATGCGAATCGGCTTCAAGTAGTAATACAAAGACACTACAGAATTGAGTATTCCGACAATAGCCAGTATGTAGAACTGACCTTTAATCACGGCGGCAAACAAGTAGAATTTGCCGATAAAGCCTATAGTCAGCGGAATACCTGTTAGTGAGAAAAGGAAGATAGTCAGTGCTACTGCGGGCACTATTCCGCCGCGCCATGCCAGCCCGCGATACGCGTCGACGTCCTCGCGGCCGGTCGAGTTTGCGACGATCATGACGACCAGGAAGGCGCCGGCGTCCATTACGTAGTAGGCAAACAGGTAAAAGAGCATCGCGCGAATGCCGTCGTTGGACAGCACGACGAAACCCATCAGCGCGTAGCCGGCCTGTGCAATACTCGAGTAGGCGAGCAGGCGCTTCATGTTGGTCTGCTGCAGCGCGGCAAGGTTGCCGAGGGTCATCGTGATGATGCAGACGAAGAGCAGCAGTTGCGGCCAATCGACGCCGGCCAGCGCAGTCCAGCTTCCGCCCGCAGCAAGATGCGATATGGCGGGGAAGAAAAAGCGCGTGAGCAGCGCGAAGCCGGCGGCCTTCGAGCCGATCGCGAGGAAGGTCGTGATCGGAATCGGCGCGCCGGTGTAAACGTCCGGCGCCCACATGTGAAACGGCACCGACGAGACCTTGTAGCCCATGCCGGTGAGGATCAGCACGAGCGCGATGAATACTGCGAGGACTGGCAGATGGGCGGGGGTCGAGAGCGCCTTGTTGATCACGCTGAAGTCGAGGGCGCCGGTGATTCCGAAAATCCAGCTCATCCCGTAGATCATCGTGCCGGACGCGACGCCGCCGTAAATCAGGTACTTCAGCGCGGCTTCGAGCGAGCGCCGGTTATGTCGCAGAAAACCGGTCAGGATGTACGAAGTGAGGCTGACGAACTCGAGCGCGAGGTAGGCCATCAGCAAGTTTGCCGACTCAGCCATCAGGAACATGGCGAAGGTGCTGGCGAGCAGAATCGCGTAGTACTCGCCTTGATCGCAGCCCCGCACTTCCACCGAACCGATCGACATCCAGATTGCGACAACGGCAGCCAGCGCGATCAGGGCGCGGAAATAAATCGCGAACGAATCGAACACGAGCATCCGATGGAACAGCCACGCGCCCGAAGATGCTGGCTCGAGGCCGATCGCTACTAATGAGGCCGCGGCCACTATCAGAGCCAGCGCGCCGAGACGCGACTTGTCGCGCACGGCGAGATCGATGAGCACGATGGCCAGAATTCCGGCCGCGAGAATCATCTCCGGGATAAAATGTCTCAGGCTCGCGAGGTTTCCGAGGTCCATCTAGTTGGGTCTCTGCGTGAGCGCGTCTCTAGTGGAGCATCGCGACGGCCGCGCCCGAGGTCGAAAGCACGACCTGGTTGAGATGAACCAGCGAGGTGTTCAGCAGGCTGAGAATCGCGTGCGGATAAACGCCAAGAATCAGCACGATGATCCCGAGCGGCACCAGCGTGAAGGCCTCACGAAAGGACAGGTCGGGAAGGTCCTTGTATTTCTCGTTCAGCGGTCCCAGATAAATTCGTTGGAAGGTCCACAGCAGGTAGCCTGCCGTCAGGACGGCGGTCGCCGCACCGAACGCGACCATCAGTGGATGCGTCTGCCACGCGCCCAGCAGCACCAGCACTTCGGAAATAAATGCGGACATGCCCGGCAGTCCCATGCCGGCGAAAAACGCGAAGCCGGTAACCGCCGTGTATATCGGCATTTGCTGCGCGAGGCCGCCGAAACCGTTTATCTCGCGATGGTGCGCGCGATCATAAATAACGCCGACCAGGATGAAGAGCATCGCGGTGATCGTCCCATGATTGAACATCTGCAGCACGGCGCCGTTAATTCCCGCCGTCGTGAACGCCGCCAGCCCGAGCATCACGTAACCCATGTGACTAATCGACGAATAGGCAATGAGTTTTTTGAAGTCAGTCTGCGCCATGGCGCACATTGCGCCATATACTATGTTGATAGTGCCGATCACGCCGAGGAAAATCCACGCAAGCTGGTAGGTCGCCTCGGGCAGCACCGCAAAGTTGACGCGCAGAATGCCGTAGGTACCCATTTTCAGCAGCACGCCTGCGAGGATCACGGAGATCGCAGTGGGAGCTTCGACGTGCGCGTCCGGCAACCAGGTATGGAACGGGAACGCCGGAATCTTGATCGCAAAGCCGATGAACAGAGCGATCCAGGCTATTCGCTGGAACGCAATTGAGTAATGACTCGAGTTGGCCGCGAGCTCGGTCAAATCGAAGCTGGGCGTCGCGCCATAGTAGTAGAGCCCGAGCATCGCAAGGAGAATGAGTACTGAACCGAGCAGCGTGTAGAGAAAGAATTTGATAGCCGCGTACTCGCGGCGCGGACCGCCCCAGATGCCGATTAGAAAGTACATCGGCAGCAGCATCACTTCCCAGAAAATATAGAAGAGGAAGAAATCGAGCGAGACGAATACGCCCATCATCCCGGTGTCGAGCAGCAGCAGCATCGCGTAGTAGCCTTTTTCCGCGCGGTTGATGCCGAAGCTGGCGAACACCGAGATGAACATGATGAGCGCGGTCAGCAGCACCATCGAGATGCTGATGCCGTCGACGCCGATGAAGTAGGTGATGTGATATGACGGCATCCACGAGGCCTTCTCGGCGAACTGCACCGCGCTGGTGCTCGTGTCGAAGTTTTCGTAGAGATAAATCGCGATCAAGAGCTGCGGTATCGTCGCCGCGACCGCGATCCATTTGGACACAGCCTTCATCGCGTCCGGCAAGGCGAGAATCAGGACCATCCCGGCGATCGGGATAAAGGTTATCAGCGTAAGCGCGTGACTCATTTCAGTTTCGCTCTTCCCGTTTACCTTGATATCGCGTCATGCTCTTACGACCGCGCGCGCCAGCAGTATCAGCATCACCGCGGCCAGAATTCCGTAGAGGTATCCGTTGATCGAGCCGGTCTGCAGCCGCCGCAACCTGCCGCCGACGTTGTAGGTCACGTTGGAGGCCGCGTTCACGGCCGCATCGACGACGTACTTGTCGAATAGTCCGGAAATCCCGGCAACGAATACTATGATGCGCGCAGCCAGATTGACTACTCCGTCAATTATATTTGAGTCGAACCATGCCAGCGCGCGCGTCGCCATGAGGTATGGCTGTATAACCACTCGATTATAGAATTCATCGACGTAGTATTTGTTGTATACCCACTCGTACGGTACTCCGTCGAACATCTGGCTGAAGCGCGCGGGATCTATTTTCTTCTGCCGATACATCAGATCGGCCAGATACCATCCAATCAATACGACGGCGAACGTGATGCCCGCGAACGTGCCCTCGATGAGATGGTTGTGTATTCCCGACAGGGTTATGCGCCGCGTCACCTCTGAGCCGAGAATGGGATCAAGGAATTCCTCGAACGGTTTGAACCCGATGATGAATTCCGGCCACTTTAACCATCCGCCAACGACTGAAAGGAGCCCTAGCACGACCAGCACGTATGCCATCGACGGCGGCGATTCGTGCAGATGATGCTCTTGTTCGTGCGTGCCGCGGAACTCGCCGAAAAAGGTCATGTACACCTGGCGCGACATGTAGAAGACGGTGAATCCGGCGCCGAGCAGGAGAAACGCCCAAACGACAAAGTGCCCACGCGCGAACGCCTGCCAGATGATCTCGTCCTTGGAAAAGAATCCGGCGAACGGGAACACACCCATCAGCGCCAGCGTTGCTGCGATGAAAGTCCAGAACGTGATTGGCATCTTGTGACGCAACCCGCCCATCTTGCGCATGTCCTGCTCGCCGCCCATCGCGTGGATCACCGAGCCGCTGCCGAGAAAGAGGCAGGCCTTGAAGAACGCGTGCGTCATCAGGTGGAAGACGCCCGCTGCATAGGCGCCGACACCCATCGCTGCGAACATGTAACCGAGTTGGCTGACGGTCGAGTACGCCAACACTTTCTTGATGTCGTTTTGGGCGACGCCAATCGTCGCCGCGAACAGTGCGGTCGCGCCACCGACAAGCGCGATGACACCCATCGTGAATGGCGACATAGAAAATAAAAAGTTGAGCCGCGCGACCATATAGATACCGGCCGTCACCATCGTCGCCGCGTGAATCAGCGCGCTAACCGGAGTCGGTCCCGCCATCGCGTCCGGCAGCCACACGTACAGCGGAATCTGCGCCGACTTTCCGGTCGCGCCGATAAACATCAGCAGCGTGACGAAGCCAACTAACTGATGAGACGACTGGTACCCTGCAAAATTGATCGGCACGCTCGCAAGCATCGGCGCGTACTTCGCGACCTCGCGCGTCACCAGCGTCGGATGCCCGAGCGCCTGCAATCCGGCGAACAAACTGTAGAGCGCGATCACGAACGCCAGGTCGCCGACGCGGTTCACGATGAAGGCCTTGTTGCCGGCGGTAGTGTTCGCCTGCACCTTGTACCAGAAGCCGATCAGCGCGAAGGAACAGAGCCCGACGCCTTCCCAGCCGACGAACATCAACCACATGTTGTCGCCCAGCACGAGCACGAGCATCGCGAAGGTGAACAGGTTGAGCCATCCGAAAAAGCGCCAGAAGCCGTCGTCGTCGTGCATGTAGCCGGTCGAGTAAATGTGGATCAGGCCGCCGACGCCGGTGATTATCAGCGTCATGATCATCGACAACGGATCGAGCCAGAACGCGATGTCGAGATTGAGCCCGCCGACGTCAAACCACCTCCACAGATCGTCGAGCATGAAGCGGTCATCCGGCGCCAAATGAATCATGGCGAAGAACGCGCGCACCGCCAGGATGAAAGCGGCGATGACTACGCCGCATCCAACGAAGCTCACCGCGCGCTTGCCGAACGTCTTTTGCAGCCACGCGCCGGCCAGAAAATTAATCATCGCGCCGATCAGCGGCAGCAGTATGATCAATCGAATAAACGTAACCGGAATCGGGTGATCCATCGCTCAGCAGCCGGTTGAAGAACTGATTCCCAACCCCTGCTCCCTCTCATTCGCTGCGAAAATAAACTCCGCGAAATCAGCCGCGCTGATATAAGCAGAAAACAGCCGTGTCGGAAAGCGAACCGGTCTATCCACGCAGGGTCTCGGTCGCGTCGACGTCGATGGTCTTGAAGTTCTGGTAAATCGCGAGCACCACGGCCAATCCGATCACGGCCTCCGCGGCCGCAAGCATGATCACGAAAATCGCAAAAATCTGCCCGTCGTATTTGCCGCCGCCGTAAAACGCGAACGCAAGATAGTTGATATTGGCCGAGTTGAGTATCAACTCGACGCCCATCAGGATTCCAATCGCGTTTCGGCGCGTGAGAACCGTGAAGAGCCCGAACGAAAATACGATCAGGCTGAGAACCAGGAAATGATTAAGCGTAAGTCCCCCGCCCATCCCGATTCCCCCGCTCCTCTATTCCGTCGCTTCGTGACGTGAAATGACAATCGCGCCTATGAGAGCCGCCAACAACACCAGCGACGCGACCTCGAACGGCAGTACGTAATCACCCAGGAACGCATTTCCGATCGCGTAGGTCGTCGGCGCCGGCGTGAAACCTGCGACCTGATGCCATTGCGTTCGCAATATCGCGTACAGCATCACCAGTGCGGCAATACCTACTGTGAAGATCGCGGAGCCCGTCCCGACGGCGCGATTTGATACTGTGACGTCGCCGATTCCAGCCGTGAGCATCACCGCGAAGATAGTCAGTACCAGTATTCCGCCGACATAGACGAGCAGCTGTACCATCGCGACGAAGTCTGCTGCGAGCAATATGTAAATACCTACTACGCCCATGAACGCGCCGAGCAGCGCGAAAGTCGAATATACTATGTTGCGCGAGAATGCCACGAACGCGGCCGAGCCCACCGTCAACGCTGCCAGCGCATAGAATATTATCTGTGCGAGCATCGATTCGTTTCCCCGCGTTGCAACCGCCGCGCTCTAGGCCGGCTCTTCTTCCTCGGCCGCCGGCTTCTCGCCGCCAGGTTGCGCCCATTGATCGAGGTAGGCCATACCACGATTCAGAATCGGTGCGATAGCCGTGTCGGTCTCAGGACCCTTCTTGGGCTTGTACGCCATCACGGGATCCTTGACGAAGCGACGAATCAGGCTCTCGAGCGAATAGTCGGCGCCCTCGAACTCGGTCGTGTGATGGATCGATCCGGTGGGGCACGGCTCGCTGCAAAGCCCGCAGTACATGCACTTTGCGATGTCGATGTCGAATTGCGACAGCAGCATCTGCCGCGTCTGCGGATCCTTGTCGACCACGATCACGATGCAATCGATCGGGCAAGCGCGCTCGCACGCCAGGCATCCGGTGCAAATTTCAAGATCAACTTCGAGGATTCCACGGTACCGGAACGGCAGCGTGTCCTGCACGCGCACCGGCATCCGGTCCGGATACTGCACCGTGTACGGCTTGCGCATGAAATGCGACGCAGTCACGGCCATGCCCTCGAAGATACTCGAGACCGCCTCTTTTATGTTCCCTACGTACTCAGAAACCGCGCCCATCAGTAGCCTCTATATAGTCGGATTGAAGTAAACTTCCATCCGCGAACGACGGAGATAGTATATAACCCGCTGAATGAATACTGCCGCCAGCGCAAGTGCTCCCGCGAACATGATATAGCCCATGGCGGCGTTGCCGTCGGGCCAAATAGCTACCCAGACTGCGGTTCCGATCATATCCACAAATGAAATCGGTACGAAGTATTTCCAGCAAAGTGTCATTAGCTGATCGATCCGCACTCGCGGCAGCGTCGCGCGTATCCACATCGAGACGAACACGAGGAT
>Ga0302326_10014613_pt1 | contig 16587 bp, 20 predicted proteins | sample Palsa_T0_3_FD_202264 | JGI IMG/M metagenome (GOLD analysis project Ga0302326, IMG submission 202264) | Peat permafrost microbial communities from Stordalen Mire near Abisko, Sweden - Palsa_T0_3 | ecosystem: Environmental > Terrestrial > Soil > Palsa > Peat permafrost | place: Sweden: Abisko...
TGCCAGCCGCCCGGACCTTCCGGGAGGCCCACAGGAAGCCCGCAAGTCCGCGCTCCGGCAGAGCCCACCACTGGAAGCCCACGAACAAAACGGCACTACGCGGCACACGGCGGCACGGGCGCTATGATGGCTTCATAGCCATACTGGCCAGCATGAATGCCGGTGACCAGGGCTGGCGCACTTGTCGCGAGATCATGGTCGCAGGGGCGAGAGAACCCCTGAAAAGCGGAAGGTCGGCGGTTCGACCCCGCCCCTGACCACTCGCTGATTCACGAGAACGCGCTGCGTGTAGTCATCTGGCCACGGCGCGAATTGAGACCGCTGTGAGCCGCTGGTCCTCTCCGGATCGGCGTGCGCCTGATTGCGCAGGTCACGGGCGTCGCAGGTGACTTGCTTCGACCGATTTGGCAGCGGACGGCCGGACGTGCACCAGCGTGCACGCTGGCCCAAACGCAGTGAATACCTATGCGGGCTGGTCGGTCGCGGACGACAGAAGGCTGCTCGACGAGCCGCCGTCAGATCCGCCGACTACGCGCACCTACCCGTTCGGCGTGCCGATCTTGGTCTGATGAGGCGCAATCACTGCGAAGCCGAACTCGGCGATAGGTGCGACACATGTGCGGTCATCGGCCCTGATGCGCGACCAGGTACAACTCTTGGCTTGCTGCGCGCTGGGCCGGACCTGGCGCGTTACGACGACATCGTGAGCGCCCAGCCTGCCGGTCGGCAGGACCCGCTCAACCCGGCTCGGGGAGCGCCGGACAGCGCGGTACAGCGCCGCAGGACCGGCTATCGCCAACTTGGCGCCATTGCCCGCATTGTCAACGGTCGTTGATTCCGATGATCCGCAGGGCGTCGTGCTCGGCGAAGTCGGCAAAGTCCTTCAGATTCAGCGTTGCGAGCGGCAGACCGCGGACCAGGCAGCACGCGGCGATCCACGTGTCGTTCACGGGCCGGGGGCGGCCACGCTGTGCGGCGCGTGCTTGCAGCTCGCCCCAGCGGATCGCCACCAATTCCGAATAGGGGAGCGTCACTACGTGCTGCCGCCAGTCAGCCAGTTCTGCCAGCTTGCGCGGTCCCCAGCTCCGCAGCACCGTCCACTTGGTAAGCTCGCCAAGGGTCACGAACGACATGCACCATGTCTCACCCGTCAGCCGCGCGCGCAGCGGGCCCGAGAGGCGACCGCGCAGGCTTGACGACGCGACGTCAGTGTCCAGGACGACAGGGCTCACGCCAGGCCAGACCGCCGGGAAGCGTACAGGTCCGCCACGAACTCTTCCCACTCTTCATCGGAGTCGAACAGCCCGGGGCGCGCCATGTCATCCACTGACGTGACCGGCTCGACGCCCTGCCGCCGGGCCAGTTCCTCCACCGGCACATCGTCAGGGCCGGACGGACTGGAGAGCGATTCCGCATGATCAGACGACATGATCACCACCTCCTCGACGGGTTCATTCTCCCACGTCTGCGATCCTGGCGCCGCGGGCCACGTGCGGGCCGCACGCCAAGTGCGCGCAGGGTCAGCCCGCGCCGCGGATGCCAGTGTGCTGCGCGCTGGTCCGAGGGAGCTGACAGTGACTGATCGTAGCGGCTGTGGCCTGGTCGAACAGGCTGTGCTCGGGGCGCTGGACACCGTGACTGCGGGGCGTCCGCGGGCGTATATGCCGTCCGCGAAGGCGCTGGCCCGGATCGAGGAACGTATCGGGCTCGGGCCCCGGTACGCCTACGAGTTGCTGCTTGACCTGGCCCGCCGCTGGATTATTCCTGTCCGCACCGTGGCCGTCATGGGCAACTACGGGGACCGGAGCTTTCCGCCTCCCGGGCCGGAGTACACCGAGTGCCGCCCGTCGCACGCTGGCCAGGTTGTGCTCGATGCGGAAGCTCGCCGGCTGGCGCCCGTCCCGGTAGGCCTGATCAACGGCACTGCCTACCGGGGTGGTACTCAGCCGCCGCTGGATCCGTTCCGGGTCCTCGCTGCGCTGCGGCGGCTGCTGGAGGATGCCCTCGTTCCTGACGGCGAGCTGATCGGCGTCGCTGACCCTCCCTGGTCCGGGACGAATTGCACCGTGACAGGTGATCTGGCCGCGCTCGCCAGCGGCCGCAGGGTGGTGCTCCGCGAAGCCGGCCGGATCACCGTTACCGGTGTTCCCGTCCCGGATGAGCCCCGGCGTGCTCCGTCAGCACCTGGCGATCGCCGGTACTACCCGTACCGGGGGGACAGGTGAGGCCCCTCCGGCCCACCTGGTTATCGAGTCGCTGCCGGCCGTGACGGTCGCTTCGGAGATGGCCCAGGCAATCGCCCGCCGGGCGGCGTCGCGCCGGGGGCCTGACTCGGATCTGGCCCCGGGACAGCTGCCAGTCGCCAGCGTGATCGACGAGTCCAGCGGCGGTGACGTATGGATTCTCCTGACGCTGCGCCCGGGCACTGACGCAGCGTCGGCATGCGAGCAGCTTGCCATGATCGCCGGGTTCTCGGCCGAGGCACCCAGGGCCTTCCCCTCGCCGCTGGCGGCCCTCCTGCGCTCGTGGGTGGATGACCATCGCAGCGAGGACATCGCAGGCAGCCTCACCGAGCTCGAGAACGCCATCCGCCGCGACGGGCGACAGCGGATTTACCGCTGACAGCACCTGGCTGGGCCGGCACGCCGGCCCGTGGCCACGAGGGACGCGTACCGCATCGCAAGCGGGCTCCGCCGGCATGCGAGCGCTCAGCAGGGACTGTGGCTCGTCAGCGTGGCGATGGCCTGTCCGACGCCCGCAGGCGGCTGGACACCTATGTCCCAGGAGCGCCGTGCGGATGGTCTCAGTTCTGGTCTCATTTATCTACGTCCACGGGCGTCGGCGGGCGGGTATGAGCGTCGGCGAGCAGGACGGATAGCCGTCCGTGCACTCCGCTGTACGGTCGTCCCTAATCCAGAAAAGCGGAAGGTCGGCGGTTCGACCCCGCCCCTGACCACCGAATCTCTGTGGCGCTGACCTGCGCAAACGGCTAATGCGGGCCTCCTGCGGTTGTTAACTGGAGTGTCCGTCCAAGCCCGTTTTTGCCCGTTAGTCGCCGCACGTTATCGCACGCGGATCGCACGGCCGTGATCACCTGCTTGCAAAGCAGATCGGATTGTCCACTCGTGTCTCGTAGTGTCGCGCAAATACCTGCAAATGCCGCACTTCTGTGGACCACGGGAGGACACAAAAGGACCGCGCGAGACAAACTGGCGCCCCCCTGGTGCCCCCTCTGCGTTCGTGACTTGGGGCGGCGGGAAGAGGGCGGCCCCCGCTTGCCCGGCTGCGTCAGCTCGAGGATGCGGCCGCGGCCAAGGCCGGGCGCCACGACTGATACGCGGCGAGCGTCCAGGGCGTCCCGGCCCCCGACGGGAAGATCAGCGTGTTCTCGCCCGGTCGGCCGCTCCGCAGTCGCCACTCACGGAGATCTACGGCGAGCGGCTGCAGGACACGAACCGTCCGGTGAGCGGCCGTCTTCGTGTCCTTCTCCTCGCCGAGCGAGATCGCGCGCTCAACGAGGATCGTCTGCTCGCGGACGTCGCGCCACTGGAGCGCCAGCGCCTCACCGGGCCTGAGCCCGGCGTACGCCAGGACGCTGATCAGTGTCGCGTCGTGCGGCGAGCTCGCCGCACGCATCCGCTCGATCGTCGCCGGAGCCAATGGCCGGACCTCAGTCCGCCGCGGAAGCGCAGCCTTGCGGACGGCACGCGCCGGGTTCGATTCGGTCTGCCCGTTCTCGAACGCGCGCTGAAGGATCGCTCCGAGCAGGGTGAGCGCGTAGCGGACCGAAACACGGCCGTGGCCGCCGGCGAGCCGCTGCGCCTGCCAGCGCGGTCGCCGGACACCTCGGGCCCGAGATGCGCAGGTTTGGCGAGGAACGGGTCTCTCGTGGACGCGCCGGTCAAGACGCGCGTTCGTGTGGGCGCGGGCATCGCCCGTCTCTGAGGAGGCCCTTGACTTTGCCCCACAAAGTCTACTAGGGTTTGCACCACAAACTCTAGTTGGGAGACAGGACTATGACTACACACATCGGACCGTCATCCGGAACCCCCGAGGAGGGCAGGATGGAGCCCCGCGAGGCGGCGCGCGTGCTGGCGCAGACCCAGGCCGACGCGCGGCGCTCGCTGGACTTCCGGGCGCCGTGGGTGTCGCTGGTGGCGGCGGTGGTGGTGCTGGCCGGCTTCGGGATCGTGTGGCTAGACGTCCGCAATCAGCACCCCTTCACCGGCCCGAGCCCGGCGTCGCTGGTGTTCTTTTACGGGCTGATCGCACTCCGGATCGCCACCGTCATCTACGCCTACGCGCGTGCGCGCACCGGCGTCAGCGGCCACTCCGTGAAGGTGCAGCGCGACGAGGCCGTTGTGATGAGCGGGGTCCTGCTTGTCTGCTATCTGGCGCTGATCGGGATTGCGAACAGCGGCTCACACCACGGTGCAGGCTTCTACTGGTCGCTTTTCCTGAACGGAACCCTGATCGCGCTCGCCGCCGTCTGGGCAGGGCGCTGCGCGATCCACAAGCGGTGGCACGAAGTCGCGCTCACCGTTCCGGTCGCGCTGATCGCTGCCCTCGCCGCAATTGCCGGCCCTCGTGGCATGTGGCTCGTCAACGGTGTGGGGCTTTGCGTGCTGCTGCTGGCGAACGCGGCGATCGGCACGTGGCAGCGGCGCGCGACTCGGACACACACGGTGCGGACGGGCGCATGACCGCCGAGGCGCTCGACCCGCTGATTCACGTCCCGGCGCGACTCCAGATCATGGCGGCGCTGGCCACCCTGCCCGACGGCGACCAGCTGTCGTTTAAACGCCTCCAGGACATGCTCGAGCTAACGCCGGGCAACCTGATCACGCACCTCCGCAAGCTCGAAGAGGCCGGCTACCTCGCGACCAGCAAGACGGGCAGCGGACCCGCCTCCCGGACCTCGGTCGCGCTGACCCACGACGGGCGCCACGCCCTCGAGATCTACGCCACGACACTGCGTGGACTGCTGAACGGAGTCTCAGCAGGCCCCGCAGCCTCAGGCTCGCATCTCGACCGCCACGGTGCTAGTCCGGGCTAATCCGACGCGAGGCGGTGGCGGTCACCGCAACGGCACTGCGTGAGAGTGGCGGAATCACGAACCAGCGGGACTCTAGGCCTCGCGAATTGACGGGAGCGCACTGCTGCTCTCCGCCGTCAGCAGGTTCAGGCGAGTCTTGCTTTTAATCCTCGGCGAGCATCTGCGGCCCGGGCACAAAATACGCGCCTTGCGCCCGCCGGGTTTCCTGACTGACCTTCGCCGTCTGCCGGATGAGCACCGCAAGCTGTTCGTGGAGTCCGTGCTGCGTCCCGCGCTGGACGCCGGGGCTCACAAGGGAACGGTGCCGTGGCCACGGGCGCTGCGGATCCACCGGATCGGTGTGGCCTACTCCATGACATGGAGCTTCTCGGGACCAGACGGCCGGGCGCTGTTCCGGCTGGCGGAAGTCGCAGGCGAGACAGTGGTGGTGTGGCTGCGAATCGGCAACCACGGCATGCCAGTCGTTGTCGGGGAAGCCTTGGGACTCCTATCATCGGAGGGACCGCCCGATGCGGCCCCCTTGGCGCAGCACACTGGCCACAGGCTGAGCCGCGGGAAGGATCAAGTCGTGCACCTTCCATGGCCAGCCCGGCAATATGAGTAACCTGTGCTGACTGCGGCTACCGCTGGCGCGTGCCCCGGCAGTTCGCGAAGCATGTGAAGCCGCTACCGCTAAGGGGGGGCGTGGGCCGCTCCGGGCCTTTCGTAGATCCCGCCGATGTCCCGGCATACGACAGGCGGGTCGAGGAGTTCGAGGCCTACCGCATGTGCCCGAAATGCAGCTCGCAACGTTACTCTCAGCGTCCTGTACGGTCTTGAACCTGCCATCACCGTCGCGGTGGCGCCGGAAGATCCCCGTCATCCAGGAACGGCCCGGACCCGCGCATTGAAGGACCGAGCCAATGCCATGACCCGCAGCCGCGTGGCGTGTGAACCATCTTGATCTGCGTGCCCACCGTTGTGGCCCGGCGTGCGCCGGGCGGGCGTCCCCAACGCTGAGCCCGGCGCTGACGCCGGGCCAGCGGCGCCCCAGGGCGCCGCCTTGACGAGGGCCTTGGTCGTGTGTCTTTCGGCAACTACGCCCGCGCGTGGCTGCATGATCATCCGAGGATGGGTCCGCGTTATCGGGAAACGTGCGAGCGGAATCTGCGGCTGCATTTTGCACCGTTGCGAGATGTGCCGTTGCGCGCGCTGACTCCGGCAGTGGTCCGGGAGTGGTACGCATCGGCGATGCGGGGGAGTGGCGGCCGGACGTCCATCATGCAGTCGTATCGCTTCTTGCGGGCCGTGATGACCACCGCGGTTCGTGACGGCGCGATCGTGAAGAATCCATGCCAGATTCCCGGTGCTGGCTCAGACCGGGCGAAGGAACGTCCCATAGCGTCCCCTTCCGAGGTGGCTGCCCAATTAACCTGAGCCGCGATTGCGGTCACTTCTCGCAAGCACCGGGGCCTGGCTCCGACCTCGTGAATGCGGTTCAAAGTGGCGAACATTCGCGGTCACTTCTCGCGAACGAAGCCAAACGGGTCAGGGCCGATATAGCGGACCGCGATCACGTCCTGGTCGTGCTCCCACACGACGAGCCAGTCGTCGTCACGGGTCCGCACCATGATCCCGAAGCCCGACCCGGCGAATGAGCGCTGGCGGGACGACGGAGCGCCAGGATCAGCCGCCAGTCCCGTGATGGCGGCGTCGATAGCGTCCAGCAGGCCCCACTGCGTGCCGCGCTCCAGCCGGTCGAGCTCGCTTCCGGCCCTGGGTCGAGTTCGACCGGGACGGGCTCGGTCATCGCGCGGGCGGGCTGCGGCGCCGGTAGGGCACCCGCCGCTCCGGGTGCGCCCGCCCCTCCGCGACCTGCGCGGCGATCTCCGGCGGAAACTCGTAGCTGTCGGCGTCCCCCCGCGCGTGCGGCGCGTGCGTGCAACTCGCCCCAGCGGATCGCCACCAATTCCGAAATAGGGCAGCGTCACGCCATCACGGCCTTCGTTCGTGATCATGGTCCTCTGACGAGAACACATGGTCATGCGGGGCCGTACTCACGCACCGCGACACGCCGGGCACACCCGCTCAAGATCCGCGAAAAGCCGCCGGCAACAGCCGCGCAGGTTAAGCGGCACGGTAAGAGCCTGTTTAACAACTCCTGGCTGAGCGTGGTTCATAATAACGTTTCGCTGCCGTGTTCTGGCGTCGGCCTGTCGGTTGCTGTCGTTAGCATGACCTTCATGAGCGAACTGCCCGCGGATGACACCCATGACGTGATCCATCGTGGCAGCGAGGTCGTGGCGGTTGTCGTGCCCATCGCGGAGTATGAGCAGCTGCGCGAGGCGCTGGCGGAACAGCGGGTCAGCGAGGAGTTCGACGCTGCTCGCGCCAGCTACCTGGCGCGCAAAGAGGCCGGGGCGGTCCGCTATGTGCCCCACGAGGAGGCGCGCCGCCGCCTGGGCTTGCCTGCCCGGTGAGTTACCAGGTCAATTGGGAGATCCAGGCTCTTGACCTGGCGGCGGGTTTTCTCAGCGACGATCCCGCTGGTGTCGCTGCGCTGTGGGAGAGCGTTAGCCATCTGGCCGATGAGCCGCGGCTGGCGGAGTCGTCCCCTTCCGGGTCGCCGGATCTGCGGCGCCTGCGGGCCGGCCGGTACCGCGTGTTCTACACGATCGACGAGCAAAGGCAGGCAGTGGAGATCGATCACGTAGCCCGCCTTCCGTAGCCGGGCGACGGGCTAACGTAGCTGTTAAGAGATCATGGTCGCCGGGGCGAGAGAACCCCTGAAAAGCGGAAGGTCGGCGGTTCGACCCCGCCCGTGACCACCAGCAAATTGCCAGTTCAGCGGTCCCTTGAGCTGGGCAAAGTCGAAGCCACGCTGATTATGACGATCGTCCTCGGGTGCCCGCCAGCATCTGCAGCTGACCGTGTTGGCCGAATCTAATCGCACGCCGATCGCACGCCGCCGAGGGCCGGAGGTGGTGCGTCAGCAGGAAAGCGGATGTGTTTGGGTGACAGTCGGGACGGTCCTAGCGGCGCGAAAGCCGTACGCCTAGAAACTCCCGAACGGGCGATCGGCGCACTGGTCATGGCGGCTCACCGGCGCTTGTCCACTCGCGTTCGTACCGTAAGGGCCGCTCTCTCGGACTGCGTGTATTCTGGGCGCCTGGCAGCCACGTCTGCCTGATCCGAGCTAAGCCAGCCCGGCGCTGGTATAGCACCCGAGGACAAGAGCAGCCCAGCCCTCACGTGGCTTTGTCCTTCATCGTGATCACTTCATGGTGGCCAGGCGCCGGGACAGAGTCACCGGGACTGAGGGCACGATGCCGCATGACAAGATCACGGCAGCCACCCGCAAGCGCATGGCGCAGACCGGCGAGTCCTATGCCGCCGCCCGGCGCGAGATTATCAGGGAGCGCCAGGCTGTCGAGGGCCGGATGTCGGGTTCGGATACCCAGTGGTTCGCGATCAGCTTCAGCAAGTCCGTAAGCGGCAGAATTACCACCTTGATGGACACCAGTGCCGGGAGGAGCGGTCCGGGTAAATCGGGGGTGGCGGTTGGTCCCGATGAGATCCGGGTCCGGATGGGCGGCGCTAAATTCGACATACCGCGGCTGTTGGTCCAGTCCGCTGGCCGGTCTCAGGAAAAGCTTCGCGGTACGACGGGCGTGCACTTTCCTAGGAAAGGTCGGCTGCTGGTAAACGGTTCTGCCGATGGCCTGGTGGAAATCACGATCGACCCGCCGTTCTATACTGGTCGCATCCTCAGCACCTTGTTCTTCAAGGAGCGGGTGAACTCACTTCTCGTCAGCCTCGTTGACCCGGACGGTTTCATCGCTGCGGTCGAAGATCATGGCCACAAGTAGGCTGTGAAGTCGCCTGGTTCTTCCCCAGGACCACCGCCCTGCCGGGTGGTAGTTCGCGACGGTCCATCTCTCGGCGGCCGCCGAGATGCCCTGGTCGGCCCGCTCCAGGAGCCTGGTCGGCTGGCGGCGCGCTTCTTCCCGGGTGCGCCCGTACACGCGGACGCGTGCTGCGCCTGGCTAATGCGGGCTGGTGCCGTTGGTGCTGGCTGAGTCCAGCAACTGCCGGAGGGCCGCTGTGTAGTTGTGAAAGGCCGTGCGGCCCTGCTGGCTGAGGCTGACCGAGGTCCGGGAGGTGACGCCCTTCCCGGACTTGACCGTCGTCACGTAGCCCGCGTCCTCGAGCTTGCGCAGGTGGGTGATGAGGTTGCCGGGCGTGAGCCCGAGCAGATCCTGGAGTCTGGTGAAGGACAGGTTGTCCCCGTCCGGGAGGGTGGTCAGTGTCACCACGACCCGCAGCCGGGCGGGCGCGTGGATGACGGGGTCAAGCCCGGTCTCACCTGTCATGTGCGCGGAGCCCGGTCTCGATGACCGCCATGAGCAGGAACGCCCCGCCGCCAGCCAGCGCGCAGGTTGCCAGGATTGCCGCGGGTGCCAGCCATGCGCAGCTGGTACCGGCGATCACGAGCCAGGCTCCGAGGGCGAGCGCCGGCCGGTATCGTGCCAGGGCGGCGGCAAGGATATAGATCAGCCCGGCGAGCATTACCGGGCCCGCGAAGCTGATAAAGGCGAGCGTCCGCGTACTGACGGAGTTGCTGATCGCGGGCGCGGCGATGAGCAAGGTCAGGTATCCGGTCGCCCACGTGCTCCCGATGATGCGGCGGTGCCGCACGGACTGGCCGCCGATGCCTGCAGCTGCCTTGCTGGCGATGACCAATACGGCCGCGACCGCGAAACCAGCCAGCACGAACACCGCCGCGATCGAGACGCCCGAGGGTCCGGAGTAGGGGTGCTGCCCGCGCACCGACAGCCACATCGCTCCGTAGCCGAGGAGCCAGACCAGGCCCCACGCCGCGTACACGACAGGTGCGCTGATGACTAGCCCCTTGCGAGCGCGCGTGCGGGCGTCCTGCATCACGGCTGCCGCTTCCTGCACGCTCATGTCCTGGTCCTCTAGCACGTCGGCCTCCTGGTGTAAGCGGAGCCAGAGTCAAACTTTGTATCTCAAAGCTACTTTTACTTTGAGATACAAAGTCAAACGATGCACGGACTCAGCCCTCGGGCGCTGCAGGCGGTGCGGATCGAGCACACCCGGGTCCTGCCGGGCCTGCACGGCCGCCGGACCTGGTAAGGCGCTGAGAACCGGCGGGAGCGAGGGACCGGGATGCCCGCCGGATCCCTCGCCGCCAGTTCTCCCTTTGCCTCAGCATTGATCAGCTGGGCTGGCCTACGGCTGGTACGACACGACGTTCGGTCCGCATAGCGTGGCGTCTCGGGATCGCCGGACCGTGGCACGTGCCTACTGCCTGCGGCTGCTGTAATCGAGCCCTATGAAGGGGGGTTAGCAGATAGGAGCGATCTGCTCGATTGCGCGACGCTGTTCCTCATCGTGTTCTGCTTTGTAAAGATCGACGGAGATCTGGCCGTTGAGCCAGAACTCTGGCGTGGTGCCGAGAGCCTTGCCAAGTCGAAGTGCGGTGGCAGGCGTGACGCTGCGGCGGTCTGCGCCCTCCCATGTCGCGGATCAATGCCGCAACGATGGCACTGACAGACACAAGGTGCTTTCCGCGACGGCTCACGGGAAGTCCGATCGGAAATTAGCCGGCCTTAGCTGGCGGCGCCGAGCGCCTGGCGAACGATCGGGTAGGCGCGCCTGCGCACCCACATGCGTTCCGGGCCGATGGTCGTCCGCGTCCAGGAACCCGTCAGCCGGGCTGGCGGCGGCACCGCCGCGCGGGGCACCGAGAATTTCAGTGACTTCGGCTTGCGGGGGCTCAAGATCGCGCTGCCTGACCTGAATACGTAGATGGTGTCGTCGGTAACGGCCACCACCCGGCACGGACTGGCGATGACCAGCCACGACAGGATTCGCCACGACGGATTCAGGCCCCGCTGAGCTGTCCAGGCGTAGCGCACATGGGTGTCCGGCGGGAGCAGCGCCGTGCACCGCGTCCGGAGGTCTGCTGACATGGTCATCTCCCTGCGATCCTGCAACGCATGCATCGTATTGCGGTAGAGCAGACAACTATTGATCCGGTGCGGGGCCCGCAGTCATCGCGATAGCAGCATCTATCGCGGCTATCGCGGCTATCGGGCGATCGCGACGACAAGCCATCCTGTGAGAGGACGGACAGCGATGTATCCGTGCTCCGGCCCCTTGCGAGTCAGAAGGTCGATGGCGGGGAGGAGCGGGATATGTGATGTGTTAGCATCAGATGCATGCGCACCACGCTGGCGATCGATGATGACGTCCTGCGCGCCGTGAGAGAACGAGCAAGGCGGGAGCGGCGCCCCATCGGCGAAGTGCTGTCCGAACTGGCCCGTCAGGCGCTGACCGGCCAGCATCGCACCGGAGCAGAGGCCACGTCCGTGCCGGTGCATGGTTTCGAGCCGTTTCCGCATCGGGGCCCGGCAGTTTCGAACGATCTGATCGACGAGCTGCGGGAAGAAGACGTCGCGTGAGCCGGGCGCTGCTCGACATCAACGTGCTGCTCGCACTGCTCGACAGTGATCACGTGGATCACGACCGGGCAATGGCCTGGCTGGATCGGGAGATCCCATCTGGGTGGGCATCGTGCGCGATCACCGAGAATGGGTTCGTCCGGATTATCAGCCAGCTGCGTTATCCCAGCCCGGTTCCGGTAGCTCAGGCGATGGCACGGCTGGCGCAGGCCACCAGCACCGCCAGTCATGAGTTCTGGCCGTGCTCCGTCAGCCTGCTGAACGGCCAGGTCATCGAGAGGGAGTGGCTGCTCGGCACGAGGCAGGTAACGGACGTGTACCTGCTTGCGCTGGCGGTAGCCCACGGTGGCCGATTCGCCACCTTTGACCAGTCGGTTCCGCTGAGAGCCGTTCACGGCGCTGGAGCCGAGCACCTTTCGCTTCTGTGAATGAGACGACCGCGGCCCCGCGGTCGATGCCGTCATGTCGGCGGCGTCCAGGTGACGGGTGAACGACCCGGGAAGTGATACTCACGGTCTAGCGGAAAGAAAAACTGGAGCGGGCCTGCGAGGGCAGGACATTCGCCCAGCGTCGGGACTACGCGATTATCTCCACAGCCGGGAAGCTTCGCCGCTCGATGCAGGGGGGCGACGCTATCTGGGTCCGGTGCTCAGCGGATGTACAGTTCGTCGGCGTCGTACTCGGTGAACTCCATGTTCGACGCCACGTCGGTCATGCCGAGCGACTGGAATGCGGGGAAGAGCTGCTCGGCTGACCACCGGTCCTGGTGCGCCTTGGACTGCCACACGGTCACCACGTGGAGCCCGTTCTCGTCCGTGCCGGCCGCCCAGGCGAGCAGGCCGTCGATGTCCTGGGGCGGGCTGTGCTTGGCGGCGACCGCGCGGAAGCCGTCGATCGTTACCCCGGGCGTCGCCGCGATGTGGATGTGTGCCATGTTCGTCCTGCCTTTCCGGAGTTTGTGCTGGCAGGAAGGACGCTACGGGAGAGCCTGGCTCCGGTCATCGGTGGAATTACTCACTGGAGGTACTCATTCGCCGTCGGCCTGGGTACTCATAGACGGCTCGCGCCGTGCTCGCCGCTGGCCCAGGCGGCGATCTGGCTGCGGTTGCGGAGCCCGAGCTTGGCCAGGATGTGCTGGACATGGTTCTCGGCGGTCCGCTCGGAGATGAACAGGGCGTGTCCGATCTGCTTGTTGGTCAGTCCCCGGCCGACCAGCCGGGCCACCTCGAGCTCGCGGGGGCTGAGGGGTGAGCCGCCGGCCGGCGCGGCCGTCAGCTGGGCTTGCAGCTGTCCGATCCATTCGGTGAACGGGACCATCCCGAGCTGTCCGGCCTCGCGCGCGGCGGCGGCCAGCACGGCCAGCGCCTCGTCCCGGTCGCCGGGCGCCTGCCGCCGGGCGAGCGCGGCGGCGAGCTCGACGCGGGCTTGCACGGCGCAGCCGCGGGCGCCGTTGGTGTCGCAGATCGAAGCCGCCGTCTGCAGGTCTTCAACCGCCCGGTCGAGATGGCCCAGCGCGGCGGCCGCCTGTCCGAGCGGCAGCTCGACCGGGCCCATGTAAACCCCGGGTCCGGCGCCGTTCGCGACGTGTTGGCCGCGGAACGGCTCGAACCGCGCCGCCAGGAACTCGATGTCCTGCGTCCGGCCGAGGCCGATGGCGACCGCAAGCCCGTGCGCCCAGGCCGCCATGCGCATCGCCGGTACCGGCGTCCAGGACCAGGCCGGGCCGGCCTGAGCATAGGCGGCCTCGGCGGCGGCGCGGTCGCCCTGGTGCAGGCGGATCAGCGCGAGGGTAAGCGCGGGGAAGACGGTGCCGACGCCGCGGGTGGTGTCCACGGCCTCCGGCCGCAGGTGCGCGGGGATCTGGTCCCATAGCTCGATCAGACCGGATCTGCCGAACCCGATGTGCAGGCCCGCCTGGCCGAGGATCACTGAGCAGCCGCCGAACGCGACCGGGTGTCCCATGTCGCTGAACACCTTGAACGCGTCGGCGGCCAGCCGCGTCGCCTCGGTGAAGCGCCCGGTCGCCAGCGCGAGCGTCGCAGAGGTCTCCAGGAAATGCCATCGGGCGAGCGGCCCGGGGAGCCGTTCCACGCAGCCTTCGAGGTCGGCGAGCTCACGCCGGACGCTCCTCAGCTGACCCGTCTCAAACAAGGTGTCGATCCGCCACAGCCGGCCCCACATCTCGAGCCATGCGCTGCCCGCGGCGTCCGCGGCCTCCAGCATCCGGCTCGCCAGCACGGCCCGTTCGGCGACTCCGTCGGGGGCGCAGCAAGCCAGCTGCCGGGCCCGCAGCGCGTCCACGAGCGCGACCGGGTCCCCCGCCGATCCGGCAGCGGCCAGCGCATCCCGGCTCACCTCCCCCGCCCGGTCGTACTCGCCGCGGTACACCAGCGCCTGGGCGAACCGCGAGGAGACCCGTGCCCGCAGACCATCCGGAAGGTCTTCCCCGGCGAGGGCCTGCTCGCAGATGCGGCAGATCTCCCCGTCCCATTCCGGTACGCCACTGGCCTCCATGACCAGCGCCGCGGCGGCCAGCAAGCACCGGTCACGCCGGCGCTCGGCCCGCCGTCCGACTCCGGCCGCCGTCTCCTGCGATCCGGGCAGATCCCCGCTGCGGTGCAGGGCCGCCGCCAGGGCGAGCTCAAGCCGGGAGCGGTCGTTCTCGCCGATCTCGTCACCACCGACCGACAGCGCCTGCCGGTACAGGCGCACGGCCTCCTCGAACGCCAGCGACTCCGCCGCCAACCCGGCGGCCGCCTCGCACGCCGCTACGGCCTCCGTCCGGTCACCGGGCAGCGATGCCTTGACCCGGTGCCGGGCGACCTCAGCCAGGTGCAGACCCAGCTGCCCCTCGTATAGAGACTCGATCGCGTCTGCCGCGGCGGCGTGCAGCCGCCGTTGCTCCGCGACGCTCAGCCGGGCGGCCACCGCCGAGCGGACCAGCGCGTGCGAGAACCTGTGATCACCGGGACGGTCGCCGGCCACCAGGAATCCGGCGGCCCGGCACTCGTCCAGCGGACCGAGCAGGGCAAGTACAGGTACGTCCAGGATCCTGGCCACCACGCCGGCCGAGAAGTTGTTGCCTGCCACCGCGGCGGTCTGCACCAGCGCCCGGGCGAGATCCGACAGCTGCGCCAGCCGGTGGGCCGTCGCCTCCGCCACCCGTCCCGGCACCGGCACCGGCCCGCCGCGCCGCTGCTCGGCGAGCATGCGGGCCAGCTCGCGGACCAGGAACGGGTTGCCTCCCGTTTCGGAGTGCACCTCGCCGGCCTGGTCTGCCGATGCCGGCAGCCCGGCGGCGAGCAGCATATCCCCGACCACGTCGGCGGGCAGGCCACGAAGGTCGACACGTTCGGTGTTGGCATCCGCCGACAGACGCGGCAGCAGCCCGGCGCTCGTATCACCTGAGGCCGCCGACTCCCGGTAGGTCGCCAGCACCAGGATGAGCGTCCCGCGCAGCTGGCGCACGACATCGGCGAGCAAGGCCGCCGACGCCTCGTCCGCCCACTGCAGATCATCGAGCACCAGCAGCAACCCGCCCGGCCTGGCCGCCTGCGCCAGCCGCCGGCGAACCTCCGCGAACATCGCGAACCGCTGGGCGATGCCGGAATCGGCGCCATCAGCCAGCGGCGGGCGTTCGGCGTCACCGAAGACGCGCGACCACAGGCCCGCACCGGATGGGTCATCATCAGCGGCACGGACGGCGGGCTCATCCAGCACCAGCCGCCACAAGCCGTACGGCGGCAGGCTGCCGGCGTCAGCCACCCCGGCCCACGCCACCGGCACGCCCCTCGCGGCGGCCGACGCGGCGGCCTCTTCCGCCAGCCGCGTCTTCCCGATCCCCGCCTCACCCGTGCACAGCACCAGACCGCCGCCACCCGCCAGGGCATCATCCAGCAGCAGCATGACCCGAGCCAGCTCGCGGTCACGGCCCACCATCGGCCCAGCGGCCCCGCCCTGCGCACCCCGCACCAGGCAACCATAAAGCCAGAGGCCATTGGCGCCCTAGAGGTGAACAGCATCATCGGTAGCCCGCATGACCACAGACAGGCCCGACGGCGGTGGTGAAGTGGCAGAGGCGAGCCTCAGCCGCTGGCTGATCCACATCGGCATGGGCAGGCTCCCGGGCCTGGCAGACGAAGGGTGGCCAGGTCATCTCGGATCGAGTCCAGGTCCAGCGCGAGCCCGCCACTGGAAGCCCACGAACAAAACGGGACTACGCGGCACACGGCGGCACGGTTACTATCATGGCCGCGTAAGCATGTTGCCCAGCGAGAACCCGGCCCCTGACCATCGTCATCGGCACCCTTGGAAGCACTCTGACGTGCGACGATGCATCTCGTCTGTGCGGATGACGCGAGGTGCGAGTTACCGCTGCTCTCCGCTGATAGCTGCGACTAGCCGCCCGCTGGTGCACGTGGGGGGCACGCTCCTAAGAAGGGAGCAGTGCATGGGTGAGCGTGCCACCCGGGTAATCTTCTTCACCGGCGTCAGCCCCCGGCGATGACCGGCCGACGTGGCGGGCTGTTGCGGCAGCGGAACTTCCGCCTGTTCTGGACCGGGGAGAGCATCAGCGAGGTCGGCAATTCCGTCACGATCGTCGTCATTCCGCTGGTCGCCATCGACGCCCTGCGCACCAGCACGTTCATCGTCACGCTGCTGACCGCGATGGTCTGGCTGCCCTGGGTCATCATCGGCATTCCCGCCGGAGCGTGGGTCGACCGGCTACCACCCCGGCCCGTCATGCTGGCCAGTGATGCGATCTCGGTGGCTGTGTACGCGAGCGTCCCTGTCGCCGCCTGGTGCGGGGTGCTGACCGTGGCGCAACTCATCGCGGTCACGCTGATCGCCGGCGCGGCGACAGTGTTCTTCAACAGCGCCTACCAGGTTCTGCTCCCAGGGGTAGTCGATGAGGCGGACCTTACCGAGGGGAACGCCAAGCTGCTGGGCAGCCGCGAGGTCGCCCAGATCGGCGGGCCAGGGCTCGGCGGGCTGCTCGCCCAGGCGGCCGGCCCCGTGACCGGGCTGCTGGCCGACGCGGTGAGCTTCGCCGTCTCGTTCTGC
>Ga0302326_10014615_pt1 | contig 16587 bp, 13 predicted proteins | sample Palsa_T0_3_FD_202264 | JGI IMG/M metagenome (GOLD analysis project Ga0302326, IMG submission 202264) | Peat permafrost microbial communities from Stordalen Mire near Abisko, Sweden - Palsa_T0_3 | ecosystem: Environmental > Terrestrial > Soil > Palsa > Peat permafrost | place: Sweden: Abisko...
TGCTTGCCGCACAGCCGGGGTTTTGAAATACTCGAATCCCATGGAGAGCATCCTAGTCAGACACACCACGTGGGTCAGACATACCACGTGGGTCAGCCGTATCGCGTGGGTCCAGCGCCGCGCCGGGGCCATGCTGATTTGCGCGCTGCTGGCAGCCGGCGTCGCGCGCGCCGATGAGATTCGCCTGAAGGACGGCACTAAGATCGACGGAACCATCGTCGGCTTTGAGGGAAATTCGTTCAAGGTGCAGACCAGCTACGGCTTTGCGCTGGTGCGCAAAGACAGCATCGCGGAAATTATTCCCAGCGACGCCAGCCAATCCGCGGCCGGTAAAACCTCTGCTGCGAAACCGGGCGACGCCGGCGCTGCCGAACCGAAGGCGACCGCCACGGCAGGCGCGCCATCGCCGGGAGAACCGCCGTCCGCCACGGCGGAACCCCAGAGGGGGGCGAATTCCCTGGCCATCGCCGCCGCGGCGCCGGTGGCTCCGCGCGCTCCCGCGCCCGCCGCGGCTGCGAAGGCGGCGCCGCCGCCAACGGTAAAGACGGCCGCGCTGGCGTCACTTCCCGCTGCCACGGCCGCGCCCGCGCCCGAGCCGCCGGCGATCAAGGAGCTGTTGCGCGCAAATCTTTACGTCAATCAGACATTTGGATTTCGGATGTACACCCCGCCGGGATGGCAACTGATCAGCGATGCCAGCCAGGCGCTGCCCAATACGATCGCCGCGGTGGGACCGAGCGACGAAACCGCGCTGCTGGTGATCGGCCGCGATATCGGGAAGGAATCCCTGGACGCGCACGCCTTTGCCACCGACCACACCCTGCGGGGAATTTACGATAACTACCGGCTGGAGTCCACCACGCAGACCACCGTGGCGGGAGTGCCGGCCATCGAGCAACACTCGCGGGGCGTCGCCGACGGCCGCGATTGGTCGGTCACTCTGGTGACGTTCGGCCGGGGCAGCGACATCTTCACCATCCTGGCCATGACCTACGCAAATTCCGACCTCATCCAGATTCAGGAAAACGTCCTGGCCAAGATGATCGCCAGCGTGCGGTTCGACGGCCCGCCGTAAACTGCGCCGAAGAGAGGCGTTCTATTTCCCGCCGGCATAGCTGACACGCCATACGGAGTTGGAGCCGTCGTCGCTGACCATCAGAGCGCCGTCCTTGGCCACCGCGACGCCCACGGGGCGGCCCCAGACCTGGCCGTCGGGGGTCACAAAGCCGGTGAGAAAATCCTCGTACTCGCCGGTGGCCTTGCCATCGTTCACCGGGGCGCGGATCACTTCATATCCGGTGCGCAACAGGCGGTTCCAGGAACCGTGCTCGGCGGCGAAAATATCTCCGCTGTATTCCTTGGGAAACTGGTCTCCCCCATAGAAAAGCATTTCCAGCGAAGCATCGTGCGGCTGCAGCAGGATGTCGGGGACGATCACTTTGTCCTTCAACTCGGGATGTTTTCCGGCCAGGCGCGGGTCCTGGTGCCCGCCAGTGTAGTACCACGGCCATCCGTAGAAGCCGCGCGGTTTGACGCTGGTGATGTAGTCGGGCGGGAGATTGTTGCCAAGCATGTCGCGCTCGTTGGTGGAGCACCAAAGCTCGCCGGTGTGAGGCTCGACGGCCTCACCGACGCAATTGCGGATGCCCGTGGCGTAGACGCGCAAGTCCGAGCCGTCGGGATTGAATTCCAGCACGTCGGCGCGGTGAACCTCGCCGGGATTGTTGTCGGCGTCGTCCACGTTGGAGCGCGATCCCACGGAGACGAACATATTTTTGGCGTCGCGCGAGAAGACCACGTCGCGCGTCCAGTGGCCGTCGCCGCCGTTGGCCCTGTCGCCGCTGGGAAGCTCCTTGACCACGATTTCGGCCGGGCCGCGCGCCTGCAGATCGCCATTGCGATAGGGGAAACGCACCACCGAGGCCGTGTTAGCGATATACACGTATTGCGGATCCGGGCCCGGCGGATAAAAAGTGATTCCGAAGGGCATCCGCAGGCCCTTGGCGGCGAAGACGGTGACGCTTTCGGCATTGCCGTCGGCGGTCAACCCATGCAGAACCTTGACCTGGTCGGCGCTGCTGTCGGCCAGAAAAATGTCGCCGTTGGGGGCGGTGCGAATCAGGCGCGCTTGGGTGAACCCGTTGGCATAGAGCTGGACCTTAAATCCAGCGGGGGCCTGCGGCCAGGCATTTTCCGGGCGCGGCACCACTTTGCTGAAATTTTCCGCGGAGTCGGTGGCGTAAGGCGCGGGCAGATCGGCCACGGTAATCTTGCGGAAGAGGCCGGGCTTTTCAGTCTGATAGCTGGAAAAGGCCGCCTGCCCGGTGACTACGTTGCGGGCTTTGGCGTCATCGGAGCGGACGCGGGCGACAAACATTCCAGCGCCAATGGCAACAGCGGACACAAGGATCGAGAGCGCTCGTTTCATCGAAAGAACCTCCCATGCGGCTTGTTTTCCGTCTCCCCGGAAATGGGCTCGGAACCGGTCTCAGCGGAGACCATCCTCCCCAGGATGGACTTGCCCAATGGGCTGATTGTAATCCTTGTCCCCTGCTGCCAAAAAGAAAATTGGGACTACGGAACAGATCTAATGGAACTGGGCTACGCGGAAACGAACTACCCCGAAAAGGGCTAAGAGACGTCCACGGTGATGTCATGGTAACCGGTGGCGCCGTCGGGCCATTCTCCGGAGTCGTGCGAGGTCTGCAGCTTGCCGTTGCCATCGGTGGCGCGCACGACGACGGTGTGTTTCCCCTTGGCGGGATTGGCCCAAACGTATTTCCAGAAGGCCCACACGCGGAGCGGATCGGGATTGCTGAACAGATCGGTGTCGGACCAGGAGTCGCCGCCGTCGGTCGAAATTTCGACCCTGCGCACGCCAGCCTCATTGGCGATGGCCCAGCCGGTGATGACAAAGTTGGTGCCGGAGATCTGCGCATTGTCGAAGGGGTCGTCAATCACGGACTGCAACTGGCGCTCGGAGGAGTTCGACCAGCCCTGCCACTCCCAGTAGCCGAGAAATTCCCTATCCACAAATTCGATGCGCGTGAGCCACTTGGGCATCTTCATTCCGTACTTTCCGGGAATAAAGATGCGCAAGGGAAAACCATGTTGTCTGGGCAGGGGCTGCCCGTTCATCTGCCAGGCCAGAAAATTGGCGGGGCGCAGGATGCGCTCGAGAGTGTGCCCGGTGGAGTAACCCTCGGCGGCATACAGCGCGGCGTATTTGGCCTGGGGCTTGATTCCGGCCTGATCGAGCAGGGGGCGCAGTTCGGTGCCGCTCCAGACGGCGTTGCCGATCAGTCCGCCGCCAACCTGGTTGGAGATGCACTCCAGCGTGAGGGTGGTCTCGTACGGGGGAAGCTGGCGAATCTGGTCGTAAGTAAAGCGCAGGGGATGTTCCACCCATCCGTCGATGGTAAGCGACCATTTCGCGGGGTCCACTTCGGGCTCACCGTGCGAGGAGGTCAGGTAGAAATCGTCGTTGGGGCTGATGGCGCGGAGTGCGGCCTGTGGGCCGTACTGCAGGTAATACTTCACCCCGGCATGGCCCACGTTGGTGCCCTTCATCATGTAGCGATAAAGGGATAAGGGCAGCAGGACGCCTACGCCCGCCCCCGCCACGATGGAAAAGAACCTCCGCCGGTCCATAGATGAGCGATCCGCTTCGCCAAGAGTATTCTCTCTCCGCGGGGAAAGATGTGGAAGAGATTTACAAAATTAAGAGACATCGCAAAAGAGGCATAGGCCAACGCAATGGAAGAGCGACGAGGACTCAGTATTGCGTGCGGGAGAGAATGCGCACGGCGACGCCCCATCTTCCGCCGGGCAGTTTTTCGATTCGCACGATATCGGCAACTTCCTCGTTGATCATGGGATCGCTGGGCTGGAAATTACGCGCCACGAAGACTCCCATGCCCTGGAAGTAGTGGGCCGCGGCGGTGGTGAAATACAGGCCCCTGCGGGAGACGTTGACCGTGGTGCAAACCTCCGGGGGATAGTGCGAATCGAAGGGACGAACACGCACGGGCTGCGCCAACATGGCGCGGGGCGACTGGCGACTGCTTTTCGCATCCGTTGGCAAGAAACGCTTCCCCCTGGGCCACGCGGGCCACAAGAAGGAGATGAGGCCCCGCCCAGCAAGAGTAGAATCGCGAGGGCATCGCTGTCCAACGGCAAAAGCCGACGGTGCCGTATCGCTCAACGGTAGGGCAGAAATCGATTTACTTCATCGGTAACAGACATTAGTATGCACATAAAGTACACAGGGGCTGTGCCCAGGGCCGGGCGCAAAGGCGGCAGTGCACAGGGGAGGTTCCGAAGATGCCCAAGCGGCGAAAACGCCGGGGGCAGCCGAACATCGCGCCGGAGTCCGCCCTTGAAAACGACGCGGGCGAGGTGACCCGGGTCCGCGCGCCGGTTGTGGATATCACGCAAGAGAAGAGGCTGCTGGATGCCTTGCGCAGCCTGGTCCTGCAACTGATGCACCTGCGCGACGAGGAACTGCGCAGAATCGCGCTGCAGTTGAACCTGCTCAATCAATATCATGCCGCCATCACCCTGAATCTGGACCGCATGACCCGGCCGGAGACCACCCCCGAGCAGGCGGCGGATCTGGCCGCGCAGTCATTGAAGACCCTGCAACGCGGCATCGTGGAAACGCAGAGCCTGGCCGGGTTGCTGCACCCGCAGGCGCTGGACAAAGCGGGATTCGGCGCGGCGGCGACAGGGTACGCGGATGCCTTTACGCGCCGCACCGGGATTACCGTCGATCTGAAACTCCCTCCGCGACCGAAGCGGTTCTCGAGCGACGCGGAAATGGCGCTATTCCGCGTGCTCGAAGAGGCCTTGTCGAACGTCTATCGCCACTCCCGCGCTTCCAAGGTGGACGTTGTGCTGGAGCAGCACGCGAACCGTGTGATTTTGACGGTGCGCGACTATGGCCGGAGCATGACGGACGAGCAACTTCGGCTGTTTCGAGAGCCGAACGGGGATATCCACCTGGGTCTGGCAAGCCTGCGCGAACGCGTTGCCGAATTAGGGGGCCAGCTTACCGTCAAGGCGGAAAATCCGGGGACCAGGCTCCGCGCGAGCCTGCCGATCTCGCATCGGACGACGGTGCAGGCTTAGCCTTTCCACCGTGTTCGCCGCGAAGCCACATCCCCATCGAGCAAAAGCCGCATTTCCCAGTAAAGTGCGCCCATTTCAGACCCCCCGGGAAAATTCCCGGGCGCGGAATCCAACTGCGGCTGGGGCGCGTACTGTTTCAGGAATCACGCAGTATCCAACACGCCGCAGGGGGATTTTATGGCTCTGGGATTCAATCTGGAAAGTTATATCGAGCACTCCAAGAAGGTGGACCTGGCGGATTTCGATTTCAGCGAAGTGGGCCGCTATCCGCTGAGCGAAGACGAAGTGCGCTGCCTGACGTACATGATGGACATCGAAGGGCATACCATCGTCTACCTGAAGAACATTCTTTCCACCTGTGCCGTGCGGGATTCGGAAACCACGGCGTTCTTGAGCTGCTGGGCCTACGAGGAGTTCTTTCACAGCCGGGCGCTGGCGCAATTTTTGCGCGCGGCGGGGCAGGACCTCTCCCCCACGCGCTTTGCCGACTTGCAAAAGGGCGCCAGCCTGCACGAGTGGTTGGAAGGGACGGCGGCATCGTTCATTTGCCATGTTTCGCGGCACTTTCACGGCGTGTATCTCACCTGGGGAGCAATCTCGGAGCTGACCACGCTGGAGGGATACGGCGTGCTCGCGCGCCGAACCGGCAATGCCCTGCTGGCGGAGCTGATGAACCGGCTGGCGAAGGACGAGCGGCGGCATTTCGCGTTTTACTACGCCAAGGCCAGGGAGCAACTGCAAGCTCCGGCGGCGCGGAGGTTGACGAGATTCATCATCAAGCACTTCTGGCTGCCGGTCGGCGGAGGCGTGAAGCCGGATTCGGAAGTAGCGTGGATCGCCAAGTATGTCCTGGGCGACGCGCAGGGCGCGGAGATCGCGGCGCGCATCGACTCCACCATCGCCAAGCTGCCGGGCCTGGATTCGTTCCGCGGACTATCGCGAACGCGACAGGAAAGCATGGGCCAGGCTGGGGAGGCTGTCCCGGTGGGCGCCTCGCAATCGGTGCTGGACTAAAACTTGGTGACTTCGGTGAAGTGGAAGCCGTTGACCTTCATGGACGGGACCACCATCTCGAAGGACTCTTCCCCGGCGGCGCGCACGGCGGGGCCAAGCTGCTCGACGTTGGAGAGCATTTCGAGCAGGCCCTGGTTGAAACGGAAATTGCGCAGCCCGGCAACAACGCGCCCGCCTTCCACGAGGAAGGTGCCGTCGCGAGTCATACCGGTGAGAACTTTCTCGTAAGGATCCACCTCGCGGATGTACCACAGGCGCGTGACCAGGATGCCGCGCCCGGTGGAAGCCACCATCTCCTCCACGGAGGTTTTTCCGCCCGCGAACACCAGGTTGACGGGAGCTTCGCCGTCCTGATTGGGTAGGGGAAAACCGTGGCCGGTGGGCCGGGCTTTCATTTTTTTGGCGGTGGCGCGCGAATAGACCAGGTTGCGCGGCACGCCGCGATCGACGAGCAAAACCTTTTGCCGGGGAAAACCTTCGCCATCGAAGGCCGGGCCGGATTGCAGCGGGTGCGTGACGTCGTCGTGCAGGGTGATGTTCTCGCCCATCACTTTTTTGCCCATGCGGTTGTTGAAGCAGGAACGCTGATCGAGGACCGCCGTGCCGGCGAAATCGTAAAAAAGAAAGCCCACCAGATCGAGGACCGCGGCGGGCTCCAGAATCACCGTCCAGCGGCCGGGCTCGACTTCGCGCGGCCGGCGCGAGTGCTCGGCCTTGCCGCTGGCCTCGGCAGCCAACTCAAGAGGGTTCACGTGGCGCAGGTCGGGGTCGCCAGCCTTGCCCCAGCCGGAGGAGTCCGGCTCGAGGATGGTGATGGAAAACTCCGCATGCGTCTGGCGATAGGCCGCGCGAAGGCCGGCGGAGTTGGCCAGAAGCATGGCGGAGGCGCCGGTGGCGAAGATGCCCGCGGCGGTCTGTCTATTTTTAGCGGTCAGTGCGCAGACATCGGCGACGGCTTTGGCGCGATAGGCAGGCGTGGCCGAAGCGGTGTCATCGAAATAGCGATCCACTTTGGAGTATTTCTGCGCGCGAGGCATGGGCAGCAGATCGGGATCTTTCGGCTGGCTGCGCGCCAACTCCCCCGACGCGGCAATCACGCGGCGCAAACCGTCCTCGTCGGTCTTGTTGGTGGTGGCGCGAGCGGTGCGCCCATCGAAAACGGTGCGGACGGAAACCGCGATGGTGCGCTCGGCGACGTTCTGGTGGATAACGTTGTTGGCAAAGCGCGTGAGGGCGTCGGCGCCGGCAAGGATTTCCACCTCGGTCTCGTCGGCTTCCTGGGAGAGGCGCAGGACGCGCTCGGCGAGACGGCGCATCTCGGCTTCGGAGGGCAGGTGCGCTTCGGCCACGGCGGGGCCCTTCACTCGCCGGGCAGCGCGGTGAGCAGCATGCGGAGACTTCGCGGATTTGCGCACGGGACTCATCCCTTGGCAAAGGCCATGCCCACGCGAATGTTGCGAAAGCGCGAGGGCGCGGCGCCGTGGCCGGTGCCCATGACCTGCTGCGGCTGGCCCTTGCCGCAGTTGGGCGTGCCCCACAGCGTCCAATAGTCGCGCGAGCAGATGGCGTCGCAGCTATTCCAGAATTCCGTGGTGATCCCACTGTAGCTGGGATGCTTGAGCATGCGGGTCTTCTTGCCGCCCTTGATCTCCCAGCCGATTTCGGTGGAGAACTGGAAATGGTAGCGGCGGTCGTCGATGGACCAGGAGCGGTTGGTTTCCATCAGGATGGCGTCGTCGGTGTCGGCGATCAGGTCGTCGTAGCGCCACGCGCCGGGCAGCAGGCTGATGTTGGTCATGCGGATGATCGGCAGGCGGTTCCAGCTTTCGGCGCGCATGGTGCCGCCGGAGCGGTCCAGGCCGATGACCGGCGCGGTCTCGCGGTTGGAAAGGTAGCCGGTGAACAGGCCGTCCTTGATGATATCGGTGCATTGCGCGGGCACGCCTTCATCGTCGTAACCGAAAGTGCCCAGGCCGGGGCCGTGTTCCAGACGCGCGTCGGCCACCACGTTGACAATGTCGGAGGCGTAGCGCAGCTTGCCGAGCTTCTCGGTGGTGAGGAAGCTCATGCCCGCGAAGTTGGCCTCCATGCCCAGGACGCGATCGAGCTCGATGGGATGCCCGACCGATTCGTGAATCTGCAAACCGAGCTGCGAGCTTTCCAGAATAATGGTGCGCTCGCCCTCGGGGCACTGCGCGGCCTTGTGCAGCGCCACGGATTCCTCGGCGATGCGCTGGGCGTTGCCGACCAGATCGAAGGATTCCACCAGTTCGTAGCCCGCCAACTGGTGCTGCCCGCCAAAACTGGCGGGGTAGGAGCGTTTTTGAATTTCGTTGCCGGCAAAGCTCATGGCCACGATGCCCGCGCCGGACTGCATCTTGATCTGGTGAATGCGCGAGCCGATGGTGGAGGCGTACCACTGCTCGATGCGGCGAAACTGCATGGAAGTTTCCGAGAGGGTCACGCCGGGAACGCGGCTCATCTCGAAATCGGCGGCGAGGAGAAGCTCGATCTGGCGGTCCAGCGGGATCTGGAAGGGATCCTTCACGAAGGGATTCTGCCAGGTGTCGCGATAGGCGGCCTCGGGGGCCATGACCACGTCGCCGCGCTTGGCCAGCGCGGAGGCCCGCGCCACGGCGACGGCGTGGGCGGCGCACGCCGCGATGCCCTCGCGGGTCATGCGATCGGTTGCGGAGAAGCCCCAGGAGCCATTGGCGATGACGCGCACGCCGATGCCCAGCGATTCCGATTCGGCGAGGGTGCCCACGCGGCCCTGCTTGGTGCTGAGGTCGCGCAGGCGCACATCCATTACCCGCGCGTCGGCGAAGGTGGCGCCGCGGGATTCGGCGGTGTTGAGAGCCCAATCGGCCCACTGTTCCATCATGAAGGTTTTAGAAAGGACAAGGCAATCGCCGGCGCCTTGCTTACGTGCCTTCGGACCAGGACGCCAGATACTTCTCCTGCTCCGGAGTCAGCTTGTCCAAGGTGACGCCCATGGATTCGAGCTTGATGCGCGCGATTTCGCGATCGATCAGGTCCGGGACGGGGTAGACCTGCGGCTTGAGCTCGGAATGGTGCTTGACCAAATACTCGGCGGACAGCGCCTGATTGGCAAAGCTCATATCCATCACCGCGGCGGGATGCCCCTCCGCGGCGGAGAGGTTAATGAGGCGGCCTTCGCCGAGGAGATAGATGCGGCGGCCGTCCTTCATGGCGAACTCCTCCACAAAGGGGCGCGCCGGCTTCTTGCTGATGGAAAGCTTCTCGAGCGCCGGGATATCGATCTCCACGTTGAAGTGGCCGGAGTTGCAGACCACCGCGCCGTCTTTCATGCGCTCGAAATGCTCGTGCGCCAGGACGGACTTGTCTCCGGTGACGGTGACGAAGATTTCGCCGATTTTGGCGGCTTCGCTCATGGGCATGACGCGGAAGCCGTCCATCACCGCTTCCAGACCGCGCACGGGATTCACTTCGGTGACGATCACATCCGCACCCAGGCCTTTGGCGCGCATGGCCACACCGCGCCCGCACCAGCCGTATCCGGCGACCACCACGCGCATGCCGGCGATCAGCAGGTTGGTGGCGCGCAGGATGCCGTCGATGGTGGATTGTCCGGTGCCGTAGCGATTGTCGAACATGTGCTTGGTGAGGGCGTCGTTGACGGAGATGACCGGATACTTCAGCGTGCCGTCCTTGGCCATGGCCCGCAGGCGGATGACGCCGGTGGTGGTCTCCTCGGTGCCGCCGATGACGGAGGGAACCAACTCCTTGCGCTTGGTGAGGAGTTGCGTGACCAGGTCCGCGCCATCGTCCATGGTGATCTGCGGCTTGTGATCCAAGGCCGCGGCGAGGTGCGCGTAGTAGGTGCTATTGTCCTCGCCCTTGATGGCAAAAGTGGGAATGCTGTAGTCCTTCACCAGGCAGGAGGCCACTTCGTCCTGCGTGGAAAGCGGATTCGAGGCGCACAGGACGACATCGGCGCCGCCGTCGCGCAGGGTGATGGCCAGGTTGGCGGTTTCGCTGGTGACGTGCAAACAGGCGGAGAGCCTGACGCCCTTCAGCGGCTGCTCCTTGATAAAACGCTTGCGGATCAACTGCAGAACGGGCATCTGTTGATTGGCCCATTCGATCTTGCGCTTGCCACGCTCGGCCAGGGCGATGTCTTTTACATCGCCTCCGAGGGAATGCGTCGTCGTTTCCACGGAATACCCCCCTATCGATTCGGAAAATGTTTGTTGCGAGTGCGAGACTGTATCAACGGCTGGCAGCGATTTCCGTGCCGCGCACGCCGGCTTCCTTGCGAATAGCTTCCGCTTTGTCGGTGCGCTCCCAGCTAAACGTGGGCTCGGTGCGGCCAAAGTGGCCGAACGCCGCGGTGGCCCGGTAGATGGGGCGCCGCAGGTTGAGGCTTTCGATGATGCCCCGCGGGGTCAGCGCGAAGCTGGCGCGAATCAGATCGGTCATGCGCTCGTCGGGAATGGTGCCGGTGCCGAAGCTATCGGCCATGACGGAGACAGGCTCGGCCACGCCGATGGCGTAGGCCAACTGGACTTCCACTTTGCGCGCTATGCCGGCGGCTACCAGGTTCTTGGCGATGTAACGAGCCATGTAGCAGGCCGAGCGGTCCACCTTGGTGGGATCCTTGCCGGAAAACGCGCCGCCGCCGTGGCGGCTATAGCCGCCGTAGCTATCCACGATAATCTTGCGGCCGGTGAGACCGGCGTCACCCATCGGCCCCCCGACAACGAAGCGGCCAGTGGGGTTGATGTGAAACTTGGTGCCGCGGTCGATCAGCGCCTCGGGAACGACGTGGCGAATCACTTCCCTGGTGATGACCTCGTGCAGTTCCTTGTTGGACACTTCGTCGCTGTGCTGCGTGGAAACCACCACGCAATCGACGCGCGCCGGTTGGCCGTTGACGTACTCCACGGTGACTTGCGACTTGCCGTCGGGCCGGAGAAATTTGGCCAGGCCGGTCTTGCGCACGTCGGAAAGGCGCTTCACCAGCTTGTGTGCCAGCATGATGGGCAGGGGCATGAGTTCGTCGGTCTCGTCGCAGGCAAATCCGAACATCAAGCCCTGGTCGCCCGCGCCGCCGGTATCCACGCCCATGGCGATGTCAGGGGATTGACGTTTGATCGAGGAAATAACCGCGCAGGTGTCGGCGTCAAACCCGAACTTGGCGTCGGTGTAGCCCACGTCGCGAATGACCCCGCGAACGATTTCGCTGTAATCGAGGATCGCCGAAGTGGTGATCTCTCCGGCGACCATGGCCAGGCCGGTGGTCACCAGGGTTTCACAGGCCACGCGGCCCATGGCGTCCTGCGAGAGGACGCCGTCCAAAATTGCGTCGGAAATTTGATCGGCGATCTTGTCGGGATGGCCTTCGGTGACCGATTCCGAGGTGAACAGAAAGCTGCGATTGTCGCTCAAACGATTGTTCCTCCGGGAGTTATCCGCCTGCACAACGGCTCGCACGATGCGGCGCAACAAAAAGCGCGGAACCGAAAAGCTAACATAGGCATTTGCGGGGTGTCAACCGAACTAAGGTACCCAAAGTACTGGTATTGTCCCCCAAAGTCCAGGCAATCCATCCGGGGGTTCGGGTCAGAAAGAAGGCGCTGGGTGTATACTCCCCCGGCATCCGGTCCCGCGTCCGGCCTTCGCTGGAAGTCCCAGTGGAATTTCCAGTTCCCGCGCGGTTGAATGTTCCTGGAGGAGAAATCATGAAGAAAACGATCCTTGGCGTTCTCGGCGTCCTATTGCTGTGTACCTTCTGGCAGACGGTTTCGTTTGCGCAGTCGTCCAACCCGGCCCCGCAGATCGCGTTTGACATCACTAAGACCGATGTGGACACGCTTCTGAAAAACGCTCCCCCCGCGGTCGATCAGCAGCTTCGCGTGGTGGACATGGGCAAGTACAACCTCGGCGTGGGCATCATTCACCGCGGCCCGACCAGTGACAAGCCCGGCGACCCCATCAGCGGCCCGTATCACGACGAGACAGCGGAGGTGTACATTATCCTTTCCGGAGGGGGCACACTGACCACCGGCGGGACCATGACGGATAAGAAGCCCTCGCCCAATTACAACATCCTGAACGGTCCCGGCGGGAACGGAACGGCCGGCCCCGGAGCGTACAGCCGCAAGGTGTCGGCGGGCGACATCGTTCTGATTCCACCCGGAGTGCTGCATGCCTGGAGCCAGATCACCGATCAGGTAACGTACTTGAGCGTGCGGCCCGATCCCGACCGCGTGCTGCCCGGCGGATATGTCAACCCGTTGCTGTTGAAGAGCCTGCCCCCGCCGGTGCAGGCGAAATAAGGATATCCAGCGACAAAGATACGAAGAGGAAAATGCGAGCCATTTGCAGAGAAGGAAGTTTCCCGGAGTATGGCTCGATCCGGGAAGCAAATTTTGGATCTCAATTCTTCAGCGAGGTGAAAAAATGACCAGCGTTAATCCGATTCCGCACGGGTACCACACGGTTACGCCGTACCTGTTCGTCAAGGGCGCGGCCGAGGCCATTGAGTATTACAAGAAAGTTTTCGGCGCCGCGGAAGTGGTACGCATGCCGGGTCCCGGCGGCAAAATTATGCACGCCGAAATCAAAATCGGCGACTCCACAGTCATGTTGGCCGATGAGAGCCCGCAGATGGGGTCTGTGAGCCCCGTTACCCTGGGAGGCAGCCCCAGCCTTTTGCACGTTTACGTCGCCGACGTGGACGCGGTAACCCAAAAGGCCGTGGATGCCGGAGCCAAACTCGTGCGCCCGGTGAAGGACCAGTTTTATGGCGATCGCACCGGCACGATCGTGGATCCGTTCGGGCACGTGTGGAATGTCGGGACCCACGTGGAGGACGTATCGCCCGAGGAGATGCGCAAGCGCATGGCCGCAGCCATGAGCCAGACCGCGGGCGCGTAAGGAACCGGAAAGTCGCATCAACGGAAGCGCGCCGGTTCTTAATTTAGAGCTTACAAATGCGCGCGCGGATGGCCGCTCATTCGTCGTCTTCGCCATCGCCGCCGGCGGGGATGGCCATCTTGCCTGCCCGCGCCAGCAGGAATGTGCGGATGAATGGGTCGATATCGCCGTCCAGCACGCGGTCGGCATCGCCCATCTCAAACTTGGTGCGGTGGTCTTTCACCAGGCGGTAGGGATGCAGGGTGTAGGTGCGCACCTGGCTGCCGAAGCTGATCTCCTTCTTGGATTCGTTCTGCTTACGCGTGGCTGCCTGGCGTTTCTCGATCTCCAGATCGTAGAGGCGCGAGCGCAGAAGCTTCATGGCCAGCTCGCGATTTTTGTGCTGGCTGCGCTCGGCCTGGCACTGCACCACCAGGCCCGACGCAAAATGGGTGATGCGCACGGCGGTCTCCACCTTATTGACGTTTTGCCCGCCCGCGCCGCCGGCGCGGAAGGTGTCAATGCGGATCTCCTCGGGTTTGACCAGGACTTCGATGCGGTCGTCAATTTCCGGAATGACGAAAACGGAAGCAAAGGAGGTGTGCCGCCGCGCCGCCGAATCGAAAGGGGAGATGCGGATCAGCCGGTGGACTCCGCTTTCGGTGGAGAGCAGGCCGTAGGCGTTTTCGCCTTCCACGCGCACGGTGGCGGACTTGATCCCCGCGCCCTCTCCGGGCGTAACATCAATGACCGAGGCGCGATAATCCTTGCGCTCCGCCCATCGCAGGTACATACGTAACAGCATCTCCGCCCAATCCTGCGACTCGGTGCCGCCCGCACCGGGCTTGATGGTGAGGATGGCGTTGAGGCGGTCGCTCTCGCCGGAAAGCAGCGTCTCGGTCTCCAGCCGCGCCACGTATTCGTCGGCCTTGTTGAGTTCGGCATCGGCGTCGCCCAGGATGGCCTCGCGCTGCGCCACGTTGGTCTCTTCCCTGGCCAGATGGAGGTAGGTTTCCAGGTCGCTTACCGTGCCGAGGAGCTTCTCTTCGGCGGTCACGCGCTCTTCGGCGGCTTTGCGCCGCTGCAGGATCCGCTGAGCCTCTTCCTGGTTCTGCCAAAAATCGGGCTGGGAGGTTTTTTCTCCCAGCTCCTGGATCAGCTTGCGGTTGTGAGGAACGTCAAAGATAGCTCCGCACGAGCTCGATGCGTTCCCGCAACTTCTCAAAGCGATACTGCAAATCTTCGATGATCATTTCCCTGGTCCTTTTCTTTTCGTCTTCGTTCTTTTTGTCTTTGTCCTTCGAGGCGCGGCGGAAGAGGCGCTGGCCGCGCTATTCCCGGCGGGACGGCCTCCCACGCTGGCCCAGGCGAGCAATAGCATGCCGATGAGCGTGGAAATTTCCGCCACCCAGTCGCCCCACCGCGTGTAGAAACTCAACGTATCGCGAAAGGCATACGGGGCGTCGAGTTCGCCGCGAACATCGGGAGCCATGGAAGCCACCACGCGCCCATAGGGGTCCACCGAGGCCGTCAAACCGTTATTGGTGTCGCGCAGCAGCCAGCGGCGATTTTCCACGGCGCGAACCCGCGCCATGGCCAGACTTTGCGCGGGGGCGGCCGAGCGGCCAAACCAGCCATCGTCCGAAATATTGATCAGCACGCCGGCCCCGCCGAGAACAAACCGCCGCACCTGGTCGGGAAATATGGACTCGTAGCAGATGAACACGGCGAAGCGCCCGCCGTCCAACTGCCCCACGCGATACTGTGTCCCCGGGTGGAATTCGCCCACCAGAAACAGGATGCCCTTGGCGAAAAAGAAATACCGGCGCCAGGGAATGTATTCGCTGAACGGAACCAGGTGCATCTTATCATACAGAAATTCCTCGCGGCCCTGCGCGTCCAGCATCACCGCGCTGTTGTAAGGCGCCTCGGCGCCGGCCGCGGAAGCTTTCCAATCCACCACGCCCAGCAGGAAAAGGCTCCCGGCGTCGCGCGCGATGCCCGCTGCGCGCTGGGCGAATTCCGGCTGCTCCATGGAAAACGGCGCGGGCACCTCCGGCCAGACGATTACTCCCGGCTGCCGTCGCGCGGCATTGACGCTGATATCGCGAATCTCCTGCATGTCGCGGGCATGCAACTGGTCCCAATTGGCTGGATAGCTTTCCGATTGCGGCAGGTTCATCTGCACCAGATGGGCCTCGGCAGTGGGCAGCGCGACGGGCACAAATCGTCCTCCCACGGCGGACACCAGCACCAGCGCAGCCGTAAGCACCGCCAGGCCAAGCGCGGCGGCGCGATTCCAGGTTTTCTCGCGCAGCGAGAGCAGCAGGGCGACCAGAATCGCGTTGTAGCAAGCCATCAAAAAGGACAGCCCGAAAATTCCGGTAACCGAGGCTATCTGCACCAGCGCCAGATTGCCCGACGCCGCGTAGCCCAGCAGATTCCAGGGAAAAGCGATGTCCGGCATGCGGCTTCGGCCCCATTCGCAGGCCACCCACAGGAACGGCGAAGCCCATACGGCCGCTCTCACGCTGCGCCGCGAAATCCACGCCATGGCCATGGCAAAAGCCACGAAATATGGCGACGCCACCAGGATCATGAGCGCCATCACGCCGGCGGCCTGCCACGCGGGGAGCGGCCCGTATTCGTGCATCACCGTGTAGATCCACGGAACCGAGAAGGAATAAAACGCCGCGCCGAACGCCAGACCGCCCAGCGTGGCCTGGCCAATCCCCGCGCCCAAGGTAGCCACGATCAGGCCGGCAACCGACACCCAGCCCAGCAGCGGAACGTTGTATCCGGGAAAAGCCAGTGCCAGGGCTACTCCGGCCCCGATGGAAAGCCCCAGGGAGAATCTCCACGAGGGCACGCGCTGCGCGCCGTTGCGAATCGTCACGCGGGCATTCTATCGCGCGGGCCGCGTTGCGGAACACATTGCCGAACACATTGCTGGACACATTGCTGGACACTACGCGGGCCGCGCCGCAGCGGATGCCGCGGTGCAGGTTGTGACATGGGGCGACATTTTGGGTAAAAGGTGCCGGCGGGATTGCCGGCGTGCGCTGCGGTCATCGCTTGACGATCGACTTAAAACCCTTGTCCTCGAGGCGCTTTCGCGCGGCGTTGGCCGCAGCGCCATCGCGGTAAGGGCCCACCTGCACGCGGTAATAATGATCCGACGTGGGATTCAGAACGAAGGCGGGAAATTTCTTCTGCTGCAAGGCCTGCGCCAGGGCCAGGGCGTCGCCTTGCCGCGCCAGCGCCGCCACTTGCAATACCGTGGATCCGCTCGGGATCAGGGGCGTGTTCCCGGGACCGCCGGATTTCGCCGATGCCGTCTTGACCGGCGCGCGCCGCGCTGGAATCTTTCCCGCCGTCGCCGATGACGGAACGTCCGCGGGCCGGGCGGCCGCCACCGGCTTCGGCTGGGGCGTCAGGCGTTCCGAGGGCTGGCCGGGCTCGCCCGCGTGATAAAAGTCCCAATCGGGGCCGGGCGGCGGATTTTTCACGTCGCCCGCAGAACTGCTGGAAGGTTCCGGC
>Ga0302326_10014616_pt1 | contig 16586 bp, 13 predicted proteins | sample Palsa_T0_3_FD_202264 | JGI IMG/M metagenome (GOLD analysis project Ga0302326, IMG submission 202264) | Peat permafrost microbial communities from Stordalen Mire near Abisko, Sweden - Palsa_T0_3 | ecosystem: Environmental > Terrestrial > Soil > Palsa > Peat permafrost | place: Sweden: Abisko...
AGTTCCCAATCGTTCAGACGGTATCCGATGCTCGCATTGAGCGTGACGAATTGCGGCTGATCCAGCTCGTTGTTGATACCTTCGTACACGGCGCCCGCGCCGTACTCGAAACCGAGCGGCGGGCGGCGCGAAAGCGATACCGTCGCTTTGTCGAGCGGCAGACCTTGATTCTGTTCGCCCAAGACCAAGGTACCGTCCTGAATGTTCGCCGGAATTGCCGACAGGTAAGCGCTGCGGACGGCCCATCCGACGTCGAGATCGGTCCAGCGCGCGACCGGGTGCTCGGCGCGCAACTCGATTCCCTGATATACCCCGTCGCCGGCATTTATCGGATAACTAACCGGGCACGCAGACGTCGCCGCGAGGTTCCGTTCGAACGCGTCGTCGCCCGTCCCGGGATTGCAATCCGGATTCGTCGACGGCTGGACGACCAGAGTCGATGCCGGATTGCGAAGATTGACGCGGTACAGATCGAGCGAAACCCGCGTCGTCTGACCCGGGCCGCCGAAAAGATGCTCGAATCCGAGGCCGTACTCGGTCGCGCGATCCGGTTTCAAGTTCGGGTTGCCCGTCGAAACGAAGCCGCCGACGGCCGGCGTGTTCGGGAGGACGAGCAGCTCGGGCAACTGCGGCGTCTGATACGTCGTTCCAACGGAAAACCGTGCGAGCGATTGCGCGGTCGGCGTCCACACGAAAGCGAAACGCGGATCGATGCTCGAGCCCCACGCCGAGAAACGGCTGTAGTAGGTCGCGAAACTGTAGTGCAGTTTCGCCGTCGGATCGGCAACGTAACGGAGCACGGCCGAACGCTGCGTTTGGCCGATCGGAATCGTGTCGACGCCCGAACCGGAGCCCGAGTCGTCATCCGTCGCGAACCGCGCGTTCGCTATGCCGGGAGCGCGGTGTGCGATCGACTCGACGTTCTCTCCGCCGGGCACGTAATCGGTGACGAGTTGTTCGTTACGGACTTCGTATTGGAACGTCAGCGTTCCGCGCGGCAATTGATGATCGAGTTCGAGGATTTCGTCATCGACCGGATCGCGATAGTTGTCGAGATACGGCGAGCTGTCCGTCCCCGGACCAAAAACGGAGGACGTCACGTACGAGCTCAGGTGACGGAACTGCAGCGTCGTATGGGCCAAGCCGCTCGCATCGGTCGCCCCGAGCGGGGTTTGCACGTCGAAGCCGTACGAGACGTCGTTCGCCTGCTGGGTCGTGCCCTCGAAGCCGTCGAGCTGCGCTAATCCACTCGGGGAGTACGGGCTGATGCCGCTCCCCGGGCCGGGGAAGGCCGAGAGCGCCGCGGACAAATCGCGGAACGTACTCTGATCGTGGAACGTGAAGTCGACGTACGAGGCGTCGCCCGCGCCGAACGAATAGCGCAGCTTGCCGAGCGCGGTCGAACTGTCGACGGCACTGCCGACGCTGACGACCGGGGCGGACGACTGGCTGACGTCGACGATCGATTGGTTGACTTCGCCCGCGGTCGTCGTGCGGTGCAGCGAAAAAGCGTAGCCCAAGTGACCGTCCGTACCGGTCGCATCCAACGTCTCGGCGGTTGACCCGAACGAGCCGTACGAGAAGCGCAGGGTCTCGTGCGGATCCTGCGTCGGCTCGAGGGTCCGAATGTTGATCGCGCCGTCGATCGTTGTCGGACCGACGAGCGACGACGGCGAGATTCCCTCGACCAATTCGGTTACGGAGTAGTCGGCCGGATCGAGAAGCGAGAGATCGAAGTCGCCGGTGTTGCCGTTGTTGACCTGATGACCGTCGATGTCGACGAGCGTTTCGGTCGGGTCGGGGCCGCGCAGCGCGACCGACGTCGGCAGGCCCGGGCTCCCGCCGAGGGGCCGAATCAACGTGGTCGAGATGTCGTTCTGCAGGACTTCGGCCATATTCGTGTAGCCGAGCGCAGCGTAAGCCTGCGTGTCGAGCGTCGTCGTCGGCGTCGCGGAGTCGGCGAGCGCTTGGGTACCGTTGACTTGGACCTGACCGATCGTCGCTAGCGAGGAAGCGCTGCGCGATAGGGATAGGTGCAGCGTCGACGTACCGGTGCCGGTCACCTCGATCGTCCGCCCCGTCAAGACGTCGTAGCTCTTCGCGCTCGCCCGGATGCCGTACGTGCCGGCCGGAATATCCGTAAACGTGAAGGCGCCGCCCGGTCCCGCACGGGCGGAGCGCTCCGGCCCGTTACCGCTCAGGACGACGCTCGCGCCGGCGATCGGGACGCCGTCGTTCGACGTGACCGTGCCGGCGACGCTCGTGGTTGAACCCTGTGCGCGGGCGCAGTTCGGAGCGCAGAGCACGAACATGACGGCAAGCGGAATAACCAGCCTCGCACACGCCTCGCGCGCACGAAAAATCGGAATCTTCACCAAGTCTCTCCTTGTCGTGCGCCTTCTCGCACGCGGGCCGGAACACTTTCGATCTAATGCAAACGTAAGACTCGCGGGGACGAGCGTAGCGATCGCTGAAGTCGCGCGCGTGAACCTCGCGATCTCGGAGCTCAAGCTGCCGCTGGTGCACCCCTTCACGATCGCGCGCGGGACGGCCGAGCTCGCCCGAACGGCGATCTTTCGCCTGCATTGGAATGACCTCGAAGGGCTCGGCGAAACCGCGCCATCGGAACGCTATCACGAGAACGTCGCGACCGTGCGCGCGATCTTCGCGAAGCAGCCGCTCGGAGGCGACGATCCCTACGCAACGCGGCAATTGCTCGCGAAACTTCCGCCCGCCGCGCGCTGCGGGCTCGACGTCGCGCTCCACGATCTCATCGGCAAGGACGTCGACCGCCCGCTGTGGCGCTTACTCGGGGTCGACCCGTCGCAGACGCCGGTCACCTCGTTTACGGTCGGGATCGACACGCCTGACACGATGCTTGCCAAACTCGACGAGATCCGCGACCACCCGATCGTTAAGGTCAAGCTCGGGTTCGCGCAGGAACTCGAAGTGATTGCGGCCATGCGCGACCGCTACACCGGGATCCTACGGATCGACGCGAACGAGGCGTGGTCGCCGGACGAAGCGGTCGCGAAGCTCAACGAGCTCGCCCGCTACGATATCGAGTTCTGCGAACAACCGATTCCGGCTGGAACGCCCGAGCGCTTGCGCTGGATCCGCGAACGGACGAGCGTGCCGCTCGTGACCGATGAGGACTCGCGCGATGCGCGCGATCTCGCCGCGCTCGCGGGTTGCGTCGACGGGGTGAACGTCAAGCTCGTCAAGTGCGGCGGCATTCGCGCCGCGCTCGCGATGATTGCAACCGCGCGCGCACTCGACTTGAAGATCATGCTCGGCTGCATGGTCGAAAGCGCGATCCTCACGACCGCAGCGGCGCAGCTTTCGCCGCTCGTCGATTGGGCCGACCTCGATGGGCCCTTCCTCACCGCCGCCGATCCGTTTTGCGGCGTGACGTACGAGCGCGGTAAGCTCGTCTTGCCGCAAGGTCCGGGTCTCGGCGTGACCGAGCGCGCCGCGTGAACGCCTCCGCGCCGCGCCTTCGCCGGACGGCCTTCGGGCCGCTGATGATCGTGCTCACCGTGCTTGCGATTGCGTTTGAAGCGCCCTCGGTCGTCGCGCCGTGGCTCGCCTCGCCGACCTACGGTTGGCAGGCGCGTCCCGACGGCACGGTGCTCGCCGTTAGCCCGGGCGAGCCGGCCGCGCGGGCCGGGGTTCGCGCCGGCGACCACATACTCGGCGGCGGAACCCGCGAAAGAGTTTTCCGGCTGCGCTTCCCGCGCGCCGGTGACGTCGGGCTCGTCGAGCACGGCGGGCGCACGATCGCCGTCGCGGCGGCACTCGTCCGCGCAAATCCGACTCAGGCGTGGGCCGCGAGCATCTCCAACGCGCTGAGCCTTCCGCTGATCGCATTTGCCGGCTTCCTCTGCCGGCGCCGTCCCGGAATGATGACCCTGGCGTTTTGGCTCTACGCCATCGGTCAGGTATCGTCGTTCTGGCTCGAGGTGACGATCGCGCCGTTGCCTGACGCAGTCGCGCTGCCGCTCGACATCGCAATCATCGCAATCGTCGGCATATGGGAGTTCTACCCGCTGCTACTCTTTGCGCTTCGCTTTCCGCACGATCGGCTCGACCGCGCCTGGGAGCGGATCGCGGAACGCATCTGGATCGCCGCGTCGATCGCCGTTCTCGTCTACTCCGGCTTCGCGAGCTACGACATCCTCGGCGGGTTGACGTACTTGTTCCTGCAGAACGCGCCGCTCCCGCTCGTCGTTGCCGCGCTCGTTTGGCGATACGGCATCGCAGATGCCGCGACGCGCCGCCGCGTCGCCTGGGCGATCCTCGGCATTAGCGTTGCGGCGATCGCCGCGACGGTCGGCAACCTCGCCTTCGAAGTTGCGATCTTTCAGGGCGCGACGGTTGCGACCATCGCAAACGCGTTCCTCGTCCTCTCGGCGCTCGGGCCGTACGCGTTCGTGTACGCGACCTTGCGCCACCGGCTGCTCGACGTGACGTTCGTCCTCAATCGTACGGTCGTGTTCGGGGCGCTCGCGGCGCTCGTCGTGACGATCGTCGGCGCGATCGATTGGGGGGTCGGAAAACTCCTCTCCAACACGAGAGCCGCGATTGCGGTCGAAGCCGCGGCCACGATCGCGCTCGGTTTCGTGCTCGACCGCGTTCACGCCGTGCTCGAGCGCGCCGTCGACCGTTTCGTCTTCGCCAAGCGCCACGCCGCCGAACACCACCTCGAGCGGGTAACCGCGGGGCTACAGTACGCGGAATCGCGCGAGGCCGTGCTGGATGCGCTCGTCGACGAGCCGGTCCGCGCGCTGCGTTTGAAATCGGCAGCCGTTTTTGTCCTTAAAATCGGGGCGGCGTGCCCCCCGATGGCCCCCAATGACGGCGAGCGATACGCGCGCGCCTACGAACACGGCTGGCGTGAGAGCGACGCACCGTCGCTCGCATTGGACGACCCGCTCGTTCGTTTGCTGCGCGCCGAACGCACCGTCATCGACATCGCAGATGCCCGCTGGGAACGTGCGCACCACCTGACGCCGAGCGCGCGGCCCGAGGTCGCCGTCCCGCTGCTGATGCGCGACGATTTGCTGGGCATCGCGTTCTACGGTCAGCGCGAGGATGCGACGACGCTCGATCCGGAGGAGCGCCGCTTTCTGCGCCGGCTCGGCGACGCGGGCGCGATCGCTTACGAAGCCGTCGACGCGAAGGAGGCAAAGCGCGCGCTCGCCGCCGCCAACGCGCGTCTGGCCGCGCTGGGAATGCCGGTGCTGGAAGGCGATCCGGCGCGTGGCTGAGGGCGCCGGGCGGCGCTACGCGATCCTCGCTCCGGGCGCGTTTGCGACGCGCGGCGCGAAGACCGCGCACGGTGTCATCGCGTACGCACGCGATGCGACGGTCGCGGTGATCGACGCGGAGTACGCCGGACGGCGCGTTCGCGACGTCGTCCCGTATCTCGACAGCGACGCACCGATCGTCGCCTCGCTCGCGGAGGCATTGCCGTTCAATCCAAACGCGCTTCTCGTCGGCGTCGCGCCGCCGGGCGGCGCGCTACCGCCAAGCTGGCGGGTGTCGATCCAGCAGGCGATCGGGGCGGGGCTCGAGATCGTCAGCGGCCTGCACCAGTTCCTCGCGGACGACGCCGCGTTCGCCGCGGGAGCGAAACGCAGCGGCAGCCGCATCTGGGACGTGCGAACCCCGCCCGAGCCGCGTTTGTTTACTGGTGAAATATATAGCGTCCGCGCGCGGGTCGTCCTGACGGTCGGAAGCGACTGCGCGGTCGGCAAGATGACCGCCGCCCTCGAACTGACCCGCGCGGCGCGCGAACGCGGCGCGGACGCCCGGTTTCTCGCGACCGGCCAAACCGGCATCGCGATCGCAGGCGGAGGTGTCCCGGTCGATCGCACGATCTGCGATTTTACGAGCGGGGCCGTCGAAGAACTGGTTCTGGCCGGCGGCGAGGCGGACGTGCTCTTTGTCGAGGGTCAGGGCGCGATCAACCATCCGGCATTCGCCGCGGTCACGCTCGGGCTGCTCTACGGCGCCGCGCCCGATGCGCTCGTGCTCGTCCACCTCGTCGGCCGCGAACACATCGAAGGCTTCGGCACGCCGCTGTTGCCGCTCGACCGTCTGATCGAAATCTACGAAGCGCTTTGCGCCGCGGTAAAGCCGGCGCGCGTCGCGGGGATTGCGCTCAACACGCATGGCCTCGACGATGCCGCGTCGCGGCTCGCGATCGCGCGAACCGCCGCCGAGACCGGTTTGCCGTGCGACGATGTGGTGCGCAACGGACCGCATGCGCTGTACGACGCGATGGCGCCGCGCTTCGCCGAGAAAACGAAGCCGCTCGCGTGAGAGTACGCGCACTCCTGGCATTGCCCCTGGCCGCGCTCGCGCTTTCCGGATGCACGCGCGTCGAGAATAGCTCGAGCGGCGGTCCGCATCCGTGGACCGTGCCCGGTCATCTGCGCATCGGAAGCCCCGACGAGCCGGACAACCTCAACCCGATGTACGCGCACACCGATGCGACCGACCAAGTCGACGCCCTGCTCTTCGCGCCGGTCTTCCGTTACGACGAGCGCGGCGAGTTTGTCCCCGAACTCGCAACGGTTGTTCCGACCTACGCCAACGGCGGCATCTCGAAAGATTCAAAAACGATCGTGCTCCACTTCCGGCGCGGCGTAACGTGGTCCGACGGTGCGCCGCTCGACGCGCGGGATCTGCGCTTTACCTGGCGTGCGGTGACGAACAAGCGCAACAGCGTCAAGGCTACTTTCGGTTGGGATGACATCGATGCCATCGACCTGCCCGACAACTACACCGCGGTCATCCGGCTGAAACAACCTAACGCCGACGTGCTCGGCAGTTTCGGCGGAGGCGGCGGCAGCGCGTACCCGCCGTTGCCGGAACACGTGCTCGGCAAGCTGCTCTCGCTCGATACGGCGGCGTTCAACGCCCATCCGATCTCGAGTGGACCCTGGCTGCTCGCCGCGTGGAATCACGGCTCCTCGCTCGAATTCGTCCCCAACCCGCGGTACTGGCGCGGGCCGCCGAAGCTTCGCGCGATTAGTTGGAAGATCGTACCCAACCCCGATACGCTGGTCGCGCAGCTTTCGACCCACGAGATCGACCTCGACCCGAGTGTTGGCGAAACGCAAGTCTACCGCTTGGGATCGCTGCACGGCGTTCGCATCGTCAAACGCCTTACGGCGGCGTACCGGCGGCTCGCGATCGATTGCGCGCGCCCCGGCCTCGCGGACGTGCGCGTGCGCCGCGCGATCGCCGAGGTGGTGGATTGGGACCGCATCAACGCGACCGTCTATCACGGGTATAACGTGCGCGCACGCAGCGACATTCCACCCGACTCTTGGGCCGCGCCGAACGTCCCGTTCTACCGCCACGATCCGGCCGATGCACGCCGCCTCATTCGCGCGGCGCTTGGCGGCGCGCGCCTTCACCTGACGATCTCGGCAACCAACAAGCCCGGAAACGAACAAGCCGAGCTTCAGATGCAGCAGACGCTGCGCGACGCCGGCATCGATCTCGAGATCAAGAACTATCCGGCGAGCGTTCTGTTCGCGCAAGACGGGCCGCTCTACACCGGAAAATACGACCTGGAATGGTCGATCGACACCGACGGCCCGGACCCCGACAACCAAGGCGCGTGGAGCGGCGACTTCGTTCCGCCCAAAGGCGCGAATACGAGCTTCCTGCGCGACCCCATCATCACGAAGACCGCCGACGCCGCCATTCGTACGTTCGATCGCGCAAGCCGCAAGGCACTCTACCAGCGCGAAGAGGAGCGGATCCACGCCCTCGTACCGGCCGTCTTCCTCTATTGGCAGACGCGCGTCGTAGCCTACGACGACGATCTCCACGGGTACCGCCCCGCCGAATACATCACCGACAATTGGAACTCGTGGGAGTGGACGATCTGACGCGTCACGTTGACACGGCTAGAGATGATAGTGCGAGAAAAAGCCCAGAGGTCGCTCGACGCGTCGATGTCGCGGTTGACGGCGTTATGCGGGTTTTCCGGCCCGGCGCTGCCGGGCCAGCGGTGACCGCCGCCGACGATCTTGTTGAACCACAGGGTAGAATTTGACGCGCATCCCTGATAGCGATACTGAACGACTTTTGAGAAATCGTTCGGATCGTTATTGGGCAGCGCGGTCGCCGCCGGCTGAGGCGAGCAGCGATCGACCGCCGCCCATTTCGCGATAATCGCGGGGACCGAAAGCATGTGGGCGCTCGGGAACCCAGCCGCGCCGCCCGCATAGAATGCGGCCGGGAGTTTGGTGCGCGGGCACGGGCAGTGTCCCATTGCGCCACCAGCGGTAAGCGGTCAGGTAATGCACGCCTTGGAGTTTAGCCCAATCCACCAGCCGCATCTGGGCCGTATACGAGCATACGTTCGTATACTCCTGCTAAATAACGTCCGAGCAGTCCGCCCAACTGCTAGGTGCCCGAGAGTGTCGAAGCGCTGGAGGCGCGAAGTCAAAGAGCGCCGAGATTCGAGTCGTCCTCCGACAGCGCGGGAGTCATGGAAGGAAGCTACGGTGTCTAAACACGCTCAGTCCCAGCGGATCACGGTGCCGGAGATCAAGGCGCGCAAAGGCGGCGAGAAGATCGTTTGCCTCACCGCCTACACGGCTCCGATGGCCGCACTGCTCGATTCCCACGTCGATCTGCTGCTCGTCGGCGACTCGCTCGGGATGGTCATCCACGGCCTGCCGACGACCGTCGGCGTCACTCTCGACATGATGATCCTGCACGGACGAGCCGTCATGCGCGGTTCGCAGCGGGCGCTGGTCGTGGTCGATCTTCCGTTCGGAACGTACGAGGCGAGTCCGCAGCAGGCGCACGAGTCGGCCGTCCGGCTCCTGTGCGAAACGGGCTGTCAAGCCGTTAAGGTCGAGGCGTGCGAAGGAATCGCGGATACGATCGCTTTTCTCGTTCAACGCGGTATTCCGGTCGTCGGACATGTCGGATTGCGCCCGCAAGCCGCGAACGTCACCGGCGGCTTCCGCGCCAAGGGGCGCACGACGTCGGAACGCGACGAAGTGCTCGCGGAAGCTCGCGCCGCCGACGAGGCCGGTGCGTTCGCGATCGTCGTCGAGGGCGTTGCGCGCGATCTCGCCGACGAGATCACCGCGGCGATCGGAGCGCCGACGATCGGCATCGGTGCCTCGCCCGCGTGCGACGGTCAGATTCTCGTAACCGACGACATGCTGGGCCTTTTCGATTGGACGCCGAAATTCGTGCGCCGCTACGGCGCGATGCGCGAGCTCGTGTCGACTGCGGTTGCCGAATACGCATCGGACGTGCGAAGTGGAAATTTCCCCGGGAAAGCGGAGCTCTACGGGCTGAAGACCGGATAACGCGACGATCGCCGTGGATGATGTCGCATCCCTTTTCCAAACTCGTCAGCGAGGGACGCTGCCCGATCTGCTCGGACTCGAGTGGATCGAGATCCGGCCGGGGTTCGTCGAAGGCCGCTTCGAGGTGCGCGAGCATCACGTCGCGCCGAACGGATTCCTCCATGCAGCCAGCGTCGTCGCACTTGCGGACACCGCCTGCGGCTACGGATGCTTTGCCTTCTTACCGGAAGGCGCCTCGGGTTTCACGACGATCGAACTCAAGGCGAACTTCGTCGGAACGGCACGAGAGGGCGGGGTGCGCTGCGAGGCGCAGATGCTGCACGGCGGGCGGACCACGCAGCTCTGGGACGCGCTCGTGAAAAGCGAAATCACCGGCAAGACGATTGCCGCCTTTCGCTGCACGCAGATCATTCTGTACCCCGAACCAAAGCGTTAAACAAAAAGCGAGCTCGCGACTGCGAAAGAGCGCTTCGTGAATTCATGTTGATCCTGGCGCATCCGGAGCCCGGCGAGGAATGCCTCGTACGGACCGGCCCCGCGCGTGAGGCGATCGTTTCCTGGAACACCCTGGCGCTCGAGGGCGCGCTCGACGTGCGCGTCAACGCGCACGACGGCCGGACGTCGGCGTGGCTGCCGTACGTCGCCTTCTCGGCGAACCGGCGTGCGTCGCTTGACGGACGCGACACGTTCGTGCGCTTCGAGACCGACGTTCTGCGCAGCGACGTCGACTTCGGCTCGCTCGGCTTGCGTTCGCAGGGTCCGCTCGATGCGCTTTACGTCAGTACGCCCGATTACGGCGCGCCGTCGCCGATCGTCGCCCTCCCGGCCCTCGAGCTTGACGTTGCGCCCTTCTCGCAGTACGAGCCGGCCTACCCGCTCGAACGCAACTGGTGCGCGCCCGCTGCGCTCGCGATGCTGCTCGCGTATCGCTCGTTTCCCGTCGACGTCCCAATCGTCGCGCGTGAGGTCTTCGACACGCTCTACGGCGGAACGGGCAACTGGACGTTCTGCGCGGCATTTGCCGCAACGCTCGGATTCCGCGCCGCCGTGCTGCACCTGCGCGATCTCGCGCATGCGCACGCATTCTTGGCCGACGACATTCCGCTCGCGCTGTCGATCGCGTGGAAAGCCGGGGAGCTGGCCGGCGCCCCGCTCCCAAACTCCGACGGCCATCTCGTGGTCCTGCGCGGCATCGACGAAAATGGCGCGGCGCTCGTCAACGATCCCGCGCAACCGACCGTCCGCACAGTCTACGCGCGCGGCGCGTTCGAACGCGCGTGGCTCGGACACGGCGGCGTGGCGTTCGCGATCGCGCCGGCGACGCTCGGCGAGTCCTTGGTGCGCATCGCAAACGCGTGACGCCGCCGCTTCACCTCGTTTTGGTCGAACCGGAGATTCCGCCGAACACCGGCAACATCGCGCGCCTGTGCGCGGCGACCGGTTGCGCGCTGCATCTCGTCGAGCCGCTCGGCTTTTCGATCGCGGATCGCGACCTTAAACGCGCGGGCCTCGATTACTGGGGCGCCGTCGACCTGCGCGTCCATTGCTCGCTCGACGCGTTCTTCGACGTCTGCAACGCTCCGCTGTGGCTCTTTTCGACGCGCGCCGCGCGCCGTTACGACGAAGCCCCGTTCGAACGCGGCGACGCGCTGGTCTTCGGCAAAGAAACAGCGGGCTTGCCGCAAACACTCCTCGACGCATACCCTGGCCGGGCGCTGCGCGTTCCGATGCGCGCCGGCGCCGTTCGCAGCTTAAACCTCTCGACCGTCGCCGGCGTCGTCACCTACGCTGCGCTCGCGCGCCTCGGCTTTCCGGAACTGAGCTAATCGCCGTGCAATCGTTCGCCGAACTCGAAACCCGAATCGTCGCCTGCGAACGCTGCCCCGAACTGCGCGCGTACTGCGCGAAAATCGCGCTCGAAAAGAAGCGCGCTCACCGCGACGATACCTATTGGGGAAAGCCCGTCCCCGCATTCGGCGACCCGGGCGCCCGCGTGCTCCTCGTCGGGCTCGCACCGGGCGCGCACGGATCGAATCGAACCGGGCGCATGTTCACCGGCGACGCCTCAGGCGTGTGGCTCTATCGCGCCCTCTTCCGAGCGGGCTTCGCAAACCGGCCCGATCAACGCGACCGCGACGACGGCCTCATCCTTCGCGATGCGCTCATCACCGCCGCGGTACGCTGCGCCCCGCCGGGGAACGCCCCAACCCCCACCCAAAAACAGCGCTGCTTTCCCTATCTCATCGAAGAGATCCACATGCTCCCGCGGCTACGCGTCGTCGTCGGCCTCGGCGCCATCGGTACCCGCGCCGCCGCGGACGCGATGCGCGCCGCCGGCTACACCTTCACGACCCGCCACCCCTTCGCCCACGCCGCCGAAAACCACGCCACCCACCCAAGCCGCGAAAGCGCCGCACTCCTCGCGTCCTATCATCCGAGCCGCCAAAACACGAACACCGGCGTGCTCACCGAGCCCATGCTCGACGCAATCTTCTCGCGCGCGGCTGCGCTTGCGCGGGTAGCGAGCGCTATGCAGGGGCCGTAGACCCAAAAGGGCAACCCGAACGACTGATTGCGACCCTTTGCTCGGTAGCCATTTCGCATACCCGCCCGGGAGATACGTCGTGAACTCATTCGCACGCGCGGCGCGTGGATGGATCGCCGCCGCAGCCGTTTCCGGCGGCGCCCTTGCACTTGGGCTCGCCGCGCATGCGCAGGGCACGGAGCCGCCTCCCGATTTCGGTACCCCGCCTTCGGGCGAGATTCCGATTCTCTTCAACGACCATCACGTCTACGCGCGCCCGAGCTTACTGCAGCACGGGCGAACCCTCGTTGCGATCGTCCGCAGGAACACGATCATGGTGCCGCTGCGCTCGATGTTCGAGCAGGTCGGCGCCAGCGTCTCGTACGATCCGTCGACGCGCACCGTCGACGTCTCGAAACCCGGCGCCGACGTCAAGGTCTCCGTCGGCAAGGCCTGGGTCGTGATCAACGGTCAGGAGCGGCCGCTCGACGTACCGCCGGAAATCTATCGGGGTTCGATCATCGTTCCGCTGCGGGTCATCTCTGAGGGAATGGGCGCCTACGTCCAGTGGATTGCGGAGAGGCATCTCGTCTCGGTGCGCTACGTCGAGGAGGCGCCGCCGGTTCCGCCCGCCACGCCGCCGCCAACCCCGCGCCCGACGAGCGTCCCAACGGCAGTTCCGGTGCCCACACCCGCGGCTTCGGCGAAGGCCCCCGTGTACGAGCACTACGTCGCCGGCGACTACCTGATTGCTCCGAAGGTCTACAACGAACTCAGCCCGGGTAACACCGGCAACAGTTCCTTCGAGGTCAAGGGCGCGGTTGAGTTTCCGCTGTTCGGGCCGACGTGGGAAGTCAGCGCGAATTACCGCCGCTTCTTGTATCCGCACGATGCGAATTTTGGCTCGGCCGGATGCGCGCCGGGGAGCGCGGGGTGCGGCACGTACCTCGGGACGGGTTCCGATTTTCAGCGCGGCTCGTGCCCGTCTGCGGATCCCGGTTGCGTAACGACGGTCGGCTACCCGCTCACGCAAGCGCAAAGCGGCCTGGGTCAAGTGTACGTCACGGCATTCACCGCGGCGGAGAACGACATCGACGCGCACTTCGCGATTAAGGTCGCCGACCCGCGCCTTTACATCGGACTCGGTGGTCTGGTTAAGAACTACGACTACCTCGGCTATCCGACCCTCGGCGGCATCGGCTTCGGCGCCGAAAAACTTCCGGATCTCGACGCGCCGTTCTCGATCTACGGCAGTGCGTTCTATTATCCGCGCATCAGCGGCACGTACACGTTCCCGACCCAGCCGCTCTTGGGGACGCTTTCGGGGAAGCCGATAACGCTTGCCTACGGCGAATGGAAGTATGAAGTCGGCGCCACCGTCACCCTGGGCAAGAATCTCTTTCTCGACTTCGGTTATCTGGGCGAACGGATGTACGCGCGCGACAATGCGCCGTCGTCGACCAGCATCTCCGCACCCTACGTCGGTCTCGGCTTACACTTCTGAGGAGGCTACCGTGAAGGCACTTCGCTCCATGAACGTCTGGCTGCTCGCTTTCGGCTTCGCATTGGGCGCATTTTTTGCTTCGGTGAGTTCTACGCTCGCTCAGACGGCGCCACCAAATTTCGGGTCGCCGCCTTCGGGCGAGATTCCGATTCTCTTCGATGACCAGCACGTCTATGCGAGACCGGATCGCGAGCGCGCGAACCGCGTGCTCGCTGCGATCGTGAAGAACGGAACGATCCTCGTGCCGCTCCGTTCGATGTTCGAACAGATGGGGGCGACCGTAAGCTACGATCCGGCAGCCCGTGCGGTCATCGTGAGCAAGCCGGGAGCCGCAGTGCGGGTAACGCTCGGCAAGCCGCTCGTCACGATCAACGGCGAGGACCGTCCGCTCGACGTCCCGCCCGAGATCTATAAAGGCGTGCTCGTCGTCCCGCTCCGCGTCATTTCCGAAGGGATGGGCGCTTACGTTCAGTGGCTCCCCGAGAAGCGGGTCGTCGTCGTGCGGTATCTGACCGCGCCGCCACCGACGCCGGTCCCCGCGACGCCGCCGCCGCCGCCGCCGGCGACTGCTCCGCCAACCCCCGCACCGACCGCTCCGCCGCCGCCGGTACCGACGGCCTCACCGCGCCATAACGAGGCGTTCGTGGCGGCCGACTACGACTTTAACCCGATCGTCTTCAACGAGATCAGCCCCGGAAACCGTGGGACCGACGCGTACAACGTGAAAGGCGCGATCGAGTTTCCGCTCGGCGGGGCGACGTTCATGCTCGCGGGCGACTGGGACACGCTCAGCTACGTGCACAACGCCAACCTGGCGCCCACGGTCTGCGCCGCCGGCACCGCGGCGTGCAACACCGTGGTCGGCCACGATGCGATCTATCAGCCGGGCTTCTGTCCCTCGCCGGATCCCGGCTGCGTTACCGTCGTCGGGTTCCAGAACATCCAAGCATTGAACGGTCTGGGACAGGCCTACGTCCCCGCGTTTAAAGCGACCGAGAGCGACTTCGACGGACGGCTCGGCATCAAGGTGCTCGACCCGCGCTTTTACCTCGGAGTCGCGGGCTTCTTCAAGCACTACAACTACCTCGGGTATCCGAACATCGGTGGCATCGGTTTCGGAGGCGAAAAACTACCCGACCTCGATCAGCCCCTCTCCCTGTATGGAAGCGTTTATTACTTTCCGAGCGTGAGCGGCAACTACACGTATCCGACGTCCGTTTACCTCGGTCCACTCTCGGGTCAGGTCATCAAACTTTCGTACTCAGTGCTCAAGTATGCGGTCGGCGGCACGCTCGACCTTGGCAGCACGCCGCTCTTCATCGACGTCGGCTACGGCGGCGAGCGCGCCAACGGGAAAACCAACGCCCCATCAAACGTGACGATCACGAGCCCCTATGCGGGTCTAGGATTGCACTTCTAAACGTCGAGCTCCAAACAGCGGAAGCTTCGGGGCGTCGACGAACATCACCGACGACGTCAACCGGGCTATTCCGGTTGACGGTCGAGATTTGCCCAAAGGGGATTGCGCCATGAGTGACGTTCGATCTCGCCGACTCGCCCTTATCGCGATGGTCGCGCTCGTCGCCGGTTGCAGCGGCGGCGCCGGGCCGGCCGCCGCTCCGCCGGCGCCCGCCCGAAGCAGCGCGCCGCAACCCTCATCGGCGCATAAGGTGACGGTCTCGATCGAGTTCACGACCGGGGCGCCAAGCAGCAAGGCTGCGGTTCGAAGCCGGGGCCGCAGACGCCCCGACTACATCTCCCCGGCGACGCTCGGCGCCGTCGTTACGGCTACCTCGACCGATCAACCAGCGAACGACGCAACGTACGGCTACGACATCTCGCTCAACAATCCGAATTGCTCGAACGACGCGCTCGGCGGCACGGTCACGTGCACGCTCAGCATCCCGCTTGCGATCGACACGTACAGTATCGAACTCGCTACCTACGATCAGGACGACTCGGGCTTGCCGGGAGCCCTCGGGACCGAACTCTCGACGGACACCGAGAGCGAAACCGTCAGCGCGACCCCGACGGCCGACGTGTTCATCTTCGACCCGCACGCGTTCGTTGCCGGATTCGCGTTCTATTACTTTCCACAGAGCTCGGAGGGCTCGGAGAGCGTGGCGCATCGCGTCGCGACCGTTCGACGGCCGCAGGCGCTCGAGAGCCCGGTCGCGGCCGTCATCCAGGGCGCGGAGGGCGGCTTCAGTACTTCGTTCACCAACTACGCAGCCGCGCTCGACCGCGATGGGTACGCGATCGACACGTACCCCGGCGTCACGACGTTCGCCAACGGTACCTTTACCGTCAACGTCGCCGAGCCGGGCGACACGACCGGATGCACGGCCGCCGCGCCGTGCACGTACGTGGTAAATTCGCTCGGCACGTCGTACGGCCCCGAAGTTCCGGCGCCGACGCCGAGCCCGGCGACGATACCGCAGCCCGTGCCGAGCGATGAGGTTCTCTCGATCGACTACAGCGGCGGTGGCTCGTACGGTGCCGGTGTCGTCAATTGGCCGACGCCGATGCCGTCCACCTCGCCAAGCGTCGCGCCGACCGGGTCGCGGCCCTACTCCGCCGATATTTCGGTACCCGATCCGTCGGGCGGCGCGATCGCGCCGTACATCGTTCCGCATACGTACGTCGCGCCGCTATTCGCCTACGCATCGATGGGCGCCGGAACCCCGTTCGTCGGCCCCGCCACCGACAGCGAAAACGTCTACGTGTGGGCGGCGCAGTCGCTGATCCCGAGCGGCGCCAGCTCCGACGGTTCGTCATACAGCGCGACTTTCTCGTCGGGCACAGGGGCATGCACCGATGGAAGCGGCGACACCGTCGCGGACGTCGTCGGCTCGAGCTATTACGCCGGCTACGGCACGGTCTTCACGATCGAGACCACAGAGTACGAGGGCAGTGGCGCCCCCGTTCAATGCACGCTTACCGTCGGTGACGGCGTCGGCGACACAGAGAACGTTTCGATTCCGGTCGCGACGTCTGATGTGATTCCCACCAACCCGCGGCACTCAGCCGCACTTCACCCGCGCGCGGGACGCTAGAGGTTTACGATGCGCAACGTCCGTTCGCTCTCTCTGCTCGCGCTGGTTGCTCTCGGTGTGGCCTGCAGCGGCGGCGGGTCCTCAACCCCCAGCGGTGCGCCCGCGCCAAAAGTGCCCGGGACGCCGGCTCCGGCTTCGGGCCATCGCGC
>Ga0302326_10014617_pt1 | contig 16586 bp, 15 predicted proteins | sample Palsa_T0_3_FD_202264 | JGI IMG/M metagenome (GOLD analysis project Ga0302326, IMG submission 202264) | Peat permafrost microbial communities from Stordalen Mire near Abisko, Sweden - Palsa_T0_3 | ecosystem: Environmental > Terrestrial > Soil > Palsa > Peat permafrost | place: Sweden: Abisko...
GGCGGCGACCGTGCCGACCTGCATACCCTCCAGGTCATACGAGCGCGAGACGCAGTCGGCGATGTTCCAGCCCCCGTCGATCACCCACTGGTAGGAGGGGATGTAGTTGCGCACGAGCGCCAGGATCATCATCACCACGTGCTCGGCCACGCTGATGCTGTTCGAGTAGGTCACCTCGGCAACCGTGATGCCGCGCTCGATCGCCGCCTGCAGGTCGACGTGGTCTGAGCCGATCCCCGCCGTCAGCGCGAGCTTCAGCTTCGGCGCCTTGGCGATCCGCTCGGCCGTCAGGTAGGCGGGCCAGAACGGCTGGGAGATCACGACCTCAGCGTCCGGCAGCTCGCGCTCGAACACCGAGTCGGGGCCGTCCTTGTCGGAGGTCACGACCAGCCGGTGCCCGCGGCCCTCCAGGAACTCGCGCAGCCCGAGCTCGCCCGAGACGCACCCCACCAGCTCGCCCGGCGTGAAACCGAGGCCCTCGGGCGTGGGCGTGCTCTGGCCGTCGTGGTAGCGCTCGATCTTGGGGACGCCGTCACGTGCGTACGCCGGCGGGTAGCCGTCGACCGGATCGTCGTAGAGCACGCACAGAACCTTCGCCATCGCCTTGATCCCTTCCTCGATGTTTTCCCGTCCTGCCTGCCGCGGCCGCGAACGCGATCACGCGATTATGAGCCAGCACGCGACGCGCTGTATGGTCGAGGACCGCGTGCCACGCCCGTGTGCCCGCGATGCCCGATCTCCGCCGATGCCTGAACAGGTTCACCACCCGATCTTCGCGCGCGTCTACGAGCGGCTCGCTCGCGTCGCCGAACGCCGCGGCGGAGCCGAGCACCGCCGCGCGCTGCTGGCGGGCTGCGACGGGCGGGTGGTCGAGATCGGGGCGGGCACCGGCGCCAACTTCGCGCACTACCCGGCGACGGTCAGCGAGGTCCTCGCGGTCGAGCCCGAGGCAAGCCTGCGCGAGCGCGCGCGGGAGGCGGCTACGCGCGCTCCCGTCCCGGTCTCCGTGCACGAGGGGCACGCCGGCAGCCTGCCCTGCGAGACCGCCGGCTTCGACGTCGGGATCGCCTCGCTGGTGCTCTGCACCGTCCCCGATCAGCAGGCGGCGCTCGCGGAGCTGTTCCGCGCCATCCGCCACGGCGGGGAGCTGCGCTTCTACGAGCACGTCCGCGCGCTCGCGCCCGGGGAGGTACGCGTCCAACGCATCGCCGACGCGACCTTCTGGCCGCGCATCGCCGGCGGCTGCCATCTCGCGCGCGACACGCGCGCCGGGATCGAGCTGGCCGGCTTTCAGATCGAGCGGTGCGAGCGCTTCGCGTTCAGCCCGGCCCCATACCTGCCGCCGGCGCCGCACATCCTCGGCGTCGCGCGGCGACCCTGAGACAGCGCCGCCTCGAGGGCGCCGGGTGCCCTGTGTACGTCCTCAGACATAATCATCGGCGATGAGAGCGGTCCAGATCGTGGAGGAGTCGGGGCCCGACAGCGCGCTTGCGCTCGTCGAGTTGCCCGAGCCCGAGGCTTCGCACATGCTCACGCCCGGGTCGGGCGTGGTGGTCGAGGTCCACGCCGCCGGCGTGTCCTTCCCCGAGCTGTTGCAGACGCGCGGCCAGTACCAGATGAAACCGCCGCTGCCGTTCGTGCCGGGCAGCGAGGTGGCCGGCGTCGTGCGCAGCGCCCCCGACGGCGCGCAGGTCAAGGTGGGCGAGCGCGTGGCCGCGTTCTGCGCGCTCAGCGGCTTCGCCGAGACCGCCGTCGCGCCGGAGTTCTTCGCCTTCCCGCTCTCCCCCAAGCTTGACTTCGCGCAGGGCGCCGGGCTGATCCTCAACTATCACACCGCCTACTTCGCGCTGTTGCTGCGCGGACGCCTGCGCGAGGGCGAGACGGTGCTGGTGCACGGAGCGGCGGGCGGGGTCGGCACCGCCGCGCTGCAGGTCGCCAAGGGGCTCGGCGCGAACACGATCGCGCTGGTCTCAAGCGAGGCGAAGTGCGCCGTCGCGCAAAGCGCGGGCGCCGATCACACGCTGCTGCTGGGCGAGGGCTGGAAGGACGAGGTCGTCGCGCTCTCGGGCGGCGGCGTCGACATGGTGCTCGACCCGGTCGGCGGGGATCGCTTCACCGATAGCCTGCGCTGCCTGCGCGAGGGCGGGCGCCTGGTCGTCGTCGGCTTCACCGGCGGCTCGATCCCCGAGGTGCGTGTCAACCGCCTGCTGCTGAAGAACACCGAGGTCGTGGGCGCCGGCTGGGGCGCATACGTGATGGGCAAGCCGGACCTGAACCGCGAGATCGGCGCCGCGATCAACCGCATGGTCGACGACGGCGTGGTCGTACCGGTCGTCGGCGAGCGTTTCCCGCTGGAGCGCGCCGCCGACGCGCTGAAGGCGCTCGACGAGCGCCGCGCCACCGGCAAGGTCGTGCTGGACGTGCGCGACGCCTGAGCTGTTCAAGCCGCGTGGCGTCGGCAGCGGCGCATACTCCGGTTATCCCCACGCTCAACCGGGGGGACAGCCGCCGCCCGGCCGGTGGTCGGCCTCATCGACAACGGCTGGCGCCGGCCTCATCATTGGTGGAACATGAGCGTCGCAGCGCCAAGCAGCGCCGAGCGCCGGCCCGCGGTCGATCTGCGGGATGAGCCGTCGGCGTCACAGCCGGACTGCGAGGGTCCGACTGCGGATGAGATCCAGGAGCCGGTGATGGAGAGTCTCGACCGGGCGATCACCGGCCTGATCACGCTCGTCCCGCCGCTGCTGCTGGTGCTCGCCGGCTGGCAGATGTGGAACCACGAGCTGCACTGGCGCGACATTGCGATCCTCCTCGCGATGTATGTCCCGGTCGGGCTGGGGGTCACCGTCGGCTTCCACCGGCTGCTCACGCACCGCAGCTTCAAGACCTCGCCCGCGCTGCGGGGCCTGCTGGCGGTGCTGGGGACGATGTCCGTCGAGGGGCCGGTGATCTCGTGGGTGGCCGACCATCGCAAGCACCACGCCTACTCCGACCGCTTCGGCGATCCGCACAGCCCGCACGTCGATCACGGCGGCGGATGGCGCGGCGCTCTGCGCGGCCTGGGCCACGCGCACGTCGGCTGGCTGTTCGACCACACCCAGCGCGGCTCGCGTGAGCGCTTCGCGCCGGACCTGCTGGCCGACCCCGTCGTCGCGTTCGTGGACAAGACGTTCGTGCTGTGGTCGCTGGTGGGGCTGGCGATCCCGTTCGCGCTCGGCGCGCTGATCGGTGGCACGCTCGACGCGGGCCTGGAGGGGATGCTGTGGGGCGGCGCTGTGCGCATCCTGATCCTGCACCACGTCACCTACAGCATCAACTCGCTGTGCCACTTCTTCGGCCGACGGCGATTCGCCACCGACGACCACTCGCGCAACCTGCGCTGGCTGGCGCCGTTCTCGCTCGGCGAGGCGTGGCACAACAACCATCACGCCTTCCCCACCTCGGCCTTCCACGGCATCGGCCGCGACGAGCTCGACATCTCCGGTCTGGTTATCGCCGGCCTCGAGCGCGCCGGCCTGGTGTGGGACGTGCAGCGCGTCGGCGCGGCCAGACAGGCAGCCAAGGCGGTGTGACGCGGCCGCCCGCTCTACGAGCGCGGCGCTGCGGCGCGGTGGCTGGCCGCTGGCGGCTGCGCCTCTGAGCTGCGCCACCGGGGCACGCCAAGCGTGATCATCCGCAGCTGGCGTCCGGCGGTCGCGATGATCTCGGCCTCCGCCGCGTGGTCCTTCGGCGGCGCGTCGAGGATCGCCTCGGCGGTGGAGACCATCGCGTTGACCATCAGCCCGGCCAGCAGCTGGAGATCATCGGTGCTCCAGCGCTCGAGGTAGGGCAGGCGCGCGAGGTCGGTCGCGAGGTCGCTCGCAAACAGGCGGATCTCGACGCGGATCGCTTGCCGCAAGGCGGCGACGCCGCCGAAGCGCTCACGCGCGATGAAGCGGAAGTGGGTGTCGTGCTCGTGCACGTAGCCCACGAGCAGCTCGACCGAGTTGCGGATCATGTGCTCGTTGGTCCGTGGGTCCGCGCGCGCCGCCCGGATCATCGCCCGCAGCGTCCGGAACGACTCGTCGATCAGGGCGAGCCCGAGCTCCTCCATGTCGTCGAAGTGGCGATAGAAGGCCGTCGGGACGACGCCCGCCGCGCGCGTCACCTGGCGCAGGCTGAGGCTTGAGAAGCTCTGCCCCTCGAGCAGCTCGAGTGCCGCATCGAGCAGCGCCTGGCGCGTGCGCTGCTTGCGCGCTTGACGCGTAGCGCTCTCAGGTGTACGACTGTTCACGCTCATGGCTGACCGAGCTCGGGGGTGTATCGACTCTCTCCTCCTGGGGTAAGTGTACTCTGTGAACATATGTGCACTGACTGAGCCGGGGCGATAGCTGTGCCTTCCACGGCCTCGCCGCGTCGCGTCGGGCGCCTCCTGCTCCGCTCGAGCCTGCTCGAGGCGCTCGCCTACCCGCACGGCGTCGACCGCTACGTCGAGCTTCTGCGCCCGTTGCTCGTCAAGCGCGACGTACGCGCCGAGGTCACGGCCGTCCGCCACCAGACGCCGAGGAGCGTCACGCTCACGCTCCGCCCAAACGAGAACTGGAGCGGCCTGCACGCCGGACAGTTCGTCGGCGTGAGCGTCGAGATCGACGGTGTGCGCGAGACCAGGCCCTACTCGCCCGCCGGCTCGCAGCACGCCGCCGCGGACGCTCTGGAGCTGACCGTATCGACTCATCCCGAGGGCAGGGTCTCGCGCTACCTGCGCGAGCGCGCGCGGCCGGGGATGATCGTTGGCCTGACCCAGGCGGAAGGCGGGTTCGTGCTGGGCGATCCGCGGCCCCAACGGGTGTTGCTGATCAGCGGCGGCAGTGGCATCACGCCGGTGATGGCGATGCTGCGCACCCTTTGCGACGAGGGCTTCGCCGGCGAGATCGGGTTCCTCAACTACGCGCGCTCGTCCGAGCTCGCGCTCTACGGCTCTGAGCTCGACCAGCTCGCGGAGCGCCACGAGCGCCTTCGCGTCGCACGCTGGTTCACGCGCGGGCGTGGCCTCGCGCTGGGCGGGCGCTTTCGCCGCGAGCACCTGCAAGCCGTCATCTCCGACCACGCCGGCGCGGCGACGTTCGTCTGCGGCCCCCCCGCGCTGATCGACTCGGTCTGCGCGCTGTGGGCGCAGGACGGCCTGGCCGAGCCGGCCGTCGAGACCTTCACGCCGCCCGCGCTGGCCTTCGACACCGACGGCGCAGAAGGCGTGGTCAGCTTCGCCGCCAGCGGTCGCAAGGCCGCAAACAGCGGCCTGCCGCTGCTCGAGCAGGCCGAGGACGCCGGGCTCGCGCCCGAGCACGGATGCCGCATGGGCATCTGCAACACGTGCAGCTGCCGCAAGAGGACCGGCACCGTTCGCAACGTCTTCACCGGCGCGACCTCGAGCGCTGGGGAAGAGCAGATCCGAATCTGCGTGTCAGTACCGCTCGGCGACGTCGCACTCGACCTCTGATCCCGACCTCGAGAAGGAGCCAGCCATGCCCACCTCTGCACCCAGCCTCTCCCCCGAGCAGCTCGATGCCTTCGGCCGGGAGCTCGATGCCATCCGCGCCCGCGTCGTCGCCGACCTCGGCGAGCGCGACGCCGACTACATCAACAAGGTCATCCGCACCCAGCGCGGACTGGAGGTCGCCGGCCGCGGCCTGCTGTTCCTCGGCTTCCTGCCGCCCGCCTGGATCGGCGGCACAGCCGCGCTGTCGCTTTCGAAGATTCTCGACAACATGGAGATCGGCCACAACGTCATGCACGGGCAGTACGACTGGATGAAGGACCCACGGCTGAACGGCAAGACCTTCGAGTGGGACACCGCCTGCCCGGCCGACCAGTGGCGTCACTCGCACAACTACATGCACCACACCCACACGAACATCGTCGGCAAGGACCGCGATATCGGCTACGGGATGCTGCGCATGTCCGAGGAGGAGCCGTGGCATCCGTACTACCTCGGCAACCCGCTGTACGCGACGCTGCTGGCGATCTTCTTCCAGTACGGCGTCGCGCTGCACGACCTCGAAGCCGAGCGGATCGCCGCGGGCGAGACGACCGTGGGCGAGAAGCGCGGCTTGATGGGAGACATCTGGCGCAAGGTACGTGGCCAGACGCTCAAGGACTACGTGCTCTTCCCGCTGCTGTCCGGCCCCTCGTTCCCGTTCGTGCTCGCCGGCAACGCGACGGCGAACCTCACCCGCAACCTGTGGGCGTTTACGATCATCTTCTGCGGGCACTTTCCAGAGGGGACCCAAGAGTTCACCGAGGAGCAGGCCGAGAACGAGACGCGCGGAGAGTGGTACTACCGCCAGCTGCTCGGCTCGGCCAACCTGACCGGCGGCAAGCTGTTCCACATCCTCGCCGGCAACCTCAGCTTCCAGATCGAGCATCACCTCTTCCCCGACCTCCCGGCTCACCGCTACGCCGAGATCTCTCGTGAGGTGAGCGAGATCCGCGAGCGCTACGGCATCCCCGACAACACCGGGCCACTGCCCAGGCAGTTCGGCAGCGTCGTGCGCAAGATCGTCAAGCTCGCGCTGCCACCGCTGCCCGGCCGAGGCGGTTCCCGGCTCGACCTGGAGGACGCCATCCAGGCGCGGCCGCGGGAGTTGACCGCCTCAATGCAAGCCGGCAGCGTCGCCGGGATCGAGCCAGTCGCCGTGACCGGACCGGCCGCTGCCTGAGCCAGCCGCCGTGACCGGACCGGCCGCTGCCTGAGCGCAGCGGCCGCAGCGGGCGCCGTTGCGTGGGGCGCTCGGCCGGGGAGCCGCAACCGTGAGACGATTTCGGTGATGGCTGGGCGTGCTCGCCTCCCGATAGACGTGTCCCTCGCGCACGGCGTCGCCCCGCGGCGGTGGATGCCAGTGCTCGCCGCCGGGCTGTCGATCGGCGAATACGCCCGCTCGCTGGTGCGGCGCCTGGCGTTCCTCAGCGCCGTCCTGCTCGCCGGCATCTGGGCGCTCGACGGGCAGGGCTACTTCTGGCCCGCGTGGGCGTGGCTCGGGCTCGGCGTGCTCGTGCTGATCGACTTCGGGGCCGCGTGGGCGTGGCGCCGCCCCCCGGGAGCCGTGCGGCGGGTGGCGTGCGTGTGGACGTTGGTCGGCGTGGCGGCGGTGATCCTCGTGTTCACCTGGCTCTTGACCTGGCTGCTGGCCGGTGCGCACAGCTTCTGGCCGGCGTGGGCGCTGCTCGGGCTAGCGACCGCCGGCAGCGCCTACTCGCTGATCGCGCTGCACGACCGTGTGCTGGTCGCCCGCGGCCGGCGCGCGCTGCGGGCGAGGATCGACATGCTCACGCGCACGCGCCGCCAGGCCGTCGACGCGCAGGCAGCGGAGCTGCGGCGGATCGAGCGGGATCTGCACGACGGCGCGCAGGCGCGGCTGGTCGCGTTGACGCTGCAGCTGGGGCGCGCGGAGCTGCGCGTCCAGGACCAGCCGGAGATCCGCGGCCTGATCCTCGACGCCCAGCGCGAGGCGCACGTCGCGATCGCCGAGCTGCGCGACCTCGCGCGCGGGATCGTGCCGCCGCTGCTCGCCGACCGCGGGCTGGTGGCGGCGGTGCAGTCACTGGCTGCCCGCTACGGCCTGGGCACCGCGATCGAGGTCGACACCCACCGCGGCCTCGCCCCGGCCGTCGAGAGCGCGGCGTACTTCGTGGTCGCCGAGGCGCTGACGAACACCGCCAAGCACGCGCGCGCGCAGCGCAGCTGGGTGCTGCTGCGTCACGAGCACAGGGCGCTGGCGGTGGTCGTCGGCGACGACGGCTGCGGCGGCGCCGACCCGTGCGGGTCGGGGCTGGCGGGACTGCGAGCGCGCGTGGAGGCGCTCGACGGCAGCCTGCACGTCGACAGCCCCGCCGCGGGCGGGACGGTGCTGGAGGTGAGGCTTCCTTGCGGGTAGTGATCGCCGAGGATCTCGCGCTGCTGCGCGAGGGGCTGGTGGCGCTGCTGCGGGAGAGCCAGATCGACGTCGTCGCCCAGGTGCAGGATGCTCCCGCGCTGCTGCGCGCGATCGACGGCCACAAGCCGGACCTCGCGATCGTCGACGTGCGCCTGCCCCCCAGCTTCAGCGACGAGGGCCTGCTGGCGGCGATCGAGGCCCGGCGGCGCCATCCGCAGCTGAGCGTGCTCGTGCTCTCGCAGTACGTGGAGACGGCTTACGCGAGCGAGCTGATCGCTGGTGACGGCGCGGGGATCGGCTATCTGCTGAAGGAGCGGGTGGGCGACGTGAGGGCCTTCCTGGACGCCCTGCACAGCGTCGCCGAAGGCGGCACCGTGCTCGACCGCCAGGTGGTCGCCGAGCTGCTCGCCCCCGGCGATGGCGCGACCGCCGCGCTATCCGGTCTCACCGCGCGCGAGCGCGAGGTGCTAGCGCTGATGGCCGAGGGTCGCTCCAACACGGCCATCGCCGAGAGCATGATCGTCACGCCGGGCGCCGTCGAGAAGCACATCACCAACATCTTCGCCAAGCTCGACCTGTCGGCCTGCGAAGACGACCATCGACGCGTGCTCGCGGTGCTCGCGTATCTGCGCGTCGCCCGCCAGAGCGACCCGGCGGACGGCGCCGCGGCGGGCGGCCACGGTGCGCGGGGTCTGCGACCTGATAGAAACTCAGAATAGAGATGAACGCTCTTTCCGATGGCCGCTGACCTGCTCGCGCGGGTGCGCGGCGAGATCCACGCCCGCATGACCGAGCTGCGTCCGGCGATCGCCGAGTACCAGCGGCTGCTGGGGGCGGCCGAGGCGCTCGAGCGGGACGCGAGCGCTGCCGGCGTGCCCACCGGGGAGGCGCTCGCGGGCTCAGCCAAGCGCTCGCGCGCGAGTCGAGCCGAGCCGACGCGCCGGGCGGCGGTCAAACCGACGCGCCGCGCGGCGGCGAAGCCCACGCGCGAGTCGGCGGCCAAAGCGACGCGCGCGAGCCACGCCAAGCCGGCACGCCGGGCGGGCGCGAAAGCGACGCGCCGGGCCGAGGCCAAGCCCACGGCGGCCCAGCTGGCGATCGTGGCGGCGCTGGAGCACGGCTCGCACACCGTCGCCGAGCTCGTCGTCGTGACCGCGATGCCCGGCGGGGACATCCGCGACGGTCTGCGGCGTCTGCAGCGCGCCGGGACGGTCACGCGCTCGAGCCGCGAGGGGCGGATCGCCTACGTGCTGTCGGGCGTCGCGGCGTAGGCCGCCGGACGCACCGCACGAGGAGCCCGCTCGCCTACGCGCCGTCGGACAGCGCGTAGGAGGCGGCGCGCTCGGACCCGAGGAACGGCGTCAGCGCGAAGTGGGTCAGCTGCGGTGCGGCGCCGCACAGCTCGGCGATGCAGTCGTTCTCGATGTAGTGGTGCATGATCTGCCAGATCCCGCCCGCGATCGCCTCACCGGCGATCGCCGGCACCTCGACACGGTCGCCGGCGAGCTCGTACGCCGGGCCGAAGTACTCGGCGAAGGCCTTCAGCGTGGAGCTGCGGATCTCGATCGCCTCGGGGCACGCCGCGAACGTGTCGACGAGGCTCAGGTGCGCGTGGGCCGGCTCGGATGCCAGAAACTCGAGCAGCGCGCGTAGGCCCGCGCGCGCGGCGCAGGGCCAGTCGGCCTGCGCCTGGTAGGCCTCGACGGAGACCACCAGCGCCTTGTGCATGCCGACCTTCTGCGCGCCCAGGAAGGCGTCGTGCTTGGAGGCGTAGATGTCGTAGAAGGTCTGGTTGGAGACGTTGGCACGGCGGGCGATCTCGGGGATCGTGAGGGCCGCGAGCCCCTTCTCGGCGACGATCGCGGCGGTCGCGTCGACGATTCGCTCGCGCTGGCTTTTGACGATGAACTGGCGCGGCAGGTCGCTGCGCCCGCTGGGCAGCCGCCCCTCGGCGCGGCGCGCCCGCTCGGAGGGCGTGGCCGTGACGACCTCGCCGGAGCTCCGGCGCTCCACCGGCGGGGCCTCCAGCCCGGCGGGCAGCCGCCGTGGATAGCAGGCGGCCCACGCTGTCAGCTCGTCGGCCAGCGCGGGCAGCTCGCTCGCACGGCCTTCGCGCAGGCGCGCGGCGGTCACCTCGCGGATGCCGCCGATGATCGCCTTGACCGTCAGGTCCGACGGGTCGGCGGCGGGTGCTCCGTCGCGGCTGACGTGGATCGCGCGCTCGAGCTCCTCCAGGATGCGCGTGCGTCGTTCGAGCGCCTTCGCTCCCGCGCCGAAGGCGCCGAGCACGAGCAGCGAGGTCGACTCGGGCTCGGCGGCCGCCAGCTCAGCCCACGCCCGCATCGCCACCACCACGCGCTGCGCGCGCGGGCCGTCGGCGTCGTAGGCGTCCATGACCGTTCTCGCGCTGCGCCTGGCGACCTCCTGGTAGGCGCTCAGGAACAGGTCTTCCTTGTCGGCGTACAAGCTGTAGAAGGTGGGCTGGGAGACGTGCGCCAGCTTGGCGAGATCGACGATGCGCACCGCCGGATAGCCCTTCGCGGCGATCAGCTCGATCATCGCCTTCTGCAGTCGCTCGCGTTGGTCGCGCTTGACCAACTCCGGGTCCAGACCGTGTGTGCCGGTAGGCAGCGGCCGGTAGCGCTGTGCCTGCTCAACCTCCGTCGAGGACGCGCCGTCCAGGATGCTCGGCCCTGGCGCATCGCTCCTCGGCGGCATCTGTCTGATGTTGCGAGCCGCCATGCAGAGCAACCCTCCACTCGACTCCATTCCCGGAAAGTCGAGAGTATCAAACTTGACACGACAGATATGAGACTTGATATGCGGCGCGTCTCAAAAGATCAAGTCATGCGGAGGCGCCCCGCTGGCGCGGTCGAACGAGTGCTCAAAGTGGGCGAAGAGGCGCCCGCGAAGGCGCTCGCGCGAGGGCTCAGCCGGCGATCGTGCGCGAGGTGCCGAGCACCGCGCCCGAGGAGCTCAGCGCCTGGACCGCCACGTATGCCTCCGCGCTGGGGGTCGTGATCGCGGTCTCGAAGCCGTCGCGCGGTGCGCTGGTCACGGGTGTCAGCTGCTGGGGCTTGGGGCCGGCCAGCACCTGCCAGGTGGCCGTGCGGGTGTCGCCGTTCCAGCTCGCGTAGACGGTCACCCGAGCGCCGGCGTGCGCCGCCGAGGCGGCTATCGCCGGTGGGCTGCTCGGCGAGCCCGTCCACGGGAAGCGGTAGGTGCGGTAGGACTCATACGAGCCATGTAGGTGGGCGTCGTACAGCAGCTGACCGCCGGCGCTGTATTCGGAGAAGTACGGCTCGGCGCCCCAGCCGACGAACAGGTTTCCGTCTTCGAGCGACTGCACGTTGCCCTGGCTGCCAGACGACAGCGGCGGGCTGGCATGCTCGTACTGGGCGACGACGCTGTCGGTTCCCGCCCGCGCGTTCACGTCCAGGATCAGCGCGCGCGACTGCGAGTGCACCTTCGGGACCCCGCCGTTGTCGAACACGCTGATCGCGCCGCTCGGCAGCACGGTCGCGTCGTGCTGATAGGCCGTCGCCGCTCCCGCCGCGAGCTTCACGTCCGAGTGCTTGCCGCCGATCCGCTCCACCACCTGACCGGTGGTCGTATCCAGTTCGTACAGCGCCGAGGTGTTGCGCGCCGAGATCAGCGTGCGTCCGTCGGCCAGCGGGTCGATCGAGTTGGCGTGGAAGTAGTCGAACGGCCACGCCATGCTCGAGCCGGTGGCCGTGCTGTAGGAGTCCGCCAGCGCGACGTGATCGAGGCTCGCCCATTCCCTGCGCACGAGACCCGTCCTCATGTCGACTTCCTGGAGAATGCTGTCGGTCACCGCGCCGCCGCTCGGTCCCCCGACCGAGGACAGGTCGCACGCGATCGGGTTGAACACCGTCAACAGCGCGGTCCCCTGCGGGGTGATGCGGAATTCGTGCAGGTCGGCCTGATAGCCGTTGCCCGCCCGCACGTGCCCGATCTGCTGGTAGGAGGTGTTGTCGATGATCTCTTCGCCCATCCCGAACCCCTGCGGCGGGATGTAGCCCTGCCACCACGTCAGCACGGGGCTGCCGCCGAGCTGCTGCACCTGCAGGTTCGTCGCGTACCTATTCGCCGGCAACGGGTCGAACCACACGAGATTGCCGGATTCTTCGAAGATCATCGGCCCGCTCGGCCCCGGCCCGGAGTAGGGCGCCGCGAACAGGTCGCCGGGGGTGGTCCCGGCGGAGCGCGCGGTGACGACCGCCACCGGCGCCTTCAGTTCCGGCGCCGAGCGGAAGTGCTGCCACTCGCTCGGATCGCGGCCCGAGTCCGAGCTCGACGACGTGGAGCTCGCGAGATGCACGTCCTCGTTGGCGATCACGAACTGGTAGGCGAACGGCGTCGTCTTCGAGCCCGTCGTCACCTTGCCGCGAACCGTCACCGTCTCGCCCTGGCGAAACGGCTTGGAGGGCACGAAGCTGGCGCCGTCGCCCTGCGAGTACGCCAGCAGGCGCCCGCCGTGCGAGCCCGTCTGCGACCCCCGCACGCGGACGTCCGACAGGGCGCTCGCCGGCGCCCCCAGCAGGCTGATCTGCGTCGCCGGGGAGGCGGCGTACGTGCCCGGCAGCGGCGAAACCGCCAGGCTCGTCCCGGGCAGCACAGCCGAGCGGTTGGGCGTCGTCGGGGTGCAGCGGCCGGCTTCCGGGGCGCTGTAGGCCGACTGCTCGGCGGCGATCCGCCGCGACGCGATCGCCAGGGTGGTCGCGCTAAAGAGCACCACCAGCAGGGCGCCGCACAGCAGGACTTTACGCAGCCGCATGGTGCCTACAGTGGTTCATCGAGATTCGTGGGACTCCTCTTCCGCCGTCGGCGGCGATTGGTGGGCGCGCGCAGATCCTAGGTCCTCTACACCACGACCCACTAAGAAGTTGCGAAGGGAGGCCAACCCCCTGTTCGGGGGGTTGCGAGGCTTGGCAATAGCGACGGCGCCTGTATTCGTGGGATCCTTCCGAGGATGCAAGGCGTCATCCCGCTCAGCCCGGGCGCTTCTGGGCTCCGCGATCTCGACGAGCGCGAGGGCGCTCGCCCGCGCGATGGAGCCGGACACATCGAGGTGCTCGAGGTCATGTCAGACCTGCTCTCCGGGGTCGGCGAGGGCTCGCCGCCGGACGCCTTCTTCAGCAGCCTGTGCGAGGCGATCTGCCGCCTGACCTCGATGAAGCGCGCGGTCCTGTTCCGCTATGACAGCGCCCGCAGGCGCGTGCGCGCGGTCGGCGCGCACGGCATCGAGCTCGAGCTGTTCGCCGAGCTGTTCGTGACTGTCGACTCCGTGCCCGTCGCGCGACTCGCGCTGGCCAGCGACCGCATCCTCGAAGTGACCGGGGCGGAGGGCTTCAAGGTGCCGCCGTCGGTGCGCGAGCTGCTGGAGGGTGTGCGCATCGTGTGCACGCCGATGGCCGCCGCCGGGCGCTACGTCGGCGTGGTGCTGTCCGAGCGCGAGGCCGAGCGCCCCGAGATGGACGAGGACGAGCGACATCTGCTGTGGACGCTCGGCAAGGCGATCGCGATGGCCTCGGTCGCGCGCGAGGTCACCAGCTACGACGAGCAGAGCCGCCAGCTGCAGCAGCGGATCGACCTCGCGCGCGAGATCCACGAGGCCGTCGTGCAGCGGCTGTTCGGGGTCTCGCTGGCGCTCTCGCGCGAGGAGCCGCTCGACGCCGACAGCCAACAGCGCTGCGCCAGGGAGGTGCAGACCGCGCTCGCCGATCTGCGCACCGCGCTCACGCGCCCACTCGGCCACGCCTCGCGGCCGACCACCGTGACATTCGCGGAAGAGCTCCAGCGCCTGCGCGCGCTGTACCCGGAGCTCGAGATCGTGCTCGAGGAAGGCGTCGCCGAGGCCGTGCCCAGCGGCCTGGAGGCGCTCGCGCAGTCGATCCTCGTGGAGGCCGTGCGCAACGCGCGCAAGCACGCCCGCGCGAGCTACGTAAAGGTGTCGCTGCGCAGCGACGGCGCCACCTTCACGCTCGAGCTGCGCAACGACGGAGCCCATCTACACGGCGACGGACGCGGCGGCGTCGGCCTGCGCCTGGCGTCGCTTGAGGCGCTCCAGCACCACGGCGTGCTCGAGTACGGGGAGTCGGAGCCGGGAGCGTGGCAGGTGCGCCTCGTGGTGCCGACCGGCCAGTGAGCGCGCCCGCGCCCATGCCCGAGCCTGCGAGCGGCCCGCACGCCCGCGGCTCGCTTGCCGGCGGGGGCGCACACGCCCAGCCCGCGGACGGGCGGCGGCTGCGCATCCTCGTCGTCGACGACCACGACGTCGTGCACTGGGGTTTTCGGCTGATGCTCGGGCAGATGTCGTGGGTGGAACGCTGCCTCAGCGCCCGCACGGGCGCCGAGGCGCTCGCCGTGTGCAGGCGCTACGAGCCGCACGTCGCGCTCGTCGACCTGCTGCTCGGCGCCGAGTCCGGTCCCGAGGTGTGCGAGCGCCTGCGCGCGGAGGCGCCCGCCCCGCGCGTGCTGCTGATGTCCGGAGCCGGTGGCATCTCCCCGCGCGCCGCGCGCGCCGCCGGCGCCGCCGGCTTCATCTCCAAGGACTCGCCCGCGCCGGAGATCGCGCAGATGGTGCGGGCGGTCGGCGACGGCAGGGAGGTCTTCAGGGACCTCGGCAACCGCGACGCGCCCACGTTGACCGACCGCGAGGGCGAGATCCTCGCGCTGATCGCCGGAGGAGCCACCAACCGCGAGATCGCGCACGCTCTGTTCCTCTCGCCGCACACCGTCAAGGAGCACACCAGCACGCTGTACCGCAAGCTCGGCGCGCGCAACCGCGCGGACGCGGTCCAGCGCGCGCAGCGTCTCGGGCTGCACCGATGAGCACGGCTGAGCAGCAGCGCGTGGCCAGCGACGCCGCCGCAAACGCACACGAGGGCTGCGCGCTCGTGACCGGCGCCTCGCGCGGCATCGGCTCGGCGATCGCCCGCGCGCTCGCCGCCGACGGCTGGCCGGTGGCCGTCAACTACCGCGCCGACCACGACGCCGCCCAGGAGGTCGTCGCGCGCATCGACGACGCCGGCGGGCGCGCGCTGGCGGTACGCGCCGACGTCACCGAGCAGGAGCAGCTGGAGCGGCTGTTCGCGCAGGTCGAGGGGGAGCTGGGGCGCGTGCTCGTGCTCGTCAACAACGCCGGAGTGCGCGCCGACGACCTCGCCATCTCGCTCACCGACTCCGACTGGACGCGCGTGATCGACACCAATCTGACAGGCGCCTTTCGCGCCACCCGCCGCGCGCTTGGAGGGATGATCCGCGAGCGCTTCGGCCGCGTCATCAACGTCGCCTCCGTCGTCGGCCCGCGCGCCAACGTCGGCCAGTCCAACTACGCCGCCGCCAAGGCCGGGCTGATCGCGATGACCAAGACGATCGCCGTCGAGGTCGCGCGCCGCGGCGTCACCGTCAACGCCATCGCCCCCGGGCTGATCGACACCGACATGACCGCGCAGCTCGCGTCGTCATCGAAGGTGGGCGGCGAGCTGCTCAGGGCCGTGCCCGCCAGGCGCGCGGGGCGGCCCGACGAGGTCGCCGCTTGCGCCTGCTTTCTCGCATCCGAGGCAGCCGGCTACGTCACCGGCTCGACCCTCTACGTCGACGGGGGCCTGGCCGCCTAGCGGCGCTTCCCCACCAATCATCAAAAAAGGAGAAACCCGATGAGCACAGCCACAAGCGAAGAGCAGATCGAGAAGCTCGTGATCGAATCGCTCGAGACGTTCGGCGCCGACCCCGACCTGATCACCCGCGAGGCCACGTTCGAGGCGCTCGACATCGACTCGCTGGACCTCGCCGAGCTCTCGCAGATCGTCCACGAGTCCTACGGTGTCGAGCTGAAGGGCTCGGACGTCGCCGAGGTCAAGACCGTCGATGACGCGGTCAAGCTGATCGCCGGGCGCGTGTAGGCGATGGAGCGGGCTGCTAGCGATCAGGTCGTCGTCACCGGCGTCGGCGCGGTCACGCCGCTGGGCGTCGGCGCGCGCACGCTGCACGAGCGCTGGAGCGCCGGCGCGTGCGGGATTCGCGACGGCGAGGCGCCGTGCGCGGACTTCGACCCGAGCGACTTCCTCACCGCCAAGGCCGCGCGCCGCGCCGACCGCTTTACGCAGCTCGCGCTCGCCGCCTGCGCCGAGGCGATCGCCGACGCCGGCTGGGAGCAGGAGCTGCCGTACGGGCCCGAGCGCGTCGGCTGCGTGGTCGGGACCGGCATCGGTGGCATCTCCACCGTCATCGACGGTCAGGACACGCTGCGCGAGCGCGGCGCCGAGTGCGTCTCGCCGCTGTCGATACCGCTGATGATGAGCAACGCCGGCGCCGGCGCGCTGTCGATGCGCCACGGCCTGCGCGGCCCGTCGTTCGCCGTCTCAAGCGCGTGCGCCTCCGGCGCGCACGCGCTCGGCAGCGCCATGCGCATGCTCCAGTGCGGCGAAGCCGACGCCGTCGTCGCCGGCGGCTCCGAGGCCGGCCTCACGCCACTCGCACGCGCCGCCTTCGGCGCGCTCGACGCGCTGTCCACCAGCGGCATCTCGCGCCCGTTCGACGTGCGCCGCGACGGCTTCGTCATGGGCGAGGGCGCCGCCGTGATGGTGCTCGAGCGCGCCGAGCTCGCCCGCTCGCGGGGCGCCCTCGTGCTTGGCACGATCCGCGGCTACG
>Ga0302326_10014618_pt1 | contig 16585 bp, 16 predicted proteins | sample Palsa_T0_3_FD_202264 | JGI IMG/M metagenome (GOLD analysis project Ga0302326, IMG submission 202264) | Peat permafrost microbial communities from Stordalen Mire near Abisko, Sweden - Palsa_T0_3 | ecosystem: Environmental > Terrestrial > Soil > Palsa > Peat permafrost | place: Sweden: Abisko...
CCATGGTCTCGTGCGGGCGAGGGCCTCGCCGACGGCGCGGACGATCGCCTCGTCGCCCGCCGCCGCGACGGCGATCCGCCCAATCCCGATGGCTGCGGCACGCCAGCTCTCGAGCTCCGTGAAGGTGGGCAGCGCCCCGTCGCCAAGCCCGTACGCCTCCCCGGTGCATCGGGCGACGCCGACCAGACTCGGGTCGGGCAGGGGACGGCGCGCGAGCGCCGCAGCCTTGCGTTCGACCGCCGAGAGGGCTGGTTCACCGGCTAGGACCGGCGCGAGCATCGCCTCGCGCAACGCGAGCACGATTCGCTCCGCAGCGGCCGACGATGCCACGATCGCGCGCACGCGCCAGCCGTTCCAGCCGCCCGTCGCCGTGGCGTCGACGCCGCGCGCCGCGAGCCTCTCCTGCACCAGCGCGGCGAGAGCCACTGCGGCGAGCGCGCCGAGATCCTCGGCGACGCCCGCGGTCGTGACGGCGACCGCCACGGCGCCTGCCCCGTCCCCGTCGCGCACGACCGACACGAGCGATGGGCGATCGACGTCTCCTGCGGCGGCCGCTGGTGTCGGGAGCCGCCGGCCGTCGATGGCGGGGCCGGTCGGAGTTCGCGATGCGGCGCACCCCGTCGCCACGAACGCGACGGCGAGGATCTTCGCCCCACGCCCGACGCTCACGTCCCGTCCTTGCGCGCCGTCGCCTCGGCCACGTTCGACCGGGTGGATGCCGCCTGCCCCGAGGGCGTCACGGTGAGATGAAGGAGCGCGTGCAGGCGATCCATGCGACCCCGGGACGATCGTTAGCATGGCACACGACGCGCCGGCCCGTGTACAAGGCCGCCATGGATCGTTCGTCCGCGGCCTCCACGCTCGCGACGCTCGCGGGGGCGCCCTCGGCGGACGAGGCGGCCCGGGTCCGCCCCGTCGTCGTCGCGGCAGTCGACGAAGCGTGCGCGCGCTCGTGGCCCTTCTTGAGCGACGTGCTGGAGCACGCGCTCCGGCCCGTGGCCGACGAGGATCGCGCCGTGGCCGCGCAGCTCGTACACGCCCTCGTGAAGTACGACCGGCTCCTGCGGTTCGCGACCGAAGGCGTCGCGGCAGACACCGGCTCGCGCCTCGACGCCTTCCTCTCGATTGCCACCGAGGCCTCGCCCGCCCGCGCCGAGCTGCAGGCGCGCGTCGATCGCATCGACGACCGTACCGAGCGCGCCGGAGTCGTATACTCGCTGCCGGACTGGCTGGTCGTCGCCATCCGGGACGACGTCGGCGAGGGCGCGCTTTGCGACGTGCTCGCCCGGATGAACGAGGCGCCCCCTCGCGTCGCGCGCGTCAACTCGCTCAAGACGACTCGCGACGCGTGCCTTCGCGCGCTCGCCGACAGCGGCATCGGGGCCGAACCGACACGGCACGCGGCGCTCGGGGTCGTCCTTCATGGGCGGCGCTCCGCCTTCCGCACGGCGGCCTTCGCGCGCGGCGACTTCGAGATGCAGGACGAGGCATCTCAACTCGTCGCCGAGCTCGTCGCTCCCGCGCCGCGATGCTCGGTCGTGGACGCGTGCGCCGGAGCGGGCGGCAAGGCCCTGGCGCTCGCGGCGTTGCTCGGCGGGCGTGGTCGCGTCTTCGCGCTCGATGCCTCCGAGGACAAGCTCGACGAGCTGCGCCGCCGCGCGCGGCGCGCCGGAGCGAGCAACGTGCAGGCGATCCATAGCGACCTCCTCGCGCCGGACGATACCCTCCGCGGCCTGCAGGCCCGGGCATCGCGCGTGCTGGTCGACGCGCCCTGCACGGGCCTGGGCGCGATCCGCCGTAATCCCGAGCTCCGATGGCGCCTGCGGCCCGAACGGGTGGAAGCGCTGGTCCGCACGCAGGAGGCGCTCCTGCGCGCCGCCGCGTCGCTGGTGACTCCCCGGGGCCGCCTCGTCTACGCGACGTGCTCTTTCCTGCGGCGCGAGGGCGAGGATGTCGTCGAGCGCTTCCTCGCCGACGACCCGCGCTTTTCCCTCGTGACGGCACGAGACGTCCTCGGCCGCGCGCGGTCCGAGAGCATCGCGACGCACGACGGCAGGTACCTTCGGACGTGGCGCGCCGATGGCGGCCCCGGCGGGATGGACGGCTTCTTCGCCGCCGTTGTCCGGTTTAGCCCTGCCGCGGCCCCGGTGTAAAGACGGAGAGGAGCCAAGGATGCTGACCATCGATCTCTCGGGCAAGCGCGCGCTCGTCGCCGGCGTGGCGGACGACGGAGGGTTCGGCTTCGCGATCGCCAAGTCGTTGGCCGAAGCGGGGGCGTCCGTGTGCGTGGGGACCTGGCCGCCGGCGCTGGGCATCTTCCAGACTCTCCTACGCCGGGGCAAGCTTGACGCGTCGCTCGTTCTCGCCGACGGCCGCAAGATGGAGTTCGAGCGCATCGTCCCGCTCGACGCCGAGTACGACGTCCTCGAGGACGCCCCGGCCGAAGTGCGTGAAAATAAGCGTTACAAGGACCTCGGCGATTTCAGCATCCAGGGCTGCGCCGATCGTCTGCGCACCGACTTCGGCGAACCATGCGTCGACGTCGTCGTGCACTCGCTCGCGAACGGACCAGAGGTGACGAAGGACCTCCTCGCCACGAGCCGCCGGGGCTACCTGGGTGCATCGAGCGTCAGCGCCTATTCGATGGTCTCGCTCGTGCAGCGCTTCGGGCCGATGATGCGCCCCGGGGGCGCGTTCCTCAGCCTTTCGTACCTGGCGGGCGAGCGCGTCATCCCCGGCTACGGCGGCGGCATGTCGAGCGCGAAGGCGGCGCTCGAGAGCGACACCCGCGTCCTCGCCTGGGAGGCGGGCCGCAAATGGGGGCACCGCGTCAACTGCGTGAGCGCGGGCCCGTTCGCCTCCCGTGCCGCGAGCGCGATAGGCTCGGGCAAAACCGAGGGCGAGGCCGAGGGCGGAGCCAAGCGTGTCCCGTTCATCGAACAGATGATCGAATACACGCGCGTGAACTCCCCGCTCGCCGAGGCCGTCACCGCCTCGGAGGTCGCGGCCGCAGCGGCGTTCCTGTGCAGCCCGCTTGCCACCGGGATCACCGGCTGCGTCGTGCACGTCGACAAGGGCTACCACGCCATGGGCAAGGCGGTCAGCTGAGGCCATGAGATCCATACGTACGATTCTCCCGGAATCCGGACTCGCTTTGCGACTGCTGCTGGTAGGGGCGGCGGCCTGCGCCGAGCCGGCGGCGCCCCCTGCCGTCGCTGTTCACGCGAGCGGGCCGGATCACCCGGAGTCGGAGTGGGCGAAGTGGAAGCGTGAACCGGCGCTCGCGGCCTGCCATGCCCACGCCGAGGCCCAGCAAGACCTCGTCGCGGGCGTCGCCGCGGTGGCCCAAGCCTGCGCCCAAGCGTCGCGCATGCATCAGATCGATCAGACGGTCGTCGGCACGAAGCAAGCGCACGAGCCCCCCTTCGCCGTCCCGGTCCACGTCGAGGCCGACCACTGCTATCGCGCGTTCGGCTTGGCCGCGTCGTCGCTCCTCGACCTCGATGTCGCCTTCGTCGACTCCCTGGGCAGGAGCGCCGGCGGCGACGAGACCGAAGGCCCCATCGCCGTGGCGCTCGAAGACGGCGCCGTGTGCTTTTCCCACGCCGACGACGTCACGCTCAACGTGTCGTCCGGCAACGGCGGGGGGAAATTCGCCGTGCAGATCTGGGCGGACTGAGGGGCGCGCCCCGCGGCTTTTTCAGGGGTGCGCATGCCGCGACCTCAGCCTTTTTGACAGCACCTCTTGGCGGGGGCCCCCATTGCGCGGGATACTCCGCAGTCATGACCGCTACGCCCGCCTTTTCGCCGCCGAGTCACGGCCAGCCCATCACGATGGGGTCTTCGGGAGTGCTCGTTGTCCCGGACAACCCGATCCTTCCGTTCGTCGAAGGAGACGGGACGGGACGGGACATCTGGCGCGCATCCGTGCGCGTCCTCGACGCCGCCGTGGCCAAGGCCTACGGCGGAAAGAAACGGATCGCCTGGTACGAAGTCTACGCGGGCGAGAAGGCCTACAAGCTCTGCAACAGCTGGCTCCCGGACGAGACGGTCGCCGCCTTCCGGCAATACCTCGTCGGCATCAAGGGGCCGCTGACGACGCCGATCGGCGGCGGCATCCGGTCGCTCAACGTCGCGCTCCGGCAGCTCCTCGATCTTTATGTCTGCATCCGGCCGGTGCGCTGGTTCGAGGGCGTGCCCAGTCCCGTCAAGCGCCCGCAGGACGTCGACATGGTGATCTTTCGCGAGAACACCGAAGACATCTACGCCGGCATCGAGTTCGAGGCCGAGAGCCCCGCCGCGAAGAAGGTCCTCGAGTTCTTCAAGGAGAACTTCCCCGCGGACTACCGCAAGATCCGCTTCCCCGACACGGCCGCCATCGGCATCAAGCCCGTCAGCCGCGAGGGGACCGAGCGCCTGGTGCGCGCCGCGATCAAGTACGCCGTCGAGCAGAAGCGAAAGAGCGTCACGTTCGTCCACAAGGGCAACATCATGAAGTTCACCGAGGGCGCGTTCATGCGCTGGGGCTACGCCCTCGCGCAGCGCGAATTCGCGGGCGCCGTCTACACGTGGGACCAGTGGGAGAAGACGAAGGCCGCCAAGGGCGAACCGGCGGCCAACGCCGAGCAGAAGGCGGCCCTCGACAAGGGCGCCGTCGTCGTCAAGGACGCCATCGCCGACATCACGCTGCAGCAGGTGCTGACGCGCGCCAAGGAGTTCGACGTCATCGCCACGCTCAACCTGAACGGCGACTACCTGAGCGACGCGCTCGCGGCGCAGGTGGGCGGCATCGGCATCGCGCCCGGCGGCAACATCAACTACCTGACGGGCCACGCCATCTTCGAGGCGACCCACGGGACGGCGCCCAAGTACGCGGACCTCGACAAGGTCAACCCGGGCTCGGTCATCTTGAGCGGCGAGATGATGCTCCGGCACCTCGGCTGGAAAGAGGCGGCCGACCTAGTCCTCAAGGGCATGGACGGGGCCATCGCGGCCAAGCGGGTGACGTATGACTTCGCGCGGTTGATGGAGGGCGCCACGGAGGTCAAATGCTCCGAGTTCGGCGACGCCGTCATCGCGCAAATGTGATAAGGAGCCCCGCATGCCTACCCGCAAGAAGATCGGTCTCATTGGCGCCGGCAACATTGGCGGCGAACTCGCGCGCCTGTGCGCGAACGAGGAGCTCGGCGACGTCTTCCTCTACGACATCCCCGCGAAGGAGAACTTCGCCAAGGGCAAGGCGCTCGACCTCGAACAGAACGGGTCCGTGCTCGGTTACGACTCGCACATCCGCGGGACGGGCAACTGGGCCGATCTCGAGGGCGCGGACGTCCTCGTCATCACGGCGGGCATCCCGCGCAAGCCCGGCCAGTCGCGCGACGATCTCGTCGCGAGCAACCTCCCCATCATCCGCGACGTGGCGAACAACGCGAAGAAGGTGTGTCCCAACGCCTTCGTCATCGTCATCAGCAACCCGCTCGACGCGATGGTCTACGAGTACCGCCGCGTGGTCGGCGCGCCCAAGGCGCTCGTCGCCGGCATGGCCGGGGTGCTCGACAGCGCGCGCTTCCAGCTCTTTCTGGCCCGCGAGGCGAACGTCAGCGTCAAAGACGTGCGCGCGATGGTCCTCGGTGGCCACGGCGACGACATGGTGCCGGTCCTCTCCATGACGACGATCAACGGCGTGCCCGTCTCGGCGCTCATCGCGAAGGACAAGCTCGACAAGATCGTCGAGCGCACGCGCAAGGGCGGCGGCGAGATCGTGAACCTGATGGGCACGAGCGCATACTACGCGCCCGCCTCGAGCGCGGTCTCGATGGCCAAGGCCTACCTCCGCGACGAAAAGCGCCTCTTGCCCGCGGCGGCGTACCTCGACGGCGAGTACGGCTACAAGGACCTCTTCATGGGCGTCCCGTGCATCATCGGGGGCAAGGGCGTCGAGAAGGTCCTCGAGATCCCGCTCACCGAGGACGAGAAGACGATGCTGGCCAAGAGCGCGAAGAGCGTCCAGGCGGTCGTCGACATCTGCAAGAAGGGCTGAGGCGCGAAACGTGAAAGTGGCCCTCCGGCGGGAGGGCCACGAAAAACTTGCCTTTCGCCCGCCTTGCGAGCGATCCAAAAGGACGATGCACCGTCGTAGTTTCCTCGGCGCCCTCGCCGCCGCGCCGCTGCTCCTCTCCGCGTCGGTCGCGAGATCGGCGCGGGCGGACGGGCGGCCGCGCCTCAAGTCGATCGCGCGCGACGCCCTCGGTACGACGCTCTTTCTCTCGCTCGACCACGCGCCTTTCGCCGGCTGCGGGTACCACGACGACACGGTCATCGTGTTCGTCCCGTCGCACTACCGCTTCCACGACGACGAGGGCGTGGCCGTGCTCGCGCACATGCACGGGCACAACACGACGGCCGAGCGGGCCATCGCCTCGCACCAGCTCCGCGAGCAGCTCGCGGACAGCAAGCAGAACGCGGTGCTGGTCGTCCCGCAGCTCGCCGTGCTCGCGGCGGACTCCTCGTGCGGGCAGCTCGAGGCGCCGGGGGGCTTCGTGCGCTTGATCGGAGAGGCGGTCGGCACGACCGCCCGCGTGGCTCGGGCGACGCTCGGGGACACGGCCTTCCCGTCGCGCGCGCCGCTCGGCACCGTCTGTCTCAGTGCCCACTCCGGCGGCTACCACGCGGCGGCCTGCGCGCTGCGCGCCGGTGGGGTCGACGTGCGCGAGGTCTACCTGTTCGACGCGCTTTATGCCGAGGTCGACGCGTTCCGCGACTGGGTCGTCTCGCGCCGCGGCGAGCCTCTGCACCGCCGTCACAAGCTCGTCAGCTACTTCACCGAGGGCGGCACGACGGAGGCAAACGACCGCTCCCTACGCGCCGAGCTCGAACGCGCCAGCGTCGACTGCGCCGAGGAGCTCCAAGAAGGTGAGCTCTCCCGCCACGACCTTTCTCACTCCGAGGCCGTCTTCGTTCGCTCCGGTGCGTGGCACTCGAACGTCACCTGGGAGACGAACGCTCTGCGCGACTGCCTCTACGCCTCGGCGCTTCCGCGCCACCTGGCGTCCACATGGTTTGCGCGAAAGAGCGGCGCGCGTCCGATCGAGCGCCGGCGCTGAGCCGCAAAGCTGTGCTATCGTCGCGTTCCGTATGAAGATCCACGAGTACCAGGCGAAGGAGATCTTCGCCCGCTACGCCGTCCCGATCCCCCGCGGTTACCCGGCCCGCACCGTCGACGAGGCGGAGGCCGCCGCGAAGCGTCTCGCCACGGAGACGGGCTCGCCCGTCGTCGTCGTGAAGGCGCAGATCCACGCGGGAGGCCGCGGCAAGGGCGGTGGCGTCAAGGTCGCGAAGGCCGGCGCCGCCGAGGCGCGCGAGCTTGCGCAGAAGATCCTCGGCATGCAGCTCGTCACGCACCAGACGGGTCCCGCGGGGCAGAAGGTGCGGCGTCTCTACGTCGAGCAGGGGCTCGACATCGCACGCGAGCTCTACCTCGGCGCCGTCGTCGACCGCGACCGCCGCCGCATCGCGCTCATGGCCTCCACCGAGGGCGGCGTCGAGATCGAGAAGGTCGCCGAGGAGACACCCGACAAGATCGTCACCGTACACGTCGACCCGGCCGTGGGGCTCGCGGGGTACCAGGCGCGGCAGCTCGCGTTCTCCCTCGGCCTCGGCAAGAAGGAGACGCTCGCCAAGTTCGTGAAGGTCGTCACTGCGCTCTACGAGGTCGTCACGCGCGAGGACTGCTCGCTCTGCGAGATCAACCCGCTCGTCGTCACCAAGGGCAACGACGTCGTCGCTCTCGACGCGAAGATGGCCCTCGACGACAACGCCGAGTTTCGCCACCCGGAGTGGCACGACCTCGAGGACAAGGACGAAGAGGATCCCGTGGAGCTCGAGGCCAAGGCCGCGGGCCTCAACTACGTGTCGCTCGACGGCAACGTCGGCTGCCTTGTCAACGGCGCCGGGCTCGCGATGGCCACGATGGACATCATCAAGCACTTCGGCGAAGGGCGCGGCGTCGCGCCGGCGAACTTCCTCGACGTCGGCGGCGGCGCCAACCAGGAGCAGGTCACCAAGGCCTTCAAGATGATCCTCAAGAGCCCGAAGGTGAAGGCCATCTTCGTCAACATCTTCGGCGGGATCATGAAGTGCGACGTCATCGCGAACGGCGTCGTCGCGGCGGCGAAGGAGCTCGGGCTCAAGGTGCCCCTGGTCGTGCGGCTCGAAGGGACGAACGTCGAGCTCGGGCGCAAGATCCTCGGCGAGAGCGGCCTCGCCATCCAGGCGGCTTCGACGATGGCGGACGGCGCCCAAAAGGTCGTCAAGGCCGTGGCGGCGTGAAGGAGACTCGCAGGCGATGAGCATTCTCGTTGGCAAGGACACCCGCCTCCTCGTTCAGGGCATCACCGGCAGCGCCGGAGGCTTCCACGCGAAGCAGATGATCGAGTACGGCACCCAGGTCGTCGCCGGCGTCACCCCCGGACGCGGGGGCGAGACATTCGACGGCGGAAAGCCCGTGCCGGTCTTCGACACCGTCGCGGGTGCGGTCAAGGCGACGGGGGCCAACACGAGCGTCATCTTCGTGCCGCCCCCGGGCGCCGCGGACGCGATCCTCGAGGCCTTCGACGCGGGCCTCTCGCTCGTCGTCTGCATCACCGAGGGGGTGCCGGTCACCGACATGCTCAAGGTGCGCCGCGTGCTCGAGGGCCTTCGCGGTCAGACGCGCCTCATCGGGCCCAACTGTCCCGGGATCATCACGCCGGGCACGCCGGGGATCGGCTGCAAGATCGGCATCATGCCCGCGCACATCCACAAGGTCGGGCACGTGGGCGTCGTCTCGCGCTCTGGCACGCTGACGTACGAGGCCGTGGGCCAGCTGACGGCACGCGGCGTCGGACAGTCGACGTGCATCGGCATCGGCGGCGACCCGGTGGGCGGCATGGACTTCGTCGACACGCTCGAGCTCTTCCAGGCCGACCCGGACACCCATGGCGTCATCCTCATCGGCGAGATCGGCGGCGGCGCCGAGGAGCGGGCCGCGGCCTATATCCGCGACAAGATGAACAAGCCCGTCGCGGGCTTCATCGCCGGGGCGACGGCCCCGCCGGGCAAGCGCATGGGCCACGCGGGCGCGATCATCGCCGGCGGCAAGGGCACTGCGGCCGAGAAGATCAAGGCGCTCGAAGCCGCCGGTGTCCGCATGGCTGCGACGCCGAGCGACATGGCCGACACGCTGATCGCGCAAATGGCGGCAGCAGCCAGCCAATTGGGCTCGCGCAAGTGACCGAGATCCTCTAGAAAGCGAGCGTTGGAGCCTCCGCAGCAAAAGGAACCGTCCATGCCCGCCGAACGCACCCTCTGTATCGTCAAGCCGGACGCCGTTGAGAAGCGCCGTGCGGGCGCCATCCTCGGCGCCATCGAGGAAGGCGGGTTCAAGATCGTCGCCCTCAAGATGGTGCACCTCTCTCGCGCCTCGGCCGAGGGGTTTTACGACGTCCATCGTCAGCGGCCCTTCTTCGGCGAGCTCGTAGAATTCATGACGCGTTCCCCCGTGGTCGTGGCCGTGCTCGAGCGCGATACGGCGGTCTCGGCGTGGAGGGATCTCATGGGCGCGACCGACCCGGCGAAGGCGTCGGCAGGCACCATTCGCAAGAGGTTCGGGTCGAACGTCGGCGAGAACGCGACCCACGGGTCCGACTCGCTCGACAACGCGAAACGTGAGATCGCGTATTTCTTCCCGGGCACGGAGGTGTCGCCGATCGCGTGATGTACCGGCGCCCGGAGCGGCGGGCACGGGCGCACGACCACTGATCTTCAAAGGAGAGACGTTTTCGACGCGGGGGCGGCGCGTCGGTCCGGACTGGGCGCCTTCGCGTGCCTGGTTCGGGCTGTACAGCAGCTGAGGGACCCATGGCGTCGGAGAGCAACGGACAGAAGCCGGATTCTGCGGCCCCAAATTCCGGGGTCGTCCACCGGGTCAGCGCGCGCGCCCCGTCGGCGTGGGGAGCCGTGCGCGACGCGCTTGCGGCCGTGCACAACGTCGCGGCGCTGCTGCGAAACGAGGGCGTCCCGCACCGCACGATCCTCGATCTGCTCCCCGAGCTGCGGTCGAGCGGCGGCGAGCTACGCGCCGCGTTCGAGCGGCCGGTGACCGACGCCGCGGCCACCGAGGTCGGCGTCTACGGCAGCGGGTTGGTCGCCCAGCTCGACGCGCTGCTCGACGCCGTGGCCGCCTCGGGCGATGCGTCGACCGAGCGGGCGGCGCAGGCCGCGCAGGCCGGGACGCTGGCCACTGACTTGGAGGCGTGCGCGGATCTACTCGCCTTGCTCGATCGGGCCGGCGCTCCGGTGACGACGGAGGTCAGCCTCAACCTCATCGCGCGCGAGGCGGGGCGCATGTCGGGCACCGCGCGGGGGCGCGAGATGATCGTGCAGTTCCAGGAGGCGTCGCCGGATTGCGTCATCTCGACGGACCCCTACGTCCTCGCGCCCGTGCTCTCGCTGCTCAGCGCGTGCACGCACGCGGCCGGCGTTCACGCCGTCGTCCTGCGCGCGCACTCCCTGCCCAAGCCGGGGTTCGTGACCGAAGCCGCTCAGATGGCCGACGCCGCCCTGCCTACACTCGCGCTGGCCGTCACGTCGTGGGTATCGCCGTCGGCGTCCGCGGCGCGTCGCGTCGCCGAGCAGATCGGGGCCACGATCGACCTCGCCGGCAAGCGCTGTAGCATCCAGCTGGCCACCCGCGATTGACGTCCGCCGGCGGCTTGGATACGCCCGGCCACGATGGACCTCGAACACATTCTCCGCGCGCGCATCGAGGCGGCATTTGCCGACCGAGCGCTTCTGGCCGATATGGACCACCACTCGGCCGTCGAGGGCACGCTCGCCGCCCTCGATCGTGGCGAGCTCAGGGTCGCCTCCCCGCCTGCGGGCGAGGGCGCCGACTGGACGACGAACGAGTGGGTCAAGCAAGCGATCTTGCTCTACTTCGCCATCTCCAAGATGGCGCGAACGAACGCTGGCCCGTTCGAGTACAACGACAAGATCCCCGTCAAAAAGGAGATCCCCAGCGACGTCCGCGTCGTGCCGCCGGCCGTCGCGCGCTTCGGCGCGTTCCTCGAGTCGGGGGTCATTCTCATGCCGAGCTACGTGAATATCGGCGCCCGGGTCGGGTCGGGGACGATGGTCGACACGTGGGCCACCGTCGGGTCGTGCGCGCAGATCGGCAGCGACTGCCACCTTGCCGGGGGCGTCGGCATCGGCGGCGTGCTCGAGCCGCCGAGCGCGCGGCCCGTCATCATCGAGGACGGCGTCTTCGTCGGTTCGCGCGCGGTGGTCGTCGAGGGCATGCACGTTGGCCGCGAGGCCGTCATCGGCGCGGGCGTCGTGCTGACGGCTTCGACGACGATCATCGACGTGAGCGGTGCGCAGCCCGTCGAGCACAAGGGCCGCATCCCGCCGCGCAGTGTCGTCATCCCGGGCGTTCGGACGAAGAAATTCCCCGCGGGCGAGTACGGCGTCTCCTGCGCGCTCATCATCGGGCAGCGGACGGCGAGCACGGATCGCAAGGTGAGCCTCAACGCGGCGCTGCGTGACTTCGCGGTGCCCGTTTGAGCGATCCGTCGGACGGCGGCGTCGAGCGGCTCCTCGACCGCACGCTCCTCGAGCTCTGCGCCGTGGCGTCGCCCATCGGCGAGGAGAGGGCGCTCTGCGACCTCGTCGAGGAGCGTCTCGCGCGCCTGCCGCTCGCGGCGCCCATCCGGCGGTACGGCAACTCGCTCGTCGTCCCGGTCACCCGAGGCCGGGGCCCCAGCGTGGCGCTCGTCGGCCACCTGGACACGGTGCGCACCGAAAACGGCCCGGCGCGTCTCGAAGGCGGCCGCTGCTTCGGCGCCGGCGCGAGCGACATGAAGAGCGGGCTCGCCGTGATGATCGCGTACGTCGAGAGCGGCCCGCTCGCCCACCTGCGCTGCGATCTCACGCTCGTGTTCTACGCGCGCGAGGAGGGCCCCTTCGCCGAGAACGAGCTCGGGCCGGTCCTCGACGAGGATCCGGACCTTTGCCGGGTCGACGTGGCCGTCTGCATGGAGCCCTCGGACAACAAGCTCCACCTGGGGTGTGTCGGCTCGATCCACGCGACGGTCTCGTTCGAGGGGCGCACGGCGCATAGCGCGCGCCCCTGGGAAGGGGACAACGCGGTCACGCGCGCGGCCGACCTGCTCGCCGAGCTGCGCGCGCTGCCGGTGCGCGAGGCCGTCCTCGACGGGCTGACGTACCGGTCGGTGACGACGGTGACCCAGGCGCGCGATGGCGGGCGAGGCCGAAACGTCGTGCCGGACCGGTTCGTCCTCAACCTCAATCACCGGTTCTCACCCGACCGCACCCTCGACGAGGCGAAGGCCGATCTCATCGCGCTCGTGCGCGGCCGGGCCGGCGTGACGTTCACCGACCTCTCTCCGGCCGCCCGGCCGAGCGCCAACCACCCCCTCGTGAAGGCGCTCGTCGCAGCGGGCGTCCGCGCCGTCGAGCCCAAACAGGCGTGGACGGATGTCGCGCGCTTCGCGGCGCGCGGGATCGCTGCCGTCAACTTCGGCCCAGGCGAGAACAGCCAGGCTCACCAGAAGGACGAGTCGACGTCGCTCGCGCTCGTGCACGAGGGCTATGGGATCGTGGCGCGGTGGCTAGCGTCGATCGGCGCGTGACTGGCGAAGGCGGGGCCCTTCACCCAAGCTCGATCTTGCTCCACATCTCGCGGCGCATCTGCTCCTTGCGGCGGTCGGTCCTCGTGACGAGGCGAGCGGCGCCGAGCGCGGCGAGAAGCTCGCCCTCCTGACCGAGGGTGGGCAGCGCGCTCGGTCCGACGACGAAGCCTCCCGCGAGCGGGGTCCGGATGGGCTCGGCCGCGAGGCCGTGGAAGGAGGGGGGCTCGACGCGCCAGCGCGGCACCATCGGCTCGCCTTCGAGCGATCCTCCGCCCGGCCGCGTGCGCGCCCGGTCCGTCTCCCTTCGCGCGCCCGAGCGGTAGTCCCAGACGGGCCGGCCGTCGTGCGGCGAGTCGACGACGAGGTAGTGCCGTTCGATGTAGGGCAAGAGCGATTCGATCGTGGCGAGCACCGCCTCGCGGGCGGTGGGGAGCGACGTCAGGTCTGGCAGGAGCGCCTCGGCGACGAGGAGCGTAGCCCCTGGGACGCCGCACGGCTGGCGGGTACGGTGCAGGTGGATGAGGGGTCGCGCCGCCGACCCTCCGATCGATCGGGAAGGCCGCGCGGCGCGGTGGGGCCAGGCCGCGAGCAGGAACGACTCGTCGCCCAGCGCGTCGGGTAGGCCCTCGTCGCGGACGACGATCGACACCACGAACCTCCATTCGGCCGGCAAGAGGTGGGCGAGCGCAGCCAGCTCGCGGCGCGGCGGATCGAAGTCGCTCGTCCAGTCGAGCAGGGCCCGCGTCGTGTGATCCGTCAGCACGAAGCCCACGCCCGTCGGCGCTTCGTCGCCGTCGATGAGCAGCCCCGAGGCGCGTCCGCGTTTGTGGAGCACGCGGGCCGCGCGATCGCCCAGCCGCGCCTCGCCCCCGTGGGCCTTGAGGCGATCGACGAGGAAGTCCACGAGCTCCTGCTCCCCGTGGTGAAGGCGCGTCACGCCCCGGGTCCACGCTCCGTGGAGCCGCGCGACGGCAAAGTCGGGTAGGTCCACGGAGTGGCTGGCGAAGCGCGCCGGGACGTCGACGATCGCGCGGTACTCATGGTCGCGCGGGAACTCGGCGAGGAGAGGGCCGGCGTCGGTGCGGGCAAGCCGGGGCAGAGCGGAAGCCGCGCGCCCCGTCTCGCGCCGCTCCCAGAAGCTGCCCGGCGGCCAGACCAGGTCGCGCTCGAACGCGGCGTCGACGGCGGCGTTGGTGCGCGCCAGATCGGCGTAGAGCTCGTCGACCACCCGCCGAACCTCGGGGTACACGCGGTCGATCTCCTTGCCGAAGAACTGCACGTCGGGCGGCACCTCGAGCCGCAGCTTCGGCCCAAGCACCTGGAACATCGGGTCGAGCGGCGCCGCCCGGCGGCGGAAGGTCTGCGACTGCGCGAGCTCGACCATGACGCGCACCCACGTCGGGGACGACGCGGCCAGGAACACGAACGGCCGCCGCGCGAGCGCGATGCCGTCGTAGTGGTACGTCGGGGGCCGCCACCCCTGGCCGAGCACGAGCACGCGCCACGAGCGGCGTGCCAAAAGGACCGCCGACGTCAGGGCGCCGATGCCCGCGCCGAGGACCGCGACGTCGTAGTGCTTGGCCATCGCGTCTCGGGCGGCGCGCGTCAGCGCTCCGTGCGCGCCCCCCGGACGCGCACCCGCGGCCGCCCCGCCGGCCCAGGCTCCACGCTCACCCGCCCCTCGGCGATCCACTGCAGGACCCGGGGCAAGAGCTCGTGCTCCTTGACGAGGATCCTGGCCGTCAGCGCCGCCTCGTCGTCGTCTTCGTGCACGGGGACGGCAGCCTGCGCGATGATCGGCCCGGTGTCGGTGCCGCCGTCGACGAAGTGGACGGTGCAGCCCGCGATTCGCACCCCGTGGGCCAGCGCTTGCCGCTGCGCGCGTACCCCAGGGAACGCCGGCAACAGCCCCGGGTGCACGTTGACCATGCGCAAGGGAAAGGCGCCGAGCAGCACGTCCGTGACGACGCGCATGAACCCCGCGAGCACCACGAGCTCGACGCCGCGAAGGCGCAGGGCCTCGACCACGGCAGCGTCGAACGCCGGCCGATCGACGTAGTCCCGATGATCGATGACCAGCGCCTCGACCCCGGCCGTCTTCGCCCGCGCGAGGGCCCCCGCGCCGGGGACGTTGGACACGACGACGGCGACGCGGGCGTCGAGGGTGCCGGCGGCGATCGCGTCGAGGATGGCCTGGAGGTTCGTGCCGCCGCCGGATACGAGGACCCCCAAGACGATCACGCGCGCCACTCCACGCGCTCCTCGAAAGGCCGGTCCGGCGGCACCGCGACGACCCGCCCGAGCTCGAACGGGTGCTCGCCCGCGGCGCGCAGGGCTCGCTCGGCCTTCGGCGCGTCGGCTGCAGGCACGACGAAGACGTAGCCCACTCCCACGTTGAACGCGCGGCGCATCTCGGCCTCGGCGATGGCGCCGGCGCGCTGCACGAGATCGAAGATCGGAGCCCGCGGCCACGCCCGCTCGATGCGAAGGCCGAGGCCCTCGGGGAGGACGCGCGGCAGGTTGCCCGGGATTCCGCCGCCGGTCACGTGGCTCATCGCGCGGATGTCCGCCCCGGAGGCGATCGCCGCCGCGACGGCGCGGGCGTAGAGCCTCGTCGGGGTGAGGAGCGCCTCGCCGAGGCTCGCGCCGCGAAGCTCGGCCGGGCGGGCGTCGAGCGCGATCGCCGCCTCCTCGAGCAGCGCCTTGCGCGCGAGCGAGTAGCCGTTCGAGTGAAGGCCGCTCGAAGGCAGCGCGATCGCCACGTCCCCGTCCGCCACGCGCGAGCCGTCGACGATCTTGCGACGCGCGACGACGCCGACCGCGAACCCGGCCAGATCGTATTCGCCGGTCGCGTACATGCCGGGGAGCTCGGCCGTCTCTCCGCCAAGCAGAGCACACCCGCTCTCTTTGCAGGCGGCGGCGATGCCCCGAACGACGCTCTCGGCGACCCCGACGTCGAGCTTGCCCGTGCCGAAGTAGTCGAGAAAAAAGAGCGGCCGCGCACCGCACGTGACCACGTCGTTGACGCACATTCCGACGAGGTCGAACCCGATGGTGTCGTGAACGCCGGTCGCGAACGCCACTTTGAGCTTGGTACCGACGCCGTCGGTGCCGCTGACGAGCACCGGCTCGTCCACGTCGCCGGGCACGAGGCAGAGCCCCGCGAAGCCGCCCACGCCGCCCAGGACCTCGGCGATTCGCGTCGACGCCGCGAGCGGCTTGATGCGCTCGACCAGGTCGTCCCCCGCGTCGATGTCGACGCCGGCCTGCTTGTAGGTAAGGGGCATGGCGCGACGACGCTAGCACTGGGCTAGGCTCACTGCGATCATGGAGCGTCGCACACGCGCCGGCGCGGCGCCGGTCGTCCACCCTCCGTCGATCGTGCTCGAGGGAGCGCGGCTCGGGGCCGACGTCGTCGTCGGGGCCTTCTGCTTCGTCGCGCGCGGCGCCATCATCGGCGCGGGCACCCGGATCCAGAGCCACACGAGCATCTGGGACGGCGTCGAGCTCGGCGAGGACGTCTTCGTCGGGCCCGGCGCCCAGTTCACCAACGTCCGGCACCCGCGCGCGGCTTTCCGGCGCGGCCCCGACTGGGATCGCACCGTCGTTCAACGGGGCGCGACGATCGGCGCCCATGCCACCCTCGTCGCTCCCGTGCGAGTCGGGTGCTTCGCGGTCGTGGGGGCGGGCGCCGTAGTCACCCGCGACGTACCCGATCACGCCGTCGTCGTCGGCAACCCGGCGCGCCTCCTCGGCTGGGCCTGTGCGTGCGGCGAAACCGTCAGCCGCGACCGCGAGCCGCCGTCCGTCCCCATCCTCGGATGCAGCCGGTGCGCCGGCGCGTCAGGCTGACTGAGCGAGCGCCGGCGTCCCGTGCGCGTAGACCGGCGCCGCCG
>Ga0302326_10014619_pt1 | contig 16585 bp, 10 predicted proteins | sample Palsa_T0_3_FD_202264 | JGI IMG/M metagenome (GOLD analysis project Ga0302326, IMG submission 202264) | Peat permafrost microbial communities from Stordalen Mire near Abisko, Sweden - Palsa_T0_3 | ecosystem: Environmental > Terrestrial > Soil > Palsa > Peat permafrost | place: Sweden: Abisko...
CAATGGAGGCGTGCCGTTTGCCAATACGCTATTTGGGACTGCAACATCAGGCTTGGAGGGCCGGGTGCTGGAACTCCAGGCGCGCTTCAGCTTCTAGCGCAACGCACGGGTATCGGGAAACTGCCCGACTCAAGGGCTCTCTTTCATTTTCTTAGGGTGAGAACCGTATTGCGCGCAATAGTGCGGAGCTTTCATATTGGAAGTGCTCGCACGTAAGGCAACGCCGGTTGTTCGCCGCTCCGGATGCTGGGTTCCTGCGTTGGAATCTGGTGTTTTGGAGGCGGTTGATGCGCGCGGCTTTCGTCATTCTTCGTAACGTCCTCTGTTCGATTACGCCGCCTTTGATGCTTGCCGCCGGGCTCTTGCTTTCCGGATGCCGTGCCAGCTCAAACATAGCGACGACAACACCCACAGCCCCGACGCCAACACCAACTCCAACCCCAAGCCAGCCTTCTTATCCATCGACTGCCCCTGTGCCGATCAACTGGTCCTCAACCACCAGTGTGCTGCCGGCGCCAACCGCGGACGACCCAGCGGCGAACAATTGGGGATCGGGGTCGAATGATTTTCCGCTGACCGTTTCCAGTCCCACGGCGGGGGCGAGTGTGACCTCTCCTTTCAGTGTGGTGGCATCGGCGAATCCCACGGATCCAATTTTCTTCATGCGCGTCTACGTGGATAATGTGTCGGTCTACTACACATCTTCGAATTCGATCAACACGCAAATCTTCGCCGCGCCCGGTCAACACACCGTGTTGGTTATGGCGGAATCGCTAACGTGTGCTGCGCTACCCTGCTCAACCGGCTACGTCTCGGCCGTCCCCTTGAACGTTACGGTCACGTCGCAGTCGCAGACAACCATCAGCAACATTCAAGCGATGACCGGCTGGCAATCATGCTCTGCAACGTTTCCTGCAGACTCTCAACGGGCGGGACAGATCTGTGCGGCTGGGCTGGGCACAGCGGTTTCGACCATCACCGAGAACCAGTCAACGCCGTCGATGGATGGGAAATCGGCTCAATTCAGCATCAGCGGACCGACCGGGTACTCCAATATGCTGTACTTCAATCCGATAACGGGCGGAAATAGCGTAAGTAATTTTACCTATGACTTATATTTCTGGATTGACAATCCAGGCGCGCCGCAGGCCCTGGAGTTCGACGTCAATCAGGGTTACGATGACACAACCGATGGCACGGGCGGGAGCCCGCAACGCTGGACATGGGGTTCAGAATGCAACTTTAAAGGCGAGACACCACCGCAATGGGATATCTGGAATGATGCAGCAGGAAAATGGGTAGCCACCGGATACCCCTGCGGGCCATTCCAGGCAAATACGTGGAATCACCTCACCTGGGTGCTCCAGCGCCAGGGACAACAGGTGTACTACGATACTTTGACGGTGAACGGTACGACGTACCCTGTCAACACGATCTATGACAACCAGCAAGGTTGGACTTTGGAGGAGATCGATACAGCATTTCAAATGGACTTAGACTCCAATGCGGATCCTTACAACGTTTGGCTGGATGAAGTGAGTTTGACTGCATACTAGAAGGGCGCGGACCGTTGGGCGTCACTCGTTGACAAATCATTTTCATCGTGAGCTGAAGTCAACATAGTGACTAAAGCTCGACAGCGCAACTTGATCGTTGCCCGGAATGTAAAAGCCGAACTTACCAAGGCTTAGATTGCTTCCCGATTGAGTCCAGCGATCCAGAACTACCCAACTATCTCCTTGCCTGATCTGGTGGACGATCTCATTCGGTCCCACATGAATCTGAAGCGTCCGAAAACTCTTCTTTTCGCCCTTATGTGGAATTCTGGTCTCATCGCTTTTCTCCCCATTTCGGACTGTCGTGCGATAGAAGTAGTTGTCGTCCATCTGAAAGAGAACGTAGTTGCTGGCGTCGATGTAGTTGACCACCCATTGCAGACGGTGACCCTTCGTAAGCATGGCGGAGAAAATAAACGTGCCCGACGTGGGCGACACCCCGTAGGTCACAAAGTCGCCGCCTTTGCGGACGAATGTACTCTTCTCCTGTTTCCATCCGGCTGGGTCATCCCACTTGGACATGCCGCTCGGCGCAAGCGACAAGTCCAAATTCTTGGATTGACCGGCAGTGACCTCCACCGTTGAGGAGCGAGTAAAACCATCGGACGTCTTTACCGTCAGGGTATAGGAGCCGCCTGGCAGGCTCAGAGTACCCCCGCTGCTTACCTTCGTAGCAGTCTCGCCTGCCTTAGAAAGAGTTACCTGCGCATCTGCGGGCGTGAATGTAATTTTAAACTCGGCGGGCGCGGCGTCCAATGCCACATCTGCAGCGCCTAAAGACACGGCCGTCCCAACCACAAAATGTTTCTTGATCTGTCTGGGCTTGAAGCGATCTTTGCGCAGCTCGACAATGTGATCTCCCGGATTGATGGTTGTCACGCTTAGCGTTCCATCCGCCTGTACGGTGCCAACCGGTGTTTGGTCGATCAGAACCGAAGCTCCCGGCACCCCTCCCTGGATCGTCAGTGAAGCCAAATGCGGGGTGGGTTGCAAGTTGAAGATCAGTTTGCCTTGGCCTTTATGAAGGCGAATTTTTTGTTCGGGAAGATCCTGAAATCCATTCTTGGATACTCGCACTACATAATCTTTGAGTTCGAGATTCGGGATGCGCAACTGGCCGCCCTGCGTAAGTTGCGGCTGAAGTTTTCCATTGAGAAAAACACTTGCCTTGTCTTGACCAGTAACCACAACCAGAGTGCCGAGGTTCTGTCCCGATTCAAGGAAAACACTCAGAGTCGGAGTGATTCCTGTCTCAACATCGAGCTTATATTGATCGCCGCCGCTGCTTACGACTACTTCATGAGCGCCGGTCGCAACAGACGGAAGTTCGAGACCCTCCTGCGGAATGTCCAGAGGAGCCAGACCATCGAGGGAGACCTTTACCGCCGAATCACTGGAGTAAGCGCGAAGATGGTTGGCCATGCCGCTTACCACTACTGCTATTACTCCCTTGGATGCGATCGAGCCGTTGACAACGGGCTCCGCACCAGCATTGCTTGAGAAGCTGAAGGAGGCTTCTCCCTTCGGTCCTTCGAATTTCAGTTTGTGTTCGCCCGCGGGTATCTTGTCAAGAGTCCATTGTCCATCCTGAAATTCGGCCGGCGCCTGATCGTCGAATGTCACCTTTCCGGTGCTGGTGTCAGAAGACAGGTTCATCACCGGCAACGCTGGCTCCGGCGAGGGACCGGCCGGAGTCGAAACTGTTATAGCTTGCTTTGAAATCTGAGAACCTGGGGGTGCGTGACGCCTGTGTACGAAAAGAAAGACCGCTCCGGCCAGAATGATGATGATCGCGGCTGCTGCAGCCACGGTCGGCGTCGCGTAACGCTGCGACGATCCCGCGCTCTGGACGCGGCTCGGAGCTGGATTTTTGGCTTTCGCGAGTGCCGGAGTTTTAGTCTTGGGGGCAGCGATCTTAACCGGCGGAAGCGGGGGAGCCTGGGAAACGGGTTGCGGAGCTTGCGAAGAAACGGGAACCTTCCCAGCCGGCTTCGGAGCCGGCTCCGGCGCGCTGATTGGCGGAGTGTTATAGGTCAGTGTTGCGCTCTCACTATCGGGCGACGCCGTGGGATTTTTCGGGCTCACTTCGAACAGGCCGAGGCGATGCAGAAGACCATTCGCCACGGAGAGAACCTCTCCGTCGGTCGGATATTTCTCCGCCACGGCGTGCACACGTTCCCCCAAAGCCTGTTTCGCCGCGGCATCAACGGCAGTATCCACTTCGCCGTCCATACGGCGAAGCTCTTCCAAATCGCGGCGGCGCGTTTGGCGTCGTTGCGCTTGCAGATCGCGCTGCACGGTTTCTTGAATCTGAATCAGCCGGGGCTCGCGCGGATAAACACTCAAACCTTCTTCAATTCGAGACAAGGCTCCGGCGAGATCCGTGGCCGTCTGCAGTTTGCGCGCCTGCGAAACGCACTCTTCGACGAAGGTCTCCCGTTTCTGGTCGAGGATCAGCGCTCGTATGGTCTTTGCCATCGGATGGCCTGGATTCAAATCGAGAGCTTCCCGCGCCAGCTTCTCGGCTTCCCGCCAATCGTTTTCCACGATAGAGTGGGCCTGTTCGACCAAGGCATTGGCCAGCACCGCGCGAGCCAGCGAATTGTTTTCATCGAGCTCGTAAGCTTGCCGCAGCAGTTTGATGCCGTCAGATTTTTGCTGCGCGAACAAGTCCTGGCCTTCGGTGATAAGGCGCTGCGCTTCGGTCGTGCGCTTCACCCCGTCCTGAGCCAACTTCTGGAGTTCGGCAAGTTCAGCATCGTTGGGAAACTCAAGAGTCGCACCTTGGAGCAGCTCCAGAGCACGACCGTAATCGCCGGAATGCAAGCAAGCGTCGATCTGTTCGACCAGCCGCGTTCTGGATTCGATACGCGCCTGTTGTTCGCGCCGCTTCTGCAGACGCTCAACTTCGAACGTCAATCCCGGATATTGGCTGTAGATAGTGCGCAGAATTTCCCAATCGTTCAGCGCATCGGTGTAGGACCCTTGTTCTTCGTGCAGATGCGCCCGGGCGACGATTGAGTTCACCAGGTCGCGCTTATCCTGCACCAGCCGCAAGGCGCGCTCGAAATGTGACTCCCCTGGGTGCAGATCGAGGGCCTCGCGCAGAATGTTCACGCGCTTGTCCAGGTCTGGCTCCGCCTCAACCCGGCGATCGACGGACGCGATGAAAGATGACAGCTCCTGCCGCTGCTGCTCCTCGATGTCGTATTTCAGAGCCTGGAAGATGGCGTTGCTGGGATACTTGGTCAAATACGTCTCACAAGCATCCATCGCTTTGCGGAAGTTGCGCTCGGTAAGACTTCTCCGCGCTTCGGCGTACGCCGTGTTCATCGCGTCGTGCTCTGAGCGCACCTCGTTGTAAAAGCCTTGATAATTCGCTCCGCTCTCGCGATTAATGGAATCCGGCGCGCGCCGGTCCAGATCCAGCACGACTCCCAGCTTGGCGAGAGCGTTGCTTACATCGCCCTTGTGCCAGGCTTCCATAGCTGCGCGATGAAGTTGCTCCTTCTCCTGGCGCAGCTTTTTATATTCCTGCTCCTGGCGATCAACTTCCACCAGCAACTGCAGCGCGCGAGCCTCCTTGGGCCGGAGTTGCAGAACATTTTGTAGAGCCTCGCGAGCGTGCGCGTACGCATGATTGTCGATGTGCTGCCGCGCCAGGCGATACCAGTTGTCGATCTGCCGTTCGCTGCGCCGGCTTTCGATCCGGCCCTTCAGCGTAAGAGCAACGGCGTTGTCCGGCTCGATTTGCAGAACTTCCTGCAATTTCTGCAGAGCGAGCGGGTCTTCCTCCTCCTCAAAGCGTGCACGCGCTGCATCGAGCAACTGAGAGATCGTTTTGCGGCGCACCGCGCCGTCGAGCCGCCGCCGAAGCGAGCCGATGGCTTCATCCATATGGCCTTCGGCTTCGAGTTCGCCGAGGATTTCTCCCGCAAATTGAAAGTCGCCTTCTTCCAGCGCTTTGGTTGCGCGTTGCAACCGTGGTCGAGTGCGCTCCGGATCGAAAAATTCGATGGGCTCGTTGCGCAGCGCTTTGTTGAGTGTCTCGCCAAAATCACGGGCGCTCGCGAAACGGTGCCAGGACTGCTTTGCCATCGCCTTGTGCAATACGCGGCTGACAGGCTGGCTCACGGTGGAATTCAATTCTGCAGCGAGCGGCGGAATCTGGCGCAGAATCGCGTCGACTACTTCGTCGGCCCGGGCGCGCTGGAACGGATTGCGTCCAGTCATGGCTTCATAGCAGACTATGCTGAGCGAAAAAATATCCGAGGCCGGCGACAACGGCTTCAGCTCGATCTGCTCCGGAGACATGTAGAGCAGCGTGCCTTTTTGCGCCCGCGTGGTGTGCGCGTCGGACATGTGGGCGACGCCGAAGTCGATGATCTTCACCGAATCGTCTTCCATCACGAAGATGTTGCTCGGCTTCAGGTCGCGATGGATCAACCCGCGCTCGTGCGCCGCCTGCAGACCGCGGCAGGTCTGGGAAATGATGTCGATCGTTCGCTCTACGGTTAGACGATGGCTAGCCGTGCGGATAAAGTGCTCGAGCGTAGTGCCCGGCAACAGCGGCATCACGAAGTACGGTTTTTTCTTGCCTTCTTCCTCAAATTCTCCAATGTCGAAGATCTCAACGATATTCGGATGGCTCATGGAGGCGAGCACATCGCATTCTTTGAAGAACAACTGGAGGGAAGAGGGATCAGGAATGTCCAGGATCGTCTTGACTGCAACTTCCCGGCGCACGACGGGATCGTACGCTCGATAGACGAGGCCCATGCCGCCCTGTCCGAGGATTTGCCGCACCTCGTAGCGGCCTGCCAGTTTTCTCGGTGAGGAGGGATTATCCATGGCTTCCCGCCACTGGCGGGCCTTAGCATCTTACTCGATTTAGCGGCGGAATGGGGCAGTTCCGGGCGCGCCGGGGAATCCTCAGGCGGGGACGCGGCAGAGTGCGGCCCCGCCAGCGATGCCCGCATCGGCGCCGTAATGTGCGCTAACCAGCGGGATTTCCTGAGAGTGCGAATTTACGCACCACCGGGGCAACTGATCGTGTATTTCTCCAAAGAACGGCTGCAGCATGGCAGCCACTCCTCCGCCGACGATCATGACGTCGGGTTCGAGCAAGTCAACGATCGTCCCCAGCCACACCGTGAGAAGCATGGCAGTCTCCTGCAGAAGTTCTTTCGCCAGAATGTCGCCTGCAAGATAAGCTCGACCCACCATCTCGCCCGTAATCTTCTCCGGTTGGCCTCCGGCTTCCTCGAGGATTGCAGAACGGCTTCCCGCAGCGATTTTCTCCGACGCACGCCGGGCAATCGCGGTTCCAGAAGCGAGAATTTCAATGCAGCCGAGCTTTCCGCACTTGCAGCGTGGGCCCCGGTAATCGATAGTGACGTGCCCGCCCTCTGCCGCGGCGCCGGTGCGGCCGTGATAGATGCGTCCGTCGAAGACAATTCCCGTGCCAATGCCCGTGCCGATCGTCGCGTAAAAAACACTCCGATAACCGTGGCCCGCGCCCCACAAAGCTTCCGCCAGGGCGGCGGCGTTGCCGTCATTGTCAACGCGAACCGGCAAGTGATAAGCCTTTGTGATTTCGGCGGCAAGCGGAAAATTACGCCAGCCCGGCAGATTCGGAGGATTCACCACTACGCCCGTGCGCGGATCAAGCGGACCGGGCGCGCAAATTCCAATGCCGGAGATTACACCCGCCCGCTCCTGGTCAAGATCGGCGGCGGCCCGAACGGCATCAATCGCGGCGATCACGGCCCTCAAACCGGCAGCGGCATCGGTTGCTACCATCGGTACCCGCGTCTGGTGCATAATTTCGCCGGCGGAGTCTACCAGACCGGCGGCCACTTTCGTTCCGCCGACATCTACGCCGACGAAATATAAGTCTGAGCCTTGCTTCATCTTGCGTCTCGAGAATCATTCATCAGCGATAGCTGACAGCAGAACCCAAGCTACTGCTTGTAGATCTTTCCGTCTTTCATCACAAACTGAACATTTTCCAATAATCGAATGTCGGCGAGGGGATCGCCGTTCACGGCGATGATGTCGGCATATTTTCCCGGCTTGATCGAGCCGATTTCAGCAGAGTGACCGAGCAGATCGGCCGCGTTGCTGGTTGCGGCTTGAATAGCTTGCATGGGTGTCATGCCGTATTTCACCATGAAGGCAAATTGCTTTCCGCTTTCTCCGTAAGGACACACTCCCGCGTCAGTGCCGAACGACATTTTCACTCCGGCCATAACAGCTTTACGGAAGTTGTCGCGCTGCATCTGACCGAGTTGAGCGTCGTGTTCCAGGAAATCCTTGGGCATGTTTCCGTTCTTCCCGTCTGCCTGAATGCACTCTTCGTCATAGATATCCATATCGAGATACGTGCCATGCTGCTTGGCGAGCGCAATACCCTCGTCGTCGATCAGGCTGGCATGCTCAACCGAAGCAACTCCGGCGCGGATCGCGTTCTTGATGCCCTGGGGCGAGTGCGCGTGAGCCTCCACGCGCAAGCCGAAATGGCTCGCTTCATCGACCGCAGCCTGCAGTTCTTCCGGCGTAAACTCCTGCGAGTTAGGATTGCTGCCATGGGCGAGCACCGCGCCACTTGATAGAACCTTGATGTGATCGACTCCGTCGTGGGCAAGCTGACGAACGACTTTGCGGACCTCCCAGGGTCCGTTGGCCTCGCCGTAATGCAAATCCCACGGAAGCGGGATGTCGGGAGCAAGGCCGGTGGCGGCGCCAGCGCCGCCAGAAATCGTGACGTAAGCGCCCGCCACGAACATGCGTGGGCCTACGATGTCCCCACGATTGATGGCGTCACGTAGCGCAACGTCGCCCAGGGCACGATATGTGCCTACGTCGCGCACCGTGGTGAAACCAGATTCAAGCGTGACGCGCGCATTGGGCACGGACTCGAGCACGACCTGCGCACCGGTTTTCTTGAACTGACCGATAGGGTCCGAGTCATGCGCGCCGTCAGCGAGATGAGTATGACAGTCGATAAGACCGGGGAGCACGGTCATCTTGCTCAAGTCGACGACTCTGGCGTTGGAGGGAATTGTCACGCTGGCGCCGACGGCTTCGATTTTGCCGTCACGAATTAGGATGCTTTGGCCGGTGAGAACCGCGCCGGAGTCTGGGTCAATCAATTTTCCCGTGCGGATGACGGTAACTTGCGCCGCAGCGGAAACGAGCAGCGCGCAGCAGACACTGAGGGTTGCGAGACTCCTTCGCATAACGCACACAATTCGGTCTCCCAGTTTTCTATCCGGCCTGTTCATTTTCTTTTTGACTCGCGCATTGGGCTGTTACTAGTCGGCGGCCACGGACTCGCGCACCAAGCCGCGCTTGAGATCGGCCGCCAGAAGCCGGTGAAACAATTGTTCTCCCGCTTCGCGGCGCACGGACAGCCGGCCAGCGCGGTAAGCTCGCGACTTCAGGCCACGCTGCACATCTTCACAGATGCCGAGATCTTCCTCCTGCACGCGGTTCCCGACGTTGACCGACTGCTCGTTATATTCGCGATGCGCCTCGCCGATATCTCCGAAATAGAAATCGAAAATCACGGTGCAGTGGTCGGCGTCGACAGGGATCACGAGATTCGTGTCCATGTACCCCGCATAGCAGTTGATCATCAGATTGGGATGTTGCCAGAAATACCAGGCGCGGTCGCCCTTGCGGGTTGCGCCGGTGGCGACGTCTTCCGTAGAAGCGACCATCGGACTGGATTGCAGGCAGTAACGGTCTTCGTTCTCGATGGTGTACTGCTTGTAATCGAGAACAGAATTCAAACCCTTGTGCAGATGAGGCACGTGGTAGCCGCCGTCGAGGTAGTTATCGACAAAGACCTTCCAGTTGCAATGGATATTGAAGGTCCGGCGATCGAAGTAATGCAGTTTGCTGATGCCGAGTGGTGCAACGCGCTTGACCAGACCGCCGAGAAATTCGGTGAGCGACGCCGCGTGGTTATCGAGATTCACGAAGACGAAGCACTCCCAGGTTTCGACGCGAACCGGCACCAGTCCATTCTGCGCCCGGTCAAAATTCTCCACACCTTCAAACTCAGGCATGCCTTTCAATGAGCCATCGAGGCCGTAATTCCAGCCGTGATAGGGACAATGCAGAAGCGAAGCTTGTCCGCAGGGCTGAGTTACAACGGCAGCGGCGTGATGCCGGCAAACATTGTAGAAGGCGCGCAGGGCGCCGTCGTTGCCGCGCACAACCACAATGGGTTCACCGGCGACGGTCGTGCTCACGAACTGCCCCGTCGCTTCCACCTGATCAGTGCGCGCGACCAGTTGCCAGGTTTTGCTGAACACGTTCAGGCGCTCGAGTTCGGCGATGCGAGGGTCCACGTACCACGCCGCCGGAATGGTGGAAGCTTGCGACAAGGGCGCGCGGTCGTCGTAACTGGAGAGGATCTGCTCAATCGAAGATTGCATGTTCTGACTTTCTCACCGCGAAATTCAACACTCATTCGCATCGCGCCTCGCGGCGCTTCACGATGTCCTTGGCTTTGCCACCAACTCAGCGGCCGCGAGCTTCCGCACATCATGGCGTCCGTGGGCTGAAGACCCAGAGTCGCCCACCGCTCGTTGCAGCACCGCCAAGAATTGCCGGATGCGGGCTTCCTTCTTTTCCGGCATCTCGCCCTGCTTGCGGAAAAGGCCGGGGTCGAGTTCGGCCGTGAGCAAGGCATCCTGAAATCGCTCCATCGTCCAATCGAGAATGGAGACAATCATTTCAACATCCATGTCCTGGCGCAACTCGCCGCGGTCGAGCCCGAATCTCACAAAAGCGACCGTGCCGTAAGGGTCTTCTGCGATGAGAAAGCGATTGATCTCGCGCTTCAATACCAGATCAGTGCCGTAGTTGCCGAGCAGGGCGATGCGGTACGGGATCCAGTCCTCGCGCAGCATATGTTCGGTGCGGACCAGCCAATAATAAAGAACCTCGAAAAACCCGGCGGCACGCACCTCACCCGGCGCATCCAGATATTTCGAAAAGGAACACACGGCGCGTTTGTAGACTTCGAAAAATAGACCGTCCTTGCTGCCGAAGTGCTGGAAGATCGAACCCTTGGCAATCCCGAGCGAGGTGGCGATATCACCAACGCGCGCCGCGTGGTAGCCATGTTCGGCAAAGTGCCGCATCGCGGCCTCAATAATATGGGAGCGTTTGGCTTCCGACCGGGGTCGGGCCGGCCGTTGGCTTATGTAACGCGGAGGAGCGACGGGATTGCTGGCGATTCCACTCATGGGTGACTCCAAGTCACGAAAGCATATAGAAAGGTTCTCCGATTTTCAACTTCATTTTTATTGATTGATACGATAATGTATGGTGCCGCGGTATGAGCTGCGTGACTTTTAGTCAGATTGCATGAAACAGGGTCCCAACCCCATTTACGACGCGATTATAGTCGGCGGCGGTCACAACGGATTGACCGCGGCTGCGTATCTGGCGCGGGCCGGCCTCTCCACGCTGGTGCTGGAGCGTCGCGAAATTGTGGGCGGATGTTGTGTGACGGAGGAGATCGCTCCTGGGTGTCGGGTTTCAACAACTTCTTACATCGCCAGCATGTTGCGGCCCGAGGTAATCAGCGAGCTGCGGCTTGCAGACCATGGTCTGCGCATGATTCCCTGCGATCCTGCGATCCAGGTTCCGTTCCCCGCCGGGCACCTGGTGCCGTGGTGGGTCGATCGCGACCGTGCAAAAGCGGAGTTTGCAAAGATCTCGGCGAAAGACGCGGCACGCTTCGTCGAGGTCGACGATCAGCTGAAAAAGCTGGCGCGCTATCTGCAGCCGTTTTTCATGGAGCCGCCGCCGGAGATCGACACGTCGTCGATGGGAGGCTGGAGTGATCTGTTTCGCGTGGGAAAGCGATTTCGCGGAATTTCGAGCGCAGAGATCGCGCAATTGATTTCGTTTCTCACCGGGAGCCTGGGAGAGTTCCTCGATCGCAACTACGAATCCGAAAAGATGAAGACGATGTTCCTGGCAAATAATGTCTATGGCAAGCACGGCGGCCCCTACCAGCCGGGAACGGCAATCGGACTGCTCTTTCACCTGCTAAGTGGCGGCGACCACAAATTGCAGGGCTTCTACGGACACGTGATGGGCGGCATGGGTTCGATCACCCAGGCACTTGCAGCGGCCGGGACGAAGTTGGGGGTACAGATTCGCACATCGGCGTCGGTCGCGCACATCGAAGTGCGCAACGGCCGAGCTTACAGCGTGGTTCTCGAAGATGGAGACGAAGTTCGCGGGCGAATGATCCTTTCGAACGCCGATCCCAAGCGAACCTTCTTGAAGATGATTGCGGCGCGCGAACTTCCCGAGGATTTTCTCTTCGCCGTGCGTGGCATCAAGATGGATGGACCATGCGCGAAGGTCAATCTGGTTCTCGCGGAGGAGCCTCGCTTCACGGGAACCTCGCCGCAGGCAACGCCTTTGGAGCGAACCTTCTACACGCTGGTGTCGTCGCTCGAGTTTGCCGAGCGCTGCTATGACATCGCGAAGTACGGCGAAATTCCGGAAGAACTGTGGGTGGATTGCGTGGTTTCGTCGAATGCGGATCCGTCGCTCGCTCCGCCTGACAAGCACATCCTGACCTGCTTCGTGCAGTACGTGCCTTACAAACTGCGCGAAGGCAATTGGGATGAGAAGCGCGAATTGCTCGGCGACCGCGTCGTTAAAAAGATCGCCGAATATGCGCCGAACGTGCCCGGTGCGATTGTGGCGCGGCAAGTGCTTACTCCGCTGGATTTAGAGCGAACTTATGGATTAACCGAGGGCAACATTTTCCACGGCGATCTGCGGCTGGAACAACTTTTCTTCATGCGTCCCGTGCCGGGATGGGCGCAGTATCGCACCCCGGTCCGCGGACTCTATCTTTGCGGAGCGGGAGCGCATCCCGGCGGCGGCGTTACGGGCGCGCCGGGGCGGAATGCGGCGCAGCAGGCGCTGCGCGACTGGAAGAAAGGACACTTCAAAGAAGCCGCGTGACTTCGGCATCGATGCCAAATCTCGCTGCAGGGAACCAAGAAACACGAGGATTGAACAAGTCAGAAGAAAGCATGAAGGAGAAAGCATGAAAAAGAAAGGCATTCTGGAAAGGCTGAAAGAGGGTCCAGTCCTGGGCGACGGCGGATACCTGCTCGAACTGGAGAAGCGCGGCTGGGTGCGCGCCGGTCCGTTCACACCCGAGGTGGTGTTAACGCGTCCGGAGGCATTGCGCGAATTGCACGTTGAATTTCGCGAAGCCGGGTCGGAAGTATTGCAGGCGCTGACCTTCTATGCCAGCCGCGACAAGCTGGCGACCGTGGGACTGGAAGATCGATTGGAAGACTTGAATCGAGCCGCTGTGCGCATTGCGCGCGAGGTTGCGGGAGATCGCTGCCTGGTGGCGGGAAACCTGAGTCTGACGTGGATGTACGAACCGGGCAGCTCTTCGGCCGCTGACCGCGTACGCAAGACATTCGACGAGCAACTCGCAGTGCAGGTTGAGGAAGGCGTCGACTTCATCATCGGCGAGACATTCTCCTGGCTGGGCGAGGCGCTGATTGCAGTCGAGCGCGGCAAGAAATCCGGCTTGCCCACCATGGTGACAATTTGTTTCGAAAACAAGGATGAGACCGCCGAGGGCAAAAGTGCGGCCGATGCCGCCAAAGCCTTGTTTGACGCCGGCGCCGACATAGTTGGCATGAACTGCCTGCGCCCGCCGGAGCACCTTCTTGGTTCGATGGAGCAGATGCGCGAGGCAGTTCCGGGGTATCTCGCCTGTCAGCCGGTGGCGTATCGTACACCCAAAAAAAAACCTGACTTCACCAGCTTGCAGGAGTTTCCTTATGCACTAGATCCATTGCAGCTCACGCGAAAGGAAATGGGAGACTACGCGGCGCGCGCCCGCGATATCGGCATCAACTTTATCGGAGCTTGCTGCGGAACGGTTGCAATGCACATCCGTGAAATGGCGCGCGTGCTCGGCAAGTTGCCCACGGATTCGCGCACCTGGAAGAAGGGCGGCGAGAAACCAATGTCGGCCTACGAATATTATGACCACGACAACCTGAAGGCGGGCAGCCGAACTTAGCTTGCCTCAAAAATAAATGCTGCCAAACGTCAACGAGCAGGCTCGCCGTCGAGAGCCTGCTCGCTTCACCCTCGCCCGTGTTAGCTCGCGTCGCGGAACCGCGGCTGATTCACATTGACCAGAGGCTCGTCCACGAGGTGTTCGCTAAGGAACCAGACTTGCAGTTCGTTTCCTCGCAGCACGTCGCTGACGACCAGATCATTCGTGCCATCGTCGCCTAACTGGTCCGCGCGTTTGGCTAACACGCGGCAGTGGCCGATGATTATCTGGTGCGCGTCCAGCAGCCGCGAAATCTGCACCGGCACTTCTTCCCGGCCCTTCGGCGGGCGTTCGATGCGGGTAGTTTCGGCCACGTCGGCTGCCATGGCAATCGAAACGCCGCCCAGCAGTTGTATCCGTTCCGCGATCGTGTCGACGATCTCCGTTTGTTCTTCGTAGTGCTTGTCAAATAAAAGATGGAGTTGGTAAAAGGTTGGGCCCGAGACTTGCCAATGCGACTTCTTATAGAGATCGCGCAGGGTCATCGTATCGGCTAGCATCAGATTGAGTTGTTCGGTCATCTCCAGGCGGACCGGCTCCTCGAGGTCGAGAGGCAACATGTGCGAAACGGTGCCGTATTCTTGAATCGCAGGGGCGCTCTGGTGAAGACGAGGCTGCGCGCTCGTCTTCCCTCGCTCGCTGGCGGGTGCTTTCGCGTTCAGGTCTTTCTTGGCCATAAAGTAATCTTCTCCTTCGCTGCGCGTGTGTCTTTTTGGGTGCAAACGAAAACCAGACGTTTGTTCGATGCCCGGGGCCAGTCGCTGGATGCGATGAACCCACCCAGACAGCAATTTAATGTAGGAGGCGGCCCGGCGGCTTTGGTTCTCCCCTGTTCTGGTTAACGCCCACGGGCGAGGATCGCTGCGACAGTCGGCTTAAATGGACCTTTCACAAGTTTGACGATGTCATGGCCATTGTTTATGATCGAAATGCGGGGTGGAGCAGTCTGGTAGCTCGTTGGGCTCATAACCCAAAGGTCGGTGGTTCAAATCCACCCCCCGCAACCAATTCCTTCAACAACTTCCCGCCGATTCGAAGATCCAACTTGGCGCCATTTGGCTCCAAAATTAAGCGTTTCCTGCTGGCATGGTCACCGCGGTGGGCGACGATGTCAGCAACTCCCCGAATCGAGCCGCGATCTTGCGGCCGTCTTCGCCAGCGATGTGCGTGTAGAGCATCGTGGTGCGCGCGTCTGAGTGTCCCAGGCGCGATTGCCGAACAGCCATCGGCACGCTCTCCTGGTCCATCACAGTTTCGTTGCCGTGGCGGAAGGCGTGAAAGCCGCAACGCTCGATCTCCAACTTCTCGAGCAGGGGATAAAGCTTGCGTTTCCGCACTAAATCCGTGTCCCACGGCGTTCCGTTTGAGGTTGCGAAGAGCAACCCGAGTTTGTTGGGGCGCCAGCGACGAAGATGTTCGCGCAGGTGAGCAACGAGCTGCGGCGACACTTCGCATAGCCGATTTCCCTTTACAGATTTGACTGTTTGAATCTTCCCGTGCCAAACACTCTGAGCGATCTTCACGACGCCCTGGTCGAGCAAAAGGTTCGAGACAGGAAGAGCCCCGATCTCGCCGGCGCGAACACCCGTCTCGGCGAGGATCCAGTAGTAAGTTTTGTAAGGTTCCGGTGCCGCATCGATGAGGCGCTTCATTTCGCTGAGCGAAAGGAACCGTTCGTTGAGCAACCCACGCTCGGGAAGCACGCGATGTCGATCGGGTTGTCGGTGCCGCAGTTCGGACAGGAGTAGCGGTGTGGGATGACCTGCTGGCTCTGCCAGTCGAAGTACGCGAAACATGCCCGTATTTCGCGATTCTTCCTCGACAAACCGGACTGCAGAGAACGGACTGCTCAGCAGTGAAGGCGGTCATTCTGCTGGCTTTTCTCTGGAGGCATATCGGCAGTCCGGTTTCCAGTGGGGCGTAAGGCGACTGCAACGCGATCAGAAGCCAGGGTTTCGGACACATCGAGTTGACTTGGGGCGGCATCTTGGAAGTTAGACTTCGGCGCCTCCCACAAGCCGGATTCTGGACTGAGTAAGCGTTGGAGCGCTTGACGGATTACTTCCCGTATTGCAGACATTCCGACCAGAATCTGTTCTAGCTCGAAAAGGCGTGAGATTTGCCTTTATGAGCGACTTTACAAACTTTTTACATCAACCTTTCCTAGAGTTTACCCCTGAGTGTTAAAGGACATGATCTTATGGTCAAGGATCAAGAGAGCGATTGTGTCCATTGCACGATGTTCCGAGAACTTGATTTTACAAAAGATTGCACAGCGGGAACTTCAAAGAGCACCGATCCGGATGGCGGTGGCCGCAAGCCTGCTGGAAGACCTCGAGTTTGAAGATAACTTGCTCAATACGTCCGCCGGGATCGAAGTTGTAGGCCGAACCGCTGACTCAGGTTTTGCTGTGGAATTAATCGCGAAACTCGAGCCTGACATGGTTCTGGTGAGCATCGGAACCTACGTTTTCGATAGTTTGAAAGTGATCCGTGCTCTTCGTCGTCGCTTTCCGAAAATGGTTATCGCAGCTGTATCGAATGCGGAGTGCACATCTCTTCGGACTTTTTGCGGCAGCTCCGAAACGTGTGGTTTTGTCTACAAGTTCAGGTTTCAGGAAGATTTTGAACGCGTCCTGACACGGCGATTTCAAAGCCGCTACGCACCCAGCCGTCGCGACAAAGTTCCTCTCCCATCGCATTTTCCATTTTCACTTTCCCCAAACACTCAAACACAAAAAGGAGAAACATGAAGAAAGTCGCCACATTCCTTCTTGCGCTAACGTTAGGATCGCCAGCGTTCGCGCAAGTGCCCACACCGCCGAGTCCAGCCGATCAAGCTCAAAGACAGGTGAAGTACCTGACCACTGTTTTGAGTTTGAGTACAGCTCAA
>Ga0302326_10014622_pt1 | contig 16583 bp, 12 predicted proteins | sample Palsa_T0_3_FD_202264 | JGI IMG/M metagenome (GOLD analysis project Ga0302326, IMG submission 202264) | Peat permafrost microbial communities from Stordalen Mire near Abisko, Sweden - Palsa_T0_3 | ecosystem: Environmental > Terrestrial > Soil > Palsa > Peat permafrost | place: Sweden: Abisko...
CGGTTCTCCATTTTCCGGTGGCGTCAAAGTTCTCGAGCGCGAATCCGAGAGGGTCCATGCGCGCATGACAACCGGCGCAAGCGGGGTTCTGGCGGTGTTCCGAAAGGCGCTCACGCATGGACAGCACCTTTCCCGTCGCTTCCGCCTCCGGCAAGGCCGGAACATTGGGCGGAGGAGGCGGTGGAGGACTGCCCAGCAGGGTTTCGAGAATCCATTTTCCGCGCACCACCGGAGATGTGCGGTTCGGATACGATGTCGCGGTCAGAATACTGCCTTGACCGAGCAACCCTCCGCGAATGCCGTCCGTCACCGTCACCCGCCGGAACTGGTCGCCATACACGCCCGGGATACCGTAGTGCCGCGCCAAGCGCTCGTTCACGAAGGTGTAGTCCGCGTTCAACAGCTCCAGAACGCTGCGGTCGCCGAGCAGAACATTGTCGAGCAACAACTCGGTTTCACGTTCAAAGGCCAGCCGCAGGCCGTCGTCGAATTCGGGAAATATGATCGGATCGGGTTTGACGCCCTCGACAATCCGGAGCGACAACCATTCCGCGGCGAAATTCGTCACCAGGCTCTTCGCGCGGGGGTCCGCCAGCATGCGGCGAACCTGGGCCGGCAGGATGGCGGGGTCCCGGAGCTGCTTGCGTTCCGCGGCGGCGAGCAGCGGCTCATCGGGAATACTGCTCCACAGGAAAAAGGAAAGACGAGAAGCCAGTTCGAGATCGGTGATGCGATATGCGGTATCCGGGGCGATTCCAGCCGGGTCGCGCTCGACTCGAAACAGGAACGCCGGATCCATCAGCATGCGGCGAAGTCCCATGCCGATTCCGGCCTCGAAATCGCCGTCGTTCCGCCCTTCCTTGTACGCCGCCAGCAGGTCGTCGAATTCGCCCTCCGCCACGGGCCGGCGATAGGCCCGATGCGCCAGCGTGCCCAAGATCGTTTTCGCGCAAGGCAGTTCTTCCGCTTCTCGAGCGGGCCGGCAAGTAAAGATGCGCCGGCGGCTGGCTGCTTCTTCTGAAACCCCGGTTTTCGTAGTGGTGAAGGGGCCGCTGACAATCACGCTGTCGATTCCCATCGGGCGCGGCGGGCCTCCGGTCCCGGATACGAACTGCTCGCGGACCTGCCCGGGCACCGGTACGAATCGGGCCAGAAAAGCCGCGCTGATCTGCCTCTCTCCCGCTTTAACAGGCAGTCGCACCTCCAGCGCCATGTCGGCGTTACCGCCGCGCTGGGCTTCCTCTTCTTTGGTAAGTTGTTTCACCGGCTCCTCGGCTGGGATCCCGTTCATCGGAAGGAACCCATCCGAGGGAATGTCGAGGGGCTCACGGATAGTCTGGTCCATACCGATCGCGAAGAGGGCGACGGGCTTCCCATCCACTCCGATCACGATCCGCTCCCGCAGAGGTTTGTCGTCCGTGTCCGCGCCGCCGACATAGCGGTCGATACCGATGATTCTGTCGTAACGGCGCTGCAGCTTCAGCCTGATCGTGTATTCGCCGTCTGTCGGGAATCGATATGAAAATGCCGTGCCGCCGCGCGTCCCGAAGGGCAGCCCGTCGATCCATTTCGTCTGAGGCAGTTCATAGGAAACGCGGCGCGTATAAACATTGGGTGCGAGCGATTGAGGCCCCAGCGCAGCCGTAGTCACTCGGCGCGCGATGGACAGGTAGCGTTCCAGCAGCAGCGGGGAGAGTCCCAGCACATCCCCGTTGTTGTCGAAACCATGGCTCCTGTCATCCGGCGGAAGCAGCGACGAGTCGTCGGGATTCAATTGGACTTCGAGCAAGTCGCGGACGGAATTCAGGTACTCGGTGCGGCTCAGTCGATGGAGCATCATGGGACGGCCGGGATTCGGGTGAGCAGCGGAGGCGCGATCGAGAGACATTTCGAGCGAAGCCAGAAATGCGTTCGCCGCGACTTTGTCCGGCCTCCGAGCCGAGGCGGGCGGCATGGCGCCACTCCCGACCTTCAGCACGACCTTCTCCAGTAGCTCGCCGTTCCTGGAAACATCCCGCAGGTCGAGGGCGTCGAGAGCCAGCCCCGCGGTCTTTAGTTTTTGATTGTGGCACGCGACGCAATACTGTCTCAGAAACTCGCCGTCTTGCGATGCGGGCCTCTGTGCCTGCATGCCAACGCCTCCCGCCAGGACAATCACGGCGGCAGTTCCGTAGATCCGCAAAGATCTGAAAATCAGTTGCCGATTTTGCATGGTGACCTCTTGCAAAGGCTTTGCTCGGCTCGACGCAAACTCATGCCTCCGGTGAACTGAATTTTGAGAGAGTGATCCCGAGCTGCTCAGCGACTTGGCGGATGCCTGAAACGCCCGTGTCTCAGGGCGCGGCTGCTTGCCGGCTACTGGTGGCGGCGAGCTAGCAGGAAGCTCAAGGCTAGCATGCGTTTGGATTTCGGTCAAGGGTTCCAAGCATCTGTGGTTCCAGTCATCTGTGCTTCGGCGTAGCGAAAGCGCAACCGCCCAGACGCAGCATAGCGATCGGGGCGGCTTAGGGCGCCTCTGCCCGCATGAGGAGTTTCACCATCCCCACACCCCCGGCTGCGTGGGGCCAAACACGGCCTGGAGCAGTTCACTGGAAATAACAACGGCCTTGTAGTTGTTCCTGCCACTTTTCCATCTGCTGAATGAGAAATTGCAAGCGAAGTTTTCCGCGATTAGTCCTGGAAGCGAGCGATGCGCGGCGGTAAGGCAATCGGCGGGCGCAGGTCCCTTTTTTTTGTACCCGACAAAAAGAAACGATCTTACAGAGAAGTATATAATGCCAGATGAACCAGTGAGCGAAATCGCCCGGAGGACCAATGAACAAAAGAGAATTCCTCGCCGCGAGCGTCGGTTTAGGTTTGGGGTTGGGACGGGGGCATGCGGCATTTGCGCAGGAACGATCGATCGCCCCGGTGCGAACGGCTGGTGCGGGTTCCGCTAGCGAGGGCCGTGTTCCGTCTCGGATGGCAAAAACAACGAAGCTGTTCAAGAGCCCTCCAGGGTTTCCGAATGCGATTGCGGTCGCGGACGAGGGCTTGTGGATTGGCGAGCAAAAGTTGTCAGGCGAGCTGGCAGCCATGTTTCACATGACTGAACCGAAAGATTTATCTGAAAGCGCCTGGCTCGTCGATTGGAATGGCAAACTGTTGAAGACGGTGACGACTCCCTCCCGCAACACAAGCGGGATGGCCTACGGAGGTGGTTACGCCTGGATGGTCGCCAATGAACCGCCATTTGGAGTTTTCCAGGTGGACATGAACTCCAGAGTGGTCAGTCATCGGCAGATTCCGTTAGGAACGGCGAAGGACGGAGGAGGCTGTCATGGCGCCTTGTGGCACGAAGGCAAGCTCTGGATCGCATCGCTGCGACTACATGGAATTCTTCGAGTGGATCCCACCACCTGGCAGCCGGAGTATATGATACCCTTCTACGAAGTTCCTGGTAGAACGCGCTCTCACGGTATCGCGTGGGACAATGGCGCGATCTGGCAAGTAATAGGAAACGACAGCAATAAATTCTCTGACGGCCGCTCGGGGCTTCTCAAATACGATGTCGCAACCGGCAAGGTGCTTGAAATGGTGGAACTCGTGCCCGACTCCGCGGACCCGCACGGCCTTGCCATGCACAACGGGGAACTCATTAGCTGCGATGCTGGCTTTCATCCAGGTTGGCCGGAGAACGATAGTCCGACCAGCGGATGGATCTTTCGAATTGATTTCATTTAGCTTCTGAGTCGCGGGTCCGGAAAATTATCCAAAAGGGTCGCGATGGAAACCGGCATCGCCACGTTTGCGGCAGACAATGCGAACCGGAGTGTCATTCCTTTTTCTGTCAGCAAACCTGAACCTGTCAATCGAGCGGCAGCATGATCTCGAAGAACAATACGACGTGGTGCGCAGAAGCGACGATGTAGATAGCGGACTCCGCTATGGCTAGCATTCGAGCGAAGCGGGTTTCGGCAGGGCTAACGCCGTTTTTACGGCTCTCTTGGACGAGCTGTCGCCCGGAGATCGGCGCGCAGTGCTGCACCGGCGTTAGAGACGGCCCTGTCACATTTTTCTAACACTGGTCGCGGGGAAGCGTCTCTCTGTAATTATTTCTGACTGGCTCCGGACCGCATTGGGTATTAGCAAGAAGAAAGCAAAGAACGCCGCGCTGAAAAGCTGGATGGCATCGCTCTTGCACTGCATGTCCGCATGCGGTACACATTCACTTCGACAATAGCCCTGGCAACTCAGTTAGCGGCGGCGTCATGCGGTTTTACTCTCGTTGCCCCCGCTCTGAGGGCCCAACCAACCACCGACCAAGGCAGCGCGCGCAAAGCCGACCGCGAGCTCGTGCAGAAAATCCGGAAAGCGGTAGTCTCCGACAAGTCGCTTTCCACTACTGCCCACAACGTCAACATCACGTCACAAGACGGGATCGTGATGCTCAGGGGCTCAGCGAAGTCAGAGGACGAGAAGAAGGCCATTGAGGATAAAGGCAACGGAGATCGCCGGAGCGGGAAGGTTACGAACGAGTTGACTGTCGCTCCAAGTAGGTAGGACCGAAGAGACTTAATCACAAAAAACGCTAGGAGGAATTATCATGGCAGGAAAGAATACTGCAGTTTTCGGAATCTTTCGCGACAGCGCAACTGTCGGTGGCGCTTTGCAGGCTTTACGAGGCGCTGGTTTCCGCAACACGGACGTCTCCGTCCTGATGCCTGAGAACGTCGGCACCAAGGACTTCGTCCATCACAAGGACACTAAGGCTCCCGAGGGCGCCACCACGGGAGCGGCCTCGGGAGCAGTGTTGGGAGGCATAGTGGGATGGCTCGTGGGCATCGGCGCACTAGCTATCCCAGGGCTCGGCCCCTTCATTGCAGCTGGGCCAATCATGGGCATGTTGGCGGGTGCGGGCGCGGCGGGCGTTGCGGGCGGCATCGTCGGGTCTTTGGTTGGAATGGGGATTCCCGAATATGAGGCGAAGCGCTACGAAGGCCGCGTGAAGGCCGGCGGCATCCTGCTGTCGGTGCATTGTGACAGTTCCGAGTGGGTATCCCGCGCCAAAAAGATTATCGAGGAAACCGGCGGCGAGGACATTAGTTCAGCAAGCGAGGCGCCGGCCGATTACGCAATGAGCGATCGTCCTGGCACTCGCATCTAACCGCGAAACAGGTCCCATAAGGCGTAGCGGACGCTAACTCCGCGCTTTCGCTACGCCTTGAGAGTCGGGCTTTGATGGAATCGTGCAATCACTTGCGCGTGGTTCAGGGCCGAAACTAGAGCGACCCCGCCGAAAATACTACCGGATATTTTCACCCGTAATAACATTTCAACGGGAGGCATATTTCCGTTAGCCTGTCAGTGAAGCTTCCCTTGACCTGCCTCGATTTTTTAAGCCAGTCATAACTGAGGATTTCAAGACCGCCGCGAACTCATTGGGCGTTCGCTAACCCGGACTGCTGTGCGGTCAGTTCGCTGAGATCCCACCAAAACCATCTGCTTTTGGCACACTCGCGAACCGATTCGTTCCGCATGCGACGTCAATGGCAAACTCTCGATTAGGTGCTGGGGTTTTGGCGCGTCCGTGGAAGCATAACCGAGGTCCGTTCCTCAATGGGAGTCTTACGTCAAGACTACGCTATGGCGCGCCCAGGCGCGGTCGCGATCCATGGCCGAACTAGTCTATTTCTGCGGAACCCAACTGCCGCGCCTCACTCCGGTGTCAGCCCTTATTGTCCGTACCGCAGCGAAGCAACCACCCCTATTGGCAGAATCGGAGAAGCGTGATACGCTTATCGGGAAAATCGCTTAATGTGCTCATCCGAGCGCTTGGTGCGATGAAATAGAATTGTTCGGTGCGCGCCAGTGACTCTTCTGCGCGCACGATCCGGAGCTTCATAATCAGGGACAAGTAACGTGCAATACGGAATGATGCTGGGCGTGATGCTTGTCACCTTGTGCGTTGCCTTGATCGCGCTGGTATCGGGTAGGGCGGTGCGGGCCACCAGCGAATTCACCGTAGCCGGGCGGCGCGCCGGTTGGACCGCGGTTTCGGGCATCATTGTCGGTGCGCTGGTGGGCGGTTCTTCCACCGTTGGTATCGCGCAGGCGGCATTCGTCTATGGCATGCCTGCCTGGTGGTTCACGCTGGGCGCCGGTATCGGTTGCGTAGTGTTGGCAACCCTGTTCGCCGCGCCCCTGCGGCGCGCCAACGTGGAAACATTGCCGCAATTCCTGGCCTGCACCTTCGGCAATCCCGTCCGGCCATTCGTCGCGGTGTCCGACAGTATCGGGATCTTCTTGACCATACCCGGACAGGCGGCAGCGGCGATTACGCTGCTGACTGTGCTGCTGAACTGGCCGGCGCCGCTGGTGTTCCTGCTGGTTAGCTTGCTGGTGATCGCCTACGTGTTCCTGGGCGGGGCTATCAGCGCTGGGGTGGCGGGCTTCGCCAAGCTGCTGATCTCGTTTACCGCGTTGCTGGTGTTCGGCGCGGTGGCGCTGACCCTCGGCGGCGGATTCCGAGCGTTCCAGGCGCAATTGCCGGCCAAGTATTTCAGCCTGTTCGGCAACGGATTCTGGAAGGATATCGGAAACGGACTCGGTATCGTGTTCGGTGTGTTGACAACGCAGGTCTATGTGCAGGCCGTGCTATCCGGCCGGGATCTGCGACAATCGCGCATCGGCGCCATTGTCGCCGGCGTCGGCACAACGGTATTCGGGCTCGGCGGGGTTGCGGTCGGCCTGTTTATGAAAATCCATGAACCGAACATCGCCCCGGCGCAGGCGCTGCCCTTCTTCGCGGCGCATTACTTCTCCCCACTGCTCAGTGGCGTCCTGTTGGGCGCGATTCTGATCACGGTAGTCACCTGCGCGGGCGGCTTGGCGCTGGGCATCGCCACCATGGTCACGCGGGATTTGTATCAGCGTTATATCCGGCCGCGGATGCAGGACCGGGAAGGCATCCTGGTGGCGCGCGGCACTATCGTGGTGGTGGTGGCGCTGGGTGTGCTGATCGGCGCGAGTGACGTGCTGAAGCTGATCGTCAATTACAGCTTCCTGGCTTTCGCCTTTCGGGCCGACGCGATGCTGGCGCCGCTGCTGGTGGCGGTGATCGGGCCGCGCCTGCGGTTGAATACCGTTGGCGCCGGGGTGGGCGCGCTGGCCGGCGGCATCATCACCAATATCTGCTGGAAACTTATGGTCTCCGAAGGGGGTGTCGCCGTGTTCATTGGCCTGGCGGGCAGCGTCGTGGGGTTGCTGGTGGGGCAGGCGGTCTCGGTGCTGTCCGGAGGCAAGCCTATTTCGCCGCCGGTTTTCACAGCCACCACGGACGCGCCGCGCCGCGTGTCGCCGGAAGGATAATAAAGGAGGATGTTTTTGTACAAGGTAGAACCGTCGGGTGAGACGCTCGGGTGTTGCATTCACGGCATGGATCTCTCGAAGCCGTTTGGCAAGCCGGAGCTGGGTTTCGTGTTGCAGGCCCTGGCCGACTATGGCGTGGTCTCGTTCCCGAACCAGTCGCTCGATCCGGCGGCGCAGGTGGCATTCAGCCGTCAATTCGGGGAGCTGGAGGTGCATGTTTCCGGCGCGTTCCAGGAACCGGGACATCCGGAGCTGATGATCCTTTCCAACATCGTAGAGAACGGGAAGCCGGTTGGCTTGGCCGATGCCGGGCAGGATTGGCACACGGATATGTCGTTCAGCAAAACTATCGCCTTCATCAACGTGTTGTACGCGCTGAAGGTGCCTCGCCGCGACGGCAGGCCGCTGGGCGCCACGCTTTTCGCCGATATGGTTGCCGCCTACGACGCGCTGCCGGGCAACGTGAAGAGGAAAATCGAGAGCCTCAGCGCCACTCATAATTTCGAAAAGTTTTGGGAGATGATGCGACAGCGCGCCGGCGCCAAGACTTCCCGCCCGCCCATGACGGAAGAGCAGAAACGGATGAAGCCGCCGGTCTCGCAACCGATGGTGCTGGTCCATCCGATTTCCGGCCGCAAGAGCTTATATGCCGACCCAGGTTACACGGTCAGCGTTGACGGCATGGAGAAGCAGGAAAGCGATGAACTGCTGGATTTCTTGTTCCGGCATCAGCTCCGGCCGGAATTCCAATATGCGCATCGTTGGAACGAGGGCGACGTCCTGGTGTGGGACAATCTGCGCACGCTGCACAACGCCGAAGCGGATTACCGCGTCGATGAACCGCGTCTGATCAAACGCTGCCAGGTAATGGCGGACCGGGTATTCACACCAGAATTCTTGCTTCTGGCGAAGGAATACGGAAGACTAGACGCCCCAACGCGGCAACAAAAGCAGCCGGCCCTCTTGACTGAATCGGCCTCTTAATTGTAATCTTCTGAAACGTGCCGCTTCGATGTCAGCGAATCGGTAGCGCGTTTCCCAGGGCATCGTCTCCAGGCCGAGTAGCCAAGCGAATTATCCAGTCCTGAGCTGGCCGTGGATGCCAGAGCCTTTGTGTTTCAGGAGATAACTATGGTGAATTCCGTCGTCGTGCTTCTCGTGGGCGCGGTAACAGCCTGGGGGCAATCGGAAACCAGCGCCCCCATAGTACAACCGGGCGCGCCCGGGCAAAGCAGCAAGATCCTTTCGCCAGAGGCCGCCGTCATCCCCGTCCGAACGCCCGCGGTGGCTGATGTCAGCTTCATGCAAGGGATGATTATGCACCATTCGCAAGCCGTGGAGATGACCGCAATGCTTCGCACCCGTACCCGCAATAAAGACCTCCAGGCGTTGGGCAAGCGTATCAGCATCTCGCAGGCGGACGAGATGAAATACATGAAGCAATGGCTTGAAGATCGCGGCCGGCCGTCGTCCATGGAGCACGGCCACATGGGCTCCATGCCACTGATGCCGGGCATGCTGACTCCAAAGCAGATGAAGGCCCTGGAGCAGGCCACCGGCCCGGCATTTGATCACCTATTCTTGACCGGCATGATCCAGCACCACACGGGCGCACTGGTTATGGTGCAGGATCTCTTCGACACGCCGGGGGCCGGCCAGGATGCCGTCCTGTTCGACTTTGCCACCGACGTGGATAATACGCAGCGCGCGGAAATTAACATTATGCGAGGCATGCTCCTCAAGGAGAAGAAATGATCGAAGAACGAACCTCACGGCTTTCGCGGCATACCGTCACTCTCTCATTTGCGCTGTCGGCTTTTTTCCCGTTGCTCTGCGCCGGTCAAAGCAGCGCACCCGCTTCGGAACGTCTTTCGGCTCCGTCCAATCCGCGCTCGTCGTCCGACGATCCGCGTGTGGGACTCAAGGCCGGATTGTACGACGCCGGCGAAGCGATATTCGGATTGGTGAAGGTTGCCTCTATTCCCAAGCCGCCCGGCTTCGCCCCGGGCAGTTTCGTTCCCAACGTTAATCCACCGCAGCCGCCGGAGCCGCCCGAGCCAGGCGAGCCTGTACGTCCGCCCGCGCTGGTATACGGCTCCACGAACTCGGATCTGGCCTTCAGCGGCAACCATGTATTTGTAGGCAACTACAACGGGATTAATTTTTACGACATCGACAACCCGGCGCAGGTCAAGCTGCGGGCGTCGCTCCTGTGTCCGGGCGGTCAGGGAGACGTTTCGGTATACGGCCATCTCCTCTTCATGTCGGCGGAGGCGCTCAATGGACGACTGGACTGTGGCGCCCAGGGAGTGCCCCTGCCGGCGGGCTTTGTCCCACCGCCTCCGTCACCTCCCGAGCCCGTCGTCCCCGGGGTAGCGCCGGAGCACAAGAATCCGCCGCTTCCGCCCCCCAGCCCGGACCGGTTCCGCGGCGTGCGCATTTTCGATATCAGCGATCTTTCAAATCCGAAGCAGGTGGCCGCCGTACAGAGCTGCCGGGGCTCGCACACCCATACGCTCGTGATCGACCCGAACGACAAGGACAACGTCTATATTTATATCTCCGGCACCGGAAACGTTCGGCAGACGGCAGAACTCGCAGGATGTTCGGAAGGGGAAGATCCCGCGGCCAATCCCAACACCTCCCGATTCAGCATCGATATCATCCAGGTGCCGCTGGCACACCCGGAATTAGCGAAGATCGTAGCCCATCCTCGCCTCTTTACGGACGCCCAAACGGGAGCCATCAATGGCCTCTGGAAACGCGGCAACCACGGCAAAGGCACGCAAACCACCGAGGGCACCGACAAGTGTCACGACATCACGGTGTACGCCGCCGCCGGGCTGGCGGCCGGGGCGTGTTCCGGTAACGGAATCCTGCTGGATATTCGCGACCCTCTCCATCCGGTCCGCATTGCCGCCGTGAGCGATCCGAACTATTCTTTTTGGCATTCCGCCACTTTTAACAATGCCGGCACCAAGGTATTGTTCACGGATGAATGGGGAGGCGGCGGGCAACCCCGTTGCCGCGCAACCGATCCGATGAACTGGGGCGCCGACGCGATCTTCGAGCTTTCGAACGGCAAGCTCAAGCTCGCCTCGTACTATAAAATGCCGGCCGCGCAGACCGAACTCGAGAATTGCGTCGCCCACAACGGATCGCTGATCCCGATTCCGGGCCGTGACATCTTCGTACAGGCCTGGTACCAAGGCGGCGTCTCAGTGATGGATTTCACCGATGCCACGCATCCTTTCGAAATCGCTTATTTCGATCGCGGACCTCTGGACAAGACGAAACGCAGTGTGGGTGGCTACTGGTCCGCTTACTGGTACAACGGGTACATCTACGGATCGGAGATTGCCCGCGGGGTCGACGTGTTCAAGCTGGCGCCGAGCAAGTTCGTTACGCAAAATGAGATCGACGCAGCGAGCCAGGTGCATTTTGACGAGCTGAATGTCCAGAACCAGCCGAAAATTACCTGGCCGGCAAATTTCGTAACTGCCCGCGCCTATATCGACCAATTGGCCCGGAGCCGCGCTCTCGCGCCTCCGCGGATTGCCGTATTGAACGCCGCGATCGCTGAAGAGCGTAAGGAAGGCGCGGACTTAATGGCCATCGCCGCGAGCCTCGAAAAGGACGCGGCCGAGGCGAAGACACCAGCGGACGCGGAGCGCATGCGCGCCTTAGCGGCAATTATGAAAGCAAGAGGGTCTTCGCGGCCCTAGCCCGACCTTCCTCGAATTTTGCGGGCGGTATGTTAATAGGTTCGCTTTCCACCTGCAACCGAGCGTTACGTCGGAGGAGCAGCCAGCAGAAGATCATGCCGACGACGCTCGCCGCCACGATGGCTGTCAGTTGGTCCGCCCACCAGCCGTTGGGCGTCATCAGCAATCCGGACTGCAGCACGTTGTTCGCGCCGTGCGCCAGCGCTGCCGGCCACAGGCTACCGGTGCGCACGACCAACCACGCAAGGGCGAAGCTCATGGCGATCGTTACGATCTGAAAAAGGATCGCCGCTTGCAAGATCGAATGCTGCGCGCCATTGTAGCCGGCGAGGTTGACCGGCAGGTGCCAGTAGCCCCAAATCACTCCTACAAGAACGGTGCCCTTGAACAGTCCGAAGCGACGTTGGAGTTCCGGTTGAAGAAAGCCGCGCCACCCCGCTTCCTCGCCGATTCCTCCGATTAGCATCGTGATGAGTGAACCGGCAGTTACAGAGAGCACAAGGTTGAGCGCGAACAGTCCGAAGCTCTGATGTCCCGGCCCCAGCAGCATGGCGACGTGATGCACCGAATCGATGCTCCGGCCATTCCGGCTTAGCAGGAAAAAGTCACTATGCCAACTCCCCTGATGCCCGGCCCATAGCAGCAACTGCTGGCCTATGCTGAACGACCATCCGGCGATTAGGGCGAGAGGCCATACCTTCCAACCGCTTCGCTTTATGCCGCGCCATAGTCGCCGCCGGGTCTCTCCACCGGTCAAGAGCGCCGCCAGGAGGGGCGCCCACATCGCAGCCAACAACCAAGTGCGTCCCGCGCCGTTTACGCCATACCGGATCGCGAGCCCCTGGCACAACCAGCCCGCCGCGAAGACAAGGGTTAAGAATCTTACGAGTCCATTCGTTTGCACAGCAACCTTCCCAAAAGGAGATTTTGATTCCGTCGGGTCATCGGCCCACCCCCATCAAAGCCAGTTCGCGACGAGCTACCAGCAACAGAAGCCGATGGCAGGCCCAAAACAACAAAAGCCCGACGAAAATGAAAAGGGGCATCGAGGCGTAGCCGAGCACCTCGTGCATAGAGCCCAGATCATTCACCCAGCCCAAGGCCCCGAACCGGCCGGCAGGCTCCAGAAACAGACCAATATGGCCGCTGCTGAAGGGCTTGCAAAAGCCCGTCACAACCAGCGCAAGGCCCATAATTTCGAAGACCGCCAACGGCAGGACGACGAACATGACATAGAACGTCGCACGCACTCTTCCGAGCAAGACCGCGACAAGCTGCAGTGGATTGTCTCGCGTGACGGCAGCCCGAAGAGCCTCCGCGTTTAGGAAGCGGGACGCGTATTCCTCGGGCGAGCCGAAAGCCGCTAAGTCCAACTTCTCCTGTATCAGGCGTTCGTCGAAGTGCGACTGGACCTCCCGCACCAGGTCTTCGCGGATGTCAGCGGGAAGGGCGGCTAACCCACGACGGAAGCGGCTCACGAAATCGTCTATGTCGGCTTTTGATGACTTGTTCATTGTGGATTAACCTTGCTGATAACGCCGTCAAGGGCCTTGGTGTATTCACTCCAGGCGGCCAACATTTTGGTGAGAATCCTATGGCCGTAAGGTGTCAAACTGTAGTACTTATGCGCATGGCCTACGCCCTCATCAACCCATTGCGTTGTGACTTTCTTCTCCGTGCGTAGTCGTGCCAGCAGCGGATAAATGCTACCTTCGCTGACCTCCAGGTCGAGTTCATTTAACCGCTCCAGCAATTCCAGGCCATAGGAGCGCTTAACGTCGAGCAAAGCCAGTATGGCGAGCTCGAGCGTCCCCTTTTTGATCTGAGATTTCCAGGCGTTAACCTCGGATTGAACGTGGTCTTGCATTGCATGTATTCTTGCACAAACAGGCTTATCCTGTCAAGCGTAGAAACCCTGTGGGCCGGTTTTCCTAGGGCCAAAACCAATAGCGACCGCGCATGACCCGCTCTCGGCCGCCCGTGTGATACCTGTTCGCCGGCAAACGCGAGAAGAGGCTCGCCGTGAGGCGGCCAGCACCAGCAAACGCCGCTCGACAAGAGTGCCGCGGGCGCAATTGGTTAATGACCGATATGCGGGAAGAGCGTTTTATTGAGGAGCGCCAAAACTGTCCCTATCGACGTCCGCCTTCTAGCGGCAAACAATAGGAACCTCACGCGGACGACTGAAAACATCAGAGCATCCGCAGGTGAAAAGTACGGAACACCCATGGCCTTGGTGGTGTTCCATCCGATGTCCGCCGAGCCGGACGTGGCCGCGCGGTCTGGTTCGAGAAGGCGATCGAGCAGCGTGACCCGGCGGGTGTCGGTTATCTCGGGACGCCATTGCTCAAAACCTTGCGATCGAGTCCTCGATGGACTGAATTAATCGTTGGCCCCCAGCGTCGCACTTTTGTCTTGATGTCCCCTGCACCCAGAGGTTGGAGGGCAGTGGTTTATAGCATCCTCTCGGACCGCGCGCGGTGTCTCAGTGTGCCTTAAAAATTTCACAGAAGTGCTTTGCTGGTATCCATCGGCGGCGCCCACTGACGACTTTTCTGCTCAGCCTCATGCCGTCTGACCAGCGATCCCGAACGCCGGCGGCTATTGTCGAGATATACTTAGAGTTACGCGTCTAGCGTGGCCCCAGGAAACCGCTGGATTCCTTGTCCCTAGCCGCTCAACTCCTATTTTGATCTCAGTTAACGACATCTCCATGCGCTTCGGCGCACGCATTCTTTTTGAAGACGCAACCACCACCTTCCTACCGGGGCGGCGTTACGCGATTACGGGTCCAAATGGATCGGGCAAATCGACCTTCATGAAAATCCTGACCGGTGAAATTGAACCCACCAAGGGATCCGTCACCCGCCCCAAAAAAGTTGGCCTACTGCGCCAGGATCAATTCGCGTTTGATCCCTACCGCGTTCTGGATACCGTGATCATGGGAAACGCGCCGCTTTGGGAAGCTTTGCAGGAGCGCGAAAAGCTCTACGCCCATCCAGACAATTGGACCGATGAGGATGGCATGCGTCTGGGGGAACTCGAAGGAATCGTTGGCGATCACGGAGGCTACACAGCGGAAGCCGACGCCGCTACGTTACTCCAAGGCCTGGACATCGGAGAAGCGCTGCATGAGCGCAAGATGTCCGAGCTGCAAGGTGGCCAGAAGGTGCGCGTGCTGTTGGCCCAAGCGCTCTTCGGCAATGCAAGCGCGCTGCTGTTAGACGAACCTACGAACAACCTGGACCTCGATTCGGTGCACTGGCTTCAGAAGTACCTGCTCGCATACACCGGGTGCTTGATTGTCATTTCCCATGATCGGCATTTCCTGAATGAAGTCTGCACGCATACGGCCGACATCGACTACCAGAGCATCATCACGTACACGGGCGCTTATGACGACATGGTGCTGGCCAAAACGCAGATCCGCGCGCGCGTGGAAGCCGGCAATGCACAGCGCGAAAAAAAGATCGCGCAGTTGAACGAGTTCATCGCGAGGTTCTCGGCGGGCACGAGATCGGCGCAGACCACTTCACGCAAGAAAGAGGTGGAGCGACTGCAAACCTCGGAACTCGCAAAATCGAACATCCAGCGTCCCTACATCCGATTTGAAAACACGCGTCCGTCGGGGCGGCATCCCCTAGAAGTGAAGGGGCTGTCGAAATCCTACGGCGACCTGGTTGTGATTCGGAATTTCACGGCGTCGATCTCGCGCGGCGAAAAAATTGCCTTGCTGGGCCGAAATGGGTCGGGGAAGACGACCATGTTAAGGTCATTGCTCAGCAATGCAACCGGATTCGTAGATGCGGGGGACCGGGACTTTCCGATCGACGGCGGTGTGATCACCTGGGGTCATGAAGTGGCTGTGGGATATTTCTCGCAGGATCATAAAGAGTCCATTCGGACGGGCGTTACGCTGCTGGAATGGCTCCACGAGTACGACTCAACGGCTTCCCAGCAGGAGCTGCGCGGCTTGCTGGGTCAGATGCTATTCAGCGGAGAGGACGCGACCAAGCGCACCGAAAATCTTTCGGGTGGAGAAGCGGCGCGTCTCATTTTCTGCCGCTTGATGCTCCAGAAACCGAACTTCCTGTTGCTGGACGAGCCGACGAACCACTTGGATCTGGAAGCGATCAACGCCCTGAACATTGCGCTCCAGAAGTACGATGGAACCGTCTTGCTGGTCACCCATGACCACGATGTCGTTGAAGAGGTGGCCACTCGTATCTGGCATTTCGACAACCGGGAAATCGAAGACTACAAAGGCCCATACGCCGATTACTTGGCGGAACGGGAATCCACCGCGGTATAGCAGCAGTAATTGCTAGCCGACGCCCATGATGCGCCGCGCGAGATCGGCCTCCAGTCCCTGTTTCCACGCCAGACGCAGCTCCGTATTGATGCGAAATCTTGACCTCGGCGCGGATCGCCCCTTTCAGATCTCCATCTGCGGTGCCAGAACCGCCATGCAAAGTGAGGGGCCTCGGCGCTTGCGAAGAATGACCCATTTGTGCTCGGTTAGACTGACCCACACGAAGAACCGCGTTTTCGCCCGTTGTTCGGCATAGTTCACATAGGAAGTACCGCCATCATCATCATCCACGCCGAAGGCGTTGCCCTCGGGCAAATTGATCGTCTTCATCACGATGTGCGCCACCGCCACGATTCGCTAACGGGCAAGAGCCTTCCGGGCTCATGTGAGAACCCTGCATCATTTCCTCGTTCCTCGGTCAGGTCGTGGGTCACTTCTGGCGAGCAAACCTGGGTTATTCCTCGCGAGCGCCGAAGGTGAGGGGTACACAAGGCGGGGATTCGATCTCTCGAATTCGCGCGATCGCAAGATGCTTTCGCTCCTAGCCCGTCACCATGATTTTGCGCATGCCGTGCGAATTGGCCTCGGCGGACACCCAAAACCGGCCATCGGTGGACACCTGAAAAGCGGCCAACGAGATAGCTGATCCAGGACATTGACTGAGACGGGGGATTATCCTCCGGCGGTGAATGTCTTGAGCGAAGAAAAGAAGCAACAAGTCCTTGCGCTAGGCCGACTTGGCTGGTCCCTCAGGCGGATTGAACGAGCCGTACACCTTCGGCGCGAAACTGCCGCAACCTATTTAAAGGCTGCTGGCATTCCCGTCCGACCTCCCGGAGGTTGGGGACGGGCCCATCCAAAACCGGCCATTGAGGTGTCCACCGACCCCGGACACGAAAATGGCCCTGCGGACGAGACTCGGACGCCGCCCTCAACTCCGTCGGCGAGCGCGTGCGAACCGTTCCGCGAGTTCATCGAAGCGGAATTGGCAAAGGGCCGGAATGCCATGGCCATTTGGCAGGATCTGGTGGACGGCCACGGCTTCGGCGAAAGATACGCCAGCGTCAAACGGTTCGTGCGGAAGCTGCGCGGATCTTCTGCGCCAGAAGCGCGCGTGGTCATTGAGACCGCGCCTGGTGAGGAAGCGCAAGTCGATTATGGCACCGGCCCGATGGTGCGCGACGCGCAAACGGGCA
>Ga0302326_10014623_pt1 | contig 16582 bp, 14 predicted proteins | sample Palsa_T0_3_FD_202264 | JGI IMG/M metagenome (GOLD analysis project Ga0302326, IMG submission 202264) | Peat permafrost microbial communities from Stordalen Mire near Abisko, Sweden - Palsa_T0_3 | ecosystem: Environmental > Terrestrial > Soil > Palsa > Peat permafrost | place: Sweden: Abisko...
GTCGAATTGCCGTCGAATTCGAACGCGCACATTATCTTTTTGTAATTCAGCATAGCTTAACCTGGATTTGTGTCCTCAGAATTCCGCCAGCGATCGACCCGTTGCTCTGTCAACGGCTGCCTTGGTGATGGAGAATCCGTAAAGGGCGTCAGCGTACGCGGCATCGTCTTCAGTGTAGCTGCGTTGCGCATCTTCCAGTTCGATAATACTTGTCAGGCCGGCTTCATAGCGCTTCTCCGCGAGCTCCAGTTCCGCGCTCGAGGCAGCGAGCGTCTTTTCCGCGTGGGTGATGCGTTGAAGAGAAGCCTGCCAGTTCAGATACGCAGTATGGACCTGCAGGATTATTTCCTGCCGCAGGTCTTCGATCGCGCCCAGGATCGCGTGTTGACGAAGTCTGGCCTCTGCGATTTGATCAGTCGTAAGATAGCTGTTGAAGATTGGCCACGTGATTACGATTCCGGCGTTAAAATTGTTTGCCGCGGGCGTTCCCGTTCCCAACGCTGAGTATCCAGCTACCGCGTTAACAGAAGGATAGTAATCACTCTGGTACTGGACGATTTCAGCTCCCATCGCCTTTGCTTGATCCTGTAGCGCTGTCAGGTCGGGTCGCGTCCGGAAAGCAGTTTCGAGCAAGACCTGCAATTCGTCGTTGATCGTATGGTAGGTTAAGATGTCTGCAGGTTCATAAGCGGGCGCGGAGTCGGATAGACCCATGGCATTGTCCAGCCCAACTCTCGCATCTTCGTCATCGTTGCGCGCATCGACGAGATGCAATTGCGCTCGCTCGACCTCGGCTTCCGTGACATAGGTATCGAGCTGTGGGCGCAGACCAGCATTAGCCTTAACCTGGGCCTCGTGGAGGTGATACTGGCGTTGCTCCACGGCTTTTTCGTAAACCGTGATCAATCGTTGCGCCTGCAGCAACGCAAAGTACCGTTGAGAGACCTCAAAGATCAGATCAAGCTCGGTTAGCCGTTGATAGGCAGCCGCGGCCGCGGCTTCGAACTGGCGCTGCGAAACAAATCCATGCCGCCGGCCGAAGTCGACAAGAAACTGGGAGAGCGTAACGCCGCCCATGTAATTATTGCTGGTGTCCCAACTTTGCGAGGTGTCATTCGATGGGAGGTTGTGATTCGTTCCCGTTACTCTGGGGAACGCCCCGTCTGCATTGTAGTAAGTGGCGTTGCCGATGCCGTTATCGGTACTGCGCAGATATTGTGCGGCGCCAAACAGTTGCGGTCCGAGGTATGATCGCGCCTGCCCGATCTGCTGCTGCGCGGCCCTGGTATCGTCCTCGGCTTCCTGGAGTTTAGGATGGTATTTCAGGGCGATCGCGATAGCCTGTTTGAGCGTCAACTCGGAGCCCGGCGGAATTGGCCCTGCATTAAAGTTGGCCGGCTGGGATTGAGTCGGCAGGTTAAGAGTGGACGGGTTAATAGTCGACGGCGTTCCTACCGACCAGTTCTCTCCCGCGGCGGATTGTGTCGCACCAGCTGATGACGCAATTTGCGTATCGCTGGGTAATACGGTCATAGGACCGGCCGCGTTAGCGATTCGATTCGTCGAGAGGAGCACACACGCGAGCAGAGTCAGGATTCGCCAATATTCCATTGTTGTTAGCCTGCCCAACTGTTCGAGCTTTAATTTCGCGTTGAGAGTACCTACGGCCTAGTCCGAACTTTGAACCGCCGTCGATCTAGCTTGCGTGTCTCCGTTCAGGATCCTGCAATCCACCTGCCGTCCCGGCGTAAGAGTGCTGCTGTAGGTAGCAACCACCATCGAGTTGGCGGTCAGGCCGGAAGTTATTTCTATATAGGAGCCATTGTCGATCCCGGTTTGCACCGGAACTTCGAGGAGCTTGCCGTTGTCTACCGTCAACACGCGCGCCGAGCCGCCCGCGCCCTGAATTGCTGAGGTCGGGATACTCAGAGCGTCAGGATGGCGCACGAGTTGGATGGTGACATGCGCATAGCTTCTCGGGTAAACCAGGCGCTTCGGATTATCTATGTCGACCTCGGTCAGCATAGTCCGGGTTGCAAGGTCGAGCGATGACGCATATCTGGCGACGGTGCCCACGAATACTCGATTGGGAAATTCCTCGAAGGTGAGACTCGCTGGAGTACCTATATGGATGAACGGATACGAAGCTTCCGGGACGTAGATATAGATACGCAGTTCATCTATGTCGGCGAGAGTCAGGATCGGGCCGCCGCCCTCGCGATGACCTCCCGCTCCCTCGGTAGCTCCTGGCGAAATCAACCCCGAGGTTTCGTCAACTCCAATGTCGCCGCCGCCCGCCCGGATCAGCGCTCCGGGATCCGCGAATCGCCCCGTAATTACCCCGTCGAAAGGGGCGATGATTTTTGTATACCCGAACATAGTTTGCAGGGTCGCGACAGCAGCCTGGGCCACGCGGTACTTGGCATAGGCCATATCGACATCTTGCTGTGAGATTAACCGTGAATCACTCTGCTGAACCTTCTTAAGACGATCGTAAGTTATGCGCTCGATTTCGAGACTCGCCTGCGCGCTCGTCAGGTTCGACTGGAGTTCCGGCACTTCGATTTCGGCCAGCACCTGACCCTTCCTAACCGAGTCGCCTTTGTCGACACTGATGCTCTTCAAGTAGCCGGTGACCTTCGAGTGAAGCGCAGCTTCGTAGAAGCCAACGACATCGCCTGGAAGATCAATTGTCTTGGCTATCTCCCCCTGGCGCGGATGGACAACATCCACCGTCGGTCGTTGAGGAGTAGTCATAGGAGTAACAGGCGTATCGCAAGCGGCCGCCCAGAAAAGCGCGAACGATAAAACAGCAGCCAAGCTGATTTGCAGTCTAAACATCGGCATCAGTTCTCGAGCAGTGCTGGCGCGGTCGCTCCGCCCTGGATCCTTCGATAGAAGAACTCATAAACGCAAGGCACCAGGAACAGAGTGAGTACGGTGGAGACGATGAGACCGCCCACTGCCGCCCTTGCCAGGGGAGCCGAAGCTTCGGAGCCCTCGCCCAGCTTCATCGCGATTGGCATCAGGCCAGCTACCGTCGCCAGCGCGGTCATCAGGATTGGCCGCAGTCTGATGCGTGCGGACTCGACCGCCGCGCGTCTTAGCTCCTGTCCCTGGCGGCGTCGTTCATTAGCGAAGTCGACGAGCAAAATCGAGTTCGACACAACGATGCCGACCATAACGATGATCCCCATGAACGACTCGATGTTAAGCGTCGTTCCAGTCAGCCACAGCGTCCAGATGACTCCTATCAATCCCATTGGAACCGCGAACATGATGATCAGCGGATCAAGGAAAGAACGGAACTGGGCAACCATCACGAGATAAAGCAGGACTACCGCCAGGGAGAGCCCGAAGCCAAAGCTGGAGAAGGATTTCTGCATCGAGGCTACCGCGCCGCGGTACCTGACAGTGACTCCCGGCGGCAGGGTCATCTTGCTCACCTGGTCTTGAATCTTCGTTTGGGTTCCACCCAGATCCTCGGTGCTCGGCGCGACAAGCAAATCGACAACCCGTTGAAAGCTGTAGTGATCCGCTTCGGACGGGTGGAATTCGGGAGAAATTGACGCTACATCGCGTAGCAGCAGGCTTTGTGCGTGCCCGTTTTCCCGGTCCACGGTCTCGATTGGAATGTTCCGCAGCACTTCCAGTGAGTCAAAGCCCTTGTCGGAGCCGGGATACTGTACCGTGAGAAAGTAATCGTCTTTGTTCGCGCGATCGATCCAGATCGACGGCTTGATATACAGGTTTGAATCGAGTGCCGTGATGACGTTCTGTATGACTTCCTGCTGCTTGACACCCAGGCGCGCTGCTCTCACCCGGTCGACCTGTATGTTCAGCGTTGGATAGTCAGATTCTTGCGCTATGAAAGTCTGCGAGACCTGCGGCAGACGGTTGATCTTTTCCTGAAGCTCCTTTGCCGTCTTATTCAGCTCGCTAAAACTGTTACCGGCAAACTGCACGTCGATGGGAGCCATCATCCCGAGATTGAGAACCGAGTCGACTATGCTGCCCGAGGAAAACAAGGTCCGAACGTCTGGAAGTTGCATAGGGAGAAGCCGCTTCAACTGGGCTACATAATATCTGGTGGGCTGCGGGTGCCCGGACTTGAGAGCAACCTGAATGAAACCCGAATCCTGGGCCGCGTTAGGCGAATAAATCGCGGATATGCTCGGAGCGATTCCAATATTCGAAACGACCATGTCGAGATCGTCTGGCGGAATGACTTTTCGGACGATAGCTTCGATTTCACGCGCCATATCCGTAGTCAGTTCGATGCGAGTACCGGCTGGTGCGCGAAAATTGATCGTGAAGGTTCCCGCATCGGTCGCGGGAAACAACTCAGTGCCAAGAAGCGGATACATCGCGAGACTTACGACGAACAGAATCGTAACTGCGCCGACGACTACAGCCTTGTGGTTCAGGGCGCTTTCCAGCAGCCGTTCGTAACCGGTGGCAAAGCGCTCATAGGCGCGATTGAAGATCCCGAATACACCGGATGCTTCGCCGCGCTCCGACGCGACCGCCTGATCGGTAGTGAGAAAGCGAGCACAGTAGAGCGGGATTATGCTCATCGAGACCAGATACGACGCTGCCATCGATAAGACTACAGCCAGCGCGAGCGCACTGAACAGATACTTGGCGACGCCAAACAGAAACATGACCGGGAAGAAAACGACGCAGGTAGTTATAGTCGATGCCAGAACGGGAAGGGCCACTTCCTCGGCGCCTTCGCGCGCAGCCGCATGCGGTTCCTTGCCTTCTGCCAGATGGCGATTGATGTTCTCAAGCACGACCACCGAGTCATCGACCAGCCGGCCTATCGCAAGCGCGAAACCGCCGAGCGTCATGATGTTGATGGTCGAGTTATTCATGAAAAGACCAAATCCGCCGGCCAGAATGGAAAGCGGAATCGACAGGAAGATCGCGAAGGTCGATCGGAAACTGCCGAGGAATATGAGAATCACCAGCGAGGCCAGAACGGAACCAGAGATGGCCTCATGTTCAAGGCTATCGACCGCCTGTCTCACATAAATGGATTGGTCGAAGATGGTTTTGAGTTTCATCCCCGCTGGAAGGCCAAAGACCTCAGGCAGCAATTCCTTGACGCCATCCACCACTGAGATGGTGTTCGCGCCGACCTGGCGTAGCACCGGGACATATACCGACGGCTGCCCGTTAATGAGAACCTGGTTGTACTGAATCTGTGATGAGTCGGTGACCTTCGCAACATCGTCCATCAGCACCGGTGCTTGACCACGTCCGATCTTTACGGGCACCTGACCTATGTCTGGGACCTTTTCGATCATGCTATTCGAGTAGATGTAGTAGTCCTTGGATCCGATCTTGACGTCGCCTGCGGGCAAGATGAGGTTGGAGGTGTCGAGCGCCTGGACGACGTCCATCAACGACAGGCCGCGGGCTTGCAGCGCCTGCGAGTTTGCGTAAGCCATGACCTGGCGAAACCTGCCACCGAAAGGGATCGGTGCGGAAGCACCCGCCACTGTCGCGAGCTGGTTGCGAATGTTGTATCGAGCTTGATCCTCGAGTTGAGTCTCGTCGTAGCCCTTACCCTCGAGCGTGACCAACACCACCGGCAGAGAAGACGCGTCAAACTGCAGCACCAGCGGCGGCAGTGTGCCCGGGGGCATGATTCCGAGATCGGCCATCGCCAGGGTGCCCATCTGCGCAGCCGCGGACTCGATGTTGGTGCCTGGCTGAAAGAACACCTTGATGATGCTCACGCCCGACAGCGAACGCGACTCGATGTGTTCTATGTTGCTGCCCAGCGTAAAAAATCGCTCGTAGCGGAAGGTTATGTTGTCTTCCATGTCCAGCGGTGGCATGCCTTGGTAGAAGGTAGCCACCACGACCGCGGGAATTTTAATGTCTGGAAAGACGTCTACCGGCATCCGCGAAAACGCAGTTGCGCCCAGGATAACGATCACCAGCGCGCCGACAATGATTATGTACGGATTGCGCAGCGAAAAACTTGGCACAATGCAAACTCCCAACCCCGGCTAGGTGCACGCGCCGGTGGACTTATAGTTTGATCACAACTGCCCGCGAACATTCGCTCGCGTGCTTGGCGAATTGCGACTGTAAAGTTTGCCTAGAGCGGGTCTTGGTTTTCCGCGCGCGATGGGAGCAATTTGGGTGGTCTGACTATCGGTTGCACGGAAGGGGTCATAAATCTGAAACTTATCAACGGTTTGACGTTTTGATCGTACGAAATCAGCCTCAGACCCTGCGGTAGCGGAACGACATTCACCTCATAGCCAGCTTTGAAATCGGGCACGCGAGACGAATCGTCGGTGAAGCGCTGCGGACCGCTGAGAGTTGTAGCCTCGGTCGAACCGCAGGAGAGACGTACGCGCGGATGCAGGACCCGAGGAGCGAAGGCCACAATGCTCATCGCGACAAGAATCATAGCGACGAGCTGCGAGTGTCGACGAGAGAGCATTGTTCTGATCCGTCAGAAGTGTATCACATTTTGGATGGAAGCCAAACTTTTCCATCTGCGACGTTCGGACTGTCGCTGGCCGTCTACCTGGTGCTGATGAGATAGTAGTATGAATCATCGAGCCCGCTGCGCACGGAATTATTTCTCAGAACTCCAACGCGAGTTTATCTGGTCGGCGATATTCTGAAAGACTTCGCGCCAGTACGGCGGGTCGATTCCATCCTCATCCGCAGTCCGTACAATCACGACTCTCGTTTTCGGCGAGATGAAAATGTACTGGCCATAGGTGCCGATCCCCATGTAGCTGTGGTCGTCCTTTCCCTGAGAAACGCCCCACCAGAAGTACTTGTAGTAGCCGCCATTGTCCTGCCATCGGGAAAACGTCTCCCATGGGCGCTGGTCGCCGGGATCCCTGGTAGTCGAATCGGCAACCCATTGCTCGGGAACGATCTGCTTGCCGTCCCAATTGCCATTGTTCAAGTACAGGCGACCGAACTTGGCTAAGTCTATAGCTCTCGCGTTGAGTAATATGGGGGTCAATTCAAAGCCGTCCTGCTCGCTGTCGATACTCCATGTAGCTGGGTATTCCATTCCTATTGGCTGCCAGATTTTTTCCTGGAGGTATTGGCTGGGTGGGCGATGGGTAGTCCGTTCGAGGATCATGCCGATAAGTTCCGCGTTGAAGTTGTTATAGTGAAATGTTTGGCCCGGAGGTTCCATGATCTTGAGGTCCGATAGCAGTAGTTGCCTAAGGTCGGGATAGTAACCAGCCAGCACAAACTCGTCCCATGGAAGAAAGCCAATCCGGTACTGGATTCCCGATCCCATCGTCAGAAGATTTCTGATCGTAATCGGCTCGAAGCCCTGGGCTTTGAGCTCGGGCAGGTAATTTGTAATTGGATCGTCGAGGCTCTTGATATAACCCTCGGAGATCGCGATCCCCACCAGGGCTGAGGTGACGGACTTTGACACGGACCATGCAGTGCATAGAGAGTCGCGCGCGAAGCCGTTGAAGTAATTCTCGTATAGCACCTGGTTGTCTCTAAGGACGATGAATGCATGGGTGCCCGTCGACTGGAGCAGCCCGGATAGCGCGACGCGCTTAACGCCCTCGCCATCGTCGTATTCCACCGTCTCGGGAACCAAATCGCGCTTCCCCGGTGCGAACTGAAATGCGGTCGGCGCCTTATCGATTGTGTGATAGCCATAGCGCCGGTAATCGTCGGAACGGGATGAGAACGCGAATTGCGCGCCCCATACAAAGTAACGGTATAGGTATTCGGGTTGTGTCCAGGCGGCGGCGCTCGCCGGCGAGCTGAATGAAAAGCCGACTGTCAGCGCTAGCGGAAGAAGAGCCAGACAACTGCGAAATGACTTCTTCTGCGGAAATATCATACGGCTCGAAGAGGGAGCTGCGTTCAGAACTCGAGCTTGGGCAACAAGAGTGTGACCTGAAAATTCAGCGTGAACTGCTCGGATTGAGTCGAAAATTGTCGATAGACCATCCATTCGCCGGATAGCGACGTATCGACCGACGTTCCATTGGACAGTTTCCATACCTTGCCGAACCCGGCGCTCAGCGGCATCGTCGTCGACGTTTTGTGGCGTAAATTAAACGTCCAGGTGGCGTCGGCGGATTTCACGTACCAGTCCCGTCCCAGCTGGTAGCTGAGAATCGGCTGAATCGTGAGAACCGAGACCGGCACGGGATGCGACGAGGTATAAGCAAACGACGTAGCCTGTTGCAGTAAGCCCGCAATATTCAGCCCGGGTATTCCACGATACGAGAATGCGGCTGCTGGCCCCATCTCCCATGCGCCATTTCCGGTGAGATTACTGGTGGAGGTGGGAAAGACGAAATAGGGACCGAATCCCCATCGAAATAGCGTTTCCTTGGAGTTCGGCCAGGGCATCACGAACAAGTCGAACAACTGCATGTCGTCGTAGGCGGTAGTGGTCGGTGATCCCTTGCCGTTGGGCACGGTCACCACCCTGAATGTGGGTCTGACGAGCTGTTCGAACGGAAATAATGACAGTGGAGAGATCGACAGTATCGATCGGAATTGAATCGCGTTTACCTGCGCGTTCGTACCGTATTCCGCCGGCGAATATATATCCTTGATCTGAAACTGGGTGAGTGAGGCAGTCGGATCATAAACCTTCTCCGCGATCGGTTCGTCCGCTTCTGCGGCCGCCGTATCGGGCCCCTGTTGCGCGATCGCAAACGAGGTAGTGCACACCGAAAGCATGAAGGCCAGCGCAATAACGCGAACCGACCCGGACAGTGGCAGGGCGGCTCTTAGACGTTTCAATATTTGACGACCGGCAAAGCTGATGCGCCGCAAATGTTCGATTCCTCGAAAGTGGCTATCGAGACCCTTGGAGGATGGGTTTCTCCCGTATTTTAACATCGCAACGGTCATATTGATAAATTCCAGAGCATCTCAGGAAGTGTCGGCGCCTCATGACGGGCAACGCAAGAGACGCACGCAGCACGGCTTAGGATCGGCGCACCACGACGCGTTGTCGTGTATGGAGCAACCGGATATGAGGTGAAAACCACGAGCACGGCGCCGAGGCGAGACTTCATTGACACACGTTATTCTTGGGCGCGTCTGCAAGTACATTTTGCCAGACTTTTTCACAGCCAATTTGACAGCCACGGGCTTGGACATGCGCAGATGAAAGGGTACGCCGGCGGAAATACGGAAACCACTATTCACCTAGGTTTGGGCGCGCAGACGTCCTTCCAACCACCTTTCACGCCGGTTACACGGTTTCAAATCCCGTCTGGGGTAGGCAATTTTTCTTTCTTTGGAAGATTCGACGACGGGCCCTACCGAAAAAATAGCTTGCAACGAATCGATCCGAGTTAGCCGCAGAGGAACGCGCCTCGGCGAATGGCCAAGCTCCGTTGGTCAACCTCTCTGGCGGACCAACGCACTGGATCTCCGATCCGCAGCGTACCGAATTACCGACCGGAAACAAGACGGCCGCTTTGCACCGCCACCGGGCCCCTTCCTCCTCCAGCTGTTGGTGGATTATTGTATCCGTAAATGATACCGGCGAGATGATGGAAAAATCCAGCGACAACGGTTTTTCCGTCGGCCTCGGGCTCACCAACGAATGCAATCTGGCCTGTGCTCATTGCTATCGCGATACAGGTCGGACTGATCGTCTGTCGCTCGATGACGTTCGGCGCGTTTGCGAAAGTGTGCCGATTCGATCGGTGAATCTTGGGACCGGTGAGAATGGGCTTCATCCCGAGTTTCACGCGATCCTGCAGTATCTGCGCGACCGCGGTACCACGATCGCGCTGACTTCAAATGGCTACTCGGCGGCGGTGCTGAGCGATGATGAGCTGCGCTCTTTCGCTGATCTCGAGTTTTCCCTGGACTTCGCAACCGAGCGTGAGCAGGATATCTGGCGTGGTCCGGGGAATTGGCGGCTGGTGCTCGATCAGACTGCGCGGGTTCTGGGACTGGGAATCACGGTCACGATTATCGCCGTTATGATGCGGACGAACTATGACAAGCTCCCCGAGATCGGAGCGCTAGCTGCGCGGCACGGGGCAAATTTCCGGGTGAATGTCTATCAGCCGGTTAAAACGGATGCCTTCTCACTCGATTACGATCAGTTCTGGACTGGCTTTCAGAGGCTGCTGGAGTCCTGTCCACTGGCCGTGTGCAATGAACCTATCGTGCGCGCGATTCTTGGATTCGACGCTGTCTCGGGCGGATGCGGAAAGGGCACCATCCGAGTCACGCCAAAGGGCGAAGTGCTCCCCTGCGTCTATTGGCCGAAACGGAATGTTGGCCTGGCCGAACTTGAAAAATGGGGAGCGGCGATCGTGGACTCGCCGGGTTTTCGCGAGCTGGATCAAGTTCCGCAATTCTGCGGGAATTGTCGCTTTGTCGAGTCGTGCCGCGGCGGCTGTCCGAGTCGCCGGCTGCTGCGGGGAGGATTGGAGCTGCCAGATGAGTTTTGCCCGTTCGTTGCGGGAAAACCTCTGCCTACGTTCGCCATCCACGCCGGAAGCTTGCGACAATTCCCGAAAGCTGGAAGCGCTTGTACGACCGTGTTCGGCGCGCAAGACCATAAGGAGCCCAAGGGTTGAACGAATCCAAACTACCCGCCCTCGATGCGGTCCTCACACTCGTGATACTCAGGGTTACGCTCGGCGTATTATTCGTCTCTACCTTCTTCGAGAACCTTGGCAAAGATCTATACACCGCCAAAGGATATGCGGGATTGATCCGCTACTACATTCAATACGGTCACGCGCCGGCAGTTTGGAAGCAGGTGGAGGGATTTGTCGCCGCCAACAGCGCGATAACCGGTCCTGGGCAGGCGGTCCTTGAATTAAGCCTCGGAGTCTTCCTAATCCTGGGTTTCTTCTCCCGGCTTGCCGCGCTGGTCGCATTCGCATTTCTGACTGGGCTGTGGGTGTCAGAACGGGGACTCGGCTGGATATGGGAGCTGCTGATTCCAATGATTGTAGCTCTGGCGCTCGCGCTTGGACCTTCGGGCAAGCGCGCTGCCATCGACGTCGCGCTCGCGCGGCGCTGGCCGCAGCTTCCAATCTGAACCTGTGCGCGTCTCGGTGGTCATTCCGACATATAATGAGGCGCAGTCCATCGGCCTGGTCCTGGCGGATATCCCGAAGGACATCGTCCAACAGGTGCTGGTCGTCGACAGCGATTCAACCGACGGAACAGCACAGATTGCCCGCCAAATGGGCGCCGAGGTTCTGCATGAGCCGCGGCGTGGCTATGGTCGCGCCTGTCTCACCGGCCTTGCCGCCGTCGATGCTCCAGACGTGGTCGTGTTCCTGGACGGGGACTACAGCGATCGTCCGGCGGAGATGTCGCGTCTGCTGGAGCCGCTGCGCCAGGGCGCTGCGGATATCGTCATCGGCTCGCGGCTGGCGGGCGAGCGGATGGCAGGGTCGATGCCTTGGCATGCCGTGGTCGGCAACCGTCTCGCGGCACGCCTGATCGCTTTGCCGGGCGGAGTCCGCCTCACCGATCTCGGTCCGTTCCGAGCAGCACGCTACGAAGCGCTGATTGCGCTCGGGCTGCAGGAATCCACCTATGGATGGCCGGTCGAGATGATCGTGAAGGGCGCGCGGCGGGGACTTAGAATTACCGAAGTGCCGGTAAGTTATCATCCTCGGATCGGCTCGTCGAAGATAAGCGGCACCTTCCGCGGCAGCATCGGCGCAGCCTGGGGTATCCTCGGCGCCATCTTGAAGTATCAGCTCTTCGACACCACCCCGAGGCGCGAGGGGAACGTTTGAAACGGGCGCGTTCAGAGAATCGTGAACGTGCCCTGATCATAATGGCGAAGGCTGCTCGCGTGGGCCAGGTAAAAACCCGGCTCGCCGCCAGCCTGCCTGCTGAAGCCGTCGTGGAACTCTACAAATGTTTGATTGAGGATACCCTGGATCTCGCCCGCTCCATCTCAACTGACGCGCTTGCCATTGTCTGCCCGGCTTCAGATGTCGTCGATCTCGCCAGTTGGCTGCCGACAATCGAAATCGTCGGACAAAAAGGCGAAGGTCTTGCCGCGGGCCTCGTCTCGGCCTTCCGCATCTTCGTCGACAGGCGCTACCGCCGCGTGGTCGCTCTCGATGGCGACAGCCCTCAACTGCCGCCCGAGACGCTCGATAAGGCTTTCCAACTCCTCGACGGTGCAGACGTAGTCGTGGGTCCTACTATCGACGGCGGCTACTACCTCGTAGGTAGTACGACTCTGCACGCCGAGTTGTTTGATACGCAACGGATGGGAACGGGGAGTGCTCTTGATTCGCTGGTAGCAACTGCGCAAGGCCTGGGTCTTAGGGTGGCACTCACCGAAACAGGTTACGACGTGGATGAGGCTAAAGACCTGGCGCGTTTGGCCCGCGAGCTTCATTTATTTCCTCACCGCGCCCGGCGGACGGCCGCGTGGCTCGCCCGTCGGCCGGAGCTGCGTGGGTCGTGAAGGATGACAGCGTAACGCCGGCCAGGTTCCTCGGCTGGGGACTGGTCATCGCAGCTTGCATGCTCGGGATTTCCTTCTTCGATTCAAGAACACACGCGCACATATTCGTCACATGCACTGCGTTGGCAGCGATCGCATATCTGCGAACCATCTGGCTCCTTGGCCGGTTTGCGGGGAGCAGCAATCGCGGACTCGCGCTATGCCTTGTGCTCGCAGCGGCATGGCGAGTTGCCCTTCTACTCAGCCCGCCAACCCTTTCAACCGATGTCTATAGGTATGTGTGGGACGGCAGAATCCAGCGGCTTGGCTACGATCCTTACCTGGTTGTGCCAAGTAGCAGCGCCGTCAGGCATTTGCACACGACTGAGACTCTACGGATGAACCATCCTGATTTCCCGACGCCGTATCCGGCCGTTGCAGAACTTTTTTTTCGCGCCGTCGCAACGGTGGATGACTCAGCGCGCGCGATGAAATCGGCAGCTTTTCTCTGCGATGCTGCCATAGTCGCCGTTCTCCTTTGGTGGCTGTCCGCCTCCGATCGAAGCCGGTGGTGGGTGCTCGCCTATGCATGGAATCCGCTAGTGGCACTGGAGGGCGCCGGAAACGGACATGTAGATCTGTTGGGTGCGCTCGGTCTTGTTCTCGCCGCTGCTTTGCTGGCACGGGGAAGGCGCACAGTTTCCGCTGTTGCGTTCGCGCTCGCAGTGGGAGTCAAATTTCTTCCGGTCCCCTTGGCGCCCCTCTTTTGGGGTCGCATCCGTCTTCGTGACGCGGCGTTAGGCGTCGGAATCCTCGCCGCGCTCTACATTCCATTTCTCGGACACGGCCAGTTGCCGTTCGGCTCGCTGGGAGGCTATCTGGCAAAGTGGCGCACCAACGCACCGGTTTATACAGCGCTCGAGTGGGTCTTTCCGACGAAGGGCCTGCTCGGTGTTCCAGTCGTTCTCGGATTTGCGGTCGCGCTCTGGACGCGTTGGCATTTGGCCCTCGATTCACCGGAGGCCTGGGCCTGGCCTTTGGCGACGACGCTGCTCTTCGCGCCGGCGATTTTTCCGTGGTACCTCGTTTGGGTTACCCCGTTCCTTTTAACTCCACGCACTCTGCCGCTGGCGGTCTGGACCGTGAGCTCGCTCGCAGTCTACTGGCCGCTTCCCGTCTGGGAGACAATGGTAATTGAGTACGGCCCCGTTCTGGGCGTAGCCGCATGGATGTGGGCGCAATCGGCAAAAGCGCGGCGCTCGACCAGCTCCTAAGTTCGCCGCGGTTCCTTTGTGATCTCTCGGTCGGCAACCCGCCTTCGAATCACCGGCCAGCAACGGTCGTGTAGTCGAACTGGTTTTTGATCTGCTCTTTCGGCAGCGGTTTCCCGTCTACCTCAACGTACGGGTAAATCAGGAAGTTAACCGGTTCCCCGCTCTGGCGCGGCTTCAGCTCCAGGTCACGGCCCATCGTGAACGCAACCCGGTCGGCGTCGAGATGGCCGAAATAATAATTGCGCAGTTGCGGATGCTTCCACGCTTCCGATGCGTCCACCGGAACCCATTGGCCGCCGGTGTAAAATTCCGCCCAGCAATGATAACCCGGGATTTCGCCCGCGCTCGATGCGCCGATCGGAAAGCCAATCGTAAAACGCGCCGGGATACCCCGCGATCGCGCGATCGCGATGAACAGCGAATGGAAGTCGGTGCAGTTCCCCTTTTTGACGTTGCACGCATAGATAGCGTCGCCGCGTCCCCATCCGTTGCCGGTCTTGTCGTAGGTCATGTTCGCGATCACGTAGTCGTAGATGGCCCGGGCCTGTTCATAAGGAGAAAGGTCGGGATCGCCCACCTTGGCACTCACCAGCTTTATCTGTCCGTCGATCGGAACGAGGCGGTCCGGGCCCAGGTAGCTGTTAAATGCCCCGCCGGTGGGCTCCGGAATGTTCGCCTGCGCCTTCTCCAAATCCGCCGATTCCTCGACGCGCCGCACCTTGAAATGGATTGTGACCGGTATCGAACCTGACGGCGACGCCTTGGCGACCAGATGCACCACGCGATTGCCGCCGGTGGGCTGCTTTACCACCTCGACCTGCGCCGGACTATCGATGCTGAGATCGCTCACCTGCTGGAATCGGTCTTCTCGCGGCAACGGAATCCAGGCCTCGACCCGATGGGCCTTCGGATCAATTCCGGTAATTTGTGTGTGATAAGTGAATTCGACCTCTCGCACCTTTGCCGGCTGAGATGGGGCTTGCGTTTGCGCTCTGGCACTTAACAAATCGACGTTCACCAGCGTCAGCGCGAACGCGACCGCGACGAACAGGTATTTGTGGGAGCCGGGGTTTGCCATCAAACTTCTCCTATGAAGCGACGATGACCAATTCGCCATCGACACCGTGGGCGCCCGCTTCTATTGCGCGTTAAGCCATGTGTCGGACCCAACCAGCTTGACCGCCACATTCGAAAAGAAGAGATGCAGCGGCTTGCCGTCCGCCGTGCCGCGATGCTGGGTCGCGAAGGTGAGAGGGCCAACCTTCTTATAGCCCGCCCAGGTCACTGTAACGAGGGCTGGCACCGGGCTTTTCGGGGACCCCCGGTGGTAGATCATTTGTTTGAACAGGTTGTCAGACCCGACGTACAGATCCCACGTATCTCCGGGCGTGTAGCCGCCGTTCGGATATTTGAACGTCACCAGCTTCGCCGACCCGTCTCCGATCGGCAGCTTTTGCATGCCCATGTCTTGCACGTTGACGCCTGAGGAATCCCAGTAAAGATGGAAAGGGAGGAACGCCCAATAGTTGTCGTTTACGAAAAACCAGTCAATTTTCGCCTTCACGATGGGAGAGTCGGCATTGAGCTTGGATTGAACAAAGGTAACTTTCACCGGCTTGCCGTCCTTGTCTAATCCGTCGTAGGAGATTTGGCCGGTCTTGGGCTCCCAAACCCATGAACGGGTGACCGATATGGCGCCCCTTATGTTGAACGTATAGCGGATCGCTTCAACTTGCCCGTACGAATCCAGGCCATAGGCCTTGGCAATCTGTTCGGCAATCGGCGATCGCGTTTGCGCCCATGAATTTGACGCGAGAATCAGCACCCCAAAAACCAGGAAACGGATTGCCGTTAAACGGCCGAACTTTGCCATGCGGGTCCTCCTCAGTGAAGAAGTGAATCTCGTGTTGGATAGCGGCGGCTCAAAAACATCTGCCACTGATTGAATCAGTTTGCTAAAAACCCGGCAAACGAACGATGGCCATTGAAATGTCTTAAACGACCGCAGCCGGGTTCCCGCTGATACGAGGCGTAGGTCGATTCACGGCAGATTCGGTATCGCCTTAACGATCTTCAAGGTGCGCCGAACGTAGCCTGTCGGCTCTTCGGACAGGTGCTTTCAGTGATCCCTTTTTCGTTATCCAGATAACCGGATAGAGCGTCTGCCGATAGCTATTTTGTCATGCCCGACCTACATTTGAAGAAGTCGGGATTGACATAGGAATCGAGCCCGATTTGATCCAGCCCCAACAGCGGTTCTTCCACTTGCCTTCGACCGCGTTCTGCTAGACCAACATAAGTCCGACCAGCAAGGCTTGGGAGTCGATATGTATCTTCCCATTTCTCTTGGAGGCATCGTGGTGATCGTCCTCGTTCTCTGGCTACTCGGCGTAGTGTGAAAGTATGCGTTTGACAATAGTAGCCGGTTTGATGGTGGGTCTGTCGCTGGGAATCCAGTCGGCGCACCTCTCGCGTGCTAAGGCCCTGGATGAAGCTGTAAGCGCTGGTCGCGTCCGCATAAGCGCGCCATGGTACATCGCAATGAATGCGGATTGCTCCGCAGCTTCGTCCGACAGTTTCGCGGGCCAGCCTCGGGATATTCGTCCGATCTCGTCCTAGTTACTGGACCTAGCAGTAGTTACTTAACCAGCGGAGGTAAGACAGATGCGCTATGGAATCGCATGGTTACTGGGAGTTCCTGTATCGGTCCTCGTGATCTGGTTCGTACTCAGTCACGTACTTTAACAGGTAGCAGGAGATATTCATCGTTGAAGGTCCAGGGCGGGCAACATGCTTACATGGAAATGTACCCGCAATACGGTTGTCGTCCTTCGAAGCTACCGTTCTCAGTCCATCTAGCCTTACACGAGGAGCTATC
>Ga0302326_10014624_pt1 | contig 16581 bp, 13 predicted proteins | sample Palsa_T0_3_FD_202264 | JGI IMG/M metagenome (GOLD analysis project Ga0302326, IMG submission 202264) | Peat permafrost microbial communities from Stordalen Mire near Abisko, Sweden - Palsa_T0_3 | ecosystem: Environmental > Terrestrial > Soil > Palsa > Peat permafrost | place: Sweden: Abisko...
TCACCCACAAGGTGAACCTCCAAAGCTCGGGATCCAGGACTTCAGCAATCCCAAGAATCCCTGCTGTGCCGGACGTTCCCGCGCCCCCGGTCACCCCGAGGGCGCGGGTCTTACTGCACGATCAGGGTTAAGGCCTCGGATCGCCAACGTGATGCCGTATGTCCTCGCGTAGGGCGGTCTTGATGCGGTCGACCTGCCCCAGGGAGGATTCTGGGCAGCTCGCCGCGTGTAGGTGCCTCCGGTCGTCGCGTCCGATGTAGAGGATGGCCGCGACGAGTCTCGCTTTCCGGCCGCGGTCGGGGTGATCGGGATCCAGTGCATAGTCGCGGAGCTTGCGGTTATCGATGATCGCCTCACGAGCTCGTGCGAGACGATCGCCAGCCCATGGCTCCTTGCTATCGGGATCGATACTCAAGTGGACGTGGTGGCGCTCGGCAGTGAAGTGGTGGATCAAGGCGTGCGGGCCGAACGGAGCCAGGGCCACAGGACCCCGGGGGTCGTCAGCCGTGGGGCTAACGTACAAGCCGCTGTGCACGCTTCAATGGAGCCGAGGACAGAAATCGCCTGGGGAGACCGACCGAGCAGGAAATCCCTCGAACGGGAAAGTAGCATTTTGCAATCTGCTGCGGCCCCTTCGGACAACCCGCTACACACAAAATAATTGCATCAACGAGGAATACCCGACTAGCTGCTCGCGTTCTGGGTACCGAGGTCGCATGAAATGACCGCAGCCTCAGGGAGTTTCGATGAATTCTTCCGGTCCGCCACCGGACGCCCGCCCTACACCTATCAGCGCGCCCTTGGTGAGCTCTCAAACCCACCGGGCGTTCTCCAAGTCCCGACCGGCGCCGGCAAGACTCAGGCGTTGATCGTCTCGTGGCTTTATGCGAGACGCGTGCGCAAGGCAGGGCCCAGGCGCCTGGTCTATGCGCTGCCGATGCGCTCGCTCGTCGAGCAGACAGTCGAGGTGGCACGCGGCATACGCGAATGCCTCGGGCTCGATGACGACGAACTGGCGATTCGGATGCTGATGGGCGGCGTCGACCCGGCTAATCTGCGCGATTGGCGCGAATGGCCGGAGCGTGACCAGATCCTGGTCGGCACGATCGACATGCTCCTGTCGCGGGCACTGAACCGCGGATATGCGGAGAGCAGGTTCGTCTGGCCGGTGGCGTTTGGACTGCTCAACAACGACTGCCGATGGGTCTTCGACGAGGTGCAGCTGATGGGACCTGCGCGCGCGACGTCGGCGCAGCTCGATGGCCTCCGGGACAAGCTCGGGACCGCGCTGCCCTGCGAGACCGTGTGGGCATCTGCGACCGTGGACGAGAGCGCGCTCGTGACGGTCGACCGACCCAAGCTCGGGGACGTGATGACGCTTTCGCACGACGACCGCACGGGTGCTCTGCGCGAGCGTCTCGAGGCCCGAAAGACGCTGGAGCGCTTGGACCTCGTACAACACGCTGGCAGCGTGCTCCCCGCTCCCGTCGCACAAGCGGCGCTCCAGCGTCACATTCCAGGCACTCGGACACTGATCGTCGTGAACACCGTCGAGCTGGCACAAGCCATCTATAAGGAGCTTGACCGCCGGAGTGGCGAAGCCGTCCTCCTCCATTCCCGCTTCCGGCCGGGGGAGCGCCAAGAGCACATGGACAGGGCATTGGCCGAGCCGGGTGAGGCAGGAATCATTGTCGTGGCGACCCAGGTGGTGGAAGCGGGAGTGGACGTGTCGGCTCGCACGCTGATTACGGAGACGGCTCCCTTCTCGTCGATCGTTCAGCGGCTTGGCCGCTGCAACCGCGCCGGCGAGTACGGCGAGGCGACCGTGCTCTGGCTCGACCGGGGCCCGCTAGACGACGGCGCCACGGGACGCAAGGCCGCGGCGCCCTACTCGCCGGCTGACATCGACGAGTCGAGGACGGCGCTGCTCGGGCTTGAGGGAACGTCGCTCTCGCCTTCCGCGCTGGAGGACATCGCGAAGGACGTCAAGGAGCCAGCCGACGACCCGTCCGTCCTGAGGCGGCGCGATCTGCTCGACCTGTTCGACACCACCCCCGACCTCTCGGGGATGGACATCGACATCGCACCGTTCATTAGGGAGGATGACGAGAGGTCCGCCACGGTGCTCTTCCGTGAGCTTCCGGCGGACGCCGCCGCGCGCTTTGACGAGTCGGCGCCCGAGCGCGACGAGCTGGTGCAGGTTCCACTCGGGAGCCTGGGAAAGCGCGAGTGCTGGACGATCGACCACATAGACGGCGGCTGGGTTCGGCGGCCGGTCCGCGACGTGCCGCCAGGAGCGACGGTGATGCTGCGCGCCGCCGACGGCGGTTATGACCCGGCGATTGGTTGGGACGGCAAGATCAAGCGTGCCGTGGACCCCGTCCCGTTGACGCGAAGAGACCCAAACGAGGCCACCGGCTCCGATCCCCAGACCGAGACGGGTAAGCGGGAGGATCTGTACCCCCACCTCGCGAAGGTGGCCGAGGCAGGCGCGAAGCTGGCTGATGCGCTGGGGCTTGTCGAGTGGAGCGAGGTGCTGCATGGCGCGGGTGCACTCCACGACGTAGGCAAGGCGCACCCAGTGTTCCAGCGAACGTTGCGCGATGCGATCTCCAAAGCAGGCGAAGGGGTCGAGGACGACAGTCGCCTCTTGGCCAAGAGCGGCAAGCGTGGAGGAAAGCACGGGCGTCCCTACTTCCGCCACGAGCTGGCGAGCGCGCTCGCGACCGTGCGGCTGGCTCGCACCGTATTGCAGGTGCCGCGGGCCGATCTGACCGCGTATCTGGTCGCGGCACACCATGGCAAGGTCCGGCTGTCAATTCGACCGGCACCAGACGAGACCCGTCCGCGTGGGGCGGGCGCGGGTGCGCGGTTCGCGCTCGGCATCGTCGACGGCGACCGTCTTCCCGAAGTTGAGACACCGCTCGGCACGATTCCTGCGCTTACCCTAGATCTCGCACCGATGGAGCTGGGCGCTGACGATTCGTGGACGGACGCGGCCGTCCGGCTGCGGGACGACCCGAAGCTCGGCCCGTTCCGACTCGCGTTCCTCGAGGGGCTGTTGCGGATCGCCGACTGGAGGGGGAGCGGTGAATGAGCTGCGTCTCGCCGGCTGCCGGTCCCGCCCGCTGATTGAGTACCTCAAGGCGCTCGGGATCCTGCACATCGTCTCGCGACAGGCCGATGGGTCGGCGCGCGCTACATGGAGCAATGGCACCTTCGAACTACGCTCGAAGTTCGACGAGGAGCAGCTCGCGAGCTTCCTGCTCGGTGACTACTCGCCGTCTCCAGTGCTCTCTCCCTGGAACGGCCGCAGTGGCTTCTATATACGAGGTGGGGCAGCCGCCGTCAACGCACTTGCAAGCATCGAGCAAGCTCGCGTTCCGCGACTTGATCGATACCGTGACGCGATCGAGCAGACGCGAGCCGTGCTCGAAGACCTCGACCTGAAGGAGAAGCCGTCCGGCGAGGTAGAGAAGGCGGAGCTCGTGAGACGGCTGCGTCGGTGCTGGCCAGACGATGCGATTGAGTGGCTGGACGCCGCGATCGTGTTGACGGGGGCCAAGGCGGCGTTCCCGCCCCTACTCGGATCAGGCGGCAACGACGGCAGCTATGACTTCTCCTCGAACTTCATGCAGTCGCTGTGCCGTACGCTGCTGGATGAGGACGCCGACGCCTCGCGTCTCCTGCTTAGAGCGTCGCTTCACGGAGCAGGTAGTCCGATGGAGAAGATGGCAGTCGCTCACTTCAGCCGGGACGCGTCGCCAACGAACTCCCCGCACGGCGAAGCAGACAGTCTCGGCAATCCCTGGGACTTAATCCTCGCGGTGGAGGGCACGCTGCTACTCGCGGCGGGCGCTGCGCGGAGGCATGGGACCGCCGCGGGCAGCGCGCTCGTGGCCCCCTTCACCGTGTACTCGACGGCCGCCGGGTACGGCTCCGCTGTGAGTGGCGAAACCGGACGGGCGGAGATCTGGCTGCCGCTCTGGTCCGGGTGGGCGACCGATGCCGAGATCAGCGCGTTGGTGCGAGAGTCGCGGGCCCAGGTCGGAAGCGGGCGATCTAGGCGGCAGGCGCGGTCGGGGCTCGACTTCGCCCGTGCCGCCGGCAAGCTCGGAGTTGCCCGAGGGATCGAGGCATTCGAGCGCTACGCGATCCTCGAGCGTGCCGGGCAGTCGAGCCTCGCAGTTCACGCGGGTCGCGTATCGGTGTCCGAGCGTCCGGGCGCAGAGGCGATCGAATCGATCGATCGGTTGCTGTGGGAGGTATCGCACTTTGGCAACGACGACCGCTGTCCGACCGCGATCCGGGCGCTCGCTCGTCGGCTAGAGCGAGCCAGCTTCGAGCTCGCCTCGCGCGGACGTCCCCGGGACGCATGCGACACGCTGGAGGCGATGGGTGCTCTAGAGCACAGCCTCGCTTGCTCGCGCTACCCGGTCGAGGCCGGTATCCACCCTTTGCGCGGTGTGCCCGCTGGTCCCTGGGTCAAATCCGCGGACGACGGCACGTCGGAGTTCGCGATCGCGGTGGCGCTGGCGTCCCTACGGGATCGCAGGCGGACATCGCCGGCGTTGCGCGACTACCTTCACGGCACATGTGAAGGCGGGTCAAGGTTCGACGCTGACCGGCGCCAGGTCGTGGAAAGCAACGGCGCTGCGAGGGTGCTCGCCGCCATCCATGCTCGACGGCACTTGGATGCCGGACGCGGCAAAGCGGCTGAAGGCGATGACGAGCGGAGCGATTCTGGTAGCGAAGGCAGCCTGACCAGCGAGACTGGCGCGGATCACTCCAGTCTCCCATTCGGTGCAGGAGCTCGCTGCGACGTGCGCATTGCCAGGCTGTTCGTGGCGGGCAGGCTGGACGACGATCGCATCCTACGTCTGCTCTGGGGGCTGGTGTTGCTCGATCGCTGGACAGGCGTGCCCGTTCCGCCCGCGGCGACAGATGACGAGGTCGCCACGCCGATCTTCGACATCATTGCGCTCGCGTGGACGGGAACACCGAAGCCTGAGCGATCAGGCAGTACGGGAGTGCGGCTCGGCCCACGCCCGGGGTGGGCCGCTCGCCTGGAGGCGGGAGCGGTCGATTTCGTCGTGCGTGATTCGTTGCTCAGGCTGCGGATGGCGGGCTTGCCTCCGATCGCCGGGCCAGACGACCTGCTTGCGGGTGCGCCATCCGGCGCGCCCGTTGGACCGCGCCTCGGCGCCGCGCTGCTGATCCGGCTAAAGCGAACGGAGATCGAGTGGATGGCGCGCAAGCTCACGGTCCCCGAACGCTCGGGTGACGAGAACCAGACGAAGGAGACCGCATGATCGATGGACTCGAGGGTCAGACCCGCCTGATCCTGAAAGCACAACTGTCGCCGGTTATAGGCTCGGCTTTCCAGCCTACGGGCTTCCCCGATCTCGGCCCTGCTGAGTTCGAGCGGCCGCTGAGCGCCACTAGCTCCCAGCGCGCGCTGCTCGTGGAGTCGGTGCAGTCGCTGGCGAATCACTTCGAGAGCGTCGCCTGGGACTCCGCCGAGAATCGCCCCGTCGCAACCGTGGGTCGTCTGCCCTATGTCGAGGTTCGGAACCGGGAAGGTCGCTTCCTCACGTCGTCACGGCTGGAGCCTCACCGGCTGGCGGGCGCTTACATTAAGAATGCCACGATTGACGGCAAGAAGATCGGCGACTGGATGGTCGGTCGCCTCGGCGTCCAGAAGGGCGTGCCCCTCGACTGGCCGGCGATCTACGGGTCCATCTTCCAGCTCGATCCCCTCTGCCTCATCCACGGCCTGTTCTTCTCGGATCCGCTGTGGAGCCCGTACGGCAACCCGAAAGTGCGAAGGGCGCTCACGGCCGTGATCGAGGCACACGATGCGCGTCCCGTCGTCTCCGGCGGTGTCAAGCGTGACGATGTGAACCCGACCGCGGATAAGGAAAGGAGCTCGAGAGAGGGATACGGCTTCGTCCCATTCGGGCGAACGGAATATACGGCGGCGGAGATCGAGCTTGACATCGCGCTCGACCTCGAGCAGATCCGTGGGTACGGCCTTGGTGAGGCCGAGACGACCCTCCTGACCGCCGTGGCGTTGTGGGAGGTCCGTACGCTGCTCGACCGGCCGCTGCGCCTGCGCACGGCATGCGACCTTGAGGTCGTCCAGCCCGTCACGGTGCGGCGGCCCGAGGGTTGGCAGCTGCCTGACGCCGACGTCCTCGCTCGGGAGATCGAGAGTGCGAACGTCCACTTTGACTCCAACGGCCCGTACTCAACGGTCTTCGAGTAGGCCGTGGTAGGTCTCGAAATTAGCTTCGATCTCGGCCGTTACCATGCGAACCCGTGGGGCTCGCATGTCAACGATGCGGCAACCGAATGGCCGCCGAGCCCGTGGCGTCTGATCAGAGCGCTGTACTCGACTGCTCGCACGAACGTGAGCCTGGCCAAGCGGCGGATCGCTATCGATCGCGCGCTGCAGGCGCTGATGGACGCTCCGCCGCCGGTGTTCGAGTTGCCGGCTGTCTCCTCTGCACATACGCGTCACTACATGCCGAAGTCGAGTTACTCGGCGCTCCGCACGGGCGATACCGCGAAGGTGCTCGACGGGTTCCTGGCTGTCGATCCGGGGAGCACGCTTGCCGCATGGTGGGACACAGATCTTGATGCAGAGGCGGCCGACGCGCTGGCGGCGGCCGCACGCTCCCTCGGCTATCTCGGCCGTTCGGAGTCGGTCTGCTCCGCCCGAATGGTCGCGGGTGCGGGGCCGGGGCGAGTCTCCGCCGCGCCCGCTGACTCGATCGATACGTACGGCGACGAGTGCGAGCTTGTCGATCTGCTGTGTCCGCGGCGCGGGCAGACGCTAGACACGCTCTCAGTGTCTGTGACTGAGATGAGGCGGAGCCGGCGTCTGATCCCGCCCGGCGCGCTCCGCGTGACCTATGCGGTGTCGCACGTGGAACTGCCGGCGACTACGGCAGAAATCGGGGCTGCTGGCGCCCGTCCGACGCTCGCGGTATTTCGCCTACGAGGATCGGGACGACCCGCAATCACGGAAGCCGTGGCAGTCGGGCAGGCGCTCCGAGTTGCGGTCCAGAGTCGGTACGGTGGGCGCAACGGACGAGCGACATCGCCTACCTTCAGCGGCAGGCGGGGGGACGACCCGCGTGATGACCAGCATCGCCACGCCCACTACCTGGCCCTCCCCGATGCCAGTGGCCCTCGCGTGGGTCGGCTCGTGGTGTGGGCTCCTGAGGGATTCGGCGCACCGGAGGTGGAGGCGCTGGCGGGCGTGAGTTTCCTCTCGATGTATGAGATACGCGAACGCCTGCCGACGGCGCTCGTCGCGCTCGCGACGGAGTCCGAGCTCCGCCTGTGCGAGTTGCTCGGACCTAGGCGATCCTGGCGCTCGGTCACGCCGTTTGGGCTCGTGCGCCACCCGAAGATGCGACGCGGTCAACTGCTCGACTCCCCCGCGGATCAGGTACGTCGTGAGCTCGCTCAGCGCGGGCTACCGGAGCCGGAGGAGGTGACCTTCGAACGCGGGTCATGGCATCGCTTTCGCAGTACCAAGGTAGGACAGTCCCGGCTCGAGCGGACGGCCATGTTCGGCATAACGCTGCGGTTCGGCGAGCCGGTGCGGGGACCGATTGCGCTTGGCGCTTTCAGCCACTATGGCCTTGGGCTGTGCCGCGCCGAGGAATGATCTACGCGGAGATGCGCGGGCTCGGTGTGCGCGCCCGACGGGATCGGGGTCAGTGGGTGCCGAGACGCGCGGCGGCGGCCTCATAGTGCTCAGCCAGTGCCAGGCTTGCCTCACGGATGCCGTTTATGTCGCTCTGCTTGGCCTCAGCGCTTAGTTCACTCGCCCGCGATCGCAGCTCGTAGGGGCTCCGCATGCTCTCAAGCAACTGGTCCTCCATGGCGCGGACGAGCCAGCGATCCTGTTCACGCAGCGCCGGCCAACGATCAGTCGACATACCGCCAGCTTAGCGGGCAGTGGTGGCGCCAAAGGCACTGCCGGGATCAGCGTTCGGAGGCCGAGACGCTCGGTTCGTACCAAACCGAGCGTGCCGAGCGGTACTTGATACCAATTACCACAGGGTGATACGAGACAAGTACCGCTGCGAAACCCCTTCCTCTACGCCGCCGACCCCGTAGCACCGGCTACGTTCTCGCAGAGGGCGCGGCACAGAGCGCTGTGCGCGCACTGATATATCGCCCTCAGCCGATCGCCCGGCCAGTCGATCCGCGCGGCGAGATCAACCGGACCGAGTTCGATCACGCGGCTGCGCTCGACCGTGCGGTACTTGCCGTCCGTGAGTGCCAGCCAGTGGACGGCGCGCTCGGCCGGGTCGACGATGAGGATCTCGTCGACGTCGTGGGCGGCATAGAACGGCTGCTTCTGCCAGCTCTCGTCGCCGGGAGACACGATCTCGATCACGAGCGCGGGCTGCCGAGGTGCCCCATCTGGTCTGACGGTGCAGGCCGCCGTCGGGTACTCGGAAGTCGTTCTCGCGCTCGCCGAGGTTGAACTGCCCGCTGATCACGAGCCCGGCGGCGTTCGCGAGCGGAGTGAGCAGATGGATCAGCTGCGCCTCGATCCGGACGTGGGCTTCGTCCGGGGCGGGGACGACGTGCAGCACACCCTCCCACACCTCGTCGAACCGGTCGCCGCTCGAGCGCCGGCGCCGCGCGAGCGACGCCTCGATCCCGTACGCCTCGGGGTCTAGCACGATCGTTGGCACAAGCGAAGCATATCCGCCGCTACCACGCCCGGAGCTCGTCTCGCCCGGCGATCGGCTAGCTTCCCGGACCGCGATGAGCAAGCATGTTGTCCTCCTCCCTGGCGACGGGATCGGCCCGGAAATCATCGCGCCCGCGGTCGAGATCCTCGACGCCATCACCTCGCTCGAATACGAGGAGCGCCTGTTCGGCGGCGCCTCGATCGATGCGCACGGGACGGCGCTCACCGACGAGACGCTGGCAGCGTGCCGGCAGGCGGACGCCGTCCTCCTCGCCGCCGTCGGGGGCCCGAAGTGGGACACCACCGACTCACAACGGCCCCGCCCCGAGCAGGGCCTCCTCGGTCTGCGCAAGGGCCTCGGCCTGTTCGCCAACCTACGTCCCGTCCGGCCCGTGCCCGCCCTCTACGACGCGAGCCCGCTCAAGCGCGAGCGGATCGAGGGAACCGACCTGCTCGTCGTGCGCGAGCTCACCGGGGGGATCTACTTCGGGGAGAAGACCCGGACCGCCGACGAGGCCAGCGACGCCTGCGTCTATACGCGCGCTGAAATCGAGCGGATCGCCCGGGTGGCCTTCGGCGCGGCGCGCCGCCGGGTAACGAGCGTCGACAAGGCGAACGTGCTCGAGACGAGCCGGCTGTGGCGGGAGGTGGTCGGCGGACTCGCCGGCGAATACGACGTGCCGCTCGACCACCTGCTCGTCGACAACGCCGCCATGCAGCTCGTCGCCAACCCGTCCGCGTTCGACGTCATCCTCACCGAGAACATGTTCGGTGACATCCTCAGCGATGAGGCGGCGATGATCACGGGCTCGATCGGCATGCTCCCGAGCGCCTCGCTCGGAGGCGAGGGCCCGGGCCTGTTCGAGCCGGTGCATGGCTCGGCGCCCGACATAGCCGGCACGGGCAGGGCGAACCCGCTGGCGATGTTCCTCTCGGCGGCGCTCATGCTTCGGCATGGGCTCGCTTTGGAATCTGAGGCGGCGGCGATAGAATCGGCTGTCGATCGCGCGCTGGCCGAGGGGCTGCGCACAAGCGACCTCGGGGGCACCGCCACGACGCGCGATGCCACCGACGCCGTCCTCCAACATCTGTAGCAAGGAGCCTCACGTGGACCAAGTCGACCTCATCTGGCAGAACGGGGAACTCGTCGCCTGGGAGGACGCGAAGGTACACGTACTCACCCACGGTCTTCACTACGGCACCGGAGTGTTCGAGGGCATCCGCGCCTACGAGACCGCGCACGGGCCGGCGATCTTCCGCCACCGTGATCACCTCGCGCGCCTGTACAAGTCCGCCGAGCTCTACTACATGCCGATCCCCTACGCGCTCGAGGAGCTGCGCCAGGCGACGCATGACCTGATCGCGGCCAACGGGCTGTCGGAGTGCTACATCCGCCCGCTTGCCTTCCGGGGCTACGGTCAGATGGGCCTGTACCCGCTCGACTGCCCCGTTGAGGTCGTGATCGCCGCGTGGCCATGGGGCGCCTACCTGGGCGAGGACGGCAAGAGCCAGGGCATCCGCGCCAAGGTCTCGAGCTGGCGGCGGATCTCCCCCGATTCGCTGATCCCTCACGCGAAGGCGACCGGGCAGTACCTGAACAGCGTGCTGGCCAAGGTCGAGGCGTCGAAGGCCGGCTACCAGGAGGCGGTCCTCCTCGACGCTCGCGGATTCGTCTGCGAGGGCTCCGGGGAGAACATCTACATCGTCCGCGAGGGCGAGATCCTCACCCCCCCTCAGACGGCCGGGATCCTCGACGGGATCAACCGCAAGTCGATCATCCAGATCGCCCGCGACCTCGGTTACACAGTGATCGAGCGCGACCTCGCGCGCGCCGAGCTCTACCTCGCCGACGAGGTGTTCATGACCGGCACCGCGGCCGAGCTGTGTCCGGTTCGGGAGATCGACGACCACACGATCGGGAGCGGTGTGCCCGGTCCCATCACCGCCGAGCTTCGGCGCGTGTTCGAAGACGCGCTGCACGGACGCGACCCACGCTACCGCGACTGGATCGACGTCGTGAAGGTGCCGACGAAGGCGGCGTGATGGCGGGCCGAAAGGACCGCCGACCATGACCAAGATCCAGCTCTTCGATACCACGCTCCGCGACGGCATGCAGGGGGAGGGCATGTCGCTCTCGGCGCGGGAGAAGGTTCGCGTCGCCCACCGCCTCGACGAGCTCGGGATCGACGTGATCGAGGCCGGGTTCGCGGAATCGAACCCGAAGGAGCTAGAGCTCTTCTCGCTGCTCGCGGCCGAGCGCTTCCAGCACGCGGACATCGCCGCCTTCGGGATGACCCGCCGGCGCGACTCGCGAGCCGAGGAGGACCCGGGACTGCGTGTCCTCGCCGACTGCTTCGCGCCGGTCGCCGTGCTCGTCGGCAAGACCTGGGCACTGCACCTCGAGAAGGTAGTCCGCGTAGACCGCGAGGAGAACCTGCGGATGGTCGCCGACTCCGTCGCCTTCCTCGTCGCCGAGGGCAAGCGGGTCATCTACGACGCCGAGCACTTCTTCGACGGCTACGCCGACGACCCGGCGTACGCGCTGAAATGCCTGCTCGTCGCGGCCGAGGCGGGCGCGGAGACCGTGACCTGCTGCGACACCAACGGAGGAACGCTCCCACACAGCGTGGCCGCGGCGACGCTCGAGGTGACGCGGACCCTCGCTCGGACGAGCGTGCAAGTCGGCATCCACTGTCACGACGACGCTGGCTGCGGGGTGGCCAACACACTCGCCGCCGTGCAGGCGGGCGCGACCCACGTGCAGGGGACGATGAACGGCTACGGTGAGCGCTGCGGCAACGCCAACCTCGTCTCGATCATTCCCAGCCTGCAGCTCAAGCTCGGGTACGAGTGCCTCACCGACGCGCGCCTGGCGTCGCTGAGCGAGACCTCGCACTTCATCGACGAGCTACTCAACTTCACCCCTGACCCCGACGCACCGTACGTCGGACGCAACGCCTTCGCGCACAAGGGCGGTATGCACGTCGCCGGAGTGAGGACCGATCCGACCACGTTCGAGCACATCGACCCGGCGGTGGTCGGCAACGGCCGCGAGCTCCTCGTCTCGGAGCTCTCGGGCAAGGGCACCGTGCAGGCTCGCGCCAAGGACGCCGGCATCGAGCTCGACGACGGCGCGGCGAGACGTGTCGTCGAGCGCGTCAAGGAGCTCGAGCACCACGGCTACCACTTCGAGGCCGCCGACGGCTCCTTCGAGCTGCTGCTCCGCAAGGAGACCGGCGAGTACGAGCCGCTGTTCCGGCTCGAGTCCTGGCGCGCGATCGTCGAGAAGCGCGCGGACGGCCGCGTCGAGACCGAGGCGACGATCAAGATCTGGGTCGACGGCGAGCGCTACGTGCGCACCGCCGAGGGCAACGGTCCCGTGCACGCGCTCGACAAGGCTCTGCGCGAGGCGATCTCGGAGATCCACCCGCACCTGCGCGACATCGAGCTCGTCAACTTCAAGGTCCGCATCCTCGACGAGACCAAGGGCACCGGGGCGGTGACTCGTGTCCTCCTCGACGCCTCCGACGGCCAGGCGGTGTGGGGCTCGATCGGCGTATCGGAGAACGTGATCGAGGCCTCGTGGGAGGCGCTCGTCGACTCGCTCGAGTTCGGGATGCAGCCAGGGCGTCAGGTGCAGGCGCCCGCGCAGCCGGCCCGCGCGATCCCGCGTCCGTGAGCGCGGACGAGCCGATTCCGCTCGCGCGTCCCGTCATCGGCGCCGCCGAGGAGGAGCGCGTGCTCGAGGTGCTGCGCTCCGGTCAGCTCTCGCTCGGTCCGCGGCTCCCGGAGTTCGAGACAGCCTTCGCCGCCCACGTGGGGGCCCCCTACGCGAGCGCCGTCTCGAGCGGCACCGCCGGTCTGCACCTGGCCCTGCGCGCGGCCGGAGTGTCGGACGGTGACGAGGTGATCACCAGCCCCTTCTCGTTCGTAGCGAGCGCCAACGTGGCGCTCTACGAGCGCGCTCGTCCCGTGTTCGCCGACATCGACCCCGTGACCCTCAACATCTCGCCCGAAGCCGCCGCGTCGGCGGTCACCGAGCGGACGGCGGCGATCCTGCCCGTCCACGTGTTCGGCTACCCGGCTGACATTCCCGCGCTCGAGCGGCTCGGGCTGCCCATCGTCGAGGACGCGTGCGAAGCGCTCGGCGCGCTCCACCCCGACGGCACCCCGGTCGGAGCGGGCGGCGCCCATCCCGCCGTGTTCGGCTTCTATCCGAACAAGCAGCTGACGACCGGGGAGGGGGGGATGGTCACGACCGCCGACCCGGAGCTCAAGGAGCGGCTCGATTCGGAACGCAACCAGGGCCGCGCGCCGGACATGGGCTGGCTCGATCACGACCGGCTGGGGTTCAACTACCGGCTCTCGGATGTTGCCTGCGCGCTGGGGCTCGCGCAGCTCGAGCGACTCGACGCCATGCTCGAGGGCCGCACCCAGGTTGCGGCCTGGTACGGCGAAGCGCTGACGGGAATCGAAGACCTCGAGCTGCCGTGTCCGGACAGCGGGGGGGCGCGGCGGGGATGGTTTGCGTATGTGGTGCAGTTGCCGCGGGGCATGGACCGCGATCAGACCGTGCTCGCGCTGGCCGAGCGTGGGATCCCGAGCAAGCCCTACTTTCCAGCGATCCACCTGATGAGCTTCTATCGGGAGCGCTTCGGGCACCGGGAGGGCGAGTTTCCGATCTGTGAGGACGTCGCCGCTCGCTCGATCGCCCTGCCGTTCTTCCCCGAGCTCGGCCAGAGCCAGGTGGCGCGGGTGGCTGCGGCGCTGGGCGAGGTCGTCGTTCAGGCCCGGGCCGGGGCCGGGCCATAACATCACTCGCGATGTCCCGCTTCGCCGAGCCTCCCGACACCATCTTCCGGGCGCTGAACGACTCGATCGGCTACGACTGGCGTCTGGGCCCCTACGACGTCCAGCAGTCGCGCGCGCACGCGGCGATGCTGGCCTCGCGGGGAATCATCAGCGAGGACGATCGCGATCAGCTCCACGCGGCTCTCGACCAGGTCGAGAGCGAGCTGGGGGAGGGATCGTTTCCCTTCGCCGAGGGGGATGAGGACATCCACATGGCCATCGAGCGGCGGGTGACCGAGCTCGCCGGACGGGTCGGCGGAAAGCTCCACACCGCGCGCTCGCGCAACGACCAGGTCGCTACCGACATGGCCCTGTTCGTCCGCGCCCATGCCCATCAGACCGCCGAGGCGATCGGGCGGCTCGCCGAGACGCTCGTCGGCCTCGCCGAGGCACACCTCGACTGGCCGATGCCCGGCTACACGCACCTGCAGCGGGCGCAGCCCGTGTATCTCAGCCACCACTTGCTCGCCTATGTGTGGATGCTGGCGCGCGACCGAGAGCGCTTCGCGAGCGTGAGTGCCGCCACGGGCAATCTGCCGCTCGGCGCGGGCGCGCTGGCGGGTGTGAACTTCGACACCGACCGTGGCGCCGTCGCCCGCGAGCTCGGCTTCACCGGCGTGGCGGAGAATTCGATCGACGCGGTCTCCAACCGCGACTTCGTGCTCGACTACCTCGCCGCGGCAGCGACGTGCGCAACCCACCTGTCCCGGCTCGGCGCGGAGATCGTGCTGTGGTCGAGTGAGGAGTTCGGGTTCTGCGAGGTGTCGGATGCCTGGGCCTCGGGCTCCTCGATCATGCCCCAGAAGAAGAACCCCGACGCCGCCGAGCTGCTGCGCGCCAAGGCGCCGCGCATCGCCGCTCACCTGGTCGCCATGCACGGCGTGATGCACGGCCTGCCGCTGACCTACAACAAGGACATGCAGGAGGACAAGGAGCACCTGTTCGATGCCGTCGACACGCTCGAGCTGTGTCTGGCCGCCGCCAACGGCATGGTCTCAGGGATCGAGTTCCGCCGCGAGCGCCTCGCGGCCGCCGCCGGCGACGAGCTCCTCGCGGCCACCGATATCGCCGACCTGCTCGTGCGGCGGGGAATGCCGTTCCGTGAGTCCCACGGGGTAGTCGCGGGGCTGGTCAGGAGCGCGATCGACCAGGGCAAGTCGCTTTCGGAACTGAGCCCCGACGAGCTCGCCGAGCACTCCCCGCTGATCGACGACGAGTTCTATTCCGTCCTCAGCGACGGGGCGTGGCTGGAGACGAAGGTCTCCGAGGGGGGGACGAGCCTCGCGCGCGTGCGGGAGCAGATCGAGCGCGCCCGCGACGCGATCGCCGCCCCTCGCGCCGAGTAGTGGTGGAGCGCCCCCTCGAACACGGGTTCTACGCCCGGGGGGTTGTGGACGTAGCCCGCGACCTGATCGGCTGCGTAGTCGAGCATGACGGGGTGAGCGGGGTGATCGTCGAGACCGAGGCCTATCACGACTCAGAGCCCGCGTGCCATGCCTTCGTGGGGCTGACGCCACGCACCGCTACCTTGTTCGGCCCGCCGGGCCGCGCTTACGTCTATCGCTCCTACGGGATCCACAGGATGCTGAATGCGGTGTGCGAGCCCGAGGGAGTCGGCGCCGCGGTCCTCATCCGCGCGCTCGAGCCGCTCGAAGGGATCGAGATCATGCGCGCCCGGCGGGGGTTGGATCGCACCGAGGACCTGTGCTCCGGTCCGGGGAAGCTCACCCAGGCGCTGAAGGTGGAGCTTGTGGACAACGGGGCCGACCTGGCGGCGGGACCCGTGGTCATCGGGCAACGGCCTCGTGCGTGGCGGGACGTGAAAATAGTCTCCGGCCCCCGGATCGGCATCACCAAGGCGGCCGAGCTGCCGTGGCGCTTCTGCGCCGCCGGCAACAGGTTCGTCTCCCGGCCCCTGCCGGTGGCGACGGGTGCAACCGTCTAGCGCCGCACCGGGGCTACAGCATTTTCACCAGGCTGCCGATACCGGACGTAACGGTCGCTTACCTGCCAATCTCAGCCCCCGCGCTGACTTGACTCGCCGCCTGGCTTCCGCCCCCCACCCATCATGGGATTCGAGGACCGGCGACCCCGAACTGGAGCCAAGGAAGGCGGTACAGATATGGGCAGTTCACGGTGCCGCAGCCTGCTGCTCCTGGCGACGAGCTCGTTGGCGGTCCTCCTGTGGTCGGCGAGCCTGGCGGCCGCGGCCTGCTCACCTCGACCCCTTCCGCCGTGCAGTCCCTACGGGTTCACAGGAAGAGTCGGGCCCCACCGTTCTTCCGGCTGCCTCCACAAGCAGTTACCGACTTGCCGTGCGCAACCGGGCCATCAGGGCCACAAGGAAGTCCCGGGCAAGAAAGGCGCAAGGGGAAGTACCGGAGCAGCCGGACGCACCGGCTCGACCGGGGCTACGGGGCCAACGGGCTTGCGGGGTGTCCAGGGTTACGCTGGTGCCGCCGGCGCGGTGGGTCCCATGGGTCCGGAAGGAGCCACCGGTAACGCCGGATTGACGGGTGCTGCGGGTGCTGCGGGTGCGGTGGGCGCTGTGGGCGCGACCGGATTGACGGGTGCTGCGGGTGCTGCGGGCGCTGCGGGCGCGACCGGATTGACGGGTGCTGCGGGTGCTATGGGCGCGACGGGATTGACGGGATTGACGGGATTGACGGGTGCCGCGGGCGCTGCGGGCGCTACGGGATCGACGGGCGCGGCGGGTTCGCCGGGTTCGCCGGGCGCCGCCGGTGCTACCGGAGCAGCCGGTGCGGCCGGTCCACAGGGTCTGCAAGGTCTCCAGGGCCTGGTCGGCGCTGCCGGTCCGACAGGTCCCCAAGGAGCAACCGGCTCCACCGGATTGACGGGCGCGGCGGGCTCGACGGGCGCTTCGGGCGCGGCGGGTTCTACAGGCGCGACGGGATTGACGGGTGCTGCGGGGGCTACCGGATTGACAGGTGCTGCGGGCGCTGCGGGCGCTGCGGGCGCTGCGGGCGCTGCGGGCGCTACGGGATTGA
>Ga0302326_10014626_pt1 | contig 16580 bp, 19 predicted proteins | sample Palsa_T0_3_FD_202264 | JGI IMG/M metagenome (GOLD analysis project Ga0302326, IMG submission 202264) | Peat permafrost microbial communities from Stordalen Mire near Abisko, Sweden - Palsa_T0_3 | ecosystem: Environmental > Terrestrial > Soil > Palsa > Peat permafrost | place: Sweden: Abisko...
CCGCCGTTGCGGGTCGGCCAGATACTCGGCGAAGCGCTCTTCGGACAGGTTGGCGTCGATGAACGATGCGATGTCCTCGAATGCGACCGATGGGGGACAGGCCAGCGGAAAGGTGCGTGCGGCGACCGCAGCCAATTCGACGATGTCGACGGAATCTGCCGTGGCGATCCGAGCTACAGGTTCCACTGCGCCAGGTGATAACCCGTCTTCTTGTCCAGCAGAACGACAGTGGCGACCGGATCGCGGTAGGCCTCCCAATACACGCCGCCGCGGACGATTGAGCCTGCCGGTGCGTTCGCCAGCGCGGCGTCCAGCGCGTCGGGTGCATCCGAGTTGCGCGACTTGTAAGCGTCGCCGAACGGGGTGACCCCGTCGAAGGTGAAATCGGTCAGCATCTGGTGCGCATTCGGCACCCGGACCGCGTGGATCGCCACGTCGGCCCGCATCACCGCGCTGTTCGGAAAGCTCTTCACCGGCACGCCCACCCGGTTGTAGCCGAACCCGGGCGGCGGGTCGACGGGCTGGACGCTGCTGACGGTGATGTCGGCGACCATTTTTCCGGTGTCGACCCGCAACGTGTCACCGAGATGGCCGATCGGAGCGTCACCGGCCGACGCGCGGGGTACCGCGATCAGCGCGGCCGCGAAGACGGTAATCACGACAACCAGGCAGCGGCGCATCTTTCCCTCCTCGGCGACCATCGCATGATGGCACACTGCGCGGCTCACGTCGGCGGGTTGCACCACGCTCGGCCCTTCTTGCCTAGCCCTTCGGGTAGCCGCGGCGCACCGTGCGATCCAGGATGCCCAGCGATGCCCGTAGTGCGAGTTCGGAGATGACGGGGAAAATCCCGGCTGCACGCCACTTGTCGTGGATTTGCGACCAGTCGTAGAACGACGTGACGAGCGTGCCCTCGCCGTGCTCGTCGGGCTCGAGGCGGTAGCCGTAGACGTGGCCGATCGGCGGCTGGATCTGGCCATCTACCGTCCACGCGATCAACCGGTCCGCCTCGAATTCACGGATGATGACGGTGACGTCGTACTTGCCGAGTTGGGGAAAATCGTTGAGAGATTCACGGTCCATATGCACGACGAAGCTGTCACCGGCGGCGCCAACGGACGAACCGTCGGCGTCCTGCAGCATTCCGGACGCATCGATGGCGACGTGTCCCTGTGGATCGCAGAGGACGGCGAAGATATCGGCTGCTGCAGCCGGGATGGTGCGCTGGACTTCGATTTTCTCGGCCATGGTCTGATCCTGGCAGGACAGTTGCGGCAATGTCGCATTTCGCGGCTACCGAAGTTAGTACGAGAAGGGTGTCAGCGTGCGCGATGATGGTGCGATGAAACGTCTCCTGGCGATGCTGAGCGTGGTCGCCGCACTGGGCGTGACCCCGCCTGTTCATGCCGACCCCGATCAGGACCTCGACGCGAGCTTTCTCGATGCGCTCACCAAAGCGGGCATCACTGTCAACAGCCGGGCAGGCGCTGTCAAGGCCGGTAAAACGGCATGCGGGTTGATGCAGCAGGGGCGGCCGGAACTTGACGTCATCCAGCTTGTAACGAGGCAGAACCCCGGCCTGGACACCACCAGAGCGGCACAGTTCACCGCGATCGCAGCCAGCGCGTACTGCCCGCAATACCTGCAACGCGTCGGTGACAACGGTGGGGGCGACAACCGTCCAGCCCAGTAAGGGACTGCGATCGCAAACGAGGGCATACTGCCCGCAGGATCTGCAGCGCGTCAGCGCCAACAGTGCTGGCGCAGACCGCTAACGGGGGGCAGTCGTGAAAGTCGGTTTGGCGGCGCAGGCGTTGCCGATGCGCTTTTCACCGATGGCGGTGACGCGACTCAGTTACCTTTCGGCGGTAGCAACCCGGGCGGATTCGTTCTGGCTGGCCGATCATCTGAACTCGTTGTACCCGCGTTCGATGGCCAAGCCGAAGTACATCGGTGGCGCACGATTGGCGCCGAAGGTCGATGCCAATCTCGAGCCGTGGACAGTGCTCGGACATCTGGCCGCGCGAAATCGGTTGGGGCGGATGCGGCTTGGCATCGGCGTGACCGATGCCGGTCGGCGCAATCCCGCCGTCACCGCTCAAGCGGCCGCAACGCTGCACCTGCTCACGCGCGGACGGGCGATCCTGGGCATCGGCACCGGCGAGCGTGAGGGCAACGAACCGTATGGCGTGGACTGGTCCAAACCGGTGGCGCGGTTCGAGGAAGCCATGGCCACCATCCGCGCGCTGTGGAACTCCGGTGGCGAGCTCGTCACCCGCGACTCACCCTTCTTCCCGTTGCACAATGCTGTGTTCGACTTGTGGCCGTATCGCGGGAAGTGGCCCGAGATCTGGATAGCCGCACACGGACCGAGGATGTTGCGCGCCACCGGCCGCTACGCCGACGCGTGGTTTCCCGCAGCGGTGTTTTCGCCCGCGGACTATGCGCGTGGCTTGGATGCGGTTCGTGCCGCGGCGTCGGATGCCGGACGGGATCCGCTGTCGATCGTCGGTGCGATGTTTTTCTTCACCGTCACCGGCCGCAACCGACAAGAGATCGACGAAGCGTTGGAATCGACCGCGATGAAGACCTTCGCGTTGAATGCCCCCGCGGAATTGTGGGAGCGGCACGGCGTTTCTCACCCGATCGGTAGCGGTTACCAGGACATCATCCCGCAGATCCTCGACGAAGAGTCTGTGCTGTCGTACACGTCGAACGTGCCGTTGTCGCTTCTCAAAGATGCGTGCTTACAGGGCACGCCCGACGAGATCGTCGAACAGGTCGCCGAGTGGCGCGATCACGGGCTGAGCTACCCGGTCTTACTCAATCTGAGCACCGTGCAGCCGAGCCTTCGCCGTGGTCTGGCCGCGGGCAACCCGTTCGCAAAGGCATTCCGCGGTATTCGCAAGTTGTGAAATGGCCTAAGCCGCAGTCAGATCCTGGTCCAGACCCACTGCTGACTGCCTTCGTCCCACCTCGGCTGCAATTGCCCTGCCCACGGCGGCGGGGGAGGAGGCGGCGGTACGTCGGCGGGTGCGTATGGCGGCGCGTATGCGGGCCGGGGGATCCACCACGCCGGCGGTGCCGGGGGCGGTTTGCACTCGTTGGTCCAGACGTTGCGCGACCAGTTGAGGTCGCACTGCGGCGAACCGACTCCGGGCGCTGCGACGGTGACGGCCGACGTTGCGACCCCGGCAGCCGCGAGCGTGATTGCTGCCGCCGCAACCGCGGCGGTCATACGGCGAAAAAACCTCGTCATCGCAGGCCTCTCCGGTGGGACCCGGTGCCCGACGTCGGGCGTGCTCCAGCTTATGTGCTCGGCATCCGCGCAGACGGCAAATGGATCGCGAGCTTCAGATCCTTCGTCGTGGCCGTAGCGGATCGGCCGGGAAGTCTCTCAGCACCCTGTAGGGCGTCGGGCTGAGCGGCCGCCTCGGCGCCAGCAGTGATGGCATCGCCGCGGCCATCAGCGCGCGGTGCCCGTGTTCGGCGCGGGAGCCAGGCGCTTGCCGGCGTGCCCGTTCGCGGCCAGCCGCCCAAACGGCGACACCGACCGCGGCAGCCGCGAGCACCGTCAGCGCTGCAACCGTGTGCTCGCTGAGCAACATGGACATCAAAGTTAGGGTGACCAGGCCCGTTGCTGCGGCAGCCGCCGGGTGACGATCTACCCAGATTGCCCGCGAACATCGTGCTTCGTGCCCGCACCGCGGACAAGCGTGTGTAGTCATGAGGTTTCCTCTCGGTGGGCGAAGTCCACCGTGGTATTGGGCGCCGACAACAGCTGCGTTGTGCGGGCGTTGGTTGAACCGAGAAACAGGTGATCACCTGTGTAAATAGTGTGGTGCGCGGTACTGGGATTGAACCAGCGACCTCTTCCGTGTCAGGGAAGCGCTCTCCCGCTGAGCTAACCGCGCCCGGGTCAAATAAACAGAGGTGGAGACGGGAATCGAACCCGTGTGCACGGCTTTGCAGGCCGTTGCCTCACCACTCGGCCACTCCACCGCGGGGTTTGATGTCACTTACACCCTCGAGCGGATGACGGGATTCGAACCCGCGACCCTCACCTTGGCAAGGTGATGCGCTACCAACTGCGCTACATCCGCGCGCAACGGACGAGATCGTCGCCCGGTGCGAAGCACGACGATAGTCCACCAAAGCGGGACCGCACAAATTCCTGGGTACCGATTGGCGCGCGGCTATTTGACACCTGGCAGCACGTTCTGCCGAGTCGGCGACGCGTGCTAACCTTCGACGTCGTTCGCCTCTCGGCGCGGTCCCGTGGCTCAGTGGGAGAGCGTCCGCTTCACACGCGGAAGGTCGCTGGTTCGATCCCAGCCGGGACCACTCTCTCCGTGCCTGTACAGGCGCAGTGGTCGCGCTCGCCTAATCTATTCGGAACTTGGCTCAGCTCTTCGTGACTGGGCGGCTGGTCATTAGCCGCAGCCGAACGACGGTTGCGCAAAGCTCAACGCACGCAAAATGATTCGCGGCGGCGTAGCCGGTCAGGGCGCTTTGGTGTACCGGCGGACCATGTCGTCCTCGCCGAACGTGCTCGTATAGTCCATGCCCCTGTTGTCGCGGCAGAAAAACGTCCATCGCCGCGGCGTTATCTGCGGCCCGCTGATCAGCTTGACCGTGTAGCGCAGTTCGGTGTCGCGCCGCGTGCCGATGATGTCGCCCACCTTGACCTGCGATGCATGGATCTGGGGTGCGTCGCACCAGTTCTCTATGGCCACGCCACCCGTCCTCCGCTGTTTCCATCAGCCTACCCGTGATCTGCGCGCTGGCCGCCGTCGATAGCCGAATAGCGACCACTCGGCACTGGTCACCCCGCGGCCCCGCCATGCGGTTGTCGCCGAAACGACCCCCGGTGGCGTAGCGTCGGACGTGAGCCGTTTCGTTGTCAGCAATGGTCCACCACGACTCGGGTCGGTGGCCTCCAAGGGCAATGTGATTCCTCCGCCTGCCGAGCGCCTCACAAGGCAGGCGACGCCGAGCGTGAAGGAACCGCCTGTGGAGCATGCCGCATTGACCATGACGCGAACACGCGACACCCCGATTCCGGCCTATGCCTGCAACAGGCGCGCCGCCGAAACAGCGGGGTCATTGTGCCGACACCACCAGTGATGATGTATCCGAGAGAAAGCCGACGCCAGGCCAATCCCATCCGGCTATCGGTAGCCCATGATCTCGGCCGTGACATCGATGGCGCGTGGTGGCCCCGCGCTGACCGCATCACCAATGAACTACCCAACCTCGTCGCCGTCCTGACGCCGGTGCTCGGCGAGATCACCGCTATCAACGTCAACTGGCAACCGCTCCAAAGGCCACCCGACTTCAACTGGCCGGGGTGGGAACACAAACGCCAGCACGTGATGACGCTCGTTGGCACACACGGTTCCGCCAACCTGCTCATCATCGCGTACTCGACGCACAGCGCGCTGGCACTGATGGTGATGCGCTGCGCCGCCAACCTCCCTATTGAAGCTGCTGACCGCGACAAGAACGCCTTTGCGACCGCGGGCTCGATCCTGCGGGTCGCCCAACAACAGCGCACATCCGCCGACTGCTAACACATCGGCCTCTGCGGTCGAATTGCGCTGAGCGTCAACCGACCAACCAAGGGCTCCCGCATCAGCAGGCTTCGAGAGCGTATGGTCTCGAACGGAGCGGATGCCGTGCATGCGCATCCCGAATGGCACGGCATTGTTGTCCTTGAGCACGCACCTTTCAACAGTCGGCGATGAGGCAGAGGAGACCAGTGGCAAAGCACCGGATATTGGTTGGCATCGTGGCTGCGGCCACTGTGGTAGCGAGTCTGGCCGGCTGTTCCAGCAACAAGTCCGGCACGAGCACGAGCTCGAGCTCGGCTACGGCTGTCGCTACCAAGGTCGTCATCGACGGCCAGACCCAGAGCGTCACCGGTCAAGTCAGCTGCACTCAGACAAACGGCAACGTCAACATCGGGATCGGCGATCCGACGAACGGGATCGGTGCGGTGGTGTCGAGTGCGGATCCGCCAGTCGTTCAAGCGGTCGGGCTGGGTAACCTCACCGGCGTGACGCTGGGCTACTCGGCCGGTGCGCCGAATCAGGCCAGCGCCCAGGCCACAAAAAGCGGCAACTCCTACACGATCAAGGGCACCGCGACGGGGATCAACGCGGCTAGTCCACCACAGGCGCTCTCCAAGTCATTCGAGATAGATGTGACTTGCCCCTAAAGCAGGGTCCTCGCGGAGCAGGCCACAGCCAGATTTCGTTGAATTTCAAGCTCAGAAGGGGCTGACGGGTATGTATGTGAAGCGCGCGGCAGGCGCGGCGATTGCGGCAGCTGTCGGCATGTCAGGACTGACGATCGGCGCTGGGCTTGCCATTGCGGATCCGCTGAACCCGGCTCCGACGTGCATCATCTGTGGACCGAGTCTTGCGGGACCGGGATACGGACCGTTCGTTGACGCTCCGCCTGGACCTGGCGGTCCGGGTGGACCTTCGCCTGGACCGGGACCCGGGCCTGCGCCCGGTGGACCTGGGGCCCCGAGCGGCGGAACCGGTGGACATGGTGGGTCTGCACCGGCCGGTCCTGCGCCCGGCGGGCCAAGTGGTCCTGCGCCCGGTGGTTCGGGTGGTCCGGCTGCACCTGGTTCTCATGCGCCGACCAGCCCCGGTAGTCCCGGTGGGCCGGGTAGCCCCGGACCGGGAGCGCCCAGCGGTTCCGGACCGGCAGCGCCCAGTGGACCTGGTGGCTCCGGCGCGCCGGGCGGGCATGGACCGGGCGGGCCTGGCGGGCCTGGTGGTCCCGGTGCACCTGGACCGGGTGGTCCTGCTGGACCGGGTGGTCCCGGGCCTCACGGGCCTGGTGGTCCTGGACCCAGTGGGCCTGGATCTCATGGGCCGGGTGAGCCTGGGCCCGGTGGTCCTGGCGGACCTGGTGATCATGGGCCTGGCGGTCCCGGTGGTCCTGCTGGACCGGGTGGTCCCGGGCCTCATGGGCCTGGCGGGCCCGGTGGACCGGGTGGACCCCCGCCGCCGCCGTACAGGCCCGGAGGTTTCTACGATCGCGGTGGTCCCCAGTTTGGCGGCCCCAGGGACGCGCCGCACGGCTTCAGCGCACCCGACCACGGCGCGCCGCCTCCACCCCCGCAGCGCGGGTTCGGCTGGAATGACGGGCCTCCTCCCGGAGGACCGCCACCCAACTGGGACGGGCCTCCGCCTGCGGGTGGCTGGAACGGACCTCCGCCTCCCGGTGGCTGGAACCGACCATGGAGCGGGCCGCCGCGCGAGATTGCTTACGCGCAGGCCGATTTTGGGCCATTCAATTATGGTGGCTTCAACTCCATTCCGGTCTTCAATCCGTTCTTCGGTGGATGGGGCTTCTGGTTCTTCGGCACGTGGATTCCGCTGTACTGACATAGCTTCGACATGCCGCTACCTCCGGACCGTGGTCATGCACGTCCGGAGGTAGCGGCATGTCGATGCACGCCACGAGCCGCCGGCGACGCGGCGAGACCGGAAAAGAATGCACGCGGCGTGATTTCGTTGCAAGATGTCCGGCGTGGCTATGTTCCAGGGCAGGGCGCTCGCAGAAATCAATCTCAGTGGTATCGCGTTGGCGGAGGCGCTCGAAGCTTTCATCTCTCGACGTGACCCGAGTCTGGAAAACGTCCAGGTCAGGCGCGCGACGCCGACCGGGGATATCGAATCGCGGGTACAGCCCCACAAGCGGTGGTATGAGGTCATCTTCGAGACGGACACCGAAGTTGAGGATGATGATGACGACGACGACACCTATGAGGCAAGGAAAAAGGCCAAGGCCAAGGCGAAGGCAGAGGCCAGGGCTCAAGTGAAGACATGGACGCCAGGTAGTCGGTGACGCCGGCCGGTCGTGGTCTCCGATGACGCAGGCAACAGACCGAAGGGACGATGTCATGACCGGAGTGCGTGACCGGGTAGTGGATCGGGCTCGCGGAATGCGCGATCTGGTCCGTGCCGAGGCAGCGGAGTCCGAGCGGTTGAGAACGCTCTCGCCGCGCATCGTCGACGAGATGTGGGCCACCGGCCTGATGTCGGCGTTCAATCCGGTAGCGGCTGGCGGCGTCGAACCGTCGTTTCCGGAAATGATTGACACGTGGATCGAAATGGCCTGGCAGGATGGCTCGTTCGGCTGGATCGGGATTGCCAACTTGCCCTCGACCTTCGCCGCCGCGACATATCTTCCCGACGAGGGTTTCGCCGAGATGTTCACCAGGAACGACAACCACATCACCATCGGCGGTCAGTACTTTCCCAACGGTCAGGGAACAGCAGTCGACGGCGGCTACCGATTGAGCGGCGCGTGGAATTTCGGCTCCGGTACCGGGCACTCGGCGTACATCGGAGCCGGCTTCTTCCCCATGGACAACGGCGAGATGCGCTGGATCAGCGAGGGCATCCCGGATATGCGGGTGGCATTTCTGCCTCGCGAGGAGGTTGCCTTTACCGACGGATGGCATGTCCAGGGGCTCAAGGGAACCGGCTCCTACGACTACAACGTTGCCGACGTCTTCGTGCCCGATCACCGAACCATTCCGCTGTTCATTCGTGAGCCCGTCCGGGGAAGCTCGGCGGCCGGCCGGATGGGTCTGATGCCGGTGACCGCGGCTGGTCACGCGTCGTTCGCGCTCGGGGTGGCCAAAAGCATGCTCGACGACGTCGAGGAACTTGCAGCCACCAAGGTGCGGATGAGCGACATGGCGACGCTGGCCAGCCGTCAAACCTTCCAAAAGGGACTCGCCCACCATGTCGCCGCGTGGCGGGCCGCTCGCCTACTGGTGCTCGACGCGTTCGTGGCAGCGGAGGCCGCCGTCGAGTCGGGTAACGACCTGACGCCCCGGTTGCGGGCGGACATGAGGCTGGCGGCGGTGTACGCCACCGACACGGCACGGGTGGCGGCCGAGTGGGCCCACCTAGCGGCCGGCACTACCGCAATCCGCGAGGGCAGCCGACTCGAGCGCGCCTTCCGCGACATCTACACCGGCACCCAGCACGCGTTCATCAGCGAGAAGATAGCGATGGATGTCGCGCAGATCTGGCTCGGCATCATCGACGACCAGTTCGGACTCTGACTGTCTAACAACCGGACTCGTGAGAGGACCTATCGTTGGTGAGCGCTGATCGCGCCCGTTCACGCACGTTCGTCGTAACAGGTGCCGCATCGGGCATCGGTCTGGCCACGGCCGAACGCCTACTGGCCGAAGGCGGTAGCGTCGTCGGCGCCGATCTGGCCGCACCTCCTGACCTGGGCCCTGACTTCCGGTTCGTGACGGCAGACGTGACCGACGAGGCCGCGATCGCTGCTGTGCTGGCCGCGGTACCGGATCGCCTCGACGGCGTCATCCACGCCGCAGGGGTTGCCGGCGGCGGTCCGATCCACTTGCTGGATCGCGCCGAGTGGGAACGGGTGATCGCGATCAACCTCACCGGCACCTTCCTCGTCGCCAAAGCGGCTCTGGCCCGAATGATCGACCAGCCCCGGGTCGACGGCGAGCGGGGCTCGATCGTGACCCTCGCCAGCGTCGAGGGCCTGGAGGGGACGGCGGGTGGCAGCGCCTACAACGCCGCCAAGGGCGGCGTGGTGTTGCTCACTAAGAACATCGCGCTCGACTACGGGCCAAGTGGCATTCGGGCCAACGCCATTTGCCCTGGTTTTATCGAAACGCCGATGCTAGAAAGTGTTTTCGGCTTGCCGGGGATGGAGGGACCGAAGGCCTCGATCACCGAAGAGCACGCATTGCAACGGCTGGGCCGATCGGAAGAGATCGCCGCGATGGCGGCTTTTCTGGTTTCGCCCGACGCGTCTTTCGTCAGCGGTCAGGCTATCGCTGTCGACGGTGGCTACACCGCAGGCCGCGACCACGGCGTCGTTCAGCTCTTCGGGCTTCCGCGCTGAAGCGTCGAATCCGACTCTGTCAGAACCGGAATCGCGGAAACGGGAAGTTGAAATGCGGCATTGCGGGGCCCATGAGACCCGGCATCATGGGACCGGGCATCCGGGGGAATGGGGAGAACCCTGGACCCGGCATGCCCGGGAACCGGGAGAACCCCGGACCCGGCATTCCAGGAAACCGGGGACCCTCAGGCGGCGCGAAGTTCATCGGCGGATGGGGCGCGAATCCTCCTTGCGGCGGGAACGGCCCGCGCCCCGGAGCGAACGGCTCGCGCATCGGCCCCTGTGACCGCTCGCGCATCGGCCCTTGCCACGGAGACCCTTGAGACCGCTCGCGCATCGGCCCCTGCCACGGCGACCCCTGGGACGGCGACTGCCACGGCGAACCCTGTGAGGGCTGTTGCAGATTGCCTAGATTGGGTAGCTGCCCCAACTGGCCAAATGGGATGTGAAAGGACGGCCCGCGAATCCCCATGTGCAACGGCACGGGAACCGGCACTGGCAGCGGTGCGGCGGGAATCGGTACGGGCACCGGCGCAACAGCTGCGATCGGTGCGGGAGCCGGCATCTGCAGCGCCGGCGGAGCTGCAATCCGCCCGGGCAAGTGAACGGTCTGCGGCTGCGGCGCCGGAAGAAGCTGTGGCACAGGCAGTGACGGTGCCTGCTGGACCGGCGCGACAAGAACGCGCCCCGGGCTAGGCCGCAGCGCGACCGCCGGTCGGATACCGAGCGCCAGCGCAATCTCCAGCGCCAACGCTGCGCTGACAACGATGGCTGCCAACGCGCTGCCCGCCAGCAGCAGCGGCCTCCGCCGCGGACTGGCCTCTAACTCGTGCGCAGTGGCAGTGTTGGCGATGTCGACGACTCCGGTGTAAGCGTCGGCTTGGTCGTCGGGAGCAGCGCTGTAGGCGAAATTTGCGTTGCCGAATCCGCTGTTGATCGGGCTGCCTGGCATTTCGAGGTAACCAGGCGAGACGGCGTAGCGGTCGACTGCACCGGTGCCGGGATCTTGCGCGTAGGCCAACGCGGCGGTGGAGGAGGCGAACAGTGGCGCGCTGGCCGACGCCAACGCGGCTCCTCGGGCCAGCGCCATGTCCGGTTCCTCGGGGGCGCTGACCGGAAGGAGTGACGCCGCTTCCAGCACTGGTTTGATCGGCGCGATATCCACGTCGCAGCCGACGATGAACAATCCTTCCGGGTATGCGTCCGGATCGTTGAGACCGGCGATCATCGCGATCAGCTCGGAGACCGGGTCGGCACTCTGCAGCGAACGGCGGTACACATCGTTGACCGAACCATCGGCGGAGTCGATGACCGCGATCGTCGCTGTATCGGGTTCGACGAATAGCATCGCGATGTACTCGTAACCGATTGCGTTGCCGACGGTTTGGGCTAACGCAGCGGCAGCCAGAAACGCCGAGACCAGCATCACGTTCTCGATCTTGCGCGCGGCCAGCGCGGTCGCGAGCGCTGCGGCGTCGCCGGGATCGGTCCACGTGACTCCGATCGACGTCAGGCGGTAACCGGCTTCGGTGGCGCCTTCGCGGGTACCGAGGACGGCGGCGATCAACTGGTCGGGACCGCTGAGCGCTGCCGGGTGGCTGCCTACGTTGACGGCAAAATGGTCCTCATCGACAGTGACGCCGTCGGCGTTTTCCCCTTCGACCAGCACCATACGGATCGCGGAGGGGGCCATCGACAGCCCGAGGACCATGTCCAATATTCCTCCAGGTCGTTTGCCGCGGCGGGGAGATTATTCGGCCCTATATCGCCGCGGCGGCCCGCAGTGTTACACGTGGTGTCAGTGGCTTGATTGGGCCCGATTGCCCGGTCAGGCCGAGGCGCTTCAGTCGACCAGGACGTATGCAGACAGTGCTGCGTCCACACTGTGGTCCACAGGCAGCAGGTCGCTGAGACCGCATGCGGCCACGATCCTCGAGACAGTCGGCTGGTTGCTCACCAACCGCATGTCGACGCCGCGGCGCCGGCACCGCTCAGCCTCTTCGCCCAGCGCCGTGTACGCGCAGCAAGCCATGAAGTCAAGGCCGCTGGTGTCCACCACGAGCGGTCCCGGGGCGCTCGCTGCCGCGGCCGCCTCGTTCAGCAGGCGTCGCCAGACGACCTCATTGGACGCGTCGAGTTCGCCTCCGGCACTTACGATCACCGCCGGGCCGCTCCGCTCGGTGGTCGCCCGTAGGGTGCTCCGTGCCTGCGACAGCTCTGAGACGAGACGACTGCTCAGCATGAGGTGGTTGAAGGATTGCTCTGCGATGGCAAATGTGCTCATAGCGCTCCTGATCCATAGGCGTTGTGCGCCTTGATATGGATGCCCGCCCTACGTTGCTTAAGACTGACTTCGACTAGCAGATATACGTTTATAACAGAATGATCTCAGGCCTGTCCATGTAAATCGCCTGAGAATAGCGTGAGAACCGGGTGAGCAGCCAGCTCTAAGCGAAATTACACCGACGGAATCCCGGTACTTCCCAGCGGGGTGCAACTGTCGAGACGGCCGCCGTCGCCGTATCGCCAAAGTAGGCTATGAGTAGTACTTTTCGGCACGCGGAACGCAGACTGCGATGGGGCGAAGCGTCGTTGGCATCATCAAAATTTCTGACGCAAAACGAGCTTTCGGGCAAACCTTAAAGCGGCGGCATGACATTTGGCGCGCTTTTTGTCTGATATCGAAAAATGAGACCCAGAATTTGCTAAACGCGTGCCAGCGGCGTCTACGCGGCGGTGTGGCCGGATTCCCCGGACTGCTCGGCCTCGAGGTCGGCGATCGCGCGGGATGTACGCTCGCGCAGCAAGATCGCGGCAACCACCCCGCCCACGACGGCGACAACCAGCGCGATCCAGGAGAAGCGGGTCAGCCAGCGTTCGGCGGCTATGCCGGCGTAATAGACCAGCGCCGTGGTGCCGCCTGCCCAGCACAACGCCCCGGAGACGTTTGCGACCAGAAACCTTGCGTAGCGCATCTTCAGCGCTCCGGCCAGCGGTCCGGCAAAGATCCGCAGCAGTGCGATGAACCGGCCGAAGAACACCGCCCGCGCACCCCAACGGTCAAAAAGCCGCTCGGCGAACATGACATGCCCGGGACCGAAATGAGTTGGGAAACGCCGTCCCAGCCGATCGAACAGCGGCAAGCCGAGACGGCGGCCGATGGCATAGCCGATCGAGTCGCCGATCACCGCGCCGATAACCGCGGCCGCGCCGACGCCGATCGGATTGACCGCCAGCTCGTGCCGTGACGACATCAGCGCGGCGCTGACGAGGACGATCTCACCCGGCAGCGGAATGCCCAGGCTCTCCACGCCGACGACGGCGCCGACGATGCCGTACACAGCGAGCGGGGGGATCGACTGCAGTAGTGCATCTACCGTCATGGCTTAAGGATGCCCGACCGATTCGCCGGGTGGCGTGGCGGTCGGGCGGGATCGCGCTGGCCGTGAGCGGGACTCTTCTACTATTGCGCTGACATGAACCACGTCACGCTATCGACGCCCTGGTCGCGGGCGATGGGACTGCGGGCGCCGATCGTCAACGCTCCCATGGGCGGCGTCGCCGGCGGACGGCTGGCCGCTGCGGTGACCGCCGCCGGGGGACTGGGCATGGTCGGCATGGGCAGCGCCGGGTCGACGTCTTCGCTGCACTCCGAGTTGCCCCATGTCAGCGGCAGATTCGGAATTGGCTTGGTGGACTGGGTGATCCGGAAAGAACCGGGCCTCTTCGAGGCAGCGCTGGCCGCGCGGCCGGTGCTGATCTCGGTCAGCTTCGGAACCGGCCTGTCGTGGGTCAGCCGCGTTCGTGATGCGGGAATCGTCACCGCCACACAGGTTTACAACAGCGTCGAGGCGCGGCGAGCAGAAGACGCCGGTGTTGACCTACTGGTTGCTCGCGGCTGCGAAGGCGGCGGCCACGGGGAGGCGACTATCGGCACGCTGCCGCTGCTCGACGCGGTGTTGGACGTGGTGTCGGTGCCGGTGCTGGCCGCCGGAGGAATCGCGTCTGCGCGCAGCCTGGCAGCGGTACTGGCCGCCGGGGCCGGCGGAGCATGGCTCGGCACCTGCCTGTCCGCCTCTGCGGAAGCCCTGACGAGCGACGCCGGCCGCCGCGCGTTGGTCTCCGCTCGCGAGACGGACACCATCAGCACCCGGGTCTTCGACATCGTTCGTCGTCGGCCATGGGCCGAACGGTTCCCGTCGCGCGTGTTGCGCAACGACTTCGTCGCGCGCTGGAGCGGGCACGAAGACGCGCTGGCCGAAGATCCTGACGCCGAGGCTGAATTGAACGCCGCGGTCGCCGCCGACGACCACCGGACCGCGCCGGTCGTCGCGGGACAAGGCGTCGGCATGGTCACCGGCGTCGCACCGGTTGGCGAGGTCATCGACAGGCTTTGCGCGGGCGCGCAAGAGCTTCTCGCGGGTTGGGGTCACACGGCGCGCACGTAGCGCTTGTTCATCACTCGCTGTGCCAGCGACGTGATCGGTCCGCCGGCTTTGCTCCACCAGGTCGCCGGCCGGGAGAATGCGCTCACCTCGGCGTACACCGCAGAGGTGACCGGGTCGTGGCGCACCACGAACCGTTCTTCGCCGGACTCGGGATGACCGGGCAGCGTGCCGTAGGCGAATCCGCGCACGTGCGGCTCGTCGACGACGTACACGACCCGGCAGGGCGCTTTGAGGAAGCCAGCGATTTTCACCACAACCACCGTGCCGACGGTGACGACCTCGCTGCTGGCCTGGACCCTCAGGCCGGCGCCGCGTTGCATGCCCCAGTGCAGCACGGCGTCGGCGGCCTGCTCGAAGCGAAGTTGACCCATGCCGATGTGGGCCGAGAACCCGATGTGTTTGTAACCCGGTGGCATCGGGCCGGCCGTCGCGCCCACCTCCGGGTAGGTAAGTGGCAGTTGGGCGATCGTATGCAAATCCACCGATTCAGCTTGCCACGGCGAGGTGGCCGGTTTTCGCCCGCGGGCGTACGGTCTGCGGTGTGACTACCCATGCTCCCGCTCAGGCATCCGGAACCTTCACTCTCGGCGGTGATCTCACCATCAACCGCCTCGGCTACGGCGCGATGCGCCTGACCGGCAAGGGTGTTTGGGGCCCGCCCGCCGACCGAGACGAATCGGTTCGGGTACTGCGGCGCGCCGCCAATCTCGGCGTCAACTTCATCGACACCGCCGACTCGTACGGACCCTATGTCGCCGAGGAGATCATCCGGAAGGCGCTGCATCCCTACGACGGGCTGGTGATCGCGACCAAAGCGGGATTGCTGCGCACCGGGCCCGACGCGTGGATTCCATTGGGCTTCCCGGCCTACCTGCGCCAAGAAACCGAGCTGAGCCTGCGACGGCTCGACGTGGAGACCATTGACCTGTTCCAGCTGCACCGCATCGACGACAAATTCCCGCTGGAAGACCAGATCGGCGAGCTGGTCAAGCTGCAGCAGGAAGGCAAGATCCGCCACATCGGTCTGTCGGAGGTCAACGTCGACCAGCTGCACGCCGCCCAAAAGATCGCGCAGATTGTTTCGGTGCAAAACCTCTACAACCTGACCACCCGCACTGCAGAACCACTGCTGGACGAGGTGACCAGCCAGGGCATCGGCTTCATCCCATGGTTCCCGCTGGCTGCCGGCCCGCTCGCCGCTCCCGACGGCCCGCTTGCCAAACTCGGCGCCGAGCATGGCCACGCGACGCCCTCGCAGCTGGCCTTGGCCTGGCTGCTGAAGCGCTCACCGGTGGTCCTGCCGATTCCGGGGACATCGAGTGTGTCCCATCTGGAGGAGAACGTCGCCGCTGCTGAAATCGAACTCAGTGACGACGAGTTCGACAAGCTCAGCGCCCTCGGCGAGCAGAACGCCTAGCCCGACGACCGTCGGACCGCCGAAGGGGCAATACGGTGTTCGAGTGGCAAGCGAACACACGGGGCACACGGGCGGCGGATTCAACCCGCCCGAGCCGACCACCAAAGGCGGCCCCGATTACGGCCGGTTCATCGACGCCGTCCGTCGGCTGCAGGATCACGCCCGCGCCGTCGACGCGCCGGACGAGGTGATCACCGAGGCCGCCGACCTGCTGGACAAGGTGTCCACCCTGCTGACACCGTTCGACAGCGACGAGTGGTCCTCGCCGTCGGGCCGGCGGATGGATCTGCCGATGCGGGGCAGCATCTTGACGGTGCCGATGTCGGCGCACAAAACCGACGACGGCCGCATCCAGGGCTGGGCCCGGTTCGCCCGGTTCCATCTGGGCCGCAACGGCGCCGTGCACGGCGGCTCGATCGGCATGCTGTTCGACACCGTGCTGGGTCTGACGTCGTCGGTGCTCACCGGCGGCCCCCGGCAACGCACGGCCTACCTGCACATCAACTACCGCCAGATCGTGCCGATCGAAAAGAAGCTGCAGATCGACGCCGCCGTCGACCGGGTAGAAGGCCGAAAGATCTTCGTATCGGGCCGATTGAGCGATGGTGACACCCTGCTGACTGACGCCGAGGCGCTGTTTGTCCTCCTCAAACCAGGCCAGCCCTAAGGCTGAACCCCTTGGCGATCACCACCCCGATAGCATGGGCGGGTCCGTTTGAACACCCGAAAGCCATGGAGACCGCGTCGATGACCGCCCCCGCGCACACCATTGCAGCAGCCCCGATCCGGGT
>Ga0302326_10014629_pt1 | contig 16579 bp, 11 predicted proteins | sample Palsa_T0_3_FD_202264 | JGI IMG/M metagenome (GOLD analysis project Ga0302326, IMG submission 202264) | Peat permafrost microbial communities from Stordalen Mire near Abisko, Sweden - Palsa_T0_3 | ecosystem: Environmental > Terrestrial > Soil > Palsa > Peat permafrost | place: Sweden: Abisko...
TATTCACTGCACGCTTCATCACACCGTTCCGCAAATCAACGCCGACAATCGAGTTTTAGAAATTGCGACCGGTCGCATTATCGGCGGGGGCAGCAGCGTCAACGCGCAGGTCTACATGCGTGGCTATCGAAACGACTACGACCAGTGGGGCCTGTCGGCCGGAAGCGATCTATGGAACTGGGAGGCGCTACTGCCGCACTTTCGGCGCCTCGAAGGCAATCAGAAATTCAATAACGAGTTCCACTCAGGCTCCGGGCCGCTCAAGGTTGCCGATCCGGGCTTCATTTGCGAATACAGCCACCTTTTTGTTAAGGCGGCCCAAACGCTCGGCGTCCCCTTCACTGCGGATTTCAACCAGGGAGCGCCCGGTGGCGCCGGATATCTGCAGTTTACCGCCCGTGGCGGACGTCGATGCAGCGCGGCAGACGCGTTCTTAAGCAAAGTCCGCTCAAATTCTCGGCTGCGCGTGGTGACGGGAGCCCAGGTCAACAGGCTCCTGTTCGATCATCAGCGGGCGGTGGGAATAGAGTACGAGCATCGAGGTCAACGACGCACCCTGAGGTGCGCTGGCGAGGTCTTGCTCGCGGCAGGAGCGTTTGGATCGCCAAAGCTTTTGATGCTGTCGGGTGTCGGGCCGGCCGAACAGTTACGGCGATTCGGCATTCCGGTTGTGGCTGACCTGCGCGGCGTCGGACAGAACCTGCAGGATCATTGCGGATCTCCACTTATCCTGGGAGGAAATTCCCGCGGCTACGGATACTTTCGCCAAGACCGCGGTTGGCGGCTCGCCTGGAATCTTCTGGAGTATGGTCTCTTTCGAAGGGGTCGAGTGACTACGGTGGGAGGGGAGGCCACCTCCTTTCACGTGACGGGCGAGGCGTCGACCGAGGCGACAGTGCAAATTTACTGTGTGCCAATGATCGGCTACGCCAACACATCCGCCGATTCTGTGCCGTCGGTAGATGGCATCAAGCTCCACGTCACTCTCTTGCGCCCGCAGGCTCGCGGAACACTGTCGCTTCGCTCGCCCAATCCGGCCGACCTGCCGCTGGTCGACCCGAATTATCTCGGTGACGCGAGGGACCTCAGACAACTTGTTGACGGCCTCAGAATTGCGCGCGACATTGCAGATGCGGCGCCGCTTCGTCAGGAACTGTCGGGCGAACTGCTCCCAGGCGCTGACGTCAAGGACGATGCGGCAATAGCGGACTACGTCCGCAAGACAGTGCGCACCGACTGGCATCCCGTCGGTACCTGCCGGATGGGCCGCAGCGACGATCCGATGAGTGTCGTTAGCGCAACGCTTGAAGTGTTCGGTGTCCAGGGGGTGAGGGTCATTGACGCGTCCGTCATGCCCAATATCGTAAGCGCCAACACGAATGCGCCGACCATGGCGCTCGCAGATCGAGGCTTATCGATAATGCTCTCCGGGGCTAGACCGCCGTCGACTGACCAAGCGCACGTGCACCAATAGGCGATCCGCCGAATTCGCGCCGCAAGAGGCGTAAGCCCGTGAATGCGATCCGGCTTGAATCGCAACCAGGACAGAGGCAGTTCACGTAAGCAGCGCGGCTGTCATATGTGCAGGCGGCGAAGGCCTAACCGGAAGCGCTGCCGAGGCGCGTCATGCAGACTGCTGCGGCATCCCACACCATGGAACCAGGATTCTCACTGTTGGAATCGCTGCCAAACACGCGGTACAATTTGTCGCCAGCGCTTGGCCTAACCTGCAGCACCCGAGGCGCGAGGTTCAAGCCGCACGTGATCTAGAAGATTAAGAGCGCATGAATTCACCAAGTGAGATGCCCGATCCGGCGGCTGGAGGATGGACCCCGGAGCTGCCCATTACCGTTCCGGCGCCGCTCATGTGGCCACCGAGGCCGCTCAAGGTTTTGAGATATCTCTTCGGGTTCCCGGGACTCTACTTTCCATGGATCGCTCTGTATGCGGCAATCGCACTCGGCCTGTGGGAACTCCTGCAGCTGTCCGGCAGTGACCTCACTCATCTGTCCGCCGGATGGATTGTGCTGCTTTTTGCTTGCAATGAGCTGATCGCCACAGGCTTCTACGGTGCATGGCATTACCGGCTGTATGGACGTCGTGCTCAGGGACTTAAGTTCAAGTACAGCGCGAACTGGCCGCAGGAAAGAAGCGATAAGTTCTTGTTTGGTCGGCCGACGGCGAGCAATGCATTTTGGACCTTGGCCTCGGGCGTTCCGATCTGGTCGGCTTACGTCGTCCTCACGCTTTGGGCACAAGCGAGGGGAATCGTGCCGCTGACGAGCTGGTCGCGATCGCCCATTTATTGCGCGTCATTGATGCTCATTCTTCCATTCTTCCACGCCGTGCACTTCTACGTGTTTCACCGCGCCATACATTGGCCGCCGCTCTACAACACCGTTCACTATCTGCATCACGCCAATGTCAACCCAAGCCCTTGGTCTGGCCTTGCCATGCATCCTGTGGAACATCTGATTTACTTTTCCGGCGCGCTTCTGCTTTGGGTGATTCCAACGACGCCGATACATGTGCTTTTCTTCGTGACGCTCGTGGGGCTCGCACCGGTGGAAGGTCACTGCGGCTTTGGCAAGGTTGTCCTTGGCCGATCCAGCTTCAACACCGACAACTACTTTCACTACCTGCATCACAAGTTCTTCAGAGTGAACTTTGGCGATCCGCTGCTGATTCCGCTCGATAGGCTATTCGGCACGTTCCACGACGGAATTCGCAAAGCTCCCGCGGCCAGGCACCGCCGCTGACCGCCAGGCGCGACCGGCGCCGAAGTGGCAGCGGACTTTCGGCGCTCGACTGTTGTTCATATCACGAAAGAAGGGGCCCAAGGTGAGTAAATTAGTAGCGGATGCGGTGGCACGGAATGGACTCGATCTCTCGGGCAAGCACGCCCTGGTAACCGGCGGCGGCACTGGACTTGGGCGTCAGATGGCCGAAGCGCTGGCCGAGGCTGGAGCGCGGGTCACAATCTGTGGACGACGTGAAGGGCCGCTCAAAACCACTGCGGCATCCTCAGTCGCGGCCGGCCGCGACATGCGCTGGGCCGTTGCGGACATCACCAGCGTCTCGGACCGGCGCAGGCTGCTCGCGGAAGTCAACGACGTCGACATACTGGTCAACAATGCGGGGCTTGGTGAACGCAAGAATTGGCTCGACGTCACCTTGGATGAGTGGCGTGCGATCATGACGCTGAATCTTGAAGCCCCCTTTGCGCTGTCGCAGCTTTTCGTGCCGCCGATGGTTCAGAAAAAATGGGGACGAGTCATTAACGTCTCCTCGATATTCGGAATCAGCATCGGCGATCCGTCGCTGTACGGCGAATGGGGAAATGATCTTGCGTCGTACGTCGCGAGTAAGCACGGGCTGATCGGCCTTACGAAGCACCTGGCAGTGATGCTGGGCGATACGGGCGTGACCGTGAACGCGCTTTGCCCCGGCATGTTTCCCAACACCGAGCAGAATGCTTCGAAATCGGGATCGCTGGCAGCCGGATTGGCGGCGCGCACGCCCGTCAAGCGGGTCGGGAGCGATACCGACCTGCGCGCGGCGGTAGTGTATTTGGCATCGCCAGGCTCGTCGTTCTATACCGGGCAGTCATTAGTCGTCGATGGAGGCTGGACGGTCTGGTAGACCCTCGGGTTTTCGCCGTTGTCGTGGCTGATCGCCGTTACGCTCGGTTCAATTTCGCGGCGCACCTTCAACCCGGGAATTGGCGCGGCTGGCGGCCGAGGCTGCACAAATCAGGACCGTACCGGATCGCGCAGTGTTTGACGGCGTTGTTTACACCCAGACAGGCCGTCACCGAGCCTGCAACTCCGCCGAATCGCTGAGCGCCTCGGCCGAAATGCGGTAAGTCGTTCTAAAGGGCGTCGCGGGATCGAATTCGATGACGGTGGCGGTACCGCTCAGTGAGATTGGATTCTCATTGCGCGTAGCTTCTAACCCGAGACCAAATGCGGAGCAGACGGGCTCGATCCCCAAGGCCACATGCTCGCCATTCCAGGGCGGCCTCAGCAGGCCGCGATTCGACATCCACAGCAGGACACTCGGAAAGTGCGCACGGTTCCAGGCGAGGCTCACACGGCAGCGATCGCCCGGCAAATCGACGGCGAAGTGCCCATCCACTTCGTTGAGCTGAATCAAGTCCTCGGCGGGTACGGGCAACGGAAACGTCATCGCGTCGATGTGTCCGCCGCCCCGTGCAGGCACGCGTTTGAGATCCTGGAAGCGGCAATTTGGCGCGAATGCCTGAATTTCCTCGTACGGTGGGCCCGGAGCCGTCCACGCTTCGCGGAATGCGCCCGGCCGAAGAATCGCCTGGGTCCGGGGTTTGCAGAACGTGAAATGCAGACCCACTGGCAATCGGGTGCGTCGTCGGGGCTTTACCAGGAGCTGCAGGTCGACCGCAGCGCGATCGGGCACGGGCGTGATGCGGCGAACCAGTTCTTCGATGTCGTCATTCGGCGGGTAACGGCAGCTGAGTTCGACCTCGTGGGGCGTCACTTTGGTCCAGTCCCACTTTACGTTTGAGCCGAAGCCGTGAAGGTACGGATCCTCTGCGCCGCTGCCCGTTATTGCGGCCCAGTCCGCAGGAAACCCGTCCTTGGGACGATAGGACCCGAATGGGACACACGGCCATTCACCGCGGAGGTTTCGCAGGATTTCCGGCAGCGCCGGCCGCGATTCCTGCGTTGACCAGGGTGCAAGATACAGCGGCGAGACCTGTCGACCGTCCGCGACGATGAACGTCAGCGGCGCCAACATTCCTCCGAGGCGCTGCACGCTCAAGGTTCCACAGCGCCAGGCGAGCCCGACAAAGTCCGCGGCCTCGGGCGAGGCAGCACCGTGGCTGTCAGACGTCACGACGGGCGCTTTTGCTCGGCGATGTCTAAGGGAAACAGCGGGCGTGTCACGTTGCGAAAGATCAATCGCCGCATGTTCGGACACGTCGGTCCCGGAGTGTCGGCGAGCAGAATGCGCCGGGCGCGTGGTGCGAAGGCCACCCTGAAATGAGACGGCGACTTGACGAAGATCATTGCCGCCTCTTCGATGCGCAGGCCGAACGCCGAATAGATACCAGTGTCCCACTCAAACGCGGGCAGCGAACGGATGACCAGGCGAATGGCTCCGATTGACACGACCGCCGTCAGCCCCTGTTCATTCCGCGTTCCGCGTGCGCCGGCGTCGAGCATGATGAAACTGCCGTCGCTCAACGTGTGTACACGACAGCGGACGCGCAACGGCTGCCCATCATTGCGTGACACCTTGTGACCGACGTCCAGGGTCAAAGTTGCGCCCACTCCGGCGCTCGCGCACAGCAGCGCAGCTTCGGCGTCACACAGCGTAAGATAGGTCATTCGATCGGAGCGGTCAGCGCCCGCCTCGAGAAGAGTCTTCAACACAGTCACGTTGTCGGCTGCTGAACCGCCGCTCGGCGCATCCCCGGAGTCCGCGACGACGGTCGTGCCTTCCTCGGCGAGGCCTATGTCGATCGCTTCGCGCAAACCGACCAGTTCCGGATCGAAGTCATAGCGCCTCTCCCAGACCATGTCGGCGAGCGTCTCGGCAGCGCGCTTTGCCCCTGCCGCATCGCCGTTCGTACAAACCAGCACGGCGAAGCCCAGATCTGGCAAATCAAGCCATGGTTGGACGGGAAAGAGCGAGGCATGCAGGATCTGTCCGTCGGCTTCCATCTTGCGCGCCACGGCCACGATGCTTTGCAAGGGCTCATCCACCGTGCGGGCCTTCGATGGGCTGACGATCATGGGCCGCTTGGCAAGTGCCATGCGCGGAGCAATCTTTCCCTTGAGGACCTCCAGCATCATTTCCGCGACACGCGTGCCGGTTTCGTACATGTCGATGTGCGGATACTCGCGGTAGCCGATGAGAAAGACGTTCGGCTTGAGCATTCTCTCGGTGATGTGACCGTGCAAGTCGAGCGAGATCCCGATCGGGGTGCCCGCAGGCAACACTTTGGCCACGCGTTCGATGATCTCGCCCTCAGCGTCCGGCTCGTCCTCCACGCACATGGCACCGTGCAGCGCGAGCAAGACCGCATCGAGCGCGCCCGCTTGGCTGAGCCGCGCTTCAAGTTCACACAGGATGCTTTCAAACGCCGCCCGGGTGACCACGCCGCCGGCGAGTGCGCTTGCGGCTATGAGGGGATAAGGTTCCACCCCAGCCCGTTGCAGCACCGCGAGGAACGCAGGGACCTCGACGCGCGCGTCTCCAAACTCCGAGAGCAGCTGATCTCCGCGCCACAGGTGCACGGATTCAAATGTCTCCAGAGTGGTTGGCATCGGAGAGAAGGTGTTGCTCTCCTGAAAGATCTGACCTACGGCGATTCTCATAGCGTTCCTGTAACTCCGTGCGGTATCGGGCGTAGCGCTGCAGCTTGCCTGCCGTTCTCCCGCGACCAGGGAGTTGGAACGGCCAACATCATCCGCGCATCGGCTGAAATCTCTGGTCAAGCCATTGACCGGGGACAAGACGCGCCAGACGCGCCATTTGGTCTTCGGCAACATCCTCCGGCGAGAGACTCGAAGCGAAGCCGTCCTTGGGGGAAAAGCCCAACACCCGGCGGGTCTCCGTCAGGTCCCACCGCATTCCCGGGTTATTGGAGACCAGATTTAAAATCGCAAACGACACGTCGGGCACAACAATCGCCGCTTGAATTCCTGCAACGAAGTCGCGATTGGACAGCCACATCTGCTGGCCCCAGAGCCCGATGCCCATTCCGGGACGCGGAACATTCTCACCGGGCTGAATGTTGCCGATTCGCAAGGCGATGAAAGAGACCCCGGTCTCGGATGAAAATGCGCGCCCCGCCTCCTCGCAGAGGAGCTTGCTCACCGCGTAGGGATTGAGCGGCGTCGGAGCCATAGCCGTCGTCACCATCTCCTGGGAGAAGCGGTATCCAGCCATGACCTGATTGGTGCTCGCAAAGATGACGCGCCGGACGCCGTGCTGCCGCGATGCGCGCAGAACGTTGGCGGTCGCGACAATGTTCGCGCGATGCACGAGCGCCCATGGAGCCGTCGGCTGCGGTTCTCCCGCGAAGTGCAGAACGGTCTGGGCGCCCTCAAAGTGACGCGTCCAGGAGTCATCAAAGCTGCCCAAGTCAGCCGTAATGCAATCCTCGCCCTCGCGCAGATCGAGGCAGCGTAACGTGTACCTTGGGCTTAAGGCGGCCGCGAGCTTGCCGCCGAGATTGCCTCGTGTGCCGGTAAGGACGAGGGTTGCATCAGCAGCCATGGATGACGTCCTCAAAGTCCGAGTCTCTGAGTGCACGAACGCCGCTATTGAGTGTCACCGGGGTCATGATAATCAAGCTCAATCACGATCCTTGGCTTTCGCGACGCCCTCCCGCGCTCGTATGGCCTGCTAGCGGATTCGCTGCAACGCCTGTCCAACAGCGTCGAGCGTCGAGGCTATGTCACCGTCCGTGTGCGCGGCCGAAACAAACCAGGTACCTCGGCCCGTTGGTCGCACGCCGTACTCCAGCAGCGCAGCGAGGAACAGGTTAAGGCGCTTGTGATCGGCCCTCCAGTAACTCGCGTAGTCATGGACTGGATGACTGGCAAAGCATGTGTGAAACGCGGAAGGCAGTCCGCTCACCTGCAGGTTGACGCCGCAGCGGCGCGCCGACGCGGACATACCGTCCATCAGCGTTTGGCCGAGTGTATTGATCCGTTTGTACGCCGCCTGGCCGTCTGCGGACAATTCGCGAAGTGTTGCGAGCGCTGCAGAAATGCTGACGAGGTTTGCATTGTACGTTCCCGAATGGTTTACGCGGCCACCGCCAAAGAGCTGCATAATCTGCCTGCGTCCGGCGAGCGCTGATACCGGGAAGCCTGCCCCGAGAGCCTTGGCGAATACCGACAGATCGGCCTCGACGTCATAGAGCTCCTGCGCACCTCCGAGAGCCACCCGGAAGCCCGTGATGACCTCGTCGAATATCAGGACAATGTTATGCGCGGAAGCCACCCGGCGCAGGTGCTGAAGATAACCCGGTTTAGGCAGAATCCCACCCGTATTGAGCATCACGGGCTCGGTGATGATCGCGGCAATCTTCGCAGCGTTCGCGCTGACGTAACGATCAATAGCTTCGAAGTCGTTCCAAGGTAACACGGCCACATCATCTGAGGCCTGCGGCTCCTGCCCCTCCGATTGCAGATGGTGCGGCAGCGGCAGCGGATCGCTTTCGTCGGCAATGCGCCCGCTCTGATTGATAAAGATGTTGTCGAACCAGCCGTGATAGTGCCCCTCGAACTTGATGATCTCAGGCCGCGCGGTATAGGCCCGCGCAACTCGCAGCGCCGCCTGGACCATCTCGGAACCGCTCAAGCCGAATCGCACCAGTTCCGCCGAATTAACGCAGCTCAAGAACTTGTTGGCGAGCTCGAGTTCAAGCGCATGCTGGCCGGCGAAGAGCTGCCCGATGCCTAAAGTGCGCGCGACCTCATCCGTCACGGCGCGCGGCGCGTGACCGAGAATGTTAGGGCCCATTCCGAGTGCGTAGTCTATGTAGACGTTGCCATCCACATCGGTGAGGCGAGAGCCACTGCCGCTCGCGAAGCAGATCGGGGAGTCGCTCAGGCGCACATTGCTGTTCACGCCTCCGGCGATCCGCGTTTTCGCCAACTCGTGGTAGTGCCGCGACTCAGGTGCGGCCGAAGCCCCCCGGCGCTGCTCGTTCAGTTTTGACACACCGGACCCCCCAATTGTGATCGCCAGTTCGGCTCCGTCTTACCTCTGGCGTCTAGTTTGATATCCTGCCGGCTGCAACTAGTATCTCACAGGTTGGAACCAGAAAATCAAGCCGCAGACCGCGATCCGGGCGTTCGGGTTTTCCTCCGGTCGCCAGCCGCCGCTCGTCCGCTCGCTGCCGATCAGGCCCTCATCCTGCTAAAAGTCCATTGTTATAGGGATCTGATTGGAGCGGTTGGCGGGGTGCTTTGAGCCGGCCATTCCGGTTACGACAGGTGCTTGCGTTCGCTAGTACGTGGAGTAATATATTCCTTGAGACTTATGTTCCATCCTGTGGAACACGGCAATAAAAACCTACATGCAATCGGGGGAGATATGAGTAGCACAGGTCTGCGCGTCCCGAGCTTACTTAGCTTCGCTCTCTTGGCTCTTATCGCTAACTCTTATGCAAGAGCCGCTGAGGACTCCGAGTCAACGGCGGCACCAGTGCTCGCAGAGGTGACTGTCACCGCGCAAAGACGCGAGGAGAACATCGACCGCGTGCCGATCAGTATCGTGGCATTCAGCCAGGCAGACCTTAATGATCGGGGTCTCAAAAGCGTTGGTGATATCGCAAGCGTAACCCCTGGCGTCGACTTCCGCGGCGTCGGTTACGAAAACTGGTTCACCATCCGCGGCATCTCGCAGAACGCCGGCGGCGGTGTGGCCGGACTCGGCCCCAACACGACAGCCATCTACATCGACGATGCGCCAATCCAGGCACGTTACGGCAACGCCGCCGTGCCGACCGCCGTTCCGCTGGTGTTCGATATTGATCACATCGAGGTATTGCGCGGCCCGCAGGGGACCCTGTTCGGTGCCAGCGCAGAGGGTGGCGCGATACGCGTCATCTCGGCCCAGCCATCATTGACGCAGTACAGTGGCTTTGCTCGCGCAGAAGAATCGCAGATCGACCGAGGAGGAATTAATTCCGAGGAGGGCGCCGCATACGGCGGCCCCATCATCCCGGACGTGCTGGGATTTCGCGTCAGTGGTTGGTCGCGCCACGACGGTGGCTTTGTGAACAACCATGCCCTTCTTGAGGGCGGACTTGAACAAAACGATGTCAATAAAGCCGACTCGTACTCCGCTCGAGCGGCGTTGCTGTTCAAGCCGTCGAGCTTTGTTACCGCCGAGGCAAGCTTCTACTATCAGAAACGGGATCAGAATAGCGCGGATCTCTTTGATCCAACGGCGGGCGATCCTGCCAACGGCAACTTCGTCTCGACGCGCGATTTGATTCAGCCGATCAACGACTCCTTTTATACGCCGTCGCTGAAGTTGGTATTTGACCTCGGCTGGAGCCAGCTGACGAGTGTCACGAGTAACCTGCATCGCGGGGACAGCCAGGGCTACGATTATACGACCGTGCTGCCGCCGGCTTTTGGGTTCCCGCTTCCGACCTCGCTGGCAGAGGCGGAGCCAACGATAGTAGGCACGACGCAGAATAATTTTACGCAGGAACTGCGGCTGCAGTCCCCGAACGGCACCGATCACTTCCGCTGGACGGCGGGCCTCTATTACTCGAGTCTTCACCAGCACGATTTCGAAACCGTCGCGGCGCCGGGGTTTGCCCAAGAGGTACTCCAGAATACCGGGGAAACGATTAAACAATACCTGGGTGAAAATCTCGTCGGCAACGTCTATTCCTATATTTCCGATCAGTATTTCGGGGATAAGGAGAAAGCGGTCTTTGCGAATGGGGAATACGACATCGGCAGCCACTTCACCATCTTCGGCGGCCTTCGCTACGAGCAGCAGGATTCCACATATCTGACAGTCTCCAACGGCCCACTCGTCGGCGGCCCCGCTGTCGCCGCTTCCACCGCCAGCAGCAACGTCGTTGCGCCCAAAGCCGGCGTCAATTGGAAACTGGATGATCAGACGCTCATCTATTTTTCGGCGGCGAAAGGCTATCGCCCCGGCGGTGCAAATATTGCGGTTGCCCTCACGACGCCCGCGTGTGTCGAGCAGCTGGCGGCGCTCGGCAACACCAACAGTTACAAGCCGGATTACCTCTGGAGTTATGAGATCGGCACGAAGAGCCTGTTGTTTGACCGGCGACTGTCGATCGAGGGTAGCGTCTACCACATCGACTGGACCAACATCATCAGTGCCATTCACGTGCCGGCATGTGCAACCCACGTTGCCAAGAATCTGGGCGACGCGAAAAGCGACGGCTTCGACCTGTCCTTGAAGGCACTGCTGACGTCAAACTGGACCGCGGGTCTGTACATTGGCTACACGGATGCGCGTTACACCACGAACACGGGGCTGTTCGGCGAAACGCTGGCGCGCGCGGGACAGGCGATATCCGATATTTCGCCTTGGAATGTGACCGCCGAACTGCAGTACCAGGCGCCGCTGAAGGCGGGTGTTGCCGGGTACGCGCACATTGAGGACCGCTACAATAGCCGTAACGATAAACTGGTGCCGGCTGAAGACTCGACGACCGACAGTTATGATCCGTACGTGACCACGAATCCGTCCGTCAATCAGTTCGACGCACGTGTCGGCATGCGCTTCGATAGTGGAGCAGACGTCGCGCTGTTCGCGACCAACCTCGCCAACTCTCATCCGGTACTGAACAAATACCTGGGCCTGATAGACATTACCTCTGGTGCCTTCACCATCCCTCCGCGAACGGTCGGAGTGTCGCTCATCTACCACTTCTGAACGCGCAACTGATCAGCATCCCGATAACGCGGAAGACAACTTTTCCTCCCCTTCCCGGGGCGCAAGATTGCCGTATCCGGCAGTGCGCGCCAGGGGAGGGCGCGGATTTGCAGACGGTGTTGTGACGAGCCTGGCATGAGCACGAACCCAGAGCCTGTGGCCCATGCAAATGCCGCTGTTGCGCAACGCATCGGCGGGGCATCCGACAAGGTGGCTTACAACCTGCGGTACGTCTCAGGGGTTGCCTTCGTGGCTTCGGCCGGCGGGTTTCTGTTCGGCTACGACCTGGTGATTATTGCCGGCGCTCTGCCCTTTCTGAAGCGCGAATTTGCACTGTCACCGGCGTGGGCGGGTTGGGCGACGAGCAGTGCAATCATGGGAGCGATCATCGGACCGCTCCTTGGCCTCTGGTTCGCCGACGCGATCGGTCGCCGGCGCACGATGATGTTGGCGGCCTTCGCGTTCCTCGCCTCCACGATCGGATGTTCAATTGCTCCCACGGTAGGGCAGTTCGCACTCTGGCGGCTGGTGGGTGGCATGGGCGTCGGCCTCGCCATGATCTCCTGTCCCATCTACATCGCGGAGCTCTCGCCGGCCCCGCTGCGCGGAATTTTGGTGAACGTGAACCAGCTGGTGGGCGTCATCGGCATCAACCTCGCAGTTCTCGTGAGCTACCTGGTCGCTGAATATGACGGCGGCTGGCGTCTGATGTTTGTGTCCCAGGGTGTGCCCGTGGCCTTCCTGATTTTGGGGCTCCTGGTGGTCCCGGAGAGTCCGAGGTGGCTCGCTGCGAAGAGCTACACCGATCGCGCGCTTAAGGTGTTGGAACGCATCAATGGCACTCACCGCGCGCGGCAGGAGCTCGATGAAATCGTCGCTGACGTCAACGCCAGCCCGCCAGGGCTCTTCGAGGTGCTTAAGCCGTACTGCCGCAAGCCGCTGCAACTGAGCATCATTCTCATGATCTTCTCCCAGATCAACGGCGTAAACATGATGCTGCTTTACGGTCCCACGATTCTGAACGATGCGGGGATTTCGTTCGGCTCGAACTCCGTGTTGTCCGCCGTGCCCAACTACCTGATGATCCTCCTCTGTACGATTATCTCGTTCCCTCTGATTCATCGCTACAGCCGTCGCGGCATTCTCATCGCGAGCACGCTGGGCATGGGGTTCAGCCACCTCTTGATGGCTGCGCTACTGGCATTGCATGCACCCGCGCTGTCGGTGCTCGCGCCCATGATGCTTGCGGCCGGGACCTTCACGCTGGGGCTCGCGCCGCTCAGTTGGATTTTCGTTTCGGAGATTTTCCCCAATCGGGTGAGGAGTCAGGCGCTCGCGATCGTGTGTGTATTCCTGTTCGGGTCGTCGTTCCTGACGGCACAGCTGTTCCCGATGGTAATGGACTGGCTTCGTCAGACGACGGGAACCTCGGCCTTGATGTACGTCGTATTTGCAATGATCTGCGTATCCTGCGCAGTGTTCGTGTGGCGGGTGTTGCCTGAGACGAAGGGATTGAGTCTCGAGGAAATTGGCGAGTTCTGGCGCGCACGTGCGGCAGGCCGCGGGGCGGATGGCATACCGGCAAAATGACCGGCCCTCTGCTACGCGAACGGTTCGTTCGTCAGCGCGACCGTGCGGGCGGACACTCTCTGAGTGACGACATTTGGGCCGTCGTGGCTGACAACGCGCGTTATGGCGTCGACCGCGACATGCGCATCAGGAATAGGGCTTGATGGGCGGCATCGGCTGTTCGGTAAGCTCAGAGACGATTTGGCGTATCTCGCGTGCGACCTCTACCGTCTTCGACATCGGGAACCTCGAGGTAATTCCGCTGACGCTAATGGCGTAGTGAACACGTTGCGCGGGAATCGCCACGGCGACGCAGCGCCCCTCGATATCGTTTTCCTGATCATCGAGCGCGAATCCATTGCGCCGTACCAGTTCCAGGTGCTTCATATAGTCGGCCGCACGCGTGATGGTATTCGCGGTTCGTCGCGGCAATCCGGTTCGCTGCAGCATGGCGCGCACCTCAGCTTCAGGGAGGTCCGCCGCGATGGCTTTTCCCAGCGCGGTCGAGTGAATCAGGTCGCGGTCACCGATGCGTGCCGCCAGGCGCACAGCTTTTGGGCTCTCGACTATGTCAAGGTAGACGATGTTATCCCCGGACAGTATCCCTAAATTCACCGTTTCATCGAATCGACCGCCGAGACGCTCGAGGTACGGACGTGCCCGTATCACGAGCAGCGGTGCCTCATTGATAGCGAGCGTCACGATACGAGCGCCGAGGCGATACGTGCCCGAACGCGCATCGCGCTCAAGGAATCCCTCCTGCACCAGCACCTCCAAGTACCGATGGACAGAACTCTTTGGCATCCCTGTTGCAGCGACCAGCTGTGGCAGCGAAGCGCCGGTATTTGCAGCACCGCCGACCGCTTTCAGGACTGAGCAGGTTCTGCGGATGGCTCGAGTCCCGTGGACCGATTGGGCATCGTCGCTCGCCAATTTGCGATTGCGTGGCTTACTCAAAAAGGGCTTTCCGACATTAATGGGACGTCGCGCTCACGCTGTGGACTGTAACGGAACTTGTCATCCGGCGGTAGCTACGGCAGGCCTGCCGGCGGTGCGCTCAAAACCATCTTCTTTGGAAAAATTGTGCCGCCGGGTCGCAACGGGAGCAACGTTGCGGCCATGACTCACCGGTCGAAGCTTGCGTTATCCGATGTGGTCGGAGGCGAGTGTCCACGATGAGTATTGGGCTAGCTCAAGAATGTTGACGCAGACTTAAGACCGTGCAGCACGGGCGTTGGGCGTGTCAACCCTGACTCAGTTCGAGTGCAACCACTCGCGACAAGCGTGCGGCTTGTCCACGAGGTCGCATCGTCTGAAATGGAAATCGGCTTGGTGGCGGAGCCGGCACCCTCTAAGCTCCATCTTGGTATACGAGGGCACCGGAGAGCGGTGCAGCATGTGCTTCAGAATTGATCCGGTTTAGATGCGGAGAGACATTATGTCGCAATTGACGAGGGGTTCAGGGCACGGGAAGGGCGACAGTGCGGTGCGCAAAGTGCGACTGCGCTCGCGCAGCTGGTTCGACGATCCTGCGCATCCGGACATGACCGCCTTGTATTTGGAGCGCTACACCAACTTCGGTCTTTCGGTTGAGGAACTGCAGTCCAATCGCCCGATCATCGGAATTGCGCAGACGGGCAGCGACTTGGCGCCGTGCAATCGGCACCACCTGGTGCTTGCTCAACGCGTCAAGGACGGTATTCGGGAAGCGGGAGGCATCCCGATCGAGTTTCCGGTGCACCCGATTCAGGAGACCGGCAAGCGACCCACGGCTGGATTGGACCGCAATCTCGCCTATCTGGGACTGGTCGAGGTGCTGTTCGGCTATCCATTAGACGGCGTGGTGCTGACGATCGGATGCGACAAGACCGTGCCCGCGTGCCTCATGGGCGCGGCCACCGTCAACATTCCGGCGATTGCGCTCTCGGTGGGGCCGATGTTGAACGGCTGGTACGAGGGTGAGCGCGTCGGCTCCGGCACGATCCTATGGAAGGCGCGTCTCTTGTTGGCCGCCGGCCGCATCGATCGTGACGGCTTTATGCGCATGGTGGCGGCCTCGACGACGTCAACAGGGTTCTGCAACACCATGGGTACGGCGACGACGATGAATTCTCTCGCCGAAGCGTTGGGCATGTCGCTGCCCGGCTCGGCTGCCATACCGGCGCCGTACCGGGATCGGCAGGAGTGCGCCTACCACACCGGCAGGCAGATTGTCGAAATGGTGGCGGCGGACCGTAAGCCCTCGGACATTCTGACGCGCGAGTCCTTTATCAATGCGATTCGAGTCACCTCGGCTATCGGCGGCTCGACCAACGCGCCCATTCACATCAATGCTCTGGCGCGCCATATCGGTGTCGAACTTTCGATCGATGATTGGCAGACCTACGGCTACGATGTACCGCTGCTCGTCAATCTGCAGCCTGCCGGTGAGTATCTGGGAGAGGACTACTACCGTGCGGGCGGGGTACCCGCGGTCGTCGGCGAGCTCATGCGGCACGGTCTGATTAACGAGCAGGCGCTTACCGCCAACGGCCGCTCGATCGGGGAGAACTGCCGCGATGCGCGCAGTGGCGACGAACGCGTCATCCGGTCTTTCGACGAGCCGCTGAAAACCGCTGCCGGGTTTCGTGTCCTGCGCGGTAATCTGTTCGACTCGGCCATCATGAAGACGAGCGTCATTTCGGACGCCTTTCGGGCGCGATATCTGTTGAACCCCGCCGATCCGGATGCTTTTGAGGGCCGTGCCGTCGTGTTCGATGGTCCGGAGGATTACCACGCCAACATCGACAATCCGGCGCTCGCAATCGATGCGGACACGCTGCTCGTGATTCGTGGCGTCGGCCCGATCGGCTACCCCGGCGCCGCTGAAGTCGTCAACATGCAGCCGCCGGTCGCCCTGATCGAGGCCGGCACGTCCGAACTGCCCTGCATTGGCGATGGTCGGCAGTCCGGAACGTCGGGCTCGCCCTCAATCCTGAATGCATCGCCCGAAGCGGCCGCCGGTGGAGGATTGGCGCTGTTGCGGACCGGGGATCGCATTCGCATCGATCTGCGTCGTGGCACCGCGGACATGCTGGTGACGGTCGAGGAGCTGGAGCGGCGCCGACAGGCACTGCAGGAGGCAGGAGGTTTTAAATTCCCGGCGAGCCAAACGCCGTGGCAGGAGCTGCAGCGTGCCAACGTCGGACAGCTGCAAAGCGGTGCGGTGCTGGAACCGGCCGTTAAATATCAGCGTTTGGCGCAGATCGTGGGTGTGCCGCGCCACAGCCATTGAGCCTGCGCGCGGTCGATGATGACAGCCTGTCGCGTGACCGGAACGAGTCGGCGCTAGCGCGGCGATCTGCGTGGCTTTTCCATCTGCGCCGAGCGCCTACGGCGTGGATGAATCTTTGCTGCGCAACTTGCGGCGAATGATCTTCCCGCTCGCGGTCAGGGGCAGTGCGGAGACGAATTCAACCTGCCGCGGGTACTCATGCGCTGCGAGATGCAGCCGGACGTGATCCTGCAGTTCGCGCACGAGGAGCTCGCCCGCCTCGATGTTGTCGTGCAATACGATGAAAGCCTTGACGACTTC
>Ga0302326_10014631_pt1 | contig 16576 bp, 11 predicted proteins | sample Palsa_T0_3_FD_202264 | JGI IMG/M metagenome (GOLD analysis project Ga0302326, IMG submission 202264) | Peat permafrost microbial communities from Stordalen Mire near Abisko, Sweden - Palsa_T0_3 | ecosystem: Environmental > Terrestrial > Soil > Palsa > Peat permafrost | place: Sweden: Abisko...
CACCCACGGCAAGACCACTTCGACCGCCATGATGGCGCGCGTGCTGGACCGCGCGGGCCGGGACCCTTCGATGATTGTCGGGGGGCTGGCGCGCGACTTCGGCTCGAACTTCAAACTCGGGCGCGGTGGTGAATTTGTAATCGAAGGCGATGAATACGATACGGCCTTCTTCGACAAGGGACCCAAGTTTCTCCATTACCACGCCGATGGCGCGATAATCACGGCGGTCGAGTTCGATCATGCCGATATCTATCGCGACCTGAACCACGTCAAGGAATCGTTTCGCGCGCTCGCCGCGCAGATGGGAAGCGGGGCGATACTCGCCGTATCGGCGGATTCGCCCGATGCGATCGAAGTTACCCGCGAAACCCACGCGCGACGGCTAACGTTCGGAATCGGCGCCGGTGACTTCCGCGCCGGGAATATAATTATCGGCGCTGACGGCGCTCGTTTTTCGATTACCCGGAATGGAAAGACGCTCGAGCCGGAAGTCTTCCTGCGGATCGGCGGCCGAATGAACGTCGCTAACGCGATTGGCGTCTATACACTGCTCAGCGAGTGCGGAATTGACGGCGGCACGATCGTCCGCGGAATCGCGGCCTTCACCGGCGTTGCACGGCGTCAGGAGATCGTCGGCGAGGCGTCCGGGGTGACGATCGTCGATGACTTCGCGCACCATCCGACCGCGATTCGCGCGACTGTCGAGGCGACTGCCGAGCGCTTTGCCGGCCGTCGGTTGCTCGCCGCCTTCGAGCCGCGATCGAATACTTCACGGCGCGCGGTTTTTCAGGCGGCCTTCGGCACCGCCTTCGATCGTGCGGCCCGAGTTTACCTTGCGCCGACGTATTTCAAGGAGAGCGATCCGATATCGCCTGACGATCGGCTCTCCACCGATGCGCTCGCGGCGGCGATCAACTTGCGCGGCCCTCACGCAACTGCGTGCGAATCCAACGATGCGCTCTTCGAACAAATGATGGCCGATATCCGTCCCGGCGACGTGGTGCTGGTGATGTCCAACGGCGCGTTCGATCGGATGCCGCGTCGCATTCTGGAGTCGATCGGCCAACAGGCACAGCGCGCGGGCTCCTGACACGGCCGGCGTGGCGACGTCTCAATATCCGAGCTTGCGATCAATTTCGTTGAACAGCGGCTGGCCGCTGAGATAGCGGCGGAGATTTTCCGCGAACAACTCGCAGGCGAGGCGCAGGTAACTGCGGAACGGGCCCGCCATGTGCGGCGTCATGATGACTTCTTCGAGGTCCCACAGCGGGCTGTCGTTCGGCAGCGGTTCGGTCTCGAAGACATCGAGGCCCGCGCCGCCAATTCGCTTGTGCTGCAGCGCCTCGACCAGCGCGGTCTGGTCGATCACGGGGCCGCGGCCAATATTGACGAGAAAAGCGTTCGGTTTCATTGCTGTTATTTCAGCCGCCCCGATGAATCGGCGCGTCGCCGCCGTAAGCGGCAGCGTGACGGCGATATAATCCGAACGGCGTATCAGTTCGGCGCGGTCTTCGGGACCAACGATGACGCTCGGAATTTCGCCATGCGGATCGCCGATGCCGCCGGGCGTCCATCCCTGATCTTCGCGCTGTCCAGGGTCGCGCTTGAGCGCGATTACTTCGAGTCCCATCGATTGCGCGATTCGTGCGGTCTCGCGCCCGATGGAGCCGTAGCCGACGATGCCGATCGTCTTGCCGCGGATCGAATCGGCGGTGCCCATGAAATTGTGCGCCTTGACCCATTGATGACTGTACTGCGCACGGCTGGTGATGTTGAACCGGTGAGAGTGCATCAGAATCATCGTCATGATGAACTCGGCGATCGAGACGGCATGTATGCCGCTGGTGGTAGTGATCCGGAGCGGCGGGGCCCCGACAGGCCCGTTGAGCATGTGGTCGGCGCCGGCGCTGAAAAGCTGGATCCATTTCAGGTTCGGCGCGACCGTCAGGAGATGGTCCGGAACGAGGAACGTCATGATAATGTCGCAGCCGCCCGCGGCCAGATCGGCGACTTCATCCGGCGATGCGCACTGGCGGTCGACTATCTCGGCGTCAGGCGCGGCACGTTGAATCAGGTCGCGCGACTTCGGATCGAGAGCGAAAGCGGAAGCGATTTTCATCGTGATGAAATGTTGCATACGGTTCGTTGCGTCATCAAGGCACGCTTGAGACTGGTCTGGCGTGAACTTAAGATAATCGAGCACATATCTTCCGAAATCTGACGTATGAAAAGGCAAGGACTCGTCACCATCTTGACGCTGACGATTGCGTTCGCGGGCGGATCGATGGTCGCTCGCGCGCAAAGCCAGAATGGTATCGGGATACCTGCGCCGCCTCCTCAGGCGCTGCCGCCCAATCCGCCGCCGGCCAGTCACGGATCCGACGATACGACGCTTGAAGTCGCTCCACGTATTATCCCAATTGAGCCGACCGAGCCGCCACCGACCGAGAATAATCCCGGCGACAATGGCGCGTCGTCCGGTCAATCTTCCGAGGATATCGCGAACCTTCCGGCGGTGCGGACGCATAAGCTGCCGTACCTCGGCATCACGGTGCGGCCAGCGCTGGTGCGGTTCCAGAAGCAGGACGTCCACGGGCTCGAGATCGTGAGTATCGATGCAGGCAGCCCGGCGGAACATGCCGGCCTGCGCACCCCGACCGACATGACCACGATCGGCGCGACCAGCGAGACGGCTGGCTTCATGCTAGGACCGCTCGGAAATCTGATCTCGCCGCTGCTGGCACATACGGGGCAACTGGGCGAGGGCGGCGATATGCTGGTCGCGGTCGACGAACAGCGCGTCAGCAATCCTGACGAGCTTTACCAGGCGCTCGAACGGCTGCAGCCCGGCGATACTGTTTGGCTGACCGTGATGCGGATTACGCGCAACGGCGCTCCCAAGACCGAGCGAATTCCCGTCGTGCTGGCGGCGGCCGGCGGCTGATCGGCGCTACGCTCGGGAATTAATAAAAACTGCTAAGATTGTAAGTTGTGATGCATGCGCGGCTCGACGCGCGTGCGCCTGAATTATTTGTGGAGCGCGGAATTTGAGGCGTTTGCGCGGCGGGATAACGGAATTTGAAGCGCAGTCTTAAAGAGGCGGCGGAGGAACTTCGCGCCAGGATCGCGGCCGGTGAGAGCCGCCGTTTCCCCGTGGGCGGTCTCAAGGGTGCCGCCGGAGCGCTGATGTTGCGCGAAACGGCGCTCGGGCTTCAGCGCCCGATCGTGGTCGTGACGCCGCGCGCCCAGGAGGCGAGCGCACTCGCCAACGAGTTGGCCTTCTTTATGGACGAGCGGATCGACAGCGATCCGATCGGCCGCCGAATCCATTTATTTCCCGGTGCGGAGATCAAGCCGCTGGCTCATCTTTCGCCACCGGTGGATCTGCAGGCGCAGCAGTTTGCCGCGCTCTATGCGATCTTGCGTGGCCGCGCTCCGATCGTTATCGCGCCGGTCGAGGCAATTGGGACGCGCATCCTGCCGGCCGCCGAATTTGCCGAATCCGTGATCACGATAGCGCCGGCGGAGCGTTTCGATCTCGATCTGCTGGTCGAATCGCTGTCGGCGCTCGGCTACCAGCGCGTTCCGCAGGTCGAGGAGCTGGGTGACTTCAGCGTTCGCGGCGGAATTATAGATGTCTTTTCGCCACTTCATAACGAACCTGTGCGGGTCGAGTTGGAAGACGATATCGTCGTGTCGATCCGCCGATTCGAGGCCTCCAGCCAGCGATCGCTTGGCGAAATAGAACGCCTCGCGATCGTCCGCGCGCGCCATATGGCGCCGTCCGCGCTCAAGACGCCGCGTCTGCGCGAGCAGGTGGCGGATCGGGCCGCCGAAATCGGACTGGTCCGCAAAGAGAGCGGCGAGCTGCTTGATACGCTCGACAGCGGGCTGCTCTTTCCGGGCGCGGAAATCCTGCAGCCTTATCTTTATCCCGGCGGCATGGCGACGTTGTTCGACTATCTGCCCGGCGACTCGATCCTGTGGATGGTCGAGCCGGGCCGGGTGATAGCGGAGGCTGACAGCCTGGCGGCGCGCGTTGCGGCTGAGGCCGAGGCGGCACAGGCGAAGCATTCGTTCTATCCAGCGCCGGAGGCACTGTTCGTCGATCCGACGGAAATCCAGCGCCGAGTCGACGCCCTGACCGCCGTCGAGGTGAATTCGCTGGTCACTATCACGCCGCCGCAATCCGGGCAGGCGGTGACGATCGAGGTCGAGACGCAGCCGAGTCTGAAGCTCGGATCCAACGAGCTCAGCGGGCCGCATGCGCCACCGTCGTTCGAGCCGCTGGCCGTCCAACTGCGCGAAGTGCAGCGCTCGCAAGGGCGGGCGCTGATGATCGTCGAGGGCGCGAATCAGATGGCAAGGCTGCGCCGCCATCTCGAGGCTTATCAGCTCGACGTCAACACCGAATGCAAGAGTTTTTCCGCGCTGCTCGAATGGCCCGAATTCCGGCCGGCAATCATGGAAGGGGAATTTGCCGCCGGCGCGATCATGCCGCGCGACGGCATCTACATCTACAGCGAAGAGGACATCTTCGGCGAGCCGCGGGTACATCGGCGCTCCCGCCCAACCGCCAAGGGCGCGTTGCTTAATCTCGAAGAGCTCAAGCACGACGATTTCGTTGTCCACTTCGACCACGGCATCGCGCGTTATCGTGGCCTGAAGCATCTGAAGGTCGCCGAGATAGAGGGCGATTTCCTCAACCTCGAATACGCGGGCAACGACACAATGTACGTGCCGGTCGAGCGTATCAATCTGGTCCAGCGCTTTATCGGTGGCGATGACGCCGAGCCGAAGCTCGATCGCCTCGGTTCCGGGGCGTGGGAGAAGGTCAAGAGCCGCACGCGCAAGGCGGTGCTTGCGATGGCGGGTGAGTTGCTCGACGTTTATGCGGCGCGCGAGGTGATGGAAGGGCACGCGTTTCCCCACCCGGGCCGCGAATATCACGAGTTTGCCGAGCGTTTCGAGTTCGACGAGACGCCTGACCAGGCGGCCGCTATCGACGACGTCATCCGCGATATGGCGCGCCCCAAGCCGATGGATCGCCTGATCTGCGGTGACGCCGGATTCGGCAAGACCGAGGTTGCACTGCGCGCCACGTTAATCGCGGTGATGGACGGGCGGCAGGTGGCGATGCTCGTCCCGACAACTTTGCTGGCCGAACAGCACTGGCAAAATTTCAGCAAGCGTTTTCGCGATTATCCGGTGAGGGTCGAGATGATCTCGCGCTTTCGCAGCCCGAGCGAGAACAAGGCGATCATCGACGATCTCGCCCGCGGCAAGGTCGATATCGTGATCGGCACCCATCGCCTGTTGCAGAGCGACGTTGAGTTCAAGAAGCTGGGCCTGTTGATTATCGACGAGGAGCATCGTTTCGGCGTCGCGGACAAGGAGCGGCTCAAGCGCCTGCGCAAGCTGGTCGACGTTCTGACGATGACGGCCACCCCAATTCCGCGCACATTGCACATGGCTATGCTGGGAATTCGCGACTTGTCGGTGATCCAGACGCCGCCTCCCGATCGGCAGTCGGTGCGGACTTTCGTCGCGCACTTCGACGACGGGTTGTTGCGCGATGTGATCCTGCGCGAGCTCAACCGCGGCGGCCAGGTTTTCTTCGTGCACAACCGCGTCGAAAATATCGATTACGTCTCGCGCCATCTGCGCGCCCTGGTTCCCGAAGCGCGCCTCGCCACCGCGCACGGCCAGATGGGCGAGAAGCAGCTCGAGAAGGTGATGCGCGACTTTATCGAGAACAATGTGAATCTGCTGGTCTGTACGGCGATTATCGAGTCAGGCCTCGATATTCCGAACGCCAACACGATGATAATCAATCGTGCCGACCACTTCGGGCTCGCCCAGCTTTACCAGTTGCGCGGACGAGTCGGCCGATCGCGCCAGCGGGCCTACGCCTATCTGCTGATACCGGGCGAGCACATCATTACGCGCGACGCCAAGCGGCGAATCGAAGCGCTGCGCGAACTGGTCGAAGCAGAGAACGGCGGCGGCTTCAAGCTGGCGATGGCCGACCTGGAGCATCGCGGCGCGGGCAATCTATTGGGTCGCGAGCAGACGGGGCAGATAGCGGCGGTGGGCTTCGAGCTTTATACCGAGATGATGGAACAGGCGATCCACGAGCTGCGCGGCGAGCCGCATCACGCCGACTTCGAGCCCGAGCTGCGAATCGAGATTCCGGCCTACATCCCGGCCGACTATGTTCCCGACGAGAGCGAGCGGCTGGTGATTTACCGCCGGATGGCGCGAGCGCAATCGTGGGCCGATCTGAGCGAGCTGCGCGACGAGTTGCGCGATCGTTTCGGTCCACCGCCTACGCTTATCGACAATCTGCTCGCGGCGATGGACATCCGGCGGCAGATGCGCGAGTTGATGATCGTGAGCGCAATCCTCAAGGGTGGCCAGATTGAAATTCGCTTCCATACAGATGCGCCCGTGGATACGGGGCGGCTGGCGGCGCTCGCTAACGCGAATCGGGAGACGATACGCCTGACGCCGTCGTTTCAGGTGATCGCGCGTATCAAGCCCGGCGAATATGAACTAATCTTCGCACAACTTAATGACATCTTGCAGGCCCTGGCGGGCTGTGAAAAATTGGAGGCCTGGTCTGGACGTGGCAATGAGCTTGCCAATTAAAAAAAATAAATGGTTCGCATCTGGACGACGCAGCTTATGCGCGGCGGTCGCGCTATGCGCCGCATCTGTGCTCGGGAGCACGATAACGGTGCATGCGCAGGCCGTCGACCGCGTCGTCGGCAGCGTCGATGGCGAACCGATCACGACTCACGACATCAAGGCCTTCAGCACCGCTAACGGTATCGCGCTGCCGCCGCCTGATGATCCGCGCTACCAGGACGCCAACAAGCAGGTTCTCAAGGGTCTGATCGAGCAGAAGATGCTCGAGCAGGAAAGCAAGAAATACGCAGACAAAGTTGAAGACAGTCAGATAGACGCCTACATCGCGCAGCTCGAACAGCAGGATCACCTGACCGATCAGCAGTTCCGTGATCAATTGACGCAAAACGGATTGACCTACGATGAGTTCCGCGACCATGCCCGCGCGGATATCGAGCGGATGGCGATGCTGCAGGATGAAGTGCGCAGCAAGATAACGGTCTCGCAGGATCAGGTCGACGCCTATTTCAAAGCCCACCAGGACGAGTTCGTGGTGAGCAAGGAGTCCTTCGACCTCGCGCAGATACTTATCTCCGTGCCCGACCACGCGACTCCCGCGCAGATCGCGGCGGCCAAGGCCAAGGCCGAAGACGTGCGGGCGCAGGCGGTCAAAGGCGTCGATTTCGGAGATCTGGCGCGGGAATATTCCGACGATGATTCGAAGAGCAAAGGCGGCGAACTTGGCGAATTCGCGCCCGACGACATCATGCCGTCAATCGACGCCGGCATCGCAAATCTCAATTCGGGGCAGATTTCGCCGGTTATCCAGACCGAGTACGGCTTCCACATAATTAAGGTCGAGCAGCACGAAAGGCCCGGAACGCCGACCTTGACGCCGCAAATAGCGGCCAAGATAAAGGATACGATTTCGACTCAGGAATCCAAGCAGCAGTTCCAGGGTTGGGTCGAGAACGATCTCGTCAAGGAGCATCACGTCGAGGCCTTTTACTAGGCGATGACGCCGGTCAAAAAGGCGCGGCCGCTCGTAATCAGCATGGGCGATCCGGCCGGCATCGGTGCGGAAATAATTATGAAGGCTGCTGCCGAACTGGCTCAGATCGGCGCTTCCTCGAATCTTCTCGTGATCGGCGACGTCGCCGTGATGTGCGCGGCGGCCGACCGTATCGGCTCCGTGCTTACAGGCAAGCCCGGGGGCAAGGTCAGGGGATCATTACCGCGCCCGGTTGAATGGTCGCCCGGGTCGCCGTGGCCCGAAGACCCGTCGACGCTCGCGGTATTGCCCGTGAGCCACCTGCCGGCTCCTGCGCGACGGCCGGGACGCCCGACAGTCGAGGGTGCCGACGCATCGTACCGATACGTGGTTGAGGGCGCCCGGATGGCGTTGTCGGATAACGCTTCGGGGCTGGTGACGGCACCGATCAGCAAGGAATGGGTGAATCGCGCCGGCCACAAAATTCCCGGCCATACGGAATTGCTCGCCGAAATGTCCGGCACCCGGCTGTGGCGCATGATGTTCACCGGGCGGACGCTGCGGTTGGCGCTGGTGACTGTGCATATTGGGCTTGCGCGGGTTCCGCGCGCCCTGACGATCGAGGGTGTGTTTGATACGATCAGGCTGCTGGCGCGTCATATGCGCGAACGGCTGGGCTTCGAGAGACCACGGATTGCGGTTCTCGGTCTCAACCCACATGCGGGCGAAAATGGACTTTTCGGCAGCGAGGAGGAGCGGGTGATAACTCCCGCGATCAAAAGGGCACGGCGCGCGGGAATCGATACGTTCGGACCGCTTTCCCCGGATACGGCCTTCGCGCGGCCGGCGGGCGAATTCGCCTTCGACGCCGCGGTTGCGATGTACCACGACCAGGGCCTGATCGCGCTCAAAGCGCTCGAATTCGACTCTGCCGTGAACGTCACGCTGGGAATTCCCTTCGTGCGCACATCGCCTGACCATGGGACCGCTTTCGATATCGCGGGAAGTGGTCGCGCCAACCCGTCGAGCATGATCGCCGCGATCGAATACGCAAGCCGCGCGGGCGGCGGCCGCCAGTCGAGTCAGCGCCGGCGCGGAGCAGCGTGATGGCCGATCGAATCATCATAAGAGGCGCGCGCGAGCACAATCTGAAGAACATCGATCTCGAAATTCCGCGCGATCAGCTAGTCGTGATCACCGGGCTTTCGGGTTCCGGCAAATCCTCGCTTGCATTCGACACGATCTATGCGGAAGGGCAGCGGCGCTACGTCGAGTCACTGTCGGCCTACGCGCGCCAGTTTCTTGAACAGATGGAGAAGCCCGATCTCGATTCGATCGAGGGGCTATCGCCGGCGATTTCGATCGAACAGAAAACGACCTCGCGCAATCCGCGCTCGACGGTCGGAACGATCACGGAAATCTACGATTACCTGCGGCTTCTGTTCGCCCGTGTGGGGCATGCCTTCTGCTACAACTGCGGCCGCGAAATCACCCAGCAGAGCGTGCAGCAGATTGTAGACCGGATTACGCGATGGCCCGAAGGGTCGCGCCTGCACATCCTTGCGCCGATCGTGCGTGATCGTAAGGGCGAATACCGCAAGGAGCTGGCCGACCTGCGCAAGGCCGGTTTCGTGCGGGTAAAGATAGACGGCAAGCTGTACGAACTTGGCGAGGAGCCGGCGCTCAATAAGAATCAACGCCATACGATCGAGGTCGTCGTCGACCGTCTCGCGATCCGGCCGGGAATCGAAAAGCGCTTGGCGGATTCGCTCGAAGTCGCCTTCCGCCATGGCGAGGACCTGCTGAAGGTCGAGCGCCTGGACGCCAAGGGCGGCGACAGCGAGATCTATTTCAGCCAGCGCTTTGCCTGCGTCGACTGCGGCATTTCATATCCGGAAATCACGCCCCGTATGTTCTCTTTCAACAGCCCGCACGGTGCGTGCCCGGACTGTTCGGGGATCGGATCGATCATGTATTTCGATCCCGAGCTGGTAGTGCAGAACGAAGATTTAAGCATTGCCGACGGAGCCATCGCGCCTTGGGCGACGCTTAACTTCATGCAGCCGGTGGTCGAGGCGCTCGGCCGCCATTACGGCATCAGCCTCGATACGCCGTGGAAAAGCATCCCGGCGAAAGTCCGCAAGGCGATCCTGGGCGGGTCGGGCGACGAAAAGATCGAGTTCACGAATCGCCGCGGCCACCATCACCATCACGACTACGAGCGGCCGTTCGAGGGCGTGCTGGCGTGGCTCGATAGGCGCTACAAGGAGACCGAGTCGGAAGGCATTCGCGAGGTGCTGGAGGCGTACATGAACATGCGCCCGTGCCCGCAATGCAAGGGCGCACGGCTGAAGAAAGAGAGCCTGTTCGTCCGCTTCAACGGCAAGCCGATCAATGAAGTCACCTCGATGTCGATCAAGCAGGCGGCCGCGTTTTTTGCCGCGCCGAAGCTGAGCGCGCAGGAAAATGAAATTGCCCGGCTGGTACTGAAGGAAGTCCGCGAGCGGCTGGATTTTTTGATTGACGTTGGACTGGACTACCTGACACTCGAGCGGACTTCGGGGAGTTTATCCGGCGGAGAAGGCCAGCGCATCCGGCTGGCAACGCAGATCGGATCGAGCCTGGTTGGCGTCCTCTATATTCTCGATGAGCCCTCGATTGGACTGCATCAGCGCGATAATCAGCGTTTGCTGGGGACGCTTAAGCGTCTGCGCGACCTCGGCAACACGGTACTGGTGGTCGAACACGATCGCGACACGATGTTGGAGGCCGACCACATTATCGACATGGGACCGGGCGCCGGCGTGCAGGGTGGCTATGTCGTCGCGCAGGGGACGGCCGCCGAGATCATGGCCAATCCGGCCTCGCTGACAGGCCGCTATCTGTCCGGCGAGGTGGAGATTCCGTCACCGCGGCGTCGGCGCACGACGGGCGGGCGATGGCTCACGATCCGCGGCGCGAAGGAAAACAATCTGCGCGATCTGACTGTTTCGATTCCGCTCGGCACGATGACCTGCGTGACAGGCGTTTCGGGATCGGGCAAATCGACGCTCGTGCTCGATACGTTGCATCGCGCGCTCGCGCAAAAGCTCAACGGCAGCCGCGAGCGAGCCGGCGCACATCGCGCGATTGAAGGAGTCGAACACCTAGACAAGGTGATCAACGTCGATCAAAGCCCGATCGGCCGCACGCCGCGTTCGAATCCCGCCACCTACACCGGGGTGTTCACGCATATGCGCGAATTGTTCGCGCAGCTTCCCGACGCCCGCATGAGGGGCTACGGTCCGGGACGTTTTTCGTTCAACGTGAAGGGTGGGCGATGCGAAGCGTGCCAGGGCGACGGGATCATCAGAATCGAGATGCATTTCCTGCCCGACGTTTATGTCACCTGCGAAGTGTGCGGCGGCAAGCGCTACAATCGCGACACGCTCGAGATTCAGTACAAGGGCAAGAGTATCGCGGAAGTGCTGAACATGACGGTGCTGGACGCGATCGAGTTCTTGGGATCCGTTCCGCCGATTCGTCAGAAGCTCGAAACATTGCGCGACGTCGGACTCGACTACATCCATCTGGGCCAGTCGGCGACGACTTTGTCGGGAGGCGAGGCGCAGAGAATCAAACTCGCCAAGGAGCTGGCCCGCAGGGCAACCGGCCGGACGCTCTATATTCTCGACGAGCCGACCACCGGGCTTCACTTCGACGACATCAAGAAGTTACTCGCGGTGCTCGGGCGGCTGGCCGATGCCGGCAATACGATTCTCGTGATCGAACACAACTTGGAAGTTATCAAGACAGCGGACTACGTAATCGACTTGGGACCCGAAGGCGGCGACCGTGGCGGTCAACTCGTGGCCAAGGGAACGCCCGAAGAGGTCGCGAGCGTGGCGGCGTCGCACACCGGCCAGTTTTTGCGCCAGGTGCTCAGCCAGCAGGCCGCCGCCTGAGCAAACCTAAAGTATCACTTGAGTAATTGTCCGGTAGTGCCGCCGTCGTAGATTATTCCGCCTTCGACGATCCGGGCGAACTCGCTCACACGATGGTCCGACGTCTTGCCGTCGGGAAGGATGTGGACGACCCGCCATCCCGCGACCGTCATGAAGTCCGCGATAATCCGCCGATGACATTTCCACCACAGACCCTCGGAGCACATGAAGGCGAGCGGCGACTGCGCGGCCGCTTGCGCGAGATTTGAAAGGCCGTTGCGGAATTCCGCGGTGCCGGTATGGTCCGCATATGATCGGAAGGCGGGGTGAGTCCAGGCCTGATGGGGCGATTCGGCGGCGAGGCTATGACGGCGGCCGCCGAGCGGCTTCATCCATTGATATTCAATGTTCGCCGCGCCGAGCGCGCCTTCCAGCTCGGCCTGATTGAACTGGGGCCATCGGCGCGACGCCGGGTATGAACGGACGTCGGCGACCGTGCGGACTTCGTTCATCGCGAGCAGACCAATAAAGCGATCGATCAGATGCGTCGAGTGGCCGATCGTGTAAATGAGCGGTACCTTGTAATCGGAAATTTCGGAACTGGCCATACGGGGACGTTCAACTAGGATCAGACAGCGACCGTGACCATCCAGATGCCGATCGCGATGATCACCACACCGGAAGCCGCGGCGATTATTCGGCCGCCGGGAACTGCCTTTTCGATCAGCACGAAAAACGTGATGACCGCGATCCAGAACAGATTCATGACGCCGGCGACGAACAAGAGGACCATCAGGAGCCAGCAGCATCCGACGCAATAGAGCCCGTGCCGGAGACCCATCGTCGCGGCGCCTAACGCGCCGTCACGCCAATAGCTCATCAGGAATCCGATCGGCGAGCGGCAATGGCGCAGGCATGCTCCCTTCAGCGGGCTCACCTGATACAAACCCGTCGCCACCAGCACGATTCCTCCGAACAGAGGCCCGATACGCAAATCGTCGGACAGCAGTGCTTCGCTCCGCAAAAAAGCCTGTGCGATGGTAGCGACGGCGCTGAATACGGTCCAGGCGACGATATACCCGAGTACGAAGCCGGCGACCGGCAGGGCATATTGCGCGCCACGCGCCCGCAGAGATCGCGCATAGATCGTAATCATCGGGCTGGCGCTCGGAATCATCATGGCGACCATCATGACGGTCCACATCAGGAACGTCATCGCGAGGCTGGTCGGATCCCACGCCGGCGTTTGCGGCATTGCCATCCCAGGCATGCCCGGCATCGACATTGCCATACCCGGCATCGCCGGCATTCGGATCAGGTAGAGCCACGAGAGCAGCGTGATAATCGCCAGACCGCCCCAGATCGCAATCCGGTCGGCGAGCGGCAGCATCGGAGGCGGCGTGCCCGTATTCGCGGGCGATGTAGCCGGATGGGGAGTCAGCACGGAAGATCAGTGACCGGCCGACGCGGAGTCAGCCGCTCGTCCAGCTTATGGGCGAGAAATGACCATTGCGGCCCGAATTGTCGAAAGTCAGGGCATGATCTTTGTAATGGCTGTCGCGGCCGCGCGCGACGGCGAGCCGGGTCGAGAACGGATGCATCACGTTATCGAGCCATACGACCTTGTTAGGCACTCCGTCGACGCCTTCGACCGTTACGTCAGCAATTTCCGGAATCGACAGGCGGTGGACGTTCCCATCGGAGCTGTAATCGATCGCTACCGATTTGACCGGTAGACGGGTCGTGACCATTCCGGCGAGAGCTGCCGGCGGACCACCGGCGGCGCCAGTAAAGATTCGTTCCAGCGCGTCTCGTTGGCTCTCAGAGCCGTTATGGTCGACATAAACCGCGAGTGTCCCGTTGCCCTGTCCCATCGGACCCGGTGTCTGCACGACCTGAACCGCATTCAGCCCCTTAAGGTCGATTCCGCCGAAGATTCCCTGCCGGATATGCACGGCCAGAACGACGTCACAGTGCTTCTCGGTCGGTTCGGCTTGCAAGTGGGAGATCAAACACGGACACAGCACGGTGCAGTTGCAGGACTCGAAATAATCGCCCTCGAGGCTCCAGCTTTCGGCGGATTGTCCCATTGGTGCTCCCTCCTGGCGTTTACGGACGGATCATTAGCACGGGATTGTCATCGGCGGGTAGCGCGAATTAATTGCCGCTCGCGGCTTTTTGTAGCGCATCCGCGTCGATCTTCGCCTGATCCTTATCCGTCACGGCGACCAGGATCATCGCGTCCGGATGAATGTACTTGCGAGCCACCTGCTGGACGTCGTCCTTCGTTACTGCGTCGATTCGCGCGGGATAGCGCTCGGTGTAATCGAGGCCAAGGTTATAAAGCTGGAGCGTGAGCAGGTAGTCGGCGATCGAACTCTGGCGATCGAGGTTCAGCGGAAAGCTGCCGATCAGGAATTTCTTGGCCGACGACAACTCCTGATCGGCGACAGGCTTGTCGCGAATCTCTTTGAGCTGCCCGAAGATCAGGTTCAGCGCCTGATTGGCGCTCTCGTTCTTGGTCTCAAGGACAACCCTGAAGGAACCGGTGAACTCGCCCGCTTCGGCTCCGCTGCTGATCGAATATGCGAGGCCCGCCTTCGAGCGGACGACCTTCATCAGGCGCGACGCGAAGCCGCCCTCGCCGAGGATATAGTCCATCACCTGGAATCGGTAATAGTCAGGGTTAGCCCGCGCGATACCGGCCGCCCCGAGAATGAGGTTGGCCTGTGCAACGTCGCGATTGATCACGGTGACGTGGATTCCAGGCGCGACCACGGGCGGTGGCGGCGGAGTTTGCGGCGCAACGGTTCCGGTCGGGCCGGGCAGGTCGTGCTCCAGTTCTGCCTTGATTTGATCGTCGTCAACATCGCCGACGACGGCAATCACCGCGCTGCCGAGCCGGTAATATTGGTGATAAAACTTGCGCACATCGTCGGGGGTGAGATGGCTCACTGAATCAGCCGTGCCCTCGGGCGGATGGCCGTAAGGCTGGTCGCCGAAAAGGAGTTTCCGGAAGGCCACCTCCGCGACGTATCCGGGGTCCTGCTGGGCCGACTCGATTCCGGCGACGATTTCGGCGCGCTTGCGAAGGATATCCTCATCGCGTAACGCCGGCGCCTGCAATTGACTCGCCAGCAGTGCCAGCGTGTCGTGTTCGTAGCGCTTGAGACTGGTCATGCCGGCTTCCGCAAAATCCTCGCTCGCGTCGACCGACACGGTGCTGCCCATAAAGTCGACTTTGCGGTCGAAATCCTCCTCGCTCAAATCTTTGGTGCCAAGCGTCAGGCAACTCGCCGTCAGGCTGGCGAGGCCCGGCTTGCCGGGCGGATCACGACGCGCGCCGGCGTCAAACCCGATCGCCATCGTAACCATCGGCAGGGCGTTCTGACTGGAAACGAGGAGAATCGCGCCGTTGCTGAGCGTCTCGCGCTTGATTTCGAGGGCCGCCGAAGGCGTCACCTTGAACGTCAGGGCCGCGGCAATCGCCGCCGCGACCATCAAAGAAATTCGAGGGATTCGGTCGCGCAACGAGATTCGACCGGGACGGTTCATTGTGGCGCCCCATCGAGTGGGCGGCTATGACGAATCGCGCCACCCGATTGTCCGCCGCCAGCCCCCGGCGGCAGTTCGCCAGTCGGAACCAGCACGCCGACAGTCCGATTGTCGATATCGAGATATTTCTTCGCGACCCTCTGCACGTCCGCCACCGTAACCTTGTCGATCGACGGCAGGTATTGATCGACCATCCGATAATCGCCGAGCGCCTGGTAGATGCCGAGCATCATGGCCTCGCGAAAGATCGAATCCTGTCCGAAGATAAATTCCGCCTGTTCAAGATTCTTTGCGCGCTGCAGTTCCTCGGCGCTGACCGGAGCGTCGCGCAGGAGCGCGATTTGCCGATCGATTTCAGCCATCGCGGCTTCGACCGTAACGCCCGGCCGCAAATCAGCGGACACCCAGAGAATCCCCGGATCGAAAGATGTCATGTCGTAACTCACATTGACGCCGACCGCCATCCGCTTGTCCTCGACCAGCGACTGGTACAGGCGGGAGCTTTTTCCATCGGAGAGAATCTCGGACGCGATCTCGAGCCCGAAGGCGTCGCCGGCGCTGCGAAAGTTCGGCACGTGAAAGGCCTCGGTGAACGACGGCAGGTCGGCGGCATGACGCAGCACGACGTGCCGCTCGCCGTCCTGCGGCGGTTCGACTTCAGTGACCGGCAGAGGCCTCGGCCCATTGGGAATCGATCCGAACGCGGCCTTAATTTGCGCCAGCACCTTGTCCGCGTCGAAGTCGCCGACGGCTACGATGATCGAGTTTTGCGGCGAGTAGTACATTTTGTGGTAGGCCAGCGCGTCCTGCAGCGTCAGCCCCTGAATATCGTGCATCCATCCGATAACCGGCCAGTGGTAAGGATGGGCGAGATAGGACTGCGCCTGTGTCAGCTCGGTCAGCGCATCGTCGGGATTGTCTTCGGTGCGCAAGCGGCGCTCTTCCATCACGACCGCCTTTTCGGAGTCGAACCCCTTGGGCTCGAAATTGCCCATGCGGTCGGCTTCGAGCTTGATCGGCGTATCAAGGTGGTCGCGGTTGATTACCTCGAAGTATTCGGTGTAGTCGGCCGTCGTGAACGCGTTGTCCATCCCGCCGTTGTCCTGGATGATGCCCGAGAACTCTTCTGGCTTGAGCGTTTTGGTCCCGCGGAACATCAGATGCTCGAGCAGGTGCGACAGGCCGGTTCTGCCGAATTGCTCATTACGCGAGCCCACTTTGTAGATGATCGTGAACGCGGCGACCGGCGCCTTATGGTTTTCCAGCACGATCACGAACAGTCCGTTGGGCAGCGTTTCGGTCTTGACGGCGTCGGAAAGACCGGCGCGCGCGACCGTGCCGTACGTAAGTATCATCACGATCGTCAGGATCATGAACATCAATGCCGGCGTGAGTAAAAAAAGCGGGCGCGGAAGGGGAAACACGTTAGGGCGCATCTAGATATTCAGTTAACTCGATAGACTTCTTCCAAGTCAAG
>Ga0302326_10014632_pt1 | contig 16575 bp, 15 predicted proteins | sample Palsa_T0_3_FD_202264 | JGI IMG/M metagenome (GOLD analysis project Ga0302326, IMG submission 202264) | Peat permafrost microbial communities from Stordalen Mire near Abisko, Sweden - Palsa_T0_3 | ecosystem: Environmental > Terrestrial > Soil > Palsa > Peat permafrost | place: Sweden: Abisko...
AGGAAGACATGTTGCTCGAAGGCAAGTCCATCGTCGTCACGGGCGGCAACAGCGGCATCGGCAAGGCGATCGTGCTGGCCGCCGCCGCGGAAGGCGCGATTGTGCCTGCTGGGATCCCCTGAGCTTGACTCTGTCGGGAATCTTGGCATTTGGCTGACTGTGACCACGTCGTTACACCAGTCTTGCGGGGACCTGTGAGTCCCGCGAGATCCCTGAGGAGTGCGTGATGTCGATCCGTCCCCGCCGGGGGGCTGGGGTCCCGGAGCTGACCGCGCGGGTCGCGCGGGCCAGCAACCCGGCCGGGACGACGGCGATGTGGGTGCGGGACCGGCTCGACGGCCTGTGGGACGACGAGGACTTCGCCGGGTGGTATCCCCGGGACGGGGGGCCGGGAATCTCGCCGGCGCAGCTAGCCACGGTGAGCGTGCTGCAGTTCCTGCTGAACCTTTCTGACCGTGACGCTGCCGAGGCAGTCCGGTGCCGGATCGACTTTAAGTACGCGCTCGGCCTCGATCCCGGCGATCCCGGCCCTGGCCCGGGGTGAAGGAGGCCGGGCTGGTCCGCGAGCGGACTACTCAGCGCACCGACTCCACCCACCTCCTGGCCGCTGTGCTGGACCTGACCCGCCTGGAGCTGGTCACGGAGGCGGTCCGCGCGGCCCTGGAGGAGCTCGCCCGCACCGCCGGCCACGCGCTGGCCGGCCTGGCCGGTGACGACTGGGGCCGCCACTACGGCCACGCGGTCCGCCTGGGAAAGAACCCCACCCGGCCGAAGACCAGGATGAATGAGGCCGGGGCGGACGCATCCCGGCTGCTCGGGCACCTGGCCGCCCGCTGCCCGGGCACTTGGCCGCCCGCTGGCCGGGCCTGCTGCACGGCCCCCAGGTGGAAGCCCTGCGGCAGATCCTGGTCCAGAACTACTACTGGGACGCCTCCTGCGCTGGCGCGACGACGAGAGCGACAGCGGCCTTCCGCCATCGGCGGCCCGCATCGTCGCCTTACGACCCGGCCGCCCGCTACTCCCGCCGGGCTAGGTCACCCGCTGGACCGGCTACCTCACCCACGTCACCGAGACCTGCGCAGGCGACAGCCCCAACGTCATCACCGACGTCGCCACCATGTCCGCCACCAGCGGCGACACCCTCGCCCTGGCCGGCATCCACGCCCGGCTGGAGCAGCCGGGGCTGCTCCCCCGCCGAGCACCTGGCCGACGGCGGATACACATCGCTGGTGCACATGGAACGAGCCGGGCGCGAGCACCAGGTCACCCTCACCGGGCCGCTGCCCGGCAACCCCACCCGGCAGCACCGCACCCGGGAGGGCTACGCCACGCGGGCGACTGACCTGGCAGGCCGCCACGGTCGCCTCGGTAACCCGGGAGACGGCGTCGGTGATCACGATCGAGATGGACCCGCCGGACTGGCCAGGCCACCGCGCTGGGCAGCACCTGGACGTGCGGCTGACGGCCGAGGACGGCTACACCGCGGAGCGCGAGTATTCCATCGCCTCCGCGCCGGGTGAGCCGGTGGCCATTACGGTGGAGCGGATCGAGGATGGCGAGGTATCGCCGTATCTCACCAGTGAGATACGCGCCGGGGACCAGCTGGAGCTGCGCGGCCCCGTCGGCGGGTATTTCGTGTGGGAGCCTGGCGACGGCGGCCCGCTGCTGCTGCAGGCGGATCCGGGGTCGTCCCGCTGCGATCCATCCTGCGGCACCGGCAGCGCACCGGCAGCGGCGTCCCGGCGCGGCTGCTGTACTCCTCCCGCACCTTGCCGGACGTGATCTACCGCGACGAACTCAACAAGTACCACGATGGGGCGCGGGTGAGCTACGCGCTGACCCGCGGCCGGCCGTCGGGATGGACCGGCTATACCGGCCGGATCAACCAGGCCCTGCTCGCCGACGTCGCCTGGCCCGCGAAAGTGAACCCGCTGGCCTATATCTGCGGCCCGACTAGCTTCGTCGAGACCGCCGCGGCCGCGCTGGTCGAGCTCGGCTACCCGCCCGAGCGGGTGAAGACCGAGCGGTTCTGGTCGACGGGAGGACACTGATGGACGCGCTGGACGGCAACGCGGTCGGCGGTCTGCTGATCGACGTCTTCGGCGGGGAGATGACTGCCGCGGGCACCATCCGCGGCAAGTGCGGTGCCAGCCAGCCGGTGGCCGAGCTCGTCGTCTACCGGCGGGCTCCCGGCACCGTCGTCCGCTGCCGGACCTGTGACAGCGTCCTCATGGTACTGGTCAGGCGCAAGGACGTGACCAGCGTCGACCTCTCCGGGCTGGCCGACTTGAGCCAACGATAATCGGCCTTCTATCCCAGTAGCCGGGGTTAAGCACAGGGTCTGCATGCCGAATGGGAACGCAGACGAGGAATAAGGAGGGGATCAGCATGTCACACGAAGAATCCATGTCCATGTCGGATGAGCCACAGGAAGAGCCCATGTCCATGGGCCAGCCGCACGATCACTCCATGTGATGGCGGCTAGCGATCCTTGGTCGCATCTTCATTCGTAGCGCAGGTTCCGGGACATACAAGCCGGTCAGCGGCCAGGAGAGCGCGCCGGACGTCTTCGGAGGCGTCGGCAACATCCTCCGCGCCGCGGACCGGCGATTCCCTTTGGTAGGAGATCACTTGGAACCGGCCAGATACGGATTACGGTCGAGGGACGCCTGACCGAGCAGCTCGCGTCAGCCTTCGAGGGGCTGGACCTGGAGCCCGGCATCGAGCAGACCGCCCTGGTCGGTGAGGATCCGCGATCAGTCTCACCTGTACGGCGTGCTCGACCTGGTGCGTGTGCTCGGGCTGGAACTCGTGGGTGTGGAAACGAGCTGGGAGGCGTCCGAGCCTGGCGATAGGGAGGGCACGGGATGAACCGGCAGTGCCGGGCCGTCCGGCCGTGGCTGTCCCTTAAGAGCCTTGCTTCCGCGCCCGCGCCGGGCCGGGTGTATCACCCGCCGCGGCCGCTGCCCGCTCCTGTACCAGGAAGCGGTGCCCATCCGGTCCCGCTACCAGGGCGGCGCGGTCGCCCCCGCGCAGGATCATGAAGTCATCCCCGGCCAGGGGAGCGTCGTAGCGGGTGAGCGCCGCGGCGGTTGCGTCAAGCGAGGCGACCCGCACCACGCAATGTGTCGCCACAATGTCGTTGCTGGCGGTGTCGCGCGGGATCGGCCGACGTTTTCCCACCTGGTAGTGCAGCAGTTCCAGGCGTGGCGCAGGCAGGTCCGGCGCGAGCCGGGTAACGCTGACCTGCACGTCATCGACGTCATCTAGGTCGGCTTGTTCGGGCCCCCGGTTCTCGGTGCGAGTTCCAGTGCTGAACCCGAAGACGGACCCGAAGAATCTCGCGCTGCGGGCCGAGCCGCTGACCCCAATGGCGGTGTGGTCGACGCCGAGAAAGGGCCCGGTTGCGTTAGCCCTGCGCCATTCTGCCGGGACGCGCCCCTCCGGGAAGGCGAGCAGTTCCAGCGGGTGGCCGTCGTGGTCGCGGAACTTGAACGCCATGACTCCCCCGGAGCTCTCCGGGAGCCGTACCGGGCCATTGCGGCTGATGGGCCGGAATCGCCGATTCGCCGTGACGAGCTGATACGCGTGCCGCATGTCGTTCACGGTGATCGCCATGTGCTGGAACCAGATATCGGTGCTGGTGCTGTCGGTCGGGTACGGGCGTCCCGCCGAGTCGGTGAACTCCAGCAGCTCGATCCGCTCGCGGCCCAGCCGCAGCAAGGAGCGCCGACCGCGCGCCTGCGGGATGCACAGCACGCCGGTCAGCGAAGGATCGATGTCGCCGCGTTGTTCGACGCTGCACCCCAAGGTCTTGACGTAGTCATCTTCGGCCCGGTCAAGGTCCGACACGACCAGGGTCACCCGGTCGATCGCTGCACCTGGCCTCGTGGTCATATCGTCATCGGATTGTCGCTGCGGACCGTGGCCCCCATGTGCAGCTGCAGGGCGCTGACGACCAGGGCGAAATGGCTGAACGCCTGGGGGAAGTTGCCCAGCTGTCGCCGCGCGGCCGGGTCCCATTCCTCGCTCAGCAGCCCGAGGTCGTTGCGCAGCGCGAGCAGACGCTCGAACAGCTCGGCGGCGTCCGGCTGCTGCCCGGACGCGTGCAGCGCGTCGACGAGCCAGAACGAGCAGGCAATGAACAGGCCTTCGCTGCCCTTGACGCCGTCGTCGGTCTCGGTGGTCGAATAGCGCCGGACGAGCCCGCCGTCGCTGAGTTCGCGGCGGACCGCGGCGATCGTGCCCAGCACACGCGGGTCGGTGGCGGGCAGGAAGCCGACGCGGGGGATCAGCAGCAAGCTAGCGTCGAGCGCGGCCGACCCGTAGGCCTGGGTAAAGGTGTTGCGTCCGGCGTCGAACGCGCGGGTCACAACGTCGTGGTGGATCTGCTCGCGGAGCGCTTCCCACCGCGGCGCGGGGCCGGGCAGGCCATGATCGCGGACCGATCGGGCCATCCGGTCGGCGGCGGCCCACGCCATGACCTTGGAGTGGGTGAAGTGCTGCCGGTCGCCGCGCACCTCCCACAATCCGTTGTCCGGTTCGTCCCAGGCGGATTCGAGGTAATCCATCAGCGCGACCTGCAGCGTCCATGCGTCGTGGTCGGCCGGAAGACCTGCCTGCCGGGCCAGGAACAAGGCGTCCAGCGTCTCGCCCCAGACGTCGAGCTGGCGCTGACCGGACGCGGCGTTGCCGGTACGGACCGGGCGGCTGCCCTCGTAACCGGACAGCCACGGCAACTCAGCCTCGGGAAGCCGCCTCGCCCCGTCTAGGCTGTACAGGATCTGCAGCGTCTCGGGCTGGCCCGCGATGGCGCGCAGCAGCCAGTCACGCCACGCCCCGGCCTCGCGCCGGTAGCCGGCCGCGAGCAGGGCCTGCAGCGTGTAGGCGGCGTCGCGGAGCCAGCAGTACCGGTAGTCCCAGTTGCGGACGCCGCCGAACTCCTCTGGCAACGACGTGGTCGCCGCCGCGACGATCCCGCCCGTCGGCTCATACGTCAGGGCCTTCAGGGTGATGAGCGACCGGTCCACGGCGCCGCGGTACGGCCCGCTGTGGTAAGCCGCCTCGCCGGACCACTCGGTCCAGAACTCCTCCGTCTCGGACAGCGCCTGCTCCGGGTCCACATGCGGCATCTCAGGCTCGTGGCTGGGCGCCCACGACATCACGAACCAAACTCGATCGCCCTTACGCACCGTGAAGTCCGCGAGCGTGTCCCGATCACAACCGTGCACGGGCACTGCGGACATTAGCCGGACGCGGTCGGGCCCGGCGATCGCGTCGGCCTGGGTGCCATGATGGCGGACCCACGGAACGACGCGGCCGTAGTCGAATCGCATCCGCAGGGTCGATTGCATCGCCACCGCCCCGCTCAGGCCAACCGCGATACGGATCAGGTGCGGTGTGCCTGCCCGGGGCGGCATGAAGTCGATGACGCGTACGGCGCCGTCCGCGGTGACCCAGTCCGTCTCGAGCACGAGGGTGTTGCCGGCGTACCGGCGGGTAGTACAGGTGCCTGCGGCGGGAGGGGCAAGAGTCCAGTGTCCCGCCTCCTGGTTGTGCAGGAGCGCGGCGAACGCGGCGGGCGAGTCGAAGCGGGGCAGGCATAGCCAGTCGATGGACCCGGCGGTGCTCACCAGAGCGGCTGTGTGCAGGTCTCCCAGCAGGGCGTAGTCTTCGATGTTCGGCATCGCAAGAGATCTCTCATCAGGTGTGCGGGGTCGGCGGGGACTGCGTGAGGACGGTTCCTGGCTGCGGGTGGCGGCTGGTACCGATGCGCTCGGCGATGTGATCGCCGACGCGCAGCGCGTTCGCGATGATCGTCAAGGTGGGGTTCACCGCACCGATCGAGGGCAAGAAGCTGCCGTCCACCACGTAGAGGTTGTCTAGGTCGTGGGCCTTGCAGTGCACGTCGAGGACCGAGGCGGCCGGGTCGGTCCCGAAGCGCGCCGTGCCTGCCTGGTGGGCCGTGGCGGCGGCGTCGAATGTCTTGTGGAGGTAGAGGCTGCGGACAAACGTCGTGTCCACCATGCCGAGCTTGCTCAGCATTCTCTGGAAGGTCGTGCGGAGCCGGGTGAGGCCTTCGGTGTTGTTGTCCGGCTGCAGCACCAGCTTGATCGTGCCGTCGGGCCGGAGCGTCACCCTGCTGCCGGCGAGGGGAAGATCCTCGCTGGACAGCCAGAAGTCGATCGAGTGCTTCGCGACCTCGCCGTACGGGGCTGACGGAGCCCGGCCGAGGCCGCTGGGTGCCGCGCCCTTGATCTGCCAATCATCGGACTTGCCGAGCATCTGGATGTTCCCCATCGGGTACTCCCAGTGCGCGCTCGGGCCGTAGAAGTCGTTGAGGGCCAGCGTCTTCTGGAAAACCGTCGGGTTCGGCTCGCGGGAGAAGGCGATCAGGGCCAGGTTGTTGTGCCGCATGTAGTTCCGGCCGACCTGGTCGGAGGAGTTCGCCAGGCCATGCGGATGCTTGTCGTTCGCTGACTTCAGCAGCAGGGCCGCCGACAGGATGGCCCCGGCGGACAGCACGACGATGTCGGCCGTAAAGACGTGCCGGGAGCCGTCCGGGAGCGAGGCGGCGACGCCGGTGACGGAGCGACCGCTGGCGTCGGTGAGCAGATGCTCGACTGTCGTTCTGGTCATCAGGGTCAGATTGGGATGTACGGCCAGGGCCGGGCGGATCACGGCCCATTCGGCGTCGGCCTTCGCGCCGACCAGGCAAGGGAAACCGTCGACGCGGTCGCACCGTATGCATCGCGAGTCCGGGGTGGCCCGGCCGTGGGCGTCCTGGATCAGCTGCACGCCCATCGGCAGGTGAAACGGGTGCAGGCCAAGCTCCTCAAGGCCGTCGGACAGCTCCTGGATACGCGGCTCGTGCCGTACCGGCGGGTATTTGTATTCCTGGCTCGACGGGCCGGCGAACGGGTCCTCGCCGTGCTGGCCGTGCACCCAGAACAGATGCTCGGCGCGGACATAGGACGGCTCCATGTCCTGGTAGCTCAGCGGCCAGGCCGGCGCGACCCCGCCAGCGTGCTGGACCTCGCCGAAGTCGCTGGGCAGCAGCCGGAACAGCGCGGCGCCGTACACCTTGGAGTTGCCGCCCACGTAGTAGTGCAGCTCAGGCCGGAACGGCCGGTCGTGACGGTCGTAGAAGGTCTCGTCCGCGGTGTACTTCGCGTCGCCGAAGACGGCACGGGAGTCCCAGTTATCCCGCTCCCGCGGGAGATAATCACCGCGTTCGAGCAGCAGCACACGCCGGCGGGTTTCGGCCACGCGCGCCGCAGTGGTCGCGCCCCCAGGCCCGCTGCCGATGACCAGGACGTCGTAGTGATCATTCCCCGCGGGGGCGGGCATGGTGGTCACAGTCCCACGCTCGATTGCGACAGGCCGCCGTCGACGGTGACTGTGGTGGCGTTGACGTACCCGGCCTTGTCCGAGGCGAGAAACACGACCAGGTCGGCGATCTCGGCGGCCTGGGCGATCCGGCCGAGCGGGATCGCCTCATTCAGCTGCTTGAGCAGTTCCGGGTCCATCTCGGTGACGGTGTTGATCGGGGTGCTCACCGCTCCCGGCGCGACGTTGACGAACCGGATGCCGAGCGACCCCAATTCCACGCCCGCGGTGCGGGTGAGCATCTTGGCGCCGCCCTTGGAGACGCAGTAGGCGATGTTGCCGGGCATCGGCCAGTCTTCGTGGGTGGACGAGATCGTCACGACCAGCCCGCCGCTGCCCTGCGACATGAACTGCCGCGCCGCGAACTGGGCGCCGAAGAACGCGCTCTTGAGGTTGACCGCCAGCACCTTGTCAAAGTCGGCCTCGCTGGTCTCCAGCAGCGACGTGCGGGTCTCGATACCCGCGTTGCTGACCAGAACGTCGAGCCGACCGAAGTTCTCGACGGCAGTGCGGATGATCCGGTGCAGGTCTTCGGTGCGCGAGACGTCGGCTTCCACCCCGACCGCGCGGCCGCCAGCCTGTCCGGCCGCGGCTATGACCTCGGCCGTGAATTCCGGGTGCATGCGGTAGTCGACGACGACGTTCGCGCCTTCCGCGGCGGCGGCCAGCACGATCGCCTTGCCGATGCCGCTGTTGCCGCCCGTGACGACGATGGACTTGCCTTCGAGCAACATGTCTTCCTCCAACCCGATCGGTGTCGGCCGGCCCGGTCAGGCCAGTCCGCCGTTGGCGTAGATGACCTGGCCGTTGACCCACCGTCCGGCGGGCCCGACCAGGAACGACACGACACCGGCGATGTCGTCGGGACGGCCCAGACGGCCGAGCGGCGGCAGAGCCGCCAGCTGTGCTTGTTCCTCATCCGAGGTGCTGTTCAGGAAGGCCTCGGTCGCGGTGGGCCCCGGAGCCACCGCGTTGACGGTGATGTCGCGGCCGCGCAACTCCTTGGCCAGGATGCGGGTGAGCGCGTCGACGGCGGCCTTGGACGCCGCGTACGCGCTCAGGCCTGGCGGCGCCACCCGGACCATGCTCGTCGACACGTTCACGATCGAACCGCCATCCCGTATCCGCCGCGCGGCCTGCTGGTCGACGACGAACGTGCCTCGCACATTGACCCGGTGAATCTCGTCCAAGTCCGCCAGGTCAAGGTCCGCGAGGCTGGCAGGACGGTTGATCCCCGCGGTGTGCACGAGCACGTCGAGATGCCCGAAGCGATCCTCGACCGAGTCGAAGAGAGCAGAGACCGCCTCCTCGTCGGCGATGTCCGCCGCGAACGCCGCGCCGCGCCGCCCTTGCCCCGCGATCTCCTTGACGGTCGCATCGGCCAGGTCGACGCTGCCGGTGTACGCCACCGCGACGTCGAACCCGTCGGCGGCCAGCATGGCGGCGATGACCCGGCCCATGCCGCCGGTTCCGCCGGTCACCAGAGCCGTCCGAATGCGGTCTCCCGCGTCACCATCTCGAGTCATGAGTCCTCATCTCTCCGCGGCCGCTCACCGGCCCGCTGATCGCCAGAACCCAGTGTTTCCGCGTGATCCGCGCCGCACATCGTCAAGTCAGGTAGTTGCATAGGGGCCGCCCAGGGTCCGGATGGCAGGCTGAGGAGGCGGCACGGAAACCACCGCCCGTTCGGGAAATCAAGATTTTTTCTCCGAACGGATCGTGGTGATTGTTTCCCGCGAGCCGGTCAGCCAGTCAAGTGGGCCGCGCTACCCGTGCGGCTAATTCTCTGGCACCGCGGGGATTGCGGCGTGGCCCGCACCCAATCGACGCGGCGGGCCGCGTCCATACGCCTCTTACGTGGCCGGGCCGCGAAACCCGTCCGTCTTGACGATGCGCGTTTGCCCGGGTTAAGCGAGGGTTCGTATTCCGGGCTGCCGGAAAGGCAAGCCTAAAGCGGGAAAGAGGATCAGAACGTGAATCGCCTTATTTTCAGACGAATACCCGCGAGGAAACGCTGGCTGATTGCGGTGCTCGCGGCGGCGGTGGCCGCGAGCACCGCGCTGGCCATCGCTGTAGGTGCTGGGACGGCCGCGTCAGCCGCGCCCGCGGCGAACGCCCGGGCGGACCAGGTCCCGGCCGAGGCCGACGGGCTGGGGCAGCTCACCGGCATCCTGCCTGCGTCCAAGCTGACCCTGCCAAGCGCGATCGAGGTCAACCTCAGCCAGGAGTACGTCCGGCTTCCGATCTACCCCGGGATCGCGTACGCGGGCACTTCGCATCAGGAGAAGGTCTGGTACATCCTGGAGGATGCCTCCACCTCCGGTGCCGCGGACGACCTGGGCGTGAACTTCGCGCCCAAGCTGGCCAACATCGGGATCTCCTGCCCGGCGTGCGTGCAGACCGTCCACCTGATAAACCCGTCGGCGGAGCAGAACCATTTCGGCCCCGCCCTGATCAGCTTCGCGGGCGCGCCGGACTTCAGCCCAACCCGGATCGCGACACCGGGGCCGGACGGGTTCCCGCTGGCCAAGTTCCAGCCCGGCGCGGTGGCCGGCCCCGGGTACACTCCGTTCATCCAGATCGCCGGGTCGGACACCATCTACAACGCGCCGATCGTGGCCACCGGCAACGGCCCGTTCGACGTGACCGGCCACACCAACACCGCCGACCGGGCCATGGGCATCCACATCGGCAGCTCCCCGGCGGACTCGCCGTCCGGGTCGTTCTCGGAGTCGTGGGTGGACATGCTGTTCGTCAAGGGCTTCGACGGCAGCGAGCCGATCGTCTACCTGTCCACCGACGCTGGCCAGCCGCTGAGCGCGGTGCTCGAGCGGTCCACCTACGTGCCGGCATTGAACGACGCCTCGTTCAACGGCGGCGATGACTTCCTCGGCTCGGCCCGGGAGCGGCTGTTCAGCTTCACCAACGGGCAGACCGGCGTCGGCAACGCGGAGTCTCAGGGGCTCCAGCACTTCGCCAAGGACGGCATGATGTCCGTGAACGCCGTGCAGACCAACACAGCGTTCATCAACGCGCTGCGTTACGGCGGCGACGCGCTAAACGTGTTCGGGGACTTCCCGACCCTGACCGACCCGCGGCACGCCGACGCCTACAGCCCGCTGTGGGATGACCAGCTCGCCATGTGGACCCCCAAAGCGGTCGCCGAGGGGCTCAACAAGCGGCAGATTAACGAGGACACGGTCCTGAACCTGGCCTACACCAGTCCCGACCTGCTGACCGGGGTCAACCCGGCCACCGGCCAGCCTCAGCTGTACGGCTCGGTCGGGGTCGACATCAACTGCGCGGTCATCGGCTACACCGCGACGGCACCCACATCCCCTGGCCCCCCCAACCTCCCAGGGTCCCAGTTCCCGCCCAGGTAGCCGGCAAGCCGCTGCAGGCACGCTACCTCAATCACCCCGCGGGCCCGCAATCGCGGGCCCGCGGGCATGGGTAGGCTCGCCGAGGCAGTGGCATCAGGCCCTGGTTCTGCCTGTATGGCGCGCTGACCATCACCGCCTTGGTCCCGCTTTCGCCGCGAAGCTGGGCAACGGGCTGAAGCGGGTGGCGGAGGGCTAGATCAGGCCGCCTTCACGGGCGCGGATCACCGCTTCCTCCCGGGATTCGGCGCCGAGCTTGCGGTAGATCGCCCGTAGATGGGTCTTCAGGGTGTTGGGCGTGACGAACAGGTCTGCGGCGAGCTCGCGCAGCGAGCCCGGAGCGGGCAGCATCCGCAAGATCGTGAGCTCCCTGTCGGTCAGCGGTTCGAATAGCCCCTGCTGCCGGGTGCGCGCCGCCTCGGCGCGCTGTTCTTCGGCCAGCCACGTGGTGACCAGCGGCCCCGGGTCGGCGCACTGTCGCAGAATGCTGCGGGCCTCACCCATCAGCGCCGCCGGATGGACGTCAGCCACCTGATGGCTCGCGTCATCCAGGTAGACCCGGCCGGCCGCCGCCGCGGTGAGCAGTGCCGCGGCGAGTTCCACCCGTCCGCCCCCGCGACGGCCTCGTTCCACCGCCGTCGTGGCCGCACGCCACGCGCCGGCCCAGTCCGCGTGCCTTAGCTTGAGGCGGGCCCGGGCCAGAGCCGGGAACATGGCCGTGAAATGCGATTCGCTGAGGGTCTGGCCCACCGCCGACTCCGCGTCGCCCGCGAGCGAGTCCGCGAGCGCCAGGTCACCTCGGTTTACGGCCAGTAGCGCCTGGTACCCCTCGGCGCACGCGTACGCCAGGCGGTTATCGTCGTCATCGGCCCGCCGGGCGGCCTCGACGAGCAGGTCCCAGGCGTGGTCGGCGTTTCCCAGCCAGGTCAAGGTCACGCCCAGGATGAGCCGGTGGACGGTGGCGATGAACGGGTCATCGGCGCTGGGTGAAGTCTCCCGCAGCAGCGCCGCGGCCCCGCCCACGTTCCCGGGCTTGTACATGTGCAGCGCGCGCAGGAACATCAGCCGGGCATTAGCTGGATTCGACGCCTCCGCGGTGTCAAGCGCGCCGCTGACCTCCTCGAGATGACCCGTGTCGAGGGCTAGCAAGACCCGCGCCGCCGCCAGGGACGCGTCGGTGGCGACGAGTTCGGCAGGCAGGGCGTCGAGCCACATGCGCACCGTCTCCAGCTGGCCCGTGTTGAACGTCCGGAGCCAGCGCGCCGCGACCAACCGGCTGTTCAGCGCATCATCGCCCGAGGCGACCGCGTGACCGATCGCCTCGCTGGCGTCATCGTGTTCCTCGTACCACTGTGCTGCCCGCCGGTGCAGTATCGTAGGCCGCTCGGGTGATGCGCGGGCCAGTTCGTGCCGCAGCAGGCCGCCGAACAGGTGGTGGTACCGGAACCAGCGGCGCTCGTCGTCCAGCGGGATCAGCATCGCCGGCGCCGGGATACTCGTGCTGTGGACGCTGGCCCTCCGCCGCCGAGACGGCGCCGCGTAACTAATAGCCGAACCCAGCCGAACAGCCGTCCGTCACGGCTTCAGGATCCGCTCATTGTGGCTTTTGGTGTCACCTTGGCTGGACCCCTACTTCGGCCTCGCTGACCGCGGCGTCATCGCGCCGGGCAAACGTGCTGATCTCGTCCTGATCGACGGGGATCCGGTCGCCGGTATCCGCACCACCTGCCAGATCCAGACCGTCTGGTTCGCCGGCATCGAACCCAAACCGTAACAGCAGGAACACACGGGGCGCGACCATGGCAGCAAGCCTGGAAGACAGAGGCGGCGATCGCCGGCCTGATGACCGGATGGATGCACCGCCACCTGGGTGAATGGGACCAGCTGCCACCGCGGCCGGGTCGCCGGGAAACACCCCGAGGAAGCGCACCGTGCCCAGCTGGACAAGCCCCAGCCAGTCCGCCGGCCCCCGCCCACGGCCCGTTGCCCCTTTCGGGCTTACTTGGTCTGCCCCCGTACAGGGCACGAGCATCACCGCTCGTTCGGAAATACACAATCCTTTATCCCGAACGACCCTCCCCCCTTCTCACCCGGGTGAGAAGGGGGGAGGGGGGAGGTATGTCGCCGGTCGCGGGGCGAGGCTCGGACCATCTAAGACCGGGAGGCGACCGCTATGTCGCAGGCCGGGAGACAAGGAGATTAGGAAACAACAATGGGCCTGACCTGGCAGCAAGGACCGCTCGCCCCCGGAGCGATCGGCCGGTTCCTCGTGCCTGATCCGCTCCCGGGACGGCTGCTGTACGCCGAGCCGCTGCGCCGGCGGATGCGGGTAAGGTGCGGCGGCGACGTCCTAACCCGCTGGAGCTGCCGGACTGGTGTCTGCCACACCTGCATCACCCCCTGCTCTCCGGCGGCATCACCTATGCGCCGGCCCCGCTGGAAACCCCCAGCCGACGGGCAGGTGCTCATCTGCTGCGCCCGGCCCAGCACCGACATCGTCCTGGAATGTAAAGCCTGGATGCGCCATGAGCAAGCAGATCCCGCCCGCTGCGCCGCCAGCGTCCACCGGATGCCATCCGCCGAGGCACCAAGGCCCGGGCCCGACGTCTTCGCCGTCAGTCCGGCCATCGGCCCGTTGCCGGCCATCTACGCCTCGTCATCACCCAGCCAGGCGACCGTGCCCGGCCTGCTCCGGCACGCGACGGTCCGGCCGGCACGCCGGGCGGGCGGCTGGGCCGTCCGCCACCTGTCACGACACGGTAAGTACTGCCAAGGAGGCTCATGATGTGGCCGGTGATGGCTTACCCCAGCATTGGTAGTGTCCGGGCTGATGCCGTGTTCGTGTCGGGGCTGCAGCGCCGCGATGAGCCCAGCGCGGGTCAGGTCCGGCAGGCCGTCGCCGCGGCCATCGGGGCGTTCGGCTGCGCGGGCTGTGCCGGGCGGGTGGCGCAGGAGTTCGGCGATCATCCCGAGACGGCGGTGATCCGGATGCGCTGGGCGCGCGCTGTGGCCCGCGAGGCGTTCGCGGATCCGCCGCCGGAGCCCGGCTCGGGTGCGGCTGCCGGCGGGTGGCAGGTCATCCGTCCGCGGCGGCCCGCTGAGCGGGCGTCAGGCTCACCAGGCGCCGGGCGGCGTGCGCCAGCCCGGTCTGCGGCGGGCGGGGAAGGCTGATGGAGGAGGGAATGATCCAGGCGCAGGTGATGGCGGCGCGCATGGCCTGCGCGCGGATGACCATGGTGCATCTAGCCGAGTTGCGCGACAACGTGGAGCGGGCTTGCGGTCTTAGCGGCAGGTCCCAGTGGGACCGCAAGGCGGCGGCGCACGCGGAGATCTTCTGCCTGCTGGCCGAGGTAGTGGATGATCCGCTGCTGGCTCCGCTGCTGACCGGAGGCGCCGCGTATGCGCGGGAGGTGATGCTGGCGGTCGGGTGTGCGGCGGACGGCATGATCGTCAGCTCGCGGCGGCGGCTGCTGGCGCACCTGCGCGCCGGGGACGGCGATGCAGCCTCGCTGGAGATGGAACGGCACCTCCGAGGCCTGCTTTACATGGGGCGCCTGGCGCTGCCCGGCAGCAAGGCGGCCACGGGCGAGGCGATGACATGACCGCGATGATCAGTGATTCCTCGGCGGGAGCGGGCGGGAGGATGACGCCGCCGGAGCGATCTGCAGGCCGGGAGGTTGTGCGCGGACGTGAGGCGGAGCAGAAGATGATCGGTGAGCTGCTACGGCGCGCCCAGCGGGGGGCTGGCGGGGTGGTGCTGGTGGACGGGGAGCCGGGCATCGGCAAGTCCCTGCTGCTCCGCGATGCCACCGGCGAGGCCGCGGAGCAGGGCTTTTCCCTGGCCGCGGGAGCAGCAGACCAACTGGGCCAGGCGATCCCGTTCTTCGCGCTGCGCGCGGCCCTGCGTGAGCCGTTCGCCAGGCTCACCGCCGATGATCCCGGTCGTGCTCCGCCGGATGCCACTGCGTGGTGGATTACCCAGATACGGGCGTACCTCGAACAGCGAGCCGCGGCGGCTCCGGTCCTGGTCTGCCTAGATGACCTGCACTGGGCCAGCCCGGCCACGCTGGCCGCGCTGCGGACGTTGCCGCGGGACCTGAAACGGCACCCGGTCGCCTGGCTCCTGGCCCGGTCAAGCACGCCCCATCGCGCCACCGGCTACCTGTTCGGTCAGCTGGAGCAGGACGGTGCCGCCCGGCTCACCTTGGGCCCGCTGGATCAGGACGCGGTAGCGGCCATGCTCACCGACGCGTTCGGCGCACCGCCGGACCAGGCCCTGGCCAACCTGGCCTGTGGCGCCGCCGGGAACCCCTCGCTCGTGGCCGAGCTGATCGGCGGCCTGCGCGACGATCACGCCGTGCAGGTGACCGGCGGACGCGCCGTGCTGACGTCGGCCCGGCTGCCGCAGCGGATCCTCCGCCTCGCGCAGCGGCGATTCGATGGCCTCAGCCAGCGGGCCCGGCACCTGCTGGTGACGGCGGCGGTGCTGGGCCCGGCGTTCCGGCTGGAAGACGTGGCCGAGATGCTCAGCGAGAGCCCGGCCACGCTGCTGCCTGCGGTCGAGGAGGCGATGGACGCCGCGATCATGACCGCCGCCGGACACGAGTTCACCTTCCGCCACCCGCTGCTGCGCCGCGCCGCCGGCGAGATGATACCGCGGCCGGCCCGCGAGGCACTGCACCGCCAGTACGGCGAGATCCTGCTCACCCGGGGCGAACCGGCGGCCCGGGCCGCCAGCCACCTGCTCCAGGCCGCGCATCCGGGCGACCGCGCCTCGCTGGCCGGGCTGGACAAGGCGGCGGCGCAGACGCTGCGCTCAGCGCCCCAGGTCGCAGCCGATCTGGCGCTGCGCGCACTGGAGCTGACCTCTGCGGACGATCCGGATGCGTTGTCCCGCGCGGTGGCCGCCGCCGAGGCCCTGACCGCGGCCGGCCGGCTGGACCAGGCCGCCCGGATTGCCCGTGACCTGCTGGCCAAGCCGCTGCCGCCGGCGGCCGAGGACCGGCTGCGGTGCGCCCTGTCCTCGGTCCTGTGCGCCCGCGGGCAGGCCCGGGACGCCGCCGACCAGGCCCAGATGGTCCTGGCCCGGCCGCAGCTGCCCGGCGGCCTGCGGGACCAGGCGCGGGCCGCGCACCTGCAGGCCCTGGCCGGGCTGCGCGACGAACTCGCCGCTCCGGTAGCCGACGCCATCCTGGCCGCCCCGGGCCAGCACGACAGCCACGCCGCCGCCGCGGCCCTGCTCACCCGCGCGGTCATCAGCTGGGACAGCGGCCAGATCAGCGACGGGCTTAGGTTGCTGCGCGACGCCGCGCGGCACGGCACCGGGATCACCGGGGATGCCCGCCATGTCCAGCCGCTGCTCACGCTCGCCGCCGCCCTGGTCGACCTGCGCCAGCTCGGCGAGGCGGAGCATATCCTCCCCGCCGCGGACCACCCGGCGCTGGAGAACATCCCCGCCCAGGCGGCGCGGTCCCTGCTGCGCGCCCGCATCGAACTGGCTGCTGGCCGGCTGGAGGACGCCGCCGCCGATGCCCAGGCCGCCCTGGCCGTCGCACGGACCCTCGGCGCGGATGGGTACGCTGCGACCGCGCACACCGTGCTGAGCATGATCGAGCTGCGCCGCGGCGACCTTGTGGCCGCGGCCCAGCACCTCGCCGACCGTCCCGTGACGGGCCCGCAGTTCGCCGGCATCTACGCACGCCCCGAAACCACCCTGGCCGAAGCCCAGATCACCGAAGCGCGCGACGGGCCGGCCGCCGCCCTCGGCCCGCTCCGCCAGGTCTGCGCCGACCTGAAGGCCCGGCCC
>Ga0302326_10014633_pt1 | contig 16575 bp, 13 predicted proteins | sample Palsa_T0_3_FD_202264 | JGI IMG/M metagenome (GOLD analysis project Ga0302326, IMG submission 202264) | Peat permafrost microbial communities from Stordalen Mire near Abisko, Sweden - Palsa_T0_3 | ecosystem: Environmental > Terrestrial > Soil > Palsa > Peat permafrost | place: Sweden: Abisko...
GCCCTCCAATCCGTCGAACTTGCGCGCGTATTCGAGCACCGCCTCATCGCCGCGTGCGCGTACTGCGTCTAATATCGGCGCCACCACTTGTTCGGCCTCCGCCAGCCGTATCGTCTTGCGCGTGATGAAGCTTTGAGCTTCATGGAGTGGAAGGATTCGCAGCATGGATCACATCACGATCTTGTTCAGCGGATACTCGACGATTCCCTGCCCGCCCGCTTCCTTGAGGCGGGGGATGATATTGCGCACCGTAATCTCATCCAGGATGGTGTGAACCGCAACCCAGTCGGGATCGCTGAGATTTGAAATGGTGGGATTTTTCAGCGCGGGAAGAATATTGAGGACGGCCGCCAGACATTCCTTTCGGACATTTAGAATCAGCCCCACCCGTCCCAGCGCGTTGATGGCGCCATCCAGCAGTAAGCGGATGTCTTCAATCTTGCGGCGCTTCAAAGCATCGCGCCAGGAATCCACATTGGCGATCAACTGCGTGTTCGACTCCAGCACCGTTTCAATGATTCGTAGCTTGTTGGCGCGCAGCGACGACCCAGTTTCGGTAACTTCCACAATTGCGTCGGCCAACACGGGCGGCTTCACTTCGGTGGCGCCCCAACTGAATTCCACCTTGGCCGTTACGCCGTTCCTGGCCAGATAGCGTTTGGTAGTTGCCACCAACTCGGTGGCGATGATTTTGCCTTGCAAATCCTGCACGCTTTCAAAAGGCGACGCCTCGGGAACGGCCAGCACCCAACGCACTTTACCGAAGCTTTGCTTGGCGTAGATCAAATCCGCCACCGCTTCAACTTTCGCCTCACTTTCTTCCACCCAATCGCGGCCGGTGAGTCCGGCGTCCAGCACTCCATCCTCAATGTAGCGGGCCATTTCCTGCGCGCGAATCATCATGCACTCGATCTCCGGATCGTCGATGGACGGAAAGTACGATCGCGAACTGGTGGTTATGGTGAAACCAGCGCGCCGGAACAAATCGATGGTCGCGTTTTCCAGGCTCCCCTTCGGAATGCCTAGCTTGAGCTTCACGAATTGCTCCCATATACCGCGGCGGGATCATAAGCGCGCGGCTCCGCTTCCATCCATTTCCCGTTATCCAGACGGCGATAAAAGCAGCTCGCATAGCCGTCGTGGCAAACACCGGGCCCCTGCGCTTCCGCCTGGATAAGCAGCGCGTCGCGATCGCAATCGGTTGCGATTTCTTTTACCACCAGCCGATGCCCGCTGGTCTCGCCCTTGAGCCAGAGCTTATTGCGCGAGCGGCTGAAGAACGTCACGAATCCACTGGAGACGGTCGTGCGAAACGCTTCCTCATTCATGAAGCCGACCATCAGGACGCGCTTGGTCTGGTGGTCTTGAATGACGGCGGTGACCAGGCCGTTCTGCTTGCTGAAATTCAGTTCCATTCGTCGATACCAACAAAAAAGCCCGCCTGGATGTCGGCGGGCTGTCATTCGTTTTCAGAAATTGATCAGAATGCCGCCGATCGCCCCGTGATCCGATGATGGTGGTGATGCGCGGCCATGAAACTTTACTCTAGCATGTTTGTTCGTTCCGATTTGCGGCCAACGCTGCTGGAGAGCATCCACAATCGCTTGGGCCTCGGCTTCATCCAGTCCCGTTCCAAATCGGTAGGTTTTCGCGCCGCAATCAAAGGCCAGGTTAGCCGTGTATCCCATGCAAGATTGCGGGATGAAACGTGCATCATTATATGTGGCCGCGGCAATTTTTAAGTTCTTCACGGCGGCGAACTCCCCCATTTTCCGAAGCTTGATTTGAGAGCGATCTCCGCTCTGTTCACGGCGATAATCTAACTGCCCACGAGCATGAAAGCATGAGTGTAAAATGCAAAGGCCCCACCCAGGGTCCAATAGCCCAACTAGAATAGCGTGAAAGGCGTCGACCCACCCTGTTCCTTGCCCTTGAGAAGAGAAACGACGGCGGAACCCTCACCAGGCGCCCATCCAGAAGACTTGGAACAAGGCGACACGGCTGTATATGATAGACATATACTTAAATTATGGCGATGGACGCCTTGGAGGACTGCACCGGATTCGATTGGGACGATGCCAACACCCATAAAAACTGGGAAAGCCATGGGGTGACACCGGAGGAGACTGAGGATGTTTTCTTTAATGAACCGTTGGTCGTGCGCAGCGATGTTCGTCATTCGAGGTACGAGAAGCAATATTACGCGCTGGGGCAGACAGATGCTGGCCGGCGCCTGTTTCTTGTCTTCGTGCTCGGGCGAAACCTCATCCGCGTAATCTCAGGCAGGGATATGAACCGAAATGAAAACCAAACATATGAAAGACACGAAGAAGAAAATTCCTGAATTCAAGAACGAAGAGGATGAAAGAACATTCTGGGCAAGTGCGGACTCGACAGAGTGCCTGGATTGGACATCAGGAAAGCGCCAGAAGCTAGTTCGCCTCAAACCATCTCTAAGAACAATCTCTCTGCGGCTCCCGGCCTGGATGATCGCGGATCTAAAGGTCCTCGCGCATCAACGCGACGTTCCTTATCAATCTCTCCTGAAAGTCTTTCTGGCTGAGCGCCTCGCGCACGAGCGACAGCCACGCTCGAACTAGGGCCGTCTCTCAACTCTTGCCGCGTAACGGGAACAGGTTCCCCTGATTCAGCAGCCATTCCGGATCCAACCGGCGCTTCACTGCCTTCATGGATTCAATCTGCGCCGCCGTGTATTGCAACTCCAGCAAATGCGCCTTGCGCTTGCCCAAGCCATGTTCGGCTGACACCGTGCCTCCCAACGCCACCGCGCGGCGGGCGAAATCCAGCAACAACGTCTGGGCGGACGTCACTTCCGCTTCTGAATTCGGCAGCACGTTCGCATGCAAATGCGCATCTCCGATGTGGCCAAACAGGACGTAGTCTATGCCAGACGCCCGCAGGCCGGCGTGATAGTAGGTCAGCATTTCCCGGTTGCGATCCAGCGGCACCGCGAAATCGGTGTTCAGCTTCAGGAAGCCGCGCCGGCGCATGGTGTCGTTCACCAGTTCCGGTAATGCGTGGCGAAAGCGGCGGAAGCGCTCGCGATCCTGATCGCTCGCGGCAAACCAGCTATCTTCCGGCGCGTGATCGGCCCAGTAATCGATATCGCCGTTCTCCTGTTCGATCAGCAACGCTGCGCCGGCGTGTTCCGGTGTTTCCGGGAATCGTTGCCGGAGAAACGCCAGCGAGTTGCGGTCGAAATATTCGAGCATCCGTAGGCCGTCCAGCCCGCGCCAGGATTCTACTGCTTCGAGCGCCGCCTCGTCATCTCGCAAGAACACTACGCCCGCCAGCACCTCGGCGGGTTTCGGAAGCAACCGGAGCTCGGCCTCCATCACAATTCCCAGCGTCCCTTCACTGCCTGCGATGAGGTCGATCCAGTCCATGCCCGGCGTTAAGCGGTAGCCGGCGGTGTTCTTGGCGGTGTTGGGGATCGGAATCCCGGGGACGTCGAAATCCAGCTTGTCGCCGCGCTGGACCTGGAGCACGCGTCCATCCATCAAAGCAACACGCAGGCCGAGAATATGTTTTCGCGTACTGCCATAGCGGAAACTGCGCGACCCGCTGGCGTCGGTTGCGACCGTTCCCCCGATGCTGGCCGTCCACTCAGTCGGATCGGGAGCATAGAACTGGTTCGTTCTCGCCGCGGCGGCCTGCAGGGCTTCGAGCGAAACCCCGGCACCTACGATTGCGCGCCCTTGTTCCATTTCTACGCGCTGGAACTTCTCCAAAGAGACCACCCAGCCGCTCTGCGCCACGCGTCCACCGGTGACACCGGTGCCTGCACCAGAAATCGTAACTGGAGTCCGGTCTCGCGAGGCTTCCGCGACAATTTGAAACAACTCAGTTTCGCTAGCAGGGATCAAGACCCTTTCGGCGTGGCCTTTGAATCCGGATGCATCGACAAGATACGATTCCATACCGTGTTTACGAAACCGAACCGCGACCGCAAGGAAGCGCCACCACGACAAGGCTGTGATAATCACACGCTCCCTCGCGGTCGCGGTTCGGAATGCAGTGTCCGCTACACTTCCAGGATTACGGGCATGATCAACGGACGCCGCTGGGTTTGTTTGCTCAGGAACCGCTTCAAGTCGGCGCGAATTTTTTCCTGCATCACGCCCCAATCGGTGCGTTCCTCTTTACTTGAGGATTCCAGCGTGCGCGCCACCACCTGCCGGGCTTGTTGCAGCAGATCCGAGCCATCCTCCAGCGACATGAACCCGCGGCTCACGATCTCCGGCAGTGTTTCGCTTTTCCCAGTGTGTTTGTTGATGGCAATGATCGGCAAAACGAAACCATCCTCGGACAAATGGCGGCGATCGCGGATCACAATGTCCTCCACCACTTCATCAATAGTCCCCGAATCGATGCACACGCGGCCCACTTGCACCTTTTCGCCGCGGCGCGCACCTTGTTTATCTATTTCCAATGTCTCGCCGGTTTCCAGCACGAACGAATCTTCCAAGCCCAGCCCTCTCAAATGTCCCGCAAGAGAGGCGTGCCGGGCCAGCTGCCGGTACTCGCCGTGCACTGGAAGAAAATAACGCGGACGAACCAGATTCAACACCAGCTTCAACTCTTCCACGCTCCCGTGGCCGGATACATGCACTGGCGGATTCATGGTTCCGTAAATCACATCCGCGCCGCGTTTGGCGAAATGGTTGATCATCCGGTAAATGCCTTTTTCATTACCTGGAATGATGCGCGCGCTCAAAGCCACCGTATCGCCCGGCTGCACCGAAAGGTTTTTGTGATTATCCACGGCAATCCGTGAAAGTGCGGACATCGGCTCGCCTTGTGTTCCCGAAGCAACCACGCAGACCTTGCTTGGCTCGGTCTGCATGATGTCCTGCGGACGCAGCAGGATTCCGTCCGGTACCTGCAGCAACCCAAGCGTGTGCGCAATCTCTGTGACGTTAAGCATACTGCGGCCCAGAAACGCCACCTTGCGGCCGTATTCCGCGGAAACATCCAGAATCTGCTGCAGCCGATGGATGGACGAGCTGAAGCACGAAATCACCAGCCGCTGCTCGGCGCGATAAAAAATGTCTTCCAGCCGCGGACGTACGGCGCGCTCGCTTTCGGTGTAGCCCGGGCGATCCACGTTGGTGGAATCCGACATCAGCAGCAGCACGCCGCGCTTGCCGTATTCGGCCAGCGTGTGGAGGTCGAACAGTTCGTTGTCGGTGGGCGTAGGATCCACTTTGAAATCGCCGGTGTGGATGATGACCCCCAGCGGCGTTGTGATAGCCAGCGCCATGGCGCTAACGATGGAATGCGTGACGTGGATGAAGTCAACGCTGAATGGACCGATCTCCACTTTCGTGCCCGGCTTCACCCGGTGCAGTTTCGCCTGCTCCAGCAGCCCGTGCTCATCCAGCCGCCGTTCCACCAGCGCCAGCGTAAAAGCCGTGCTGTACACCGGCATGTTGATTTCGCTCAACAGGAACGGCACTGCGCCGATGTGGTCCTCATGGCCATGGGTCAGGATCAGCGCCCGAACCATAGCACGGTGTTGTTCTAGATAAGTGAAGTCGGGCGTGACAATATCCACGCCCAGCAGTTCGGCGTCCGGAAACATCATTCCCGCGTCCACTACGATGATGTCGTCGCCGTAGCGTATGGCCATGGAGTTCATCCCGAACTCACCCAGGCCGCCGAGCGGTACTAGTTGCAGCTTGTGATCAGACATGGAAGCTTTCAGGTTAGCAGTTGCTGGTTGTCTGCGTTACCGAACCGCGACCGCCAGGAAGCGCTACCACGATAGCCGCAAACGTTACGCTCCCGCGCGGTCGCGGTTCGGTTCCTGGTGTTATCCTGCTGGTGAAAGCGTTGTTCCGATGATCTGCCGAAAAGCCTTGCTGCGATTTGGTTGCGGGCTCCTGTTTTTCGGAGTGCTGTACGCCGTCCAGCGCCCGTTCAAGCCATACCCCGGCATTGAATACGAAGAGTTCAATCTTCCGCCGGACTGGCAGCGTCCCGCCGAGTGGGCTTTCGCGCGCCTCATGTATCCGCCCGGTCCTAACGACGGCTATCGTGGCCGCGGCGGTGACTGGCATTTCGGGTTGTCGCTCTGGACCCAGGATTACCCGCGCGCCGATCGCCATTTTTCGGAAGCTGTCCGCCGATTGACGCGGCTGGATGCGCGTTCTGTGGAGCAGGCTGTGAATCTGGAAGACGGCGACGACGTTTACAATTGGCCCTGGCTTTACGCCGTCCAAGTCGGCGAATGGGGACTCACCCAAGGCGAGGCAAAAGTCCTGCGCGACTATCTGCTGCGTGGCGGCTTCTTCATGGCCGACGATTTCCACGGAACCTACGAGTGGGAAATGTTCGAGAAGCGGATCCGGTTCGTTTTTCCCGATCGCCCCATTGTGGACATCGAAGACAAAGACGCCATCTTCCACACCGTTTTTGACCTGGATGAACGTTTCCAAGTCCCCGGCGAAGCTCATCTGCGGCAAGGCTGCAAGAATTGCAGCAGCGGCGGTACGGGCGCTCACTGGCGTGGAATCTACGACGACAAGGGCCGCGTGATGGTGGCCATCTCCTACAATTCCGATCTGGGCGACGCCTGGGAGTGGGCGGATGATCCCTACTATCCGGAAAAGTTTTCCGGCCTTGCAATTCGCGTAGGCGTGAATTACATCGTCTACGCGATGACCCACTGACGCCAGGGCATCGCGCGGCGGGCAGCCTACTCGATTAGTTACCGAACCGCGACCGCGAGGGAGCGCTACCACCACTGGCCCTGCCTTTCGATCGGCTTCTTAGCCTGCTAACCAATTCCCGCCTGTAACGTTCTAAGACTTGGCCAGTACTGATCAACATGGGTAATCTCGGGCAAGATCTCCGCTACGCACTCCGCACTTTCAAGAAATCACCCTTCTTCGTCGCCGTCGCGGTGCTTTCGCTGGCCTTGGGCATCGGCGCCAATACCGCAATCTTTACCTTGGTCGACCAGCTTCTGCTCCGCCTGCTCCCCGTCAAAGACCCGCAGCAGCTTGTCCTGCTGTGGGGCCGCGGTCCGCATTACGGCAGCAACAATGGCCGCTACAAAATCTCCTATCCCATGTACCAGGACTTTCGCGACCATAACCAGGTCTTCAGCGGAATGTTCTGCCGCTGGGGGACTTCGCTGAGCGTCAGCTCCGAAGGAAAAACCGAGCGCGTGGACGGCGAACTCGTCTCCGGAACATATTTCCCGGTGCTCGGCGTCGGAGCTGCCTTGGGCCGCGTATTTACGCCGGATGACGACAAAATCCCCGGCGGCCATCCCATCGCGGTCATCAGTTATCGCTACTGGCTGAGCCGTTTCAGCGGCAGACCGGACGTCATCGGCAAGAAATTGCTGGTGGATGGATACCCGCTCACGATCGTCGGAGTCAGCCAGGCCGGATTCGACGGCACCGATCCCGGATCGTCCCCCCAGATTCGCATCCCCATCATGATGGAGGCCCAGATTAGCCCGCAGTTTTCCGAATTCTACGGCATGAAAAACCGCCGCGGCCGGTGGGTGAACGTCATCGGACGGCTGAAGCCTGGCGTCAGCCTGACCCAGGCCAATGCAGGCTTGCAGCCGTTCTTCCACCAGATGCTGGAAATGGAGGTTCGCGAGAAGGATTTCGCGCGAGCCGCTCCGGAAGTCAGGCAGAGTTTTCTCACCATGTGGATCAAGCTGCTACCGGCCTCCAAGGGCGATTCCAATTTGCGCCGTCAATTCGCGAGCCCGCTGCTGGTGCTTACAGCGGTAGTGGGGCTGGTGTTGTTGATTGCTTGCGCCAATGTCGCGAACCTGCTCATCGCAAGAGCCACCGCGCGGCAGAAGGAAATCGCCGTGCGCCTCGCTCTGGGCGCCGGCAGGTCCCGCATCGTCTCCCAGTTGCTGGTGGAGAGTCTTACGCTCTCGCTCGCCGGAGGGGCCGCCGGGCTCGCGCTCGCCGTATGGATGGACCGCGCTCTGGTGAGCTTCCTGCCCACTGGTGACGCACCGCTAATAATCTCTACCACGCCGGATTGGCGGATTCTGGCCTTCAATCTGGGCGTGTCGCTGCTCACCGGAATCATCTTCGGCCTGGTGCCGGCGCTGCAGTCCACGCGTCCCCAGTTGGCCGGAACATTGAAGGATCACGTGGGTTCCATCGTGGGAGGAAGTTCCGTCCGACTGCGCAAAGTGCTGGTCGCCGCTCAGGTTACCCTCTCCCTTTTGTTGCTGATCGGTGCGGGCTTGTTCATCCGCAGTTTGAAAAACCTCAAGGATCTTGACCCCGGCTTTCATACCGCGAATCTGATCGGATTCGCCGTGGACCCTCCTCTCAACGGATACAAACAGGAACGCAGTCTGGAACTTTACCGCCAGTTGCGCGAAAACCTCAACGCGCTTCCAGGCGTCGAATCGTCCGGGTTGGCTGTCATCCCGGTCCTCACCGGCGACGAGTGGGACAGCAGCATGGCCGTCGAAGGCTACCAGCACAAGCCCACCCAGACGCCCGATCCCCACATGCAGTTCATTTCGCCGGATTATTTCAAGACCATGAACGTTCCCATCCTGCTGGGCCGGGATTTCCGCATGACGGATGGGCGCGGCGCACCCGAAGTCTGCATCGTCAACGAAAAATTCGCGCGGCGCTTCTTCAAAGACGGTTTGGCGGTGGGAAGACACATTGGAATGGGCGGCGATCCGGGCACCAAGTTGAATATCGAGATCGTGGGCGTCGCGCGCGATACCAAGTATGAAAGTATGCGCGACGAGGTTCCGCTCGAAGTCTATCGGCCTTATCATCAGATGGAATTTGTGCTGGGCATGTATGCTTACGTTCGCACTACCCGCCGGCCGGAGCAAGCCTTTTCCAGCATCCGCGCGGTGGTGAATAACCTGGATCCGAATCTCCCGCTATTCCAAATGAAAACAGTCGAAACTCAGATGGAGGAATCGCTGATCACCGAGCGCCTGGTGGCCACTCTCTCCAGCGGTTTCGGGATTCTCGCCACTTTGCTGGCCGCTATCGGCCTCTACGGCGTCATGGCTTACATGGTGGCCCAACGAACCCGCGAAATTGGAGTGAGAATGGCGCTGGGCGCCGCCCCCAGCGACGTGTTGTGGCTGGTCATGAAGGACGTCGTCGTGCTTGCGGGAATCGGAATCGCCGTGGGACTGCCGGCCGCCTGGGCCTTGACCCGTATGGTGAAGTCACAGCTCTACGGAATTCAGCCCAACGATCCGTTTACCATCGCCGCCGCCACTCTCGGCATCGCCTGCGTGGCCCTTCTGGCAGGCTTCATTCCAGCGCGGAAAGCCACCCGCGTGGAACCCATGATCGCCCTGCGCTGGGAATAACCGCCTTACTCCTTACAATAACTTTGGGGAGGCCAGCAGGCCCAGGGTCGCTCCCTTGCGGTCGCGGCTCGGAAACGATGCTTTACTGAACCGCGACCGCAAGGAAGCGTTGCTGTCTTCAACGCTTTGAAAAAAGTAGCGCGGTATTATAAACATAACTGCTGTTTCATACGTCTAATGAGACATCCGTTCGACGATTATGCCCTTTCTCAGGTACGCGGCCCGGCGCTGGCGCGGGGATTGCTTGTTTCCCGCCGTTCTGGCCCTTTCTGGCGCGCTCATCTCCTTTGGATGCAGTCACGGGATCGTTCCGCAAACGCACGCCGCCACTGTCAGTCCCGCGCAAATCGAAGCCATCCAGCCGTCAATTCCTAAACAAGTCCGGGCTACCGGTACTATCGTGGCCATCCGTTCCTTCATCGTCCAGACGCCGCAAATTGCTGGCCAAGGCGGGCAGCTGACCTTGACACGTCTGGCGCCCAATGGGGCCAAGGTGGCCGTCGGCGATATCCTGGCGGAGTTCGATCGTACCCAACAATTGGACAATGCCATCCAGGCCAACGCCAAGTATCAGGACTTGGCCCATCAGGTGGATCAGAAGATCGCCCAAAGTCAGAGCGATGCCGAAAAACGCGCGGCCGATCTTCAGAAGGCCGAAGGGGACCTCGCCAAGGCCGAACTGGAGCTCCGTAAAGGCCCGCTGCTCAGCGAGATCGATCGGCTGAAAAACGAAGCCAAGGCGGAAGATGCCCGGGCGCACGTGGCCAGCCTCAAGAAATCGGGTAAGTTCCATGACATCTCCGATGCCTCCGCGCTGCGCATCCTGCAACTGCAGCGCGATCGTCAGAAAGTGGCTCTCGAACGCGCCCAGGACAATTCAGAGCGCCTCTCGGTACGCGCGAAAATCGCCGGCATGGTGGCGTTGCAAAATGTGTGGCGCACCGGGACGATGGGGCACGCGCAGGAGGGCGATCAACTCTTCAGTGGCCAGCCCCTGCTGCGCATCTTCGATCCGACAGAGATGGAGATCAAGACCAACGTCGGCGAACCGGACGGTGCTGCGCTGGTGCCCGGAGCCCGGGCGCTGGTCAGTCTGGATGCCTACCCCGAATTAACCTTTACCGCCCGCTTCCATTCAGCCAGCCCGGTTGCCACCGCGCCCATGGGCAGTCCCATCAAAACGTTTACCGCTATTTTCCGGCTGGATAAAACGGATCCTCATTTTCTTCCGGACCTGTCGGCGGCGGTGATTATCCTTCCGCCTGGTTCTACCGCCCCCGAGTCTCCCGACCAGGGGGACATAAAGCAATGAGCGGGGAAAAAACCGTTTTGGGAAATTCGCGAAGGCGGCGCGCGCGAGGCTGGATCAGCTTTGGCGTGATTCTTCTGGTGGCTGCGCTCGCCACCGTGGCAACCTATCGCCTGAGGCCTGTCAACGCATCCACAACCTTGCCCATGGCCCCGGCGCGCAAGGGCGACTTCTCGGTGATTGTGAGATGCCGGGGCGAACTCAAAGCCCGCGTTTCAAAACAGGTCAATGCGCCGGTCAATGTGCCGGATTTGCGCATCGTTTGGGCCGCACCCCCTTCCAGCCCCGTAAAGGCCGGCGATGTGGTGGTGAAATTCGATCCCAGCAGTGCCAATCAACAACTTCAGGAAAAGGAAGCCGCGCTGCGCCAGGCGCAGGCCACGCTGGATCAGGAAGTGGCCCAGGCGCGTATCACCGGCGAGCAGGACAAGCTGGATATGTCCACCTCCCGCTACCAGGCGGAGAAGGCGCGCCTGGAGGCCTCCAAACAGGAAATTGTCGGCGCGTTGCAGGGGGAGGAAAACAAAATCGATCTCGCCCTGGCAGAAGAGGACATGAAAGTGAAAGCGGCCGCCTCCCACCTGCATTCCGCTTCCGATGCGGCCAAGACCGCTTCTCTCACCCGGCTGCGCGATCAGGCCCAGTACGACGTGGACCTCACCAAAAAGCGCCTGAGTCAAATGGAGATCGCGGCGCCTTTGAGTGGAATCATTGTCTATTTGCCCAACTACACGCAAGGCTGGATGAACGCCAAACCGTTTCAAGTGGGCGATCAGGTTTGGCCGGGTGCTTCGCTCGCCGAAATCCCCGATTTGAATACGCTCGAAATGGAGGGCAAGATCGAGGAGATCGATCGCGGGCGAATTGCCATTGGCGATCCGGCTCGCGTCCGCATCGACGCTCTTCCGGAGCTGGCGCTCCCGGCCAAGCTCTCTGCGCTGTCGCCGTTGACCGAGCAGACGTTCGAGTGGCCGCCCAGCAGCAGCTTCCGCGGTTTTTCCGCCATTCAAAAACCGGATCCGAGACTGCGGCCTGGCATGAACGGCAGCATGGACCTGGAAATCGACAAGATCGCCGCGGCCATCAGCGTCCCCTCCAAGGCGCTTTTTACCCGCAACGGCAAGCCGGTGGTTTTCGTAAACGGCAAGACCGGATTTCGCGCCGTGGAGGTTCAGATACTGGCGCGCAACCCCGATGAAATTGCCATCAAAGGAATCGGCCCGGGTGCGATGGTAGCGCTGGTGGATCCGGAAAAGAGAGAACGGCAACAGTGAAATTGAAATCGATCGTGTTGCCGGTGAGCGTTCTGGCTCCGCTCGCCTTGATCGCTTGGGGCGGTTTGCGGTTCTACAAGACCGGCTCGGTGGTGCACACCGTCTCCGATGTCCCCATCACCACTGTGAAGAAAAGTGATGTTACGTTCACGGTTGCGGCCAAAGCGGAGCTGCAAGGTGGAAAATCGGAAATGTTGTCAGCTCCCATGATGGGTGGATCGCAGCTTATCCTCACCGCGCTGAGCAATTCAGGAGACTTGGTGAAAGACGGCGACGTGGTGGCGCAGTTCGACACCACCGAACAGGAGTTCAAGCTCAAAGAGGCGGAAGCCGATCTGGCGGAAGCCGAGCAGCAGGTGATTCAGGCGCAGGCGGACAGCCAGGCCAAAGACGAAGAGGCTCAATACGAGTTGACCCAGGCCAAGGCGGATCTCCGTCAGGCGGAATTGGAGGCGCGCCGCAACCCGCTGCTGGCGGCCATCACCGCGCGCCAGAACACACTGGCGGTGGAAGCGGCTCGCGACAAGCTACGTCAGTTGGAGCACGACATTCCCAATCGCCGGGCCAACGCAACAGCCGGCATAGCCATCCAGGAAGCCGCGCGGAACAAGGCCAAGGTTCAAGCCGAAACCGCCCGGCACAACATAGAATCCATGACGCTGAAAGCGCATCGCGCCGGCTATGTCAGCGTCCAGCAGAACATGGGCTCCGGCTTTTTCATGGGTGGAATGAGCCTGCCAAGCCTGCAAGTCGGCGATACGGTCCGGCCGGGTATGCCCGTGGCTCAGATTCCGGATTTGTCGAATTGGGAGGCCAGCGCGCGCATCGGAGAGCTGGATCGCGGTCACTTGGCGGTGGGACAAAAAGCGGAGATCTCCGTGATCGCCGTTCCCGAGAAACAGTACTTGGGCCGCATCCGAGACATTGGCGGCACCGCCGGACCGCCCTGGAACCGTCGCTTCGATTGCAGAATTTCCATCGACAATCCGTCGTCCGAGCTCCGGCCCGGCATGACGGCCAGGGTGATGCTAACCACCGATACGCTGCGCGACGTTTTATGGGTTCCGGCGCAGGCCGTGTTTGAAAGCGACGGCCGTTCGTTCGTCTATACACAGTCCGGCGGCAGTTTTGTCCCCTCGGACATCAAAGTGTTGCGGCGCAGCGAGAGTCAGGTGGTCCTCACCGGGCTGAAGCCGGGCGTGGTGGTGGCCCTGGCCAGTCCGGACCAGCAGAAGAAAGACTCGGGCGCCGGCGGCGCACTGCAGGCTATTCCGAAATGATCGCAGCTCCGGCCACATCCCAAGCCCCCGATCAGGCGCGGCGGACCGGCTTCACCATCCTGCGCTATTTCGCGGATCTGGCGCTCGCTGCCGACAATCTGCGCGCTCAAAAGACCCGGACTTTTCTCACCGCGCTCGGCATCGTGTTCGGTGTCGGCTCCGTCATCGGGATGCTGGCCATTGGAGCCGGCGCCCGCGAAGAGTCGCTCCGCTTTATTGAGCAGTTAGGCGTGCGCAACGTTTTGATCGATTCGCGGCAGGCGGGCAGCGAGGAAGAATTGCAGCAGCGGCGAAAAGCCTCCCCCGGTTTGACGGAACGGGACGTCCGCATTCTCCAGGCAAATATCGAGGGCCTGGAAATTTATTCCACGCGTAAGATCCTGATTCCCGCCAGAGTACTGCCCAAGCCATCCGGCGACCTTCCGGAACTTTACGGAGTCCGGCCGGCCTATCTGCCCATCCATAACCTGCGCGTGGCCGAAGGCCGCTTTTTCAGCGCCGCCGAAGATACCGGCAGTGCAGCCGTTTGCGTGCTGGGCGAATCCGCCAAAATCAATCTTCTGGGATATGGTTCGGCAACAGGAAGGTTCATCAAAGTGAATGACACCTGGCTGAAGGTTCTGGGTGTTCTCAACGAGCAGATTACGTCGGGCAGCCAGAACATCGGCGCGCACATGCAGGATCTGAACAACATTATTTTTATTCCGCTGAATACCTTTCAATATCGCTTTTGGGACGTCAGCAGCTACATGAAAGACGATTTGGACGGAGTGGATCTGCGCCTCAAGGAAGGAGTGGATAGCGTCCAGGTGGCCAAAGTGGCGGCTGCGATTCTAAATTCCACCCACCACAATATCCAGGATTTCACCGTCACCATTCCAGCCGCCCTATTGGCCCAACAAAAGCGCACGCAGACCATTTTCACCTACGTCATGGTGGCCATCGCTGCGATTTCGCTGCTGGTAGGCGGCATCGGAATCATGAACATTGTGCTCTCAACAGTGCTGGAACGGACGCGCGAGATTGGAATCCGCCGGGCCATCGGAGCGCGCCGCGCCGATATCGTCCGCCAGTTCCTGATTGAGGCCGTGCTGATTTCAGGCGGCGGCGGTTTGCTCGGAATCGCATTCGGCGGCTTTCTGTCCTGGCTGATCGCGCGGCTGGCCGAGTGGAAAACCATCATCACCCTGCCCTCCGTGCTGATCGCGTTCGGCGTCTCGGTGGTGGTGGGCGTTGTTTTCGGAATTTATCCGGCCATGAAAGCCTCGCGGATCGATCCGATCGAAGCTCTGCGATACGAATGAATATGCGATTTTTCGGAGTTCTCGCTCTCTTCGCCGTAGCTGCGCCGGTCTCGGCGCAAATCGAGCCGTTTTTCCCCAAGCCGTCCTATTTCCGCAAGCACTTCACCAATGTCGACACACATGTCGAGCTGCAACCGCCAACGCATCTCAACGATTTCGTCGTGGGCGGAAACCTGGAGTTGTCGCTGCGGAATTTTCTGGAGTTGGTGATGGCCAACAATCCGGATATCGCAGTCCAGAAACTCACCGTTCAGTTCAATCGCGACGCCATCACTCGCGCGTTCGGCACGTTCGATCCGCTGGCCACAGCCAGCTTCAGCGCCACCCGGACAATCACACCCACCGGCAGCTTGCTGCAGGGCGCGTCAACCTTAAACACTCTCACCCAACCGTTCGCGTTGGGGTACCAACAAACTTTCGAGACCGGCACCCAGTTAGCAATTAACTTCCAGGATTTCAAAACTTCCACCAATAGCTCTTTTTCCACGTTCAATCCGGAACTGAATTCCAGCCTCAATTTCGCCTTGACGCAGCCGCTGCTGCGCGGACGCGGTCTGTACATCAACATGCTGCCCGTCACCATCGCCCGCAGCCGCCTGCGTGCCGCCGACTATGCGTTTCAAGACCAACTCATCCAGCTGCTGGCCGCAGCCGAAAACGCATATTGGGACGTGGTGAGCGCGCGCGAGAATCTGCGCGTGCAGCAGGAATCGTTCAAGCTGGCCGACGCCGCACTGACGCGCGCACAAAAAGAGCTGGAACTCGGCGCCACTTCTCCGCTCGAAATCTTTCAGCCCCAAGCCAATCGCGCCAACGCCGAGCTGCAGGTATCGCAAGCGCGCTTTCAACTGGCCCAGACTGAGGACGCCCTGCGCCGCCAGATCGGAGCCGATCTGGATCCTAAGATGCGCGAAGTCCCCATCGTGCTGACCGCCACTCTTGAACCACCGCCGGATTCCACGAAAGTGGACACCGAAGCAGCCCTGGCCAGCGCCATGCGCATGCGGCCGGATTTGAAGAACGTGGTCCAGAGCCTGGATGCCGACGATCTCAGCATTAAGCAAACCAACAACAACCTGCTGCCGTCTCTGAATTTAACCGCGCAGTATGGTTCCTCCGGACTGGGTGGAATTTTTTACCCCGGCACCAATATTCTCAATCCCAACGCGCCGATAGTTCCAATACCGGGCGGGCTGGGGGACGCGCTGGCTGGCACTTTTGGATTCAGCAATCCTACCTATGGAGTGGGTCTGACGCTGCAGCTTCCCATCAAGGACCACGCCACTGCGGCGAATCTGGCCGATGCGGTGGTGCAGAAGCGCATCGACGCGTACCGGCAGCGCTCCACCGAAGAGAACATACGGCTCCAGGTGCTGACTGCCATTAATTTGCTGAACAGCAGCAAGGAAGGCATTCGGATCGCGACCATCGCGCGCGATCTGGCGCAAAAACGCGTGGAAGCGGACCAGAAACGGTATGAACTCGGCGCCATCACGCTCTACTTCGTGCTGTCGTCGCAAAACGACTTTATCACCGCCGAATCAAACCTGCTGGGCCAGATCATCAACTATCGGCGGAGCGAGCTGAATCTGCTGCAGAGAACCGGCCAATTGTTGGAAGAGCGCGGCATCGTCGCCGAACCGTAGGGGTGAAATCGCTCCGTTGCTCGGAGAGTTGGCAGGCCCATGGTCACTCCCGGGTCGGCTGGGCATTTGTGGTAGCCTTGTTGACGCTGGTAAAAATCGAGGTTACGTCTTGAAGCTAAATGTGCTGCTTTCAATTTTGATGGGCGCGGGCGCCGCCTTGGCCCAAGCCCCCGCGCCGCCGCCCGCCCCGCCGCCCAACATTCGCCACGTCATTGGCCTCGAAAAGATTAAGCGCAACGCCAACGGCCATTTGACCATTCAGAATGGCGTCATGCAGTTCACGGCGAAAAAAGGCGACGCCACCGTGGCGGCGTCCTCCATCGAGGATATTTTCGTCGGGACCGAAACCGGGCAGAGCGGAGGGACTGCCGGCCGGGTAGTAAAAACCGCCGCGATGGCCG